>Ga0179591_1192067_pt1 | contig 16037 bp, 19 predicted proteins | sample CZOMad2_1_08_16f_FD_182891 | JGI IMG/M metagenome (GOLD analysis project Ga0179591, IMG submission 182891) | Vadose zone soil fungal communities from Angelo Coast Range Reserve, California, USA - CZOMad2_1_08_16fungal (PacBio error correction) | ecosystem: Environmental > Terrestrial > Soil >...
CGATCCTCGCAGCTTCAACAGTGAAGAAGGACTCGGCCGCCCAATCGTCGACTGGAAAAAATAAAAAAGAGAGTAAAGGGCACTGTGTCGTCAGGGGGGGAAAGAACGGGCGGAAGAAAGAACGCTGCGGAGCATACCGACAGTCCTTAGAAGTCATTACGTCAAGTAGAGAGGCACGTCTACTAAAGGGCAAACACTCTCACGGAGGGGGGGGGGGGGGGGGGGGGGGGGGGGGGGGGGGGGGGGGGGGGGTTTCCAAGAAAAGGAAGTGACCAGCTATCTTGCCTGGGGAGAGACGGATTGGAACGTTCGGTTGGGGCAAAATGAAAAAAATTCACTGAGGCTTGAAAACTTGTTGTAGACCATGAGAGAGGCGTACGGCGGAGGCAGGAAAAACGACACAACCACCCCACCAACCCAGTCCCCCCAAAGCCAACAAAAACCACGGTGAGGGCACAGGATTTCGAACCAGAGGAGTCGACCCGAAGTGGTAGGGGAACGGAGCAAGGAGAGGCAAAAGGCCATCTTCGGGGTATACGCATGGGCGCCGGCACTGAAGGAAAGAGCAAGTAATTGGTCCTCTAGCGCCCGTCTCTAATACACGAACTGGAGGGGAAAGGACGTCGCTTTAATAGGGAAAGAGGAGCTGGGCAGGGGGGAAGGCAAGAGGGAGTCCCCCGTGGACAGGGGGGGCGACGACGCAACAAAAATGACGGTACGCGGCAACGGGAGGGGAGCACAAACAAAAAAGGGAGGGTCATTCAACAAGTCGATCGGTGAGAGGAGAAAAAAGCACAGTCCCGTCGAGGTGGTTTGGATAAAAGCCAGGGAGTGAATAAAGCGGTCCACCCGGTCTCAACTTTGACGAGGCCCAAGGATGCGGGGAAGAAAGAATCTTGCCAGCGGGAAAAAAAGGGGCGGCGAAGGAAAGCGAGAGAAAAAATACCATGTACGGGTGAAGATACAGTGGGAACCCAATGGGGAAAACGTAAACGACCGGTAGCACCCGAAACCGGTCCTTGAGGTTACCCAGTAACCGGAGAGGGCGACAGAAAAAACTGAGTGGAATTATGTTCGAACGTCGAATAGAAAGATCTGGAAGCACAGTTCTAGGGTCTCGTACGCAGCAAGGGCAAAGCATCCCGCAGACAGACCAGTGAGGAGGAGACGTACGAAGCTGACCTCTTCCACAAAGACAAAAACGGCTCTACCGAAAACCAGGCCCGCCCTTAAATCTGAGGATGGGCGGTTGGAGCAATGCGTGGCCTGAACGTGCTGCCTCAAACGCGCCGAAGATAGGGGGAGTGGAAAAAATCGAGCTCAAGGGGACACGTAATAAGCGCCGGTCGAAAAATTACGAAAAGCAGCGTCCAGATTCGCAGATGAAACGGATGTCGCGGGACCTGGGAACGCAGTCGGCTCGGGGGTTTCACCACCCACAGAAAAGGGAAATACCCGCCGAGGCGCTCGTAAGAAAAGAAGTCCACAAAACAATCAACGCAGCGCCTCCAAAGGGAGGAAAAACATCCTTCGAGAGACAATGGAGGGACAGAAGTCTGGACGAGCAAGGACTCACGCCTCGAGTAAAAGTCCCTCGCAAAAAGCGGGTCCTCTCCGGCGAAAAAAAAAAAAGCAATCTCGAAAAAAGAAAGTACCTCATAGTGAGTACCCAGGTGGGCGAATTGCTCGCTATCCCTTGGAACAATCGCCCAGGGAAACCACCGGTTAACCACACTAGCGGGAAAAGGGGTGCTGCCTTAGAGCGAGCGATTCCGTCCCCAAAGAGAACGGTCGGCGGGGGCAACGGGCGAAACTCACAAAAAAACCGTCGTCTAGCTTAAACGTAAAGATTGGGGGACGGTGGGGAACAGGTCCTGGTGATGAAGGCTACGTGCAGGAGGTGATCTTGCAGCTCGACCAAAGAGCGCGTCCGTGTTGGTGGGGGGTTTGTGTGTGGGGGGGTTACCCGCACTAAGAGAGGTCTTCCGCCAGTCGATTTTTCACCACGGTTGTCTAGCAAAAGTACAACTCGGGATCGTGTTAGGCGAAGCCCAACCAAAAAGAGATCGTCTCAAACTACGCTCTTTCAAGTTTGCACCTCAGGCCTAGTACCAAAGCGAAAAGGGAGGCGCGTCTGGGGGAGAAAAAGCGTCCCGCCTCACCGAAAAAAAGGCAGCACACTGAAAAAGTGGAATTAGGGGGTACTTGGATCGCCCACTTTGCTGACATGTCAGGAGTGCAAAGGGTAGTTCAAGGATAAAAAGGTAGACCTGGTGATTGTTCCAGCCGCTCTCTGGAAAGAAACTGCCCGCGAAGCTCATCTTAACTTTCGGAGAAAGAAGTGAATAAGGCAGGATCTCGCCACGACGTTCAAGCCGCCACGATCTCCGCGAATGGCTACCAAGATTCGCGCATGAATAACTGCCGAAGAGGTCCTGAAAAGCAGAGAAGAGTCTTGGTTCTAACGAAAAAAAGTACCCGCGCGCACGACACTAGAAATCGACGCGCTTGAAGAAGAACAACTGAGCGGGCTCGATCTCACTCGAAACGTGTATCTCGCTCGGGTCAGGAAGGAAAAACTGGTAACAGGGATATTGGGAAAAAGGCCGGAAAAGGACTTGGGGCCCACGTCGCGAGGCCATCTTTCTGGAAATCGTAAAAATTTTAGTGGGCACGTGGTAAGGAGAAAAAAAATGCCTCGGCCCGGTTAGATGAGAAGATGGGGGGAGAGGAGGAGAGATAGAAACAAAAAAAGGGGGGGGTGAAATATAAAATAAGGCAAAGCCCGCTCAAAGCCCTATACCTTACCGCCGAGGAACGTCCTGGGAAAGAAAGTCAAATCAAAATAAAACGTGGGACCGGGGTAAAGAAAGGAAAAAGGCTACAAGACCTTTTGCATCCCGCACCCATAAGGAACCAAGTAGAACAAACGCGGAACCCCAACGAGCGCGATCAAACTTACCCCCGTCCCGTAAAGAGGTGAAATAACATACAAAAAAAAAACAAAAAAACAGAAAAAAAAAAACAACAAAAATATAAAAAGAAAAAAAAAAAAGAGACGTCTTGAAAACCAAAACAAAAAGAAGAAAAAAGAGAAAGAAGAAAGATAAAAGAAAAAAGCGTTACTGCTCCCAGCTCTTCATTGCGAAGGCCGTCTGCTATTCGATACGCAGACAGGGAAACGCAAGAGCCTCATCGATGACATTCGAGCTGATAAGTCTTCTTGTAGCTACAGCCGGATAGGGACACCGCTTGCAGGCGGCGGCGCTAGAAAAAAAGAAAGATCTATGCAGAGGAAATTCACACAACCCGCCTCCTACAAGGAACACAATGAGGGCGTTGCAAAGAAGCGCGAGCGTTTAAAAAGACCTCTGTGGGAAGTTAAAGGGCAGGGTCCCACAACTTTTTTTAATAATACAAAACATCCACTTCTGAAGCTCAAACCTTCCTCACCATAAAAAGTCTCGAAAAAGAAGAAGCGGAACAGGGGGGGTGGTCGTTCAGTAGGAGAAATCGTAATGTCGGTAGTCTACGAAGTATAAACGAAAGCTTGGTCCTTTGCGAAGGTGCAAAACGGGCCGCTCAAAATGGCCTTTCAGAGAAAAGGTGGCGTGTGGATGGAAAACAGGAAACGCAGAAGGCAACTCTCTAGGGAAAGATAGCACAACACCGTGGGAAAACGGCAAGACTATCTGTACGAAGTAGTCGGAGTTGCAGGAAATAAGGGGGGGGTCTAATCCAATTGAGAAAAACTCAACCGCACGCGCCAGCGAGGCCCAAGTCATTATGGTCACCGTCCCCAAAAAAAAAAAACTCTGAACCGAGAAAAGAAAACCGCAAGCGGGAGTGAGGAGCGGTAAGCAGTTTAAACCGCGAGGCTGCTCGTGGGGAAAAAGATTGGAGCTCGTTTAGCAGGGAAGGTTCTTGCCTGAAATAAGGGGGTGGGAAACGGAAGGGGGTGACAGCGGGAAGGATCGCAAGAGTAACAGGCCCCAAGGGAGAGAGAATCAGTAGGTAGGAGAGTGAAGAGAGATGTGCTGTTCGATTTGGGGGGAGAGGAAGGGCCCAGGACAATTGGGAGAAAGGTACTCTATTGACGGTAGAGGGAAAGAAAAGCAGCGACGTGAGGGTAGGAGCCCAAATGCGATGTCTCTGAGCGAGCACGCCAGGTTCTTCCATTCAGGGGGGGGATCTTTATCTCGTAGGGCGGGGAGGAAAAAATAATCTCACACGAGGATCTAGAAAGAACGCGGCCGGGGCGCCGCGGGGTGGGGTGGGCACACATATCAGAATTGCCTAAGAAAAAAGTAATCAATAAATGTAGGGAGAAAGCCTACTAAATCTCGGGGAGAGTTTTTTCAAGGAACCAGGAATCTGCCGGCAATAGAAAAAAAAAAATCGGGGGGCGGGGGGGAGAGGGCGCAGGGGGGGAGAGGCGTGTGTCAGTCTAACTATAAGTACCCACGTACCAAACATGGAGAAGCAAGATCCACTCACGAGACCAAGAAAGGGAAAGTGGGCGGACATTTTTCTTCTGAAGAAAAGCTCCCCTCTTCTAAAAAAAGGATGAGGGGATGTGAGCGGCACGTTGTGTTCGGAAAGTAGGAGTCGAGGACCTGGTGCGGGTAAAGGGTCGCGCGCGACGCTGTCGACTCAACTAAAATCCCAAAGTGGAATGGTTAGATCTGCAAGCAAGGAGGCCGGGGCGAAGTTGGGAATTACATCGAGCTAATCTCCAGGCGCATTTGGAGACGTGAGGGGGCGCACTCGTAAGGACTCCCACCCTATTGAAGTCAGCCCTCTACGGTAGAAAGCTGCGCGCTGGCCGGAAGGAGCGTTCCGATTGCAAGGCTCGGCGGCCAGCCTGCACTCAGCGTGGGGGGAGCTAAATTAAAACGAGGACAGATGCCACGTTACTCGCTGGACTGTCATAAAAAAAAAACCGAGAGAGGAAAAAGGGCCCACGGTAGAAGGAGAGGCTGAAAACAGACCGATCGACACTTTCTGAATTCAAGAAAGCATTTTGGGGAGAATCGTCCTCTCTAAAAAGTCCGGAGTCCTAAGGATTCTGACAGTCAGGGCAAATGGGGATCAAAAAATTGGCCGAAAACCTGCCCAAAGTAGAGAAAAGGAAACCTTAGCCTAGGGACGCGAGACGCTCAACCAGGTCTCCGGGCGAAGACCGGGGGCGGGGCCTCTGCCATCTATACTTTATCGCGGAGCTGGACCTGTCCAAAAAAAAACTATTCTGGTAACCGGGCTACGACGTCTACCAAATAGGCACTTTCTATGAACACTTGGTTGATGGGAAGGAGAAAAAATACAACGAACCTCGGGTTCTAGAAAAAGGGGGAAGAACAACCTGGGGACGAGCGCTGTGTAAAAACGATTCGGGGGGCTGTCTCATCGGCAGTCCGAGGGTAATTGTGGGCCTTTTTCTCATGCCCCGGGGGAGGATGGGAAAAAGGTGCCCTAGAATCTATGGGAAAATGAAACTCGGACTGTCGAATGTTGACTCGAGAAGCGGAAGATGCTTACTCCTACGATACCTTCTTTAACTGTACAAAGAAAAAAAACAGGGAGGGAGTTCTCAGGTAAGGGTCTCTTCGGTCCACAGGGAGGAACCTCCTGTATAGAAAACTAAAAGCCGACTAGCCCAGAGTTTTATTCTCAGAAATAACGGTTTCTCGCCTTGAGTTGTCTGTCTGATATGAGGAGTTGGTGAAGCTGCGCCGTCAGCTGCAACGCGTCAGAGGGTGCCTTGGTCACAAGGTGGTTTTCACCTAGTTTTGAAGAGTCCCGGGACCGGAACGTTGGGAAGACCCGACCCTCTACTTTTACCGCCAACGCTACAACAAGAGCTACCATAGGGAAGATTGGTCGACAACCGAAAGTGGGCGCACCTTAAGGGTCAAAAAAAGATACCTGAGTGACAAGAGAATCCGAAACCAAACCCCCCCAAGAGAAAAAAAAAGGTAACAAAAGTAACATAGCACTCCTACGGAACATAAAAGAGACAATCAGGCTCAGGGGGGGGGGGTAGTAAAATAAAAACGAAAGTAATCGGGTTGTTCAGAGACGTCTCTTAAAGGTGAAGAAAACTGGGAACCACGCCGGTAAAAAGTTACAATTACTAAGAAACTACCTACGGCGACAGTTCCATCCCGCGGAAAACTCCTTAGTTCTCCCCGCTCGAGTACCCCTCACCCCTACTGTCTTGAGTGCACAGGTCCTCGTAAACTTCCGAGTAAGATTGGGGGGTCGTTCAACCCCTTTCAACTGAGCCGGCAAGAATTGGCAAGGGGGGCCAGGGGCGGAAAAAACAATTTTCGTAAGAGGGAAACGTACTGGAGGGAGCGGAGGAAAACGGCTTATCTATTGAAGGGGGGGGTGGATTTGGCGTTCAGGTACTGGGCACAAGGCAACACAGTGAAAAAGGAAAAAGGGAGGAATCTCTCAACAATACAAAAGGGAAGAAAAAGAAACTGGGCCCTTTACCTGAGTTTGACCGGTTTGCCTTAAAGGAAAAAAATCCCCTCCAAGAGAAAAAAACTTCAATACTCAGAAAGAGCGAAAAAAGGAAATGTAAAACGAGGGGGAAGAGACCGAGACATGCACTCATCTACGAACCGTGCCATAGGACGGAAATTGTATGGGAACGCGACTGTCAAAGGGAAAAAGGGGACTATGGAAGGCAACAAAAAGGGGGGCAAAGTGGAAGTCTAGCCTTCTGAAATCGAGGTGGATGTGCGATCTAACCCGAAGAGCACATTGAAGAATGAGGTTGACGACAAGCAAAAACAGAGGAAGACGGTGGGGGATAGGCGCACAAATCTTCGTGACCGGTAAATGTTGGCGATTGGCATGAGAAGGGGGGCAACAGCACGCGAAGGTAGGGCTCCAGATCAATAGAGAAGGAAAGTGTTCGGACCGGAGGTGAAAGATCGCCATTTGCAGGGAGGAAGCGTATACGGAGGTAGAGTACGAGCGGCGTGGGGATGGGCGGCTTTGCTGGAATGCAGTTAGGGTTGAGCAGATCCACCAAAGAGGGCGGACACGAGAAAAAGGAGTGAGGAAAAACGAAAAGTACTAGCGTGGGGACGGGAGTCGATCAGCACTTAGACTGGGGGGGGGGGGACTTAGTATCATCAAAAGGGGAGATGGCGGTGAAGGACATAGATGACCTGTCCCACAAATGAAGACATGTGGGTAACAAACTCGGGACAAAAATACATAAGGAGTAGAGACACAAAGAGGCATTGACAATGGTGGGGGGGGAAATAGGAGGGCTCTCCTCACTTAAGAGAGAGAAGTGAGCAGCTAGAGAAGCCAGGGCAACGAGGGGAATGGGCTTCAGGGGCCAGGTGCTAAGGGGGGGAAGATAAGGTCGTAGAGCCCAAAGGAAGAAGCACACATCAGTATCGGAGAACAGATAAAAAGCGGTGGGAAAGAAAAACAAGGGGGGGGGAAAAATGACCGAACACGATGGCCCAACAACCACAGAATTGGTGGGGGGTGGGTGAACGAAGGAGCCTCTTAAGTGCGATGCAGATGACTCCACTTCTTCACTCGTCGCACAGGCGGACGGACACAGCAGTAGAAGGAGGGAAGAGGAAGAGATGGGTCAATAAAAAACACGAAAGCAAAGTTGCTAAGTGCAGGGGGTGTGCCGAGTGGCGAGATGGCAAAACAAAAACGAATCATTCACGGAGAGGGATGAGAGAGGGGGGGAAAGGCCAACTACACGAGTAATGCGGAGGAACGAACCAGAAAAAGGCACAGCTACAAAAAGGCTGGAGACACCGACGGATTGTAATCCAACTCTGTCCAAGCCAAGTTCGTTCCCGCCGTTTGGTCAAAAAAAAAAAAGAAGGTTTTCAGGAAACTTTTTACAACAGAGTTGGGCCTCGGTGGGAAGTTAGCCACCGTTCGAGTCATCCACTTAAAAACTAATGGATTAAAGGGGAAAGGAAGTCTTAAAAGAGAAAAAAAAAAAAAGAGTGTAAGGACTCCTTTGTGCAGGTCCTAGACTCCCGATAATAGGGAAGCGTAAAAAGGAAAAAATGGATGAGACAAGTTAAGTGGCTCTTTAATCTTAGGGTACGACTCAGATCTGGGAAGAATAGGGGTCAGGCAGAGTGAGCATTTGCACTTTGGAGTGGATGGTGTAAGGAATGAAAGCTTCCACTGTTATCTGAATCTCCCCACTTCCGCTCTCCCTGATCCGAATCCACAACTCATCTGGCGCGCGTCAACAGGGGAAAGGAAAGAGGCGTAGCAGAACAATCATTCTATGGTCAGGAAATTGGTCTATCGGTTGAGAATCGAAGGGAAGGCCAGGGGGGTACAAAACGACACAATGGGTTTTGCTATGAAAGAAGTGAACCTCTCCCCGGCTTCAGGAAAAAGGGCTGGTGAGTAAAGGGTCAGGTTAACCCCAAGGAAAGGTAAGAAGCGGGTGTCAAGGTCAAAGGTTAAAACAAACATTGTCGATCCACCTCACCAAAGTATGGGGTGGGGCAGGGTGGGAAATGAACCATCAAGAAGGGGAAGAGGGCAAAATGCAACAAAAAAAGGGGGAAGGTCTCAGTTTGGGATTTGGGACACGTGGGGAAGAAAAAATCCTGTGCGAAGATGGGGAAAGCATTGAAAAGAGGCGAGGCAATCGTCTGAAGGGTTTCTTAAGGTTTTAACCGGTAAGCAAAATCCTGGGGAAAACGTGGACAGAAGAAAAAAATCTAAAAAATAAAAGAGAGACGAGGGGAGTGGAAAGGGATTGAGGGATCTTGGGGAAAGGAGGAGACCTGCACACTGCCGGAAGTCTGGAAACCTTGGAAGAGGAAAAAACAGTACCACTGGCGAAGAGATGCCTCGTTAAATCAGTCACGGGGGAAACAAAGGTAGAAAAAAACGAGGGAGGCATTAGCGGAAAAAAAGGGCAGGAAACAAAAACAATAGGAGGTTCAGAACCAGGTGGTGGGCAGTAAGGGCTGCCCTACGAAAGGTGAAAAAGGAGAACGGGCCGAGATGGGGGGGTATGAGGGGGGAGTCATAAAGAGGGGAGAAACGAAGGGGGAAGAAGTGGTGAGTTCTGTCTTCGGCATTATAACCAGAAAAGGAAAACAAAATATGATCTGGTCTTAGGTAAAGAGAGAGGGGAGGAACGAAGCGTGTCTATTGGAAGGTCACGTCTCGGTGGAGTAGGTGGGAGGGGAGGGTAAAAAAGAGAATGGGGACATCTGGCACACCAGAAAAAAGGCTAGAGGTATGCAGACGGGAGAGACAATAGCATCGTTACTGTCAGGAGCAGAATCAATCTAAAGGATCAGACCAGGGCAGGTGACGTAGAAGAAGAGGAAAGGTCTGCGTCAGAATGCAGACAGATATCGTATTGACGTAAAGCACATGGAAGGGTTCATATAGCAGTGCAGGGCGAGGTAACAGGGAAAACAGCCAAAGAAGGGAAAGGGGCAGGGGATGAAAGAGTGAAGGTTTTTTCACTTTGGAAAGAAACGGGGAGAATAAAATGCAAGAAAAAAAAAAAAAAAAAGGACAAAAAAAAGAAATCAGACAAAAAAAAAAAAAAAAAAAACCTCTGTTTGGTATGGTTTTGTTTCATCAATCCAGCTGGACACAGGGGAAGGGGAAAGGGCTGTGGCATAAATTTGCCAGGGGGGCCTCATGCTAGAGGGAAAAATGAAGAGTTTGGGAAGTTTTCGTAAAAAGGGGGAAGAAAAGGGCAGAGTTCTTTACTCGGGAGGGGGAGGGAAAAATAATGGCAGGGCTTGTCACCTGGTGGGCGAAGCGCGGGCGAGGGGTGGGCTTACCTGCTACGGAAAGAAAAAGAACACGAGGCGTGGGAACGAGGGGGGGAAAGAAAAAAGATAATGGACAAAAGAGGAAAAAAGCGAACCGTGGTGTGGGTGTTATTATCGGCTTAGTGGCAGAGACAAGACAAGTTTTGGAAAAAGTGGCTCTCATTGGGGAGGAAGAAGGCTATCAGGGTAGTACATAAGTAGGAAAAAAGATGCGGCACGGAGAAAGGGGACCCAAACAAAAGATGGAATCGAAGAACGCCTAAAGATTAAGTCAGGGCAGCATGGCACAAGGGACGAGAGTGGGGGCGGGACAAAGAAAGTAAAGGTTTAAGGAAAAGCAAAGAACTGTTCTCGAGATATAGTAGAGAGAAAAAAGATACGGAAAGAGAGGAGACTAGAGAGGAGGAAACCGGCAGTTATACGCAATACGAATCTAATGAATCACATATGAAACAGACCACAAACACATCAACATGAACAGAAGAAGAGAGAGTAAAAATCAGATGTTGGCAAGAAAAAAACAGATAGAAATAAAAACTACACATCTAAAAGGATCGTTAGAGCAAAAAAAACAGAATGAGTCCAGTGAAAAACTTGGGGAGAGCAGGGACTAAGGCAACAAAAAGGGAGAAAGGAAAACAACAAGAAATAGGCAATACATATCACGTGAGGAAGCAAAAAACAAACAAGAAAACCCTCTCATCAGAAGAATAAGCACTAAAGAAAAAACCACACAGCAAAGGAAGAGGACAAAAGAAAACTAAAACGAACTGGGGGGGGGGAGGGGGTTCACCACAAGAAAAAAAAACCGCACAACAAAAAAAAAAATAGCAAAAAAAAAAAAATACGTCACAGGAAAGACTATTAGAACGACAAAAGAGGGGGGAAGCAAGTGTTCAGGGATGAGACATTATTTACGGGTGAGAAAGAGTGCCGGCTGGGGCAGAAACTCTTCGAAACATGTGGATTGTAAGAGTCATACAAAAGAAAAGGAAAAAAAAGGGTCAGCTAAAAAAACCAGAAAAGGAAAAAAAGTCTGTGGGAAAATCTGCGTGGAGGGGGGGAAAAAAAAAAAAATGGGGAAAGCTCATCGGCTTGTGTACACAGGGTGGAAAGGTAACAACAAAGTAAAAGATGCGTGTCAGCAAGGTTCGATAAAAAATAAAGGTGGTCCTTGCTGATATAGAAGAATTACATCGAGAAATGGTTGGGAAAGGAGTGAGAGGGGACTGAAAGGGGGAAGAAAATAGTGCATCGAGAGGAAGATCTGGAGAAAAATATGAAAGCCCGATACGAAGTGCGCACCAGCGCTGTCTGGGTCAATCGAAAAACGGCAAGGGTAATCGGCTGAGATGAGCAGAGAGGAAAGAAAGAATGGGAGAGCCCGTCCATCAAGATACGGGAGAGCGGGATGCGAAAAGGTGAAACGACCAAGCCCATATGCAAGCTGGAAAAAAGTAAAGTTCAAAAGCAACAGCTTCCGATGCACCGGGGCGGACAAGCAGTGGGACAACTCTCGACAACACGCCCTTGAAGAATACCCTAGGGACGCGCGGTCGCGGGGGAGAACAGACGCTGGAGGGGGGGTGGGGGAAAAGGACAGAAAAGGGAGGAACTGTCAGTTCTGGAGGCGTGAGTGCTGGGCTAACAATCGGGGGAGCCGAAAAAAGGAAGAACAACATAGCCTGGTCTCAAGTATTCCTGGACAAAAAAAGGGGGAGGAAAAGTAATGAGCCCCAGGGAAAGAAAGTATAGCGGTGTGCGAAGTGCAATGGGGAAATAGGAAGAAGGAGTTGGAGAGACCTCGTGTTTGAAACGTCGGATGTAAGCAGAAGCTAAAAGAGAGGACAGCGAGCTAGGGAGACATTCTGTGGGAAAAGCGGTGGTGGAAAGGAAAAAGGGGCACGGCAAGAACATCAGGGTCTGTACACGTCGGAAGAGGGAAAGCAGACCATGGACATTGTATTGATGTGCACCTATAAACCAGCAGATGGAGGTCAGCGCCGAGTCACGACAAATTTTCAGCCAGAAGGCGCGGGAGGAATCACCGATCAGCAGGGGAAGGGTCCAGAGGGGGGGCTCATGGGGATCGGATTACCAGTCAGGAGGGAAAAACTAGAAGCTCCGAGGAATTCTTTCGCAGAAAAAAAAAGAAATAGATAAGCAACAGTAATCACTAATCTGGGAAAACGGCTGAGAGAAAGGGGTTACACGCAGGGCTGCGAGCAAAATGCTTAACATCCGTGTAACCAGCGACACGTGTAAACAAGGAAAAAGAGGAGGATCTGGGGGGGCGGAAGAAAAACTAGAACTAGGAGTGAGCAAAGAAAAAAAGGCGAGGAGAAAAACGCCAGCACATGCGCGGTTAAGGGCGACAACAATCAAGTCTACTAGTAGGGAGAAGGAGGGGGGGGATGGTGAGGAAGTGAAGGACTCAAAAAAGGGGGAGGGTCGCAAACCAGTGCAAACCACAACAAAAATAAGTTGGGGGGGAGAGACAGTAAAAAGAAAAAAGGGAAGAAAAAAAAAAAATCGTGAAGGGTTAAAATGAGAAAGCTGATCGGTAAGTTCCCTGGAGAAGGGGTGAAGAAGGGGCCGACATACGGGTGGGAAAAGATTGGAAACCAGTACGGGAAAAAAGAATAACATGGTCGTGGGATGGAGAGAAAAACACAGACGTGGGGAGGTGTGATGGGGTTTACAAAGAACATATCGTTGAGGGTAAGGGTTGGGGTTCTAGGAAGGAGCCAGGGGAAGTGGGCCAAAAAGAAAAAAGGGAAGGGGGCAACCCATAGGAGAAGACAAGAACCTGAAAAAAAAAAAAGTATCTTTCACCAAAACCATGCAAATCCATTCACAACGGACAAGTGTTCTCTGCAAGCCAGGGAGTGGGGTTCAGGCAACAAGGTTAAAAGGGGCCTGAGCATAGAAAAGCGTACTTCGGGGCTTCAATACAGTCGTTCCAAGAAATGGTTTTTGAGAACCTCCCCCAAAGACGGGGGGAGGGAGACAGTGGAGGCAGGAGGGGCACGAGTCTGAAATGGGTGTGAGGGAGGGGAATTCACCAGAGCTTAAGTAAGAAGAATCTACGAAGCAGGGGGGTTGGCTGGACAAAAAAAAGGAAGGCAGAACCGCAAGGGGGCTATCTCAACATTCAGACTCCGGGATGGTGAATGGGAGGTACATCAACGGTTCATATGGGGGGGAAAGAAAACCGGGAAGGTGGAGAGGTTACTGGTCAATCAAGGGAAGAAAAAAACCAACATCATATCTGATAAACGGAACAAAGCGTAACTTGAAAAAGTCGCCATAGAAACAAAAAAGCAAAAGCCGTGCGGGCGTAACGGGGGGCTTGTTGGGGGGGGGGGAGGAAAAACTCGGGTTTGGGGCAGCGACCGCTGTTCCTATACAGTTCTAGAGGGGCGCCGGACGGGAAGCTGGTAGAATGGTAAAAAGAACTTCTGGCAGGGGGAAGGAAGCCGAAAACAGGCTAGCAAAGGTCTGTGGGGGGGGGGGGGGGTCGGAAAAGGCGGACATACTCAGCCGACACTACAAGCAACCTGCCTACCCAGACCGGCCACAATGAAAAGGGAGGAGAGGAATTGGGGTTTGGAGGGAAAAGGGGCTAAGGAAATTCAAGACAGTCCCAGTACTCTCTAAAGAAGAAATGACAGTTGTCGGCCTGAAGAGGAACACCGCACTTTCGACATCCGAGTACAATATGGAGTTCGGAAAAAAAACCGTGCGAAACAGTTACCGGTAAATAAATGTCAAGTTAACCTTACAAAAAGTTCAGCTACAGGGGGAAAGGGATGGGGTAGCCTGGCCTGATCATCAGGAGTAAGGTAGGTGTAGCAGAAAAAAGAAGAACCAACGCAAACAACAGCACCTGGAGGGGAATAACAGGGGGGTCTTGGTACAAATCTCGTACGACAAAGCACAGGTATAAAAAGAGGAACGAAGAAAACAACAACAACGCTAGGCAGAGGAAAGTGGAGGGGGGTTGTAGAAAGTTCGGGTTCACGAGGAACATCCATGGAGAAAGAAAAAGTCCAAGGGTTCCATAAAGAAGGGTGGTTGACGCTTGCCTCATTGCTGTGTTATTCGAAAGGAGGAAAGGTCAATGATTCGACATGGAGGGCACTAGAAAGGGGGGGAGGGGATACCGTGGGAGTCTCAGGCGAACGAAACTGATGGGAGGAAGATGTGTTCATACTGAGGGATCTGCACCAGGGGGAAGTACCATAAAACGTACCGAAATCATCAAGGTGAAGTCGATTCAACATAAGATGAGAGACGGGTCTCTGTGGGGGAGTAATCCTTTGGCAAAAAAGGGGGGAAAAAAAATACACAGGCATAATACAGGGAAGGGAGAAACAACGGGGGGCAAACGAGACACGGACGGACAAGAAGAAAGAAGCGGGGAGAGACGACGATTCTTTTGACACGCCCGATTAGGCTAAAAATAGAAAAGTGAAGGACTCGATCGTCGGACAGGTTGAAAGAAAAAGTGGCTAGGGCGGGGTGCAGGGGAAACCGAGGAGCGCGGCAAAGACAACGGCTACCGCAACGAACTACCTATTGAAACAATACTTGCTCGATCTCCCAGACGCGTTAAATGGGATCGGACGGACTCTCCCGATTGGGGGGAAGTTGTTCGGACGTCTCGGGGGAGGGGAAGAATACATGGGGGGATTGGGAAGGAAGAGAGAATTGATCTTGTTCTTGAAACCTGATTGGGGGCACTGCCCTGTGACTTCCTGGCCGGAAGGCAAACAGTGCGGGAGGAAATGCGCCTCTGTGCTCGGGGAAGGGGGAGGAGTCTCGTACTAATGAAAAAGGAGGAAAAAAGAGAGGGAAAAAAACGACAATCGCACAAAAGGGAACCCGCATGCAGACCGGACAGGCAAAAACTCTGAAACGGCCTTATCTTCAAGAAGGGTGCAGAACAGCCACTGACTGCTGGGATGAAAGAAAGAAAAACATAGCAGTTAAGCGGAGGAAGCGCGGAAGGTGAAAAAAGCCAAGAAAGCAGTAACCGGGTGAGCATCCGAGGGCAAAGATACCGTCTAGAAAGGGGAACCGAAACAAACAGAAGGGAGGAGACATAAAGAAAAAAAAGAGAGGGCCCTAAAGGGAAGGCAGGTAGAGATAGACGGGTGCCAGGACATTATTCTGGTCCCTCTTTCCAGTTAGAGTGTCGGTGGACCAAGTTGGGCGTGAGAGAATTCGGAAACTAAGGAGAGAAGAAATCAGCGCACCGAGTGGAGGGTACATGTCACAGACATCTCAAAGAAGCTTCAAAAAAAAAATGATGAGAGATAAGAGAAGTCGTTTGCACAAGAGGGACTGCATGAATCACCCTCGTGCACTGCCAGAGATCAGAGGAAAGCCGAAAAAGACCCTCATACCGGAATCTCCGGTTCAGAAGTGTAAGAGAACAACAGATTTCTTGGACAGCTGGACCCTCGCGAGCGCTTTGAACTAACAGTGGGTTCCTTACAGAGTGGTTTTACTCCTGAATGAGAAAGCTCGGTCATAATCCTTATCACTCCCAGGTAAAGAAACACGAACCGTGTTCGACGGTGGCAAGAGGAGCGGAGGGAGGAGCTTCGTGAAAGCTCGACGAGGGAAGAAGTTTCAACTTTGGTTACTGGGACTAAGGTTGGGGACACCGTTAAGACGTACCGTGCTGGGATCGTGGCGTGGTTAGGAAAAAACGCGTAGCACACAAGCGCTTAGTTTGAAGATCTAAAAAGTGGAAGGGGAAGGACCCGCGGGCTTCGAACTGCAGGACTTCGTGATCGGGCCTCGGGCTTTTGGGGGTCGAAGGTCTCATCACCGCAGGCAATCACAGAAAAGGCGTCGGTCAACAGGGAAAAACAATGCTTGAAAGTCGCTTATTACCGACTTTTGGAGGGTGGGAAGTAAAAATTACCTCAAGTTGTGCCAGCGAGATCTCAGGAAAAAGGCGCTCTTGGAACAACGCACTCGGAAGCCCCGATCAAAGTTGGATCACATAATTTCTGGAGGACACTCCTATGCAGGAGAAGAGGGAAGACATGCAACGAAAGCGAATATCGACCGCGGTGCTACTGCATGACTGTCTGAGTGTGTGAGAGGGCCATGCTTCCATGAGAGCGAGGCGGAGCGAACAATCCGACCGCTTACCCGGCTGGCCTGCAAGAAAGGGCTCCGGTGCTTCAGAAATAGGAGAAG
>Ga0179591_1322934_pt1 | contig 16037 bp, 17 predicted proteins | sample CZOMad2_1_08_16f_FD_182891 | JGI IMG/M metagenome (GOLD analysis project Ga0179591, IMG submission 182891) | Vadose zone soil fungal communities from Angelo Coast Range Reserve, California, USA - CZOMad2_1_08_16fungal (PacBio error correction) | ecosystem: Environmental > Terrestrial > Soil >...
AAAAAAAGGGTGAAGGACTAGCCTCACAATAACGAGCCTGGGAATTCAAGTGGAAGGAGATAGTATTATAGGAAAAGAGAGGGGGAGGATAGAACGACGTAGAGTCGAAAAAACAAAGCAAGATCAATACCTGAATGTTCTGAGATCGTACTGGGGAGGTCAACCTAGGGGAGTAAGGGGGGGAGGGTTAGGGGTCGGGGTGCGGTGGATGATAGAAAAAATGTGCGTGCTTTGCCAGACCGAAAACGAGACGATTAGGAAAAAAAGAAGTTCAAGGGAAGACCGCCGCGAGGGTTTGGGAGGGGTGCAGAAACATCTTCCGGCTACATGTAAGGTTCTAAGTACCCCATTCTGGAAGAAAGGCATTAGTTACTGGGAACAGAAACGGACCCATAAAGCTGAATCGTGCAGCGCAAAATACTTGTGGGAAACATGCAGTGGTATAAGTCGCTCTTGTGGCCAAAGGAAATCGCCGGGGGGGGAAGGGGATATGATCGCGACATTTTTCCTCTACCGGAGGGGGGGGGGGGGAAAAGGGTGGGTTGTGGGGGAGGAGGTCCATGGATCAGCAACGAGGATTAGGAACAAGGGTCAGGGGAGATAGGCAGGAACGTTGACCTTTTTGAGCAAGCAGAAGGGGAAAAGTTTCGCGTAGCGAGATGAAAAGACCTGGGTGGGTATAGTAATTTAACTAGAAGAGACGGAAGAAGAGATAAGGGGGTAACAAGGAACGTTAGTACTTCGAAGGATACAGAGGGAGAACGGGAAGAGAACAAAGATCTGAAGGATGGAAATCTACATCGCCGCCTGGTTGGGGGTAACTGAAAAAGCAAAAGAGTTATCTCCAAAATATCGGGGGGGAGAAGGAATCGAGTCCAAGTCCATGTAAGCAAGAGAAGATCCAGGGGGATTGTGTCTTCTCGAAACAAAAGAGAAAGATCATGATATGAGGAGATGCCCCTGATGCTAGACCTTTGGGAGGAGAATGGAACCCTGGTTCGGGGAAATCGACCGAATGGTGGGAAGGAGAGCACTGATTAATCGAATATTTTTAAGGGAGGGGGGGAGGCAATTGGGCAAATTGGAGCACTTTCGTGAGGGTGAGAGAAAAAGAGGTCGGGACGTTGATCAAAAGTGAAAAAACAAAAGGGGTAATATCACGAAACTTATGGTGTGATAGAACAGTTAAGGGGAGGGAGCAGGACTGAAATGCATGTGTTAGGGAAATAAGCCGATGGATCGAAAAGGTCGAAACACTTCCTCTTGCGAAGGAGAAAAAAGAAACAGTTCGAGAGATGGGAGATTCGAAAAAGGCCTTTTAGGATCGCTATGTATGATGGGCCATTATTCTTGAGGGAGAGAGCGGAAGGAGTAGCTCCGATAGTTGGGAGAGGAAACTCATATGGGAGGGATTTAAGGGGGGCGGTATTTCTGGATGATGAGGAAAAAGTATTAAGCGGTAATTGGAGGCCATGGGCTAGGTCTGACCAGGTGATGCGAGAACAGTTTGATACATTAGTCGGGGGTGGGGATCCCTTTCATTGCCGTATCCAGAGAGTTTCGCTTGGAAAGGGCATTCACGAACTGAGGTGAACTTCCGAAAGGAGTAGTGTGTGGGTGGGGTGCGTAAGGTTTACCAGGGGCATCCATAACTCTGAAATCAGGAAGATTTTGATCGGTTCGGTGGAAGTCCGGTAAATGGGCGTCTTTGGGGGGAGAAATCAGTCCGAAGGCAACCGAGGGGAGAAGGCAAAAAAAAGGGGAACTGCGTCTCCAGGGGCAAGGGGGTAGGGATGACCAAGGAGGAAGTGGGGGTTAGTCTTCGAATATGTGCTCATAATCGAGGAGAATATTGAAGAGAGGAAGGGATGAAGCTGACTAGGTATCTGACTGATCCTCTATAGGTCCCTAATTGTGGTGCCATCTATCTCACAAAGTGTTCCGAATGAAAATCTCTCCTTTACATTTCAGCAGCGAGAGAGGGGGACGAAGTGAGTTCTTCCTTGCGACCAAAGCTGAGTTTCGCGCTGATATCAGTGGTCAAGACAGGGAAGTCTCAAGGGGGGGGAATCGAGGGGGAGTGGCGAGGCGGGAAGGGGGGCGGACCGGGGGCACGAGGGGGTCGAAGTGTGCAAATCGTAGGGACGACAGCACAGGGGAAGCAGAACATCTGCCCGAAAAAACGGAGACATGTGGGTAGAATCAGTCGGAACTAGAATGCATTGAAAAGGGAGGGTCGCGAGGGGGGGGAGAAAGCGCCGGGTGGGGATGGACATCGAGTTTCCGTACAGGAAAACGGGAAGAAAGCGACTCTCTCTAGACACACGGGATTAGGGATTAAAGGGAAATGTACTTAACATGGGGTAAAACAAGGAACGCGGAAACCAAACAACTGCGCGAAAAAGTCGGAAAGAAGGGGAAAATATCAAACTGGCAATAAATGGGAGCTGGGGGTCGATCCCGCACCCTTGAAAGGGAGGCGCAGAGGGTGGGATAATGACTGAAAAGATAACACTGGACAACATCGGGCAGGCGAAACAATCCGCACAACAAAAAAATCCCATCCAGAGGCGGATAAACACGCCGAACCGGAGAGGGGGATAAGAAGGAACGCATAGCTATTCGAACGCGAGGGATCAGCTCAAGGGGACGGAAGACGCCCAGAAAAGTGCTGCTTAAAATAGTATTTAAAGGATATGGTCGGGAGGAGGAAGGCCTTCTAAAGCGAGGAAGAGTAATTCGATTAAGCTACGTAACAGAAAGGACTCTTCGCAGATAACCAACAATTACGAACAAAATCTCCGTCATCACTCCCCATCTTCCCTGGTCACGCAGTGCGCGCCAACTTCGGGCCTAAGAAAAAAGGCTAGAAAAGAGCCATAAACAAGATTCCCGATAATAAGACAGCTATGTGGAACGGTCGAGATGGCTTAATAAAATGGACGTTAACCCGTACGAAACCAAACTAAAGAATGGTCTCCTGAGTCGATCGAAAAAAGAGGGAACGAACTACGAGGGAAGAATGCAAAAATAATTATAGCCCAACACCACGCTTAGAGCAACTAGAGCTGCCCTCGGAATATCGAGAGAGCGCAGATTGAACGAAAACTGGGCGACCGTCAAACCTATAATACTATACTCAAGCCCCAATCTATCAGGGGCAAATGAAATGTAGGACCTAGCTAAAGATATGGAGTATCGCCAGGGATCGACGGAGAGGCAAAGGAATGGGGGGGGGGAAAAAATCGATCCCGATCCAAAACGATAGGAAACGAATGCGAGATACATCGACGGGTTCGAGAGAATGCAAGAATAGGGGGCGGCCGCTGTGTGGCTGATATTTATTCAAAACAGCAAAAAAATTCGAACAATGGCGGTCGACAAGTCAATGGAGGAGAAGAAATGGCCCCTAGAGATATTACCCATGTTCATACTCGCACGAGGGTACAGAGCTTGGTACTTCAACCTCAAAAGGAGTGTAGTTCGGCAACTGTTTTTGGGGCCAAGAAAAAAGCGGGAAAACCACGCGATCAAAAGGGGCGGGGAAGGCAAAAAGACAGTGACGACTCGGGGATCAGACCCAGCTTCTACCAGTGGGACGGCGAAAACTGTAAATGAATGGGATCGAATAGTAAAGAAGATGGGTATCTTTTGGGGGATCGAACCAGAAAAACCCGGAGATTTAGTTCGAAAGACGTGGGATCCGATGAAAAAATGGGACTACCAAGTATGGTTAGTAATCTCGAAAAGTTCTAGATCGTCATTTAACAAGGTGAAAAGTCTGCTTGTGTACTCTATTCCGAAATGCTCGACTATGATGTTCTCAGACAATAGGGGGGGCTTCGTCCTCACGTTTAGGAACCAGACGAGTTGGATCTGTCGTAGCGCTGCACGAGCCTTAGGCCCGGGAAAGGGAGAGTTGCGGAGGAAAGACAAAAAAGCCTGTGCACAAAAAGGGTTTTCAAAAGGGAGCCGATCTAAACAATTGCACTAAAAAGAAATCGGGGCCAAGCCAATGGTGCAAACTTCCCCAATCAAGCCCTGGGTCAGGGCAGGTACTAAGAAAAGGGATGGAGAAATCGAGAGGCGGGCCTTTGGCCACAAGAAAAGCACCCACGTCAGTGCAAAAGATTTGCGTGAAATGGACGAGGTCGTTTCAAGACGAGTCCCTCCAGGACTCATTCGTAGGGAAGCCCTACTTCGCATCAAGAAAAGGGAATAAATGTCGGCAAAAAAGAAAACCAAAAGCTAGGAGTTGAGAACCTCTTCCATATGGGGAAGGTAGGAAAGGGATCGATCATCCACAGCCTAAAAACCCTAAAAGAACAGAGGGAAACGTGATCCCAGAGACAGACAGACACACAGGCATTGAGATCTTGAGACGAAGCATATCGACTCTCGATGAAGAGAAATAATGTCCCGTATCTCCGAAGTGCTTCACTCCCAAGGGGGGGGGGGTCTAGGTCAACAAAAGGGGGGAAGAGAAAGTTGAGATTACGAGAACCTCAGAGAGAACGTGGTCTGGAAAGTCTGGATAAAAATGAAAGCTCGGCTCAGGCAATAAAGGACGTAGATCGAAGAGAGGGCGCATCGAAAGACGAATGTTCTGGAAGGCGGTTGAGGTTATATGATGCCCGAGTGCTGGGGGGAAGGGGGAGGGGGGAGTTGAGGCTGTGGAGCAGGCGGAAGGGCTTCAAGACGGGTAAAAGTAGGTTCCGAGGGATTACAAGCAGCGATTGGGGGGGGGTGGGCAGACATCGTAATGTACCAGGTGGAGAGGGTTTCAAAACCCATGGCATTTGGTTCGACATGAGGATGAGGGGAAGTAATCAGAGCGGAAAAAGGAGCGGGAGATCGGTCCTCCAAGAATGTTGTGGGAAATAAATAGTGGGTGAGCTCGTTCGGGGGGTCCAAAGGAAAACGGGGTGGAGCGGGGAAGGGTGAAAATTTGCGGTGGACGAATAACAAATGGAGGGATTTGGGGGGTGGGGATAGTTTGGGGCATGGAGACTGAAAAGATATTCAGTGATGACGCACGTGGGGAGGAAAAGGGGAAGTGCGTACTGGTTGCATTTGGGGAGGCAACGTAAGGGTCGCAGATCTGAGGAAGGGGGGAACGGGAGGGTCGACGGGAACTAGAATAGAACGTTGGAGGAGAGAAGAAGGTTACTAAACTTATTACTGGAGGAAGGGTAAGAGGTGGTACGATGAAAAAACAAGGAACCAGGGAAGAAAATATAAGGACGCGATCAATGTAAACCGTGGGGGTTAACTGAAATTCGCAATATGGTCATAAAAGAATAGAGGGGGTAGGGGGAGGGAAGTCCTGGTCATTAACAGGTAAGAAACTAATAAAATATCCGGTGAGAAATGATAAAAACGATAATCCTCCTTGATCTCGAAAAAACTATGCTAAAAAAGTGGGGACTGCAAGAAAAACTTGTGGAACCTGAGAAGGAAAAGGTCGCACGTCAGTAGGGAGGGGTACTGGAAAAATGGTACATTGGCAAATTTAAAAGAAGCTACACTTTAGGACTATGATAAAGGTCCATCAAAGAGGGTCATAGCGGGGAGGTATGAAATGAACATAGATTGAAATATCCCGGAGAGGGCCATGGGATAAACATGGACGGGCCAAGTATGAATAGACGGCTGCAGTTTTGGGGCAAAAGTGGGAAAAGCCACCTATGGTCTGGCCTAGGATTGCCATTTGCTTATCTAGAAGGGGGGATCTCGGGGGTTATTAGAGAAGAGAGGAAGATGATGATAATTGTTCGTTCATGGCGCCATTGGAGGAGGGGTGTTGGGGTAGGTTCTATGGGAACAAAGTGATAAAGGAAAAAAAGAGAAAGTGGGTCTGGGGCTAGGGGAGGGGGCCGAATTAAAACGCGCGAATCAAGATTGAAAGCCTCGATATCATCGGGGGGTTAAGAGTTCTGCAGAGTATGTGTGAGAGAACAGGGGGGGGCCCCCTTGTTTTCGGGGGCAGATGGGGGGGAGGGGAACGCTTTAGATCGAACTCCAAGGGGAAACGAGGGGGTATTTTGTGTTGACCCTTAGGGTAAACAAGGAATCAGCGAATAACAATCTGCGGGCGATTGGGGGGGAGGTACGGGGGAAGAGTCCGAGAGGATGGTTCTGGGGCTGGAGCAAGCTGATTAGGGGAAGTAGATTCTGAGCCAAAAGGCGTTAGTCCCGTGATCGGGGGTTACAAGAGGCTCTGGAGAGGGTCGGAAAGGGAGGAGCGGCCGAGATGAAAGGCGAGAATTGAGCTACCTGGTCTTAACGGCTTCGAAGTCCTCGAGGGAAGAATGGTGGGCCTGACGCCGTGCTATGGGCGAAAGTGAACACCCTCGTACTCTGAAGAGTTTCAATCATCCAAGAGGCAAACGAATCGGGGGGGGGTGAAAAAACTAACCTGATTTTGCTGGAATTTCTGCCCACGGAGAAAAAGTTCACGAGTTGACTGAAGCTATCATGTGGGGCAGAATTCTGAGGAAGGGGGTCGCGTGTTGAATCGGGAAGGATGGGGGACTGAGTGGCTATTGGAAACTCGACTTTTCGGGATTTGGAAAGCCCTGGAAAACTGTGATCAGGGGGATAGCGGCGGACATAATTAAAGAAAATCAGGGGCCGAGGAACGAGGTCCAGGTTGGTCTGCGCCCAGACTTTAACGACACAATCCAAAAGAAATGGGGAGGGGGGCCAGGCGCATGGAATCTAAGTTGGACGTAAAGAAACCTCAGTTCCTTCCCGTGCGGGGAAGATCCCTAGCTCGCGCAAAGTAGGAGGGAGGAAGCGAGGCTAAGGAAAGGAAGAGCACGAGGGCAATGAAAACAAAAAGGCGCCGTTCGTACTCGAGATCCCTGGGCGTGGACCGAATGCGCCGAAAACGGGAACAACTGGCTGCGGACATGTTTGTAGGGGGAAGAAATATGGACAAAAGCAAAAAGGGGGGATTTCCAAATTTCGATCCGACAATGGAATAAGCCCAAATCTGTACGTGGAAAACCAACCTAACCAGAGGCTACTGCGACCCCAAGCTAGGAGAACGCGAATCTCGGGGGCGAACCTCAAGTGGGGAACTAACGGGACTTAGAAGTAAGGACGGAGAGAGATGGGCCAATGATATGACTAAAAAAAAGAATCGAGGGAAGAACGTAGATTGGGAAAGAGGCGTTACGCGGAGGTCTCCTGATCAGGGGGGAGGGAATAGGAATCGGAGCGAGGTCGCCTTTCCAACATCAGCCTCTAGGGGAACCGGAACAGACACGCGATGGAGCTGACTCAGGGCCAAGGAAGAAACTGTGGATTAAACTAATCCTGAGAAGAAACCGGGCTCTAAAAAAAAAAAAGGGTACGGGCAACGCAGCCGGTGAAGAAAAAGGAAGGGTGCCTTCTAAACAATGCAACACAACCAATATCAGGCTCCGTTAGTAGCAGGTCAATCCACCGGGGCAAAAAAGGGAAAACGAGACGGGAATTCAATGCTAATTACGAGAAAAAAAATTCATAAAACCCCGCGGCTGCCAACGATATATCGAAACCGAAGTGCTCAAAGATGACTGCAGCTAATAAACCTACTTAAATTCAAAAAGAACTGCCGGATCGAGGTGAGAAGGAAAAACAGCGAAACTATCAACTGTGATATCGGACGGCTGGGGAGAGTCGCAAGCATTGTCACTTCGACCCTCCCCTCTCTAGGAAGAGAAAGGGGGTCAGCGATCCTCAAGGAAAGTTAGCATCAAAAAAGGTGAAGAGATCGGGGGAACCTGGTCAACGATACATCTGTAGGGGGCAAGATTACCCTAATGGCGATGAGACCATCCATGTCTAGACACGGGGGTAACAAGTCAAATGCGAGGGTCTTTTCAAAAGGTGCATATAACAGCAGCATAGACATATTGGATGGGGGTCAGTAGGGGCTCCGAAAGTGTGAGGTGAAGGTGTCAATAACGAGACAGTAAACAATGATTCCAAAAGGTCAATTTCGAACGTGTCGAAGAGGGTCGACCAGAGGACGGGGAGCGAAAAAAACTTTTCTAGCGACGGATTAATCGAAAGGGCAAGGAGTGAGAGTTGGAGATGAAAAAAAAATAAACCAAATAGTTTAGATCGGTGAGGGAATGGTTGACTCATCAAGGACGAAGATTCAGTTGGAGTACCTGCTCGGGAAGGCAGGGAAAAAAAAACACTTTCGGATGTATAGGACGTACGGACCGCATCTTTGTTAGGGATTAAGGGGAGAGAAGATGTATACTGCGCAGTAACGGACTTTCCTTTAGGGAAAAACTTCGATTTCTTGGACTAGAGGTCCCGCCTTCTACCAGGTTAATCCCAGGGACGAGATCGCTAAGAAAGGGAAAAAAAAAAGAAGTTGGAGACAAAGTTCAAAAGCATAGGCCAGGAGAAATACGTTGGATAAAAAACTATCTGTGGGATTCAAAAGGGGAAGACCCCAACTAGAAAACCCAAAAGTCAGAACTACAGGGGGTCCCACCTGTCGTACACCGACGAAAGAAATAGACTCATTAACCCTGGGTTCCATTTGCCCAATCTTCACACTTCAAATTGGGAAAAAAAAAAACGTGATTGGGCGTGGACGAGAAGAGAGTCGATGCCGGGACTTCTAAGAAATTCTCAATTCTGTCGTCGCACAGAAGGGGCTTCGAAAATGCCCATAAAAAAAAAGTATCGATTGTCGCAAATCTCCAAAAGAAGGGGCTTTGAGAAACGTTCGAACTCTTAGTCTCGATGTTGAGAAAGGGGGGGGACGTTTGGCCAAAACAACCCAAGAAACCCCAAAAACCCTCGACCAGGGAAGGTAACAACAATCGGTGTACCTCCCGTAACGAACAGATCCGCGGCGGTCCCGGCGGCCTTGACTCTCGGATGAAGGGGGGCTCAATCAAGCGCGACTACGACAGGGAAAAAAAAAGGAGTGATAGGAGCTCTTCACTCTCCCAATGGGTGAAGTCTCAAAAAAAGGGTATGGAGGATACCTGGAGGGGTGTCCTAGCCGACCAAAAAACACCGGAAGGTCTGAAGTCGTAGTACAAGGAAATGACGAAAAAGCTCGGGAGTCTAATCCGAAGGGGAGAAAGGAATCGCAAATAACAAAACGAAGACGATCATTTGGGTATGGGTATGGTGGAATACATACCCGAGGAAGAGGGCCGTGGGTTAGGGGTGACGGGAGGGGGGTGGTAAAAACTGCAAGGGAGCCTCAGTTAGACGTTAAAACCATAGAAGAGGAGGAAAATTTGATCGTAAAAAAACAACCACAAAGAGATTTGGGGGTTGGGATTTGCAGCCCTCTACAGAGATATGGTGAATGGGCGGTTCGCCGGAAAGGAGGTCGACGACAGGTCAGAAGGGAAGGAGGGGGGGGTAGAACACGGAAGCGAAATCGGGTCGAAAAGCTTTCCAAAGTGACAAACAGTAGGTGGGGGCTCGCGTTTTTTGGGCTTGTGGGCGCAGAACTTCTCCGGGAAGACGAAGTCGAGGTAGGCAATCGGAGGGGGGGTCAAGTGGGGGGACCAGGAGGGGGGGAAGGGGGGTGTGGCAGATAAGGTCCATTGGGGAGCAGGGTGGAGTGCTGACGTCACGGGTGTCTGGGATCTTAGAAAGTACTGGGGAAAGGGGTGACGGTTGTACTTTACGCTTATAGGGGAAAAGAAAAGAGTTGGATCACGGGTAGAAAGGACAACGGAACTACGAAAAAACCACATGTTCGATCTCTTGTAGGGGGAAAAAGGAAACGTGAGGAATTCGGGGGAGAAAGATCGGAGGACGAGGACCCTGGAAACAGAGAATCGGAAAAGGGTAGACTCAAGCTCAAAATTTCGGCCCTTCCATAGATCAGGGGGGGAGGTAGGAGGTGAGAATAGGAGGATAGGGGGGAGGAGATGGGCTCGGGGGAGGGCGAAGGGATTGGTGGAGGAATAGGGGAGCACGAATAGGTGAAGGGAGAATGGTCTCCTCGAGGGGAAGGACTCCCCACTTGTGGGGACTAATGTGGAAGAGAAGAAGCACTAATTTTATAGCAGGGGGGGGTTTGGTTCCGGCAAAGAGAATTCCGGACTGAGGATTTAGAAAAGCTGCCATGGACTCACGGGGGAAATCGCGATGTCGGAAAGTCGCCAGGGAAGTAGAGAAGAGTGTTGCTTGTGGGAATGATTGACACGGGTTTACAAACAGTGATGATAGATAAATGTCCGCAAAAATCATGAGGGGAGGAGAATTAGAACGGAACATGGAGTAATGCGATGTGAAGAGAAAGTTCAGTAGACCAATGGGTCACGTGGAAGGAAGGAAAGGCAATGTTTAGGTACTAAATGGTCGTCAAAACCGAGGTCGAAAAACAAGCGATTCTGCAAATGGCGATAGAACAGGGGGGGAGATGATATTCCGGGTTGATCGAACCAGAGGAGAAGGGGATAATTGCCAATGAAAGTGTCACTAGTCCGGGATCAAACAGATAAGACCGATAGGGGGGAGATAGTATTGGGTCAAGGGATATGGGAATGCCGGGGGGCGGAGTGCTAGGTGGGAAATGGGGGGGGGAATTAAGAAGGGCGAAGTGTGCAGGATGGGGAAATCTCTAAGGGCGTATAGAATCGGCATGTCTATAAATCAGCGTAGGTCTGAATCAGGGGAAAAAAGGTTCGTAGTGAGGGCTTGGCCGTCTAAAAAAAAAGAACAATAGAAAAACAGAGTATGGGGGTGGGGGACTAGGGTTACAGAGCCAATAGATCGGAAAGGTACATCGGCTGCGAGTTCATCGGGAATAAAGGGATATGCGTTCTGGGTCTGCTGGAGACAGCTTAGGAGGGAACCGATGGAATTCTGCGGCCGTGAGCTCCATAGTCAAAAGGTATATGAACAATATCTCATGATGGGGCGGAAGGTCGCGGAGGGGGGGGGCCTCTCTACTATGCTAGACGAAGACATGACCCTTTGAAAAACTCGGGCTCATCTAATAATCATTGGGGGGGGAGGATGGATCGACTCCTTTATGGGTCTAAAGGGTTGATTACTACGTGATACAAAGGGGGGAACACTCTTGTTCATCACCTAGGGGAAGTCCCGTGTCAACGGAAGCGTTTAGCTGACTGCCTCATAGAAATGGGGGGGGGAAGGACAGGTGGGGTGCACGTCTTTTTAATAACGAGTTTTTTATTGCGAGGGGGCCAGTGTCGGGGGGTTGAGGGGCCCGTAATCAAGGGCGAAGTGGTCAATAGTCGTTCAACATACTTATACAACATCTGCCAAGGAAGACCGGGGGACGCGAGGAGAGTGACAAAAATCCTTAAAACAGGATAGCCTCAAAAAGGGACGAAAAGCGCCGGTTGGAGCGGAATTTGCTCGAATTTGGGGAGCTTGGCCCTGTCTTTAATAGACTCTAAGACACCCAAACAACTTATGAAAAGGAGTCCCATAATAGGAAGAGGATACGAAGCATTGTAAGCTAAAATACTGAGGGGGTCCACTTTACTCAAGCAACCGGCGATTCGAAAAAGGCGAGGCCATGTGGAGGGGTGGAGATCATGAATCGCAAAAAACCTGTACCAAAGTGGCGCAAAATCTGGGGATAAGGGGGGGTGAGCGAACGAAACGTCGTAAACATGGGGGGGGGGTCGGATGGGATCAACAATCCGACACGTCTAGGGAACTCTCTCCCATCAAAATATCAGACGTCCAACGCCGAGCAAAGATTACACTTTAAAAAAAATCAAGACTCATCTCGAACGGCATCGAGGGGCGCATCCGAACTCGGTTCGAACGTCACTAGGAATCGAGTGCTAAGAGCACTATTTCTGTAAAACCAGAGAGAACCCTTCTTCGGGAAGGAACAATTACAAAATCGAGTGGGAAGTACAGGAAGTAAGTCATCACTGTGCTACAAAGGGGGGAAGGAGCGAGACGCCACATAAACCAGAGACCTCGTATACACAAACACTCGAGGTCGCTAATCGCAAGCGCCTTCTGTGAAAAAGAAGGGGTCCAAGAAAAACAAGAACCCAACAACTTTCGACGAAAAAATCCAACGATATACGATGAAAAATCAAGCGTACGTCGAGCTGAGGGGAGTCGGGACCCTTACGCCACACGACGAGGTTCAGCAGGAAGTTCATCACGTCGGGAAGACGGCAAAAAAGCGCTCAAGACATGGGAAGTGGCCACACAGGGATGAGAACCCGAGGCGGAACTATATAAGAATGGGGATCTCAGTGGAAAAAAAACCCCCCAACCACCCGGGGGAGAAACATGAGTCCATTCATAACTCACGACAGCGACCAACATCTAAAGGCTGACCCATACTCCAGGAGCAAAACATTCCGAATCCTCCCTGTCGAATAGTAGGAGGTCAGGGCAAGCGATCCAGGTCAAACGCAATCGACAACACTGGCAGCTAATGGTTCGAAGATCAGAGGCCATGGGGGAAGACGAATTTCGACCTATTTTGGAGAAGAAGAATCGGGGTCCAGCAGGCGTGGCGAATCAAAAACCAAGAAAAATTCAATCACGAAAAGTCCAATGCGAGGAGCCTAAGGGTTCATTGGAAGAGAATGGGAGGCGCATAGGGCATAAGGGAGGGACCGGAAATAGCAGCCCGGTGTATCCAAAGGAACGGAAGCAATCCAGTCCCTGAAATGCGATCCAGCAGTCTCCGTGGAATACCGTTCCGAAAAGAAGCAGGGGGTCGACCAGTCGGACTTGAAGAACGGGAAGCATAGCAGGTGAAGAATCAGGATGGGGTCGAGTAAAAAAAAAAATACAACGATATGGGTTATAAAAGCTTACATGGACTTTGAAGAGGGGGGAACATGACCCAGATATTGCTTTGGAAACTACCGCAGATGGAAGGGGGATATTCAGTTAAAAACTGGACATTGATTAACGGCACAGGGGAAAGGAAAATGACGAGACGGGGGCTATTCAGGGTGAAGCTTAATACATATAACTTAAGAGAAGACACAATTCCTTGTTGAGGTACAAACTCGGCGGGGGAAAACGGAGGTCCAAACGAGGGGAAATAGTGTGATACCCCGGTACAAGGGGGAAGAAAGGCTTCCGAAAAATAAGAAAATACAAGCAGGGGTCAAGTTAAAAACGCATGCACTATCAAAAAATACAGTTTTCGAGACTCTTAAAGAGAGGGGGGGGGGGCGATCAAAACTGGCCGATATGGAAAAATCAAATCCATTGGGTTCCAAAGGTCAACAGAATTGGAAATATGGATCAAGAACACCAAGGAGAGGGCAAAGGCCAAGACTCTCTGACAGGCATGGGCAAACCAAGGAATGTGGTGCGATTCGCAAGGAGCAAAAACCGTGAGGACGTTCCCGACGAGGCATGAAGTCGAACCACACCTGTGTACGTCAAAAAAGGCCCAGCCACCAGTATCTAGGGAGGGAACCAACCAGGGATGCTGTGTAGAATGCGACTTCCAGCAGATGTATTGGGGAAAAGGGGAAAAAGAATCGCATTTGCTCAGAATAAAACAAAAAAAACCCTACCGCAGTACAGGAAGAAAGAGTGTTAATCCCTAGAAAAAAAATCGCATAACAGTCGAAGGAAAATTGAGGGGAATGCTCAGAAAGGAGCGAGAGCAGCTTCTCGATGGGCGCGAGAAAGAACTGGAAACCCGTTCGGTGCCTGGGCTCGTCACGTCAAAGGGTCTAAGCAAACAACAACAACGGGAAAAAGAAAGAACCAAGTTGGGGAAAGAAGCAGAGCACCGAACGGAGTCGATCCCACTGACGGAAAGAAGGAAAAAAAAAAAGGGACCCCACACAAAACTCGAGACGTCAAAATAGAGATCGGTAAGACCGCGCAAAAAAAGGGGGGAAAATGCACATGTTAGATAGGACACCGCTTGCTAAAAGGGGGGGGGACGGGATTTAGGGGGTTCAGTGGCTGGGATGCACCCAAAGGGGGCATCCCGCCTGACTTAGAGGTACCAGCAGACTCGGGATAGGAACTGGCAAGGAAGGCACAAACAAAGAAAGAGTTGTGGATGATTTTGCATTACCTCTCAAAAGAAGAGAAACTGTGGGGGCATGTTTAACGCAGTACCCAAAGGCGTGTGGGCGACGACAGGCAGATAAGGATGAAGAAAAGAATCGACCGCTGTCGCATCTTGCAAAGAGAAACATTACGGGGGGAAGGACTAAACAGTCTTGTGGCCAGGTCACGACGGCAGGGGGGAGCGATTATCTCGAAACGGGTGCGGTGTAACGGGAAAGAGGGAAATTGGGAGGGGTTGTGACATTTGGAAATGGAGTGGATTCATAAACGGGCATGGGTCTTAGGATACGGGGGTATCTTGAAAAACTGGGATTAGACGAGAGGAGCTCCTTTGGGGAGAAAAGGGGATGGGTAGCGGGAAAGAGGAACACGTGACTGAGAGGAAGAGTCTGGTAGGCGAAAAAAGGACGTGAGGTCTGGATACTCGGGGGTCCGAGAAAAAAACAAAGAATAACGGAAAAATAAATAGAAGAATCAAAAGTCCGTGTTTGGTAACGGGAGCGCAAGCAGAGATTGAGAGAAATAGCGGGGGCAGGGGTAGTCAAAGGTCCATGAGTAATAAATACCTGGTTTAGGTGTTCTGAGAGGAACAAACCCGCTACAACGGGAATCATTCGGGGGGGGGCACTGTCGTGCCGGAAGTGTGTCGCGGCAAGGACGCCTGGTCTACCTCAGACGGAACTTCAAGAGACCGGAACGAGTACTGGGGGAGGGAGGCATGGGCAAGTTCAAAATAGCTTTCTTGATGAGAAAAGACCCGACAAGGTGAAAGGAAGGGGCTATAGGAATGAAAACGAAAGGGGGTAAAAATCTAAGAGGGACATTGAGGAAACAAAAGACTGGTCGACTGTCGCCAGCGAACGGGGCTTTCCTCGAAACAGATTGAAACTCTCTTCTGGTCTGGAAAAGTGCGATGATGGCTCAAAGGAAGGATCAGTTTAAAATGCCGTGATGAAAAAGGACGAGGGAAGATGGTCTACTTTGCAGGGGGAGCTAAACTCTTCCGGAGAGTGAGATCCGATAGGATGTTTGAGAGCTGTTAACAGAGGGGTCAAAAGTGATAATGATCATCGGGGGGTGGGGGTCGGTCCTGATGTTGAAGGAAAAGGGGAAAAGTGTCGGGGCAGTCAATAGCTTCTCCAGGGGTCTAATAGCATAGATACGGAAGGGAGGGAAAAATAGAGTATTTTGGGAGACCGTTAGCAGCCGGGGCCCTGGGAGGAAAGGGTGGGAACTTGGGCGCTTTGACAGAAGGAAGATCACAATTTCCGGAGAAAAAAAAAGTTTTGGGGGGGGGCCCTAAGGGGGGGGCCGAAGAGCCATAAAGTTCTTATGTAAAGCTCGGATGGGGTCAATCGTAAGAAAGGGAATAAGGGGGGGTAGGGTTCTGGGGGTCTGGGAGGAAAGAATGGGACTTAGATGTGCACCGATGTCAACTATGCCGGCTTCACGGTCTTAAGACATGAAAAAAGCTTCGTTTCATATGAGAGGGAGGAGGGAGTGAAGGTCCAAAACTCTCTTACTCTGTACGAGCACAGGGATGACTATGAGGGTCTTTGGCTTTAACGAGTCCTCCAGCTATCGAAGGCGAAAGGACCTAAAAGAGACTTCACAAGGTGAGACCAAGAAAGGAAGGACTCTATTTATCAGCACGCTTGGCTATTGACGGAGGTTTCTAACTTGAGCAACTAAAAAGAGTGACGGAGTTCTAGACAGCGGGGAGACAGTAGAATCGAGGGGGGTCGTCTTGTGAAGCTAAGAGATGGATTATGGGCGAGTGGGGAAGGGAAGGGGGAGGTAAAACAAAAAATCACGTGTTTGTCGTGGTCAATATTGTGCTGAAAAAAAAGGATTCGCGGCCGAAACCGCTGGGAAGGGTTGAAGAAGATGCCGTCTAGAAAAAATCCTTAAGGAAGGCAAAGGGAGAGAAGGGTAAAAACGCGTGAAAGCGTAGATGCTCGATTTACGCTGGGGGAAGGGGTCTTATATCCTGACAAGCTAAA
>Ga0179591_1383246_pt1 | contig 16037 bp, 17 predicted proteins | sample CZOMad2_1_08_16f_FD_182891 | JGI IMG/M metagenome (GOLD analysis project Ga0179591, IMG submission 182891) | Vadose zone soil fungal communities from Angelo Coast Range Reserve, California, USA - CZOMad2_1_08_16fungal (PacBio error correction) | ecosystem: Environmental > Terrestrial > Soil >...
CAGTCCTAATCGTATAAAAGAGGAAAAGGGGGCATCGGCGATCTACGGCTGAGCATTGAGATCGACAGACAAAATGCGGCGACGAAGACCTGCGCGTTCGACAAGGTGGAGAGGGGAAAGACCGTTTTAGGATAGAAATCTAAAGTCCTTATAAGAGCCTTAATCGCACGCGTTTCAGGTCGGGCAAAGGGCCCAGGTCCATCGAAAACCAAGCGAAGAAAAACGCAACATCGCACATTCGCATAACTAATGTGAAAGAGGGAAGGGGCACGACATCGCGCTTGTCGGGAAAGGGGAACCGGACAATCGTAGCAGGGTCAGATCAACGAAAGACAAAGACAGGTCGAATCCCCCTCTCGCAAAAGGGAGGGACTCAGATATAATATCTCTTTGGGGGAAAAAGGAAAGCTCCATAGTCCAGTCACGAGCCACATCAACAACCCACCACTGTAAACTCTAAAAAAGGAGAGGGGGCGATCATGCGGTTGCCTAGAGGCGCTGCAGTCAAAAAACGAGAAAACCACCGCGGCAGGCCGAACGAGCGGAGCCACTCTTGACCAACGAGAGAGGGTTTGAAGGGTCAGAGAAAAAGTGAACGCGCCACTTGGGTACTCTCTAAAAGTGAACCAGGATATTACTCAAGAGGGACGACAATCTCTCTAAACCAACCAAAAGAATGTTCGCCTATAAAGGAGATATCCGGTCATCAGCCGACGCTCGCTAGAGCGCAGAGAGGAAAGAGCCTCGATCATGTTCAAACAATGGATAGGGAGTACTCGCTTGGTTGAAGACCTCCGGGAGAAACGTCAGCCGTTTTTGGGGCACGGCGCGGAACCGAGATCGACCCCAGATGCCCGACGGGGGGAATCCTTCGCTCAGACCGGACGAAAAGCTTGGCCGAACTGTGGCTCGTGACTGTACTCGGAGGAAGAGCACAAAAAAAGCGCCGCTTCTCGCAAGGACCATCTCGTCAAAAAGGGGGATTCCAGCGGTGCTCCGGAGTAAGAGGGCCGATGATTAAAACTCATGGAAAAAGTCAACAAGAACGCGCATGTCGGCCGAGGAAAGGAAGTAATGTCGAATGTTCGCGGGGAGAATGAGCTTTTGCCCTCTTGGCGATGAAAAGGACGTAAAGGGAAGGGGCGTGGGGAGAAAGAGCAGTCTGGTGACCGTCTTAGGGATAGCGTAATGTGTCTACTCAGAAGGATGTAGAAGAAGGAAAAAACTGGGAGAGGAAAGAAAATCTCCCACCAAGATAACGCCACAGCGCACCGGGTGCGAGGGCGAAGTCCGAGGAATGCGGATTCAAAACCTCGCTCTCTAATGAAAATAGAGGGGGGAAGAGATCCGGGACTGAGAACTAAAGAGCGTCGGTAGTACGAGAAAGGGCAATCGAATCATTGAATCGGGGAACCCGGAGGGAGAAAGGACTCTTGTGAAGGGAAAGAGAAAAGGGAGGAAGGGAAAAGAAGGATTCGGTACCCCTTGAAAAAAACAAACCTGCGCACCAGTACGATTTTCCGGGAGGGCACGACGGAAATTCGCCGAGAAAAAACGATCTTCCTATCGGGGTAAAAGGGAGAGACGCCGACTGACTCCATTTCGCGAGTGGGAAAACAAACACCACGTGGTTTCTGGGAAAGGAGGATCCGTTTGGTCTGAAAAGGGGCAGAGCTGTTCAGAGGAAGGGGAAGAGAGGAACCGCAAAAGCGGAGGAGGGTGGGTTCAACAACGCCCCACCCCCCGGCGATGAAGACTAAGGGCTTCAATAACGGCGCGTTTCCCTGGGGGGAAGAAAGGGGGGACCAGTTGCCGACGACATAAGAGGCGGGGGGTGCCTGGGGAGAGCATGACGGCGAGACTTCAAAAACCTGGAGGGCAGCTGGAGCCCAAAGGGAAAGCAGAAAAGGGGAGGGAAAAGGATTTCGATCACGTTCACTCCATGAATGGGCGGGATCACGTCTTCTCAAGGGCGGTCTCAAGGAAATAGATCTGTGCAGGCGCTGACGCGTCGGGGGGAATGCTGTAGTAAGATCTTCGAGGAGAGGATCTCGAGAGGGAGGCCCTTCATATATTCAAGGAAAAGGTTGGTAGTTGAATGGCGAACTCTTGCCGATTGGTGGGGGCGTGAGGGTGTCATCCGAGAAATCGTCTGTTTCCCGAAATCGGCGGCGCGTTGTGAAGGACGAAGGGGAGTGGTCGATCTCGATAGAGGGAGGGATGTCAAGCGATGGCGGGGGGTAAAGCCACTCGTTTGTTGGGTGAAAGCGCTCGGTACACACGTATGAAGGAGCGAATTGGGGCGAGAAGTCGGACCGTAAAGATCGAAGGCCGGGGTCAAGAGACTAAAGGGGTAATTCCCCGTAGAAAGCGCGCAAAGGGGAAAAGGATAGGGGGGGAGGCGGCGAAGTGAACTAACAGAAGCTAACGGGTAGCCAGGGGGAGTTTCAGTGAACGAGGAGGGCCTCTTATGACTCAGATATGCTACTCGGTAAAAAAAAGGGCAGACATTAGGGGAGGCGGTTCCAAATAAATGATCATATTTTTCTCGGGATAAAACGCTTGAGTGGGAACTTCTAGAGATACCTACTCTAGACATTACGCCTTGGCAAGGGACGAAAATCAGAAACAAACCAACTTAGGAAATAAAAGAGGGATTCGTCGCGGTGTTGTAAGGGAAGGCGAAGACCCGCGCGTTATTTTGGAAGGGTCTACTCATGGGAGACAGGGCAATCAAAATTGGGACAGAAAAGAAAAGGAACCTTAATCCGCAACGATAGAGCGGATGAGTCTTTCTATAGCTGAGACGGAACTAGCTTGGACTTCCAACACTTGGCGAAAGGGTGTGGGCGGCCAATCGCCGTTTCGTCAGAAAAAAAACTTCGCCGCCTGATCTTAAGAGGGAAGCGAGGGACTTCAACATCTAATCACGGAGTCTAAGAGGGAACGATGAAGGGAAGGTGCGGGCGTATACGCGCGTACATCGTTAAGGAAGCGACAGAGATTGTGGGGACACTGCTAGGAGGGGCTCTACCCAAAACTAAGGGAGCTAAAAAAGATGCTGACACAAGAGAACCGGGTCAACGGAGATCTACCTGGGAAGCGCCCCCTAAATAGCCGCGCGACTAAGAGGGGAAAGATACTAAAGTACGGAACAGACTACACACAACACCCTCTGCCTGTAGAATATCAAATAAACATCTGACTCGTAAACGGAGGAGGAAGGCACTACTAGGAGGGAGGAGAGGTGTCAGCTGCAATTAACGAAAACGAACACGCATTTTTTACAGGTAGTCGGAGAAACTCTGTTCGGTCCTATTCCGAAAAAGGGCTTACGGAAAGGATTGGATCTGAGATAATTCTGAGTCTTAGGCATATCTGAAAGATGACAAGGGTGGGAAGGTATAGGCCGGGAAGAAAGGACCGGACGACGCGACAGCCAAAAGGGGAGGAGGAAGGTGTAAGCTACAAATGACCAGGACTTCCGTATTAGGACTACCGAGAAGCTTGTGGGGGGAGAGGTCACAGCCACGAAAGACCCTGTCTGAAGGGACAGCTCGGCGGCTCTTAAGAAGAGAAGAGGTTGACATCGAGATCAAAGTTCCCATCCACCAGGGTTATTTTCGAGAGGCTAAATTGAAGGAGGAATCGGGGAGAGGGGGGAACCCGAAAGATAAGATAAAAGGAAAGGTCAGAAGATTGCCTTCGTGAATCCGCAGAGAAGCAGAGTTTCTCTAAAGGTTTCTGTCCTACGAGGAGGAGTAGAGAACACGCTGGGCTCGTGAACATTAAAAAAGGAAGGGAGAAAGGACAGGCGATCCCCTCTTCTCAGCGAGGAAAGAGGGGTCGTCAAAGAATCCGGCGCAGTTGAGGGGCAATGCCGGACGGATAGATAAATCTCGATGGAGACGGCGACTCTATTTGAGGAAAGAAGACGCCGTACAATCTCCGCAAAAATGAAAGAAGACCTGGCAGCGTTATAAAAAAAGGGAAAGGTGAAGCCATTGGGGGGGAAGGCGGGACCTCTCCACCTGCTAGGCGAAAACTGACAGCCTGCGGAGGGCAGGACGCAAACGGCAAATCCGTAGAAATGCAATCGAAAAAGGGAAAAAAAAGAGCGGCCTAAAAAAAAAAACATGAAGAACTATGAGCAATGATGGGCTCGTTTGCGGCGGTGTCGTGAAACAAAGAGAAATAGTCAATCGAATAAAAAAGAAAACGAGCCCGCGGCGCACAGGAAAAAGGAAGGAGAGAAGGTGATTGCTCCTATACGTGAGCTTTGGTGCCGTCAAGGCAGCCGCAAGGCACAGCCACAGAAGGAGAAACCCACCAGGGGAAGGTTTTCAACCGAAAGGAGGATAAACAAGACCTGCGGTTTCGAAGGTAAGAAAAAAAAGAGGCACACGGTCGTCTATCCGGGAGAGACACGCTCTACCAGACGAGACGTGTTGAAAAGAACGAAAACTTTGCGGAGCGCGGATGCGAACAGGAGAGGAGAAGGCAACTCAAACAAAAAAGGAGAAAAGAGAAGTGCGCCAGAGTCGCGGAAGAGAGCTCGACGCAGAAGAAAACGCAAGAAGTGGCGCCGTTAATCGACCTGAAAACATGATCTTGAGTCGGGTAAGCGTGGTAAAAAAAGAGGAGGGTCCGGGCTCGATCGCAAGGGGTCAAGCGCGCCGGACTGCGCGCCAAAAAGGAAGGGGGACCGGATCGTCCTCTTAAACGGACCGAAAAAATTGGTGCTTTTTCGCCGGCAGGGGGGAGGGAAAAGGGGGATCTTTCAGGTCTGCGAACTGGGAAAAAGCGCCTTCATCTGAGGGAAAAAGAGAGTGCGAATTTGTGGGGGGAAAAGGGGGGCCGCGGTGCTACGCGAGGGAACTGGACGCTTGCCACCGGAGAAAAACGCCGAAAAAACGAAAGCTGTCGTCAAAGAGAAGAAATCATACTATGGCGAATTTGAAGGAACGGCTATGAAGGGAAGGGGGGGCCTCGGGGAGGGGAAGAAGGGAACTCGCGCGGCGGGAAGGGAGGGTCACGGCTTGTGAGAGAGAAAAAAACGGAGAGGTCGAGAGAAAAAGGCGACTTCCACCAGCGTCAAGAAGTAAAGGTTTAAGAAAGGGCGGGGCAAAAAACGGAGGGGAATTCGAAAGAAAACATAAAGGAAAGGCCCATCTCTTGAGGGGATCCTTCAGAACTGCACAAAAGGGACAAGAGCTTCTCTGCGTAAAGAGCTCCACGATCACTCTAGCATGTCGAAGGGGGAGGGGGGGACTCCGATAATGAAAAACCGAAATACAGGGGGGAGCTGGGAAAGAGCAAAGACTTACTAATGGGGGGGTTCCTCCGCGATGAGCGGGGAAAGGATGATGTCAGCTCAACGACAAAGGCGCCGCTTGAGAAAGGGAACCTTCTATGAAGGGGGAGGGGGACAGAAGTCGCTAATTTGAGGGGAAAACGTTCCATCAACTACGAGAACAGAAAGCTTGAGACTGGCGGTGAGGCTTAAAGCGCATAATAACGGGGGGCTGTTACCTAAGTTAGTACCTTGACCGTGGAGGGGGGAAACACCTGAATTCTACGACGCCATTCACGCCGGCCATCTAGGGGGGGAATTGGCAAGTCGATGCTATCCAACACTCCCCAGACCCGCGGCCAGGGAAGGTCCGTAAGAGGGGGCCGAGGGGCTGAAGTTTGTAGATATATGGGCCTACTCCATAATCCTTTCTAGAGTAAGGAAAATCGGAAGGACTGCGGAAGGGGGGGGACAACAACAAATGATTCCGCGGACAATCTATACACGAAAGCGCATCACTCATTTAAAGTGCTCGTAACGTTCTGCCACGATGAAGTGGCAAAAGTGACAGAAGAAGGGATAGGGCGGCGCGGGGGGGGGGGAGGGGAGTAGGAATAAGAAATAAATGAGGGAGACAGCGGTCGTCAGGGACAATCCTGCTCGGCGATAAACCGAGACGAGGAGCGGATGCTCCTTCAGTAAGCCGGTAAAGGGGGGGGGGGGGATGTTTCACATGCGGGTCGGAGGGAATGTGTTGTGGGGAAGAGGTTCCTGAAGGAAAACGGATCGGGCTTCCCTCCTTCAGTCGCCATTTCGGAAGGGAGAGGGGAGGTAGATCTCAGACAAAGCTGGAAAGGGGGTGCATCCACTCTTTGGGGTTGATCTCATGAGCTCAAAAGGGGGTACGCTCTCGAAATTGACCGATGTCCGCGAGTCAGAAAAAGATCGACAGAAAGGGAAGAGGTACAGCCCGAATAGTAGAAGTAGTGGGGGAAGGATTGCCCGTACCACGGACCGGCGCTGGGGAAGGTGCAGGTCAAAAAAGGTGGTCGGGGGGGGAAAGAGAAATGGCAGAAGTTCGCCGGGATCCAAAGGGGTAGAATCTCAACAACCTATCTAGAAAAAGATCTGGGAGAGTCTTTAAATAGTAGGAAAGAGGGGCCGTGGTCACCCAAGGAAGGGAGGATTTCTGAAGTCCATTATGGGAAGAAAAAAAAAAGGAGCACAAAATCACTCGAGCTTCTATACCATTAGCCAGGGGAGGAGGACTACCGCGACTGAAAAATAGAGAGATCAACAAGGAGGAGGAAATGAAGAGATTCGTCCGAAACTCCAGGCGAATGTCTAGGACGCATTATGAGGGGTCAAGTTTGTTGGAAATTCACACGCTTTGAAGAAACTATCAAACGTGGTCCTTTCATTTGGGAACGACGACAATTCATCCGCGTGACAACAAATCGCTGATGTTGGAGTCGGATGAGGAGCGAAAAGAAAAGGTCCTTCTAGCCCCTCACAAAACAGACCGGGGGGGGGTCTCCGCGTCTGTTTTCTCGCTACACAGGAGAAAAGACTTAACGGTCGATAGAGACAGGCGTGAAAAAAGACCCTGGGAAAGAGGGAAGCTTGAACAACCTTGGGGTGGAAAAAAATCTTCTGGTACGAGGAAAAAGAAGATTCAATTAAAGGAACTCATAGGAGGGGGACGACAGGGGGGGGAGTCTAAAAACAACTCTGTGTCTGACCGCCACCGGATTACACTCCCGTCGAGAGAAGGGGACAAATCTAGACGACTAAAGAGAAGAGAAGAAGAGACCATAAAAAATATCCAGAAAAAGAATATCCTTAAGGGAAAGAAGTAACTAAAACAGGCCAAGAGAACCCTACAGAAAACACGAAACTCTGCACTAGAGGCAGACTAAGCGGCCTATCATAGTTATCGAAGAGAATGAGGAGAACGATCTTGTCAAAAAGGAAAGGGTCTAGTCTTCGACGAACAGCAGGAGGAACCTGCCGACAGCCAAAAAAAGAAGGGGGGGAACTTGGGATCATAAAGACTGGAAGGAGGAGGCCTTCGAGGGGTGTTTTTGTAAAAGAAACTTCAAAGGCAGGCCTAGGGGGTGAAAGCTCGGATTGAGATTCCTGAACGCGACCAGACGTCGGCTTTTCGAGCAACGTGGACAAATCCAGACTTAAATCGATTTGTCTAGAGCAGAAAGGTTGAAAGAGTTTTGTTCTATCGCGCAAAAGGGGGGGAAGCATAAAGGCCGGGACTGCAGAAAGAATGCTTGCGAACCAATATCGGATAGTTCCCAAAACAAAGGGGGGTATTGAGGAGAGGTACGCAATAGCGGAAGGCGAGCGGAGGAGAAGGAATTGAACAAAGAACAGCGCGGCCTTCTCAAAGATAATACGAGGAGTAGCCTTAGAGGTAAAATGGGAGATGGGAAGAAGAACTTTCACCGTCCTCCCGCTGAAGGAGTCAAACACTCGTCCGTTAAGAAAGTGAAGCGGAGAGACATGAGTCGTGGAAAGGGTGAGGACGATTCTCTTGAAGTTGATTCAGGAGGCCGTCGTACAGCGGAACAGTCGCGGATGGAAAATTTTGTAAGGAAAAAGAACATCGGAGGGGGCTCCCATCACAATGCGGCGACGAGAAAAAAGAAATTAGAGAGAGCCGTTGTCGGATCCAGGGGGGGGGTCAGTAGAGGAGAAAAGAGTCTCCCAAGGAATAAGCTGGGAATCGAAGAACTCGGGTGTCGACACTCCCATCCGTAAAAAAAAGTGCCAGTACCGGGGCAATCAATGAGACGAGAAAGCACATGAAAGGATGTCATGCGCCTACGAGCTGAGGGGGTGTATCCAGGGCGAGTCAGCATCTGCTACGGAAAGAACAAACGGGTGAAAATCCCCACTTCAGAGAAGAAGTGGAATTGCTAAAGATAGAGTAGTTTACTGAGTAGAAAAATATCCAAAAGAAAAAGAAAAGTCCACTCCCCACGACGTACTGGAACTCAAAGTAGCGGAGGGACGAGGACGATCAAATGGAGGGACTCTCATGCAAATTAAAGGAGAGTGCCTGCTGAGAAAGAACTGTACCATACTAATATACATGGGGGAAACAGAAAGATGAACAGGAGCCAAGGGGCTAACAAGGACATTCTATTATTCTCCTCTCTCATCTCTCAGAAAAACTTATTAGGAGGAAAGAAGGAGAGAATGGGAGAGGGGATCGAAGGGGAAGAGACTCCAGGGAATAGAGATCGCGATGGCGAAGGGAATGGATTCAAATTTCCCACCATGTTACACTTCGCGTGGTTGCAAAGAAGGGAGAAATTGGCCTCTCCCGTTGTGGGGGAAAGAAAGGAGAGGTTAGCCTAAGAATAGGATGACAGGTAGGCGAGGGGGGGGAAGGGGGGACCGTGGAGGGGAAGAAAGGGCTTGGGTTAAAGAGCTTTCTCCGGCACAAAGAAGGTGATCTTATATCAAATCTTCTAGAATGGAGCAGAGGCTACAGGGGAAAATTGATGAAGAGGAGGACAGGGCAGGCGCAAGGGTGACTCAACCTCCGAACCGCTCTAGAGGCCGGAACATCATTAGTGGTTATGGCTCTTGTCCGGCAATGGCTTAACGGGAAAGAACTTTTGGGAGTGAAAGACTAGAATTTCCTCCCCGGGTCGGGGGGGCCGATGCTAAGATACTGGATTAATAAAGGGTAATATTTAGAATCTACGAAGGAGAGCGTCAAGAAAACGTTAGAGATAAATAAGTTCTCTGATGGGGAGATTTCGACGGAACTATGTCGGACTCAAGGAGTCTATCGGGGGAGAAGGAACATAGAGGTTTTAGATGAGACTGACTGAGCAAATTCACTGCTTCTCTTGAGAAAATTCTACCTCATGAAGTTTCGAAGATGGACTGATCTAAGGGGCTCTTTTGGGAAAAGCAAAAGGAATCTTCTCATTGGTGGTACGCGTAGGAGTTCTTACGCTACATCAAGGTACTCGCCACCGGCCATACGAGGCAATAAAGAACTACGGGGATTCGGAGGAAATCGAAAGATCTCTGATGTTAGGTTGAGAATGCCATCGCAAAAAAAGGATGAGGATATCGAGGATTGCGAAAAAGACAATATGGGTGCCGGACACTCTATAAGTGAGAACTGCACTCTGAGATCCAAGTCAGTGAAGAAGAGGGCATAGAAGAAAGGCGTCGGACGGAGAAAAAGGTAGAGAAAATTTCCCCAGCGTCGAAAGTAGGCCTCGGCGCTGTTCAAAATAGATACCAGGAAGAATAAATAGATGTGTCGTCGGTGACGGGCATCGAGAGAGCGGACAACCCGAGGAGGGGAAGGGAGCAAAAGGGCATCTCAGAAGGTACAATCAGGGAGCAGTCCTGAAACAAGAGACTGGGTGCCTTTTGCGGGAGACCCTTCTTCTGCATCGGTTTAATGATCCACGAGGCGTGAGCCGAAGGAACTGCTTCGTTTACACCGGTGGAGAAAGACGGAATCATTCTAAGATAAGACCAGGAAGAGCTAGGTCTCCCTTCATATAGTGAAAGGAGGGGGGGGTTTAGACCGGGGGGGGAAAGGGTGGGTGAGTGTCTCTACAGTCTCGACGGGGATGACCCTCCGAGAGCTCGGGCAGAGGGACGACCGATTTCATGATCGGAAAGGAAGGGTGTCCGAGAAGGGCGGTCGTTTTTTGGGACGCATTATAAGGGGAAAAAAAAAATCGGGAAGCGTCGAGAAGGGAGTCGCTATTCTACAGGCACCGTACTAACGAGAGCTCCAATCGTTCGGTCAGAAAATCGGGGGGGAGAACTAGTGATTGAAGACCTGAGAGGACCTCTGAGGGGGTAGCTTCTAAAGTGGGACAAGAAAATTTCCCTATGAGACAGGGAGACAGTGTAGGGGACAGACTGAGTGGGCTCAATCTCCAAACGCCTGAGAGGGTTTGTCACGAATTGGAAGACCGGCGTCGATGGGCTGAAAGGTAAAGTGATGGCGAAGTTAGAAATATTAAAGGGGCGGGGGTCCTACCCAATAGCAGAAGGAAAAAGAAGCGTCGGCAGGAAAATTCGCCATTGCAGTGACAAAGAAATATGACCCAACGAGGAGGAGAGTTCGTCGAAGCTTGTCGCAATAAGGGGAGAGGCGAAGCCAATCGTTAGGTCCTGTAATAGGGTGACGCATCCATCGACAGAGCGTTGACGTTGCAATTGGGGGAAAGAGAAGGAGGGTCAGGCTTACCCCATAGAAGGGCGCGGTGCAAACGAAAGAGGACGGCGACTAAAAAAGCTTGAGGCTTATAAAAGGGTCCTTCCTATAGTACCATAAGCAGGGCCGACACTGGAGGGAAAGTGAAAAATAGCCAGACGACGGCGCGCGTAAGGTAACAGATCATCACTAAAAGCTAGCGACCAAAAACAGCGGATTCGTCCGTGGAACGCGTAAAGAGTAAGAGTAACGCTAGTGATGTGTACACGAAGGATGAGACTACCACCAACGCGTGGAAGCTAAAAATAGCGGGGACAGAAAGCACCACGACCCGAAAGAGATCGCAACTAGAAGGAAGGAAGAACGCCTAAGGGCAACGACCACACTTCGAGAACTTCATCGAAACAGAAACAGAGGGGAACACGTAACCGAAGAAAAACGCTATCGAACCGTGGGGTTGTAGTGGACGGGCTGCTGAAGCAGGCGTGAAGACTGACAAACTAGGGGACAAACTCATGTTATTCTTCTAGTCAGGCTAACCCAAAGATTCGACGACGTGCATAAAAAAATTCATCGTGTCATGACGAATCTGTGGGAACATGAATGCGGAGGATGATGGCACTGGCACCGGCGCTGGGGGGGGAAGAGAACTTAAAAAGGATGTGCTTCGAAGAGGAAGAGAGCGTTCACTTTATCAGTAAAAGGAAAAAAACTAGTATGAAAGAGTGCGACGGATAATCGCCGGGAGGGGGGAACGTTAGAGCAACCTCATCATACTTGGTCCCAAATCGCTTGTCTCTGAAGACTATGAAAAGGACACATCATGGAACGGACTGGGGAACAGAAAAACCAGGGGGAGTTAAGATTTTCTCAATGGAAATTGCGGCGGGGAGGCTAGGATTCCCTTTGACCAAAAAAAATAACTTGAAGTGTCATATTCGAGGTCAGCCGGTCTTAGGCGATGTGACAGATTAAAGGGTTAATGACAGACAAAAAGGAGCGTCCAAGAGGAGCAAGGTTTGGGCATGTAAAAAACGCGTCCTTGGAGGAAATACCTTAACTCCCCAGAGGGAAGAGTACGAGTGAACGAGAGTAAAAAAAAGGGAGTTCCTCGCAAGAGAGTTGAAGTTGCTGAGGATTAAAAAAGGGGAAAATGCAATCATCGGTCGAGCATTGTTTGAGACACTGGGGCCGTCGCACTCGAACACGGCGCAAAAAACCTGGAGAGTACGCCGTTTGGTGGAGACTTGTAGGACGATGTCGACCCCCACGCGAAAGAAGATGAGAAGAACAGTCGGCAGTTCGCTCAAAGCCCGGACCCGTTCACACCGCGGCACGTCAAAGCTACCAAAAAATTGAAAGAAACTAAGGAAATAGAGAAAACCGACATCGATTCGGTCAGGGGAAGTGGGCAAAGGTGAGAGATTCATCAAGGAAAGATTAAGGCTTGAGGCCTAGAGGGGGGTGAGAACTCAGAGGAAGAATAGAGTGTTCAAAAGTTCCGGCCAGAAAAAGATTCCCTTCAAAGGAACATCCTGCCACGTTTCGGTGGAAGAGCCGGGGATAGGGAGGAATGTTTTGGCTCTGCTGCTCGCAGGAACTCGCTCGGGCCCCAGAGAAAAATTCCCGATACCGAGCGTCTATTAGTGGGAAACAATAACAAATTAAAATTGTTGGCAATGGAGTGAACGTAGCCCACTTGGGACCGGAGGGAGAGCGGAAGTGAATCGGGGATCTTGCTCCATGAAGACTCACCACAGAGGGAAAAGAGAGCGATTTTCTAATAGGATTAAGCCTGTCACGCCGAAAAAGGAGAGCGGGGAGAAAGTTGTGGAGTGAGGCCTCGATGCATGAAAAGGGGAGATCGCAGGTGAAACCACGCGAGATAGAAACGTGTGGGGAAAGAGGGAGGAGGAATGCACGAGCAGGAGACTAACCGCAGGTCCGAAGGGAAAAGGAAGGCGAAGCTTTTCAACTTTTTTCGGTGACGCCGGGCTGGCTCGTAACGAAAGAGGGGGGAGAAAAATCGCCGAAACCAAAGTAAATCACTCTATCTGAGAAATAAGTTAGAGGAGGAAAGATGGGGATGGAGCGATTAAGTCCTGGAACTGATGATCTAAAGGCGCCAATAAAAGACCCAAAGATGGACGGGGGCGGTAAGAAGGCGGTTATGTCGAATGTTCTGGGGAGGGGGTGCTATAGAGGAGAAATGTCTATGGCAACGGAGAAGGGATTACGTGAGCAGAAAAAAAAACTGGGCCTACGGAGGGATAAGTATTAGCCTGAGAATTGGCGACTCCAGTTATATGGGGGAAGAAGGGGAAAGGACTTGGCGTAACAAGGTCTTCTCCTAAACGAGGTTCTCCAGGGGGCTACTTCTACTTATCTAAGCATGCTCAGAGCCTCTCTTTCCAGCAGTTAAGAGGATCGGAAGGAAGGGTCAAAACGAGATGCTTCTTTAACTCTGAGACGATGCACGTACTAGGAAACTCCAATCAATGTCCCGCGGGAAGACTACGGGGGGAAGGGAGAGAAAAGCGGGCGTTGGAGGGAAAGAAAAGATTAAGTACTAATGAAAATACTAGTACGCTACAGCAGGCGAGTGCACTAAGTGAATAGACTATAAATTCCAACGATGGTCTGGGGGTCAAAACCTGTATCATCAAGAGAAGAATCTCCCAGAAAAAAGCAATCACAATTTTGGGACTGGTATAGAGTTTCCTCTGGGGTTGAAGAGGCATCCGTCAGCGGCCGTCCAAGGGAAAGCATCCAATTGAAAAAAGCCGCGATGTAGCCAAAAGAGCAAAATGGCCCCCCGATGATCCGTCGGAAGGCGGTCAAGGGGGGGCCCTATCGAACATTTTGCCGAAAAGGAATCTGGTCTTGTCAAGTGACTTACATCGATCCTTCCAGAGAAAGGACCAATTGCAGCTCTTCAAAAACAGGTACATCGCCCGAGGGACCCGTCGGTCTAAAGGAGGAAAAAAAAAGTTTTCGAGGGGCTTTAGCAGGAGGCGAAAGAACGCAAATACGCGTAAGAGAAAGGAAGAAGTAGTCGTGACCGACGTCAGGTCGTCGTGTAAAACGCGGCGACTGGAAACCAGATCGCAACAATAGCCAGAGTAGCCGAGTCGGCTGGAGGGGGTCGAAGGTCGACTAAAGGGTCCCTATGGGGAGGTGTGTGGGGGGGGACTGATAATCTCGGGCTTCCCTGAGAGTCGCGAGAGAGTCAGATGAGTATTTCGATCTCTCAGGGAACAGTGTCCTAGGGGAGGGTAGGCCGGTGGAAAAATCGCAATGCCTGCTTTTTAGAAGGGGGAGCTCGTCGAGTGAAAAGAAGTCGACTCCCCTTACCGAACGATCTAACCCTAATACTGCGGGTAAAGCTCAGAGGACTCAACCGATTGCTGAAGCTGGTAAAAAAAGCGCGTTTAAGGGGGCATCGACGAAAACTGCATATGAAAACGGAGGACAGGGGAGGGCTCTAAGTAGAAAATAGTCACAGGAGTTACAGCCGAGCGCCAAAAGGAAGTCCACTATAATGTGTCTTGGTGTAAACCAGAACGGAAAGTGATGGGGACTACGGGGAAGTCAATGGGAATAGGAGCGACAACTAAACGCGCATTCTAACTTCTGCCTGGAAAAAAGAGACGATAAGGTCTCAACTATGGGGGGAAAAAGAGAGAGATATGTGATCGGGATCCTCAAAAGATCTAGCAGCTGCTTAGGACGTGGACTCACAATTGGGGGGCGAGTTACAAGCTCTTGGGGCCGACACTAGCAAGCCATTGACGAGTGGTTGACATAAGCATAAAGGAGGGCATCAAGGAACCGCCCGACGCCTCGTGAGGGGGCGTCTGAAAAAACGAGACTACTACTCGTTAAGGAGGGAACTGTAAGTTGGACATCGTATCAGGTGGGCGAGCGACACACGAGCCGCCTGCAAAGATCAACTGAGTCCGGGAGTAAAGGAGGGGAAAAAATCACTCTAGACGAGCTCGGGCGTACAGAAACGCGAGGATCGAGCGTCTGGTGGGCGGGATCAAGACATCGGGACATCCGGAGGGGGGGAAATTGTAAAAAAGCGGCTGAAAACGTGGGTCTACCTCCCAAGAGCGGAAGAGTCACCTCCGGGGACGAGAGGAGGAGAACGACCGCACGCGCCGCGACTAAGAGGCCGTCGGGAATAGGAGAGAGACGGACAGAGGAAAGACCAAAAAACCCACCACTGATTATCAACAAACAAACAACCGGAGGGCTACTATCTGAAGGTAAAAGGAGGGCGTCTAGAAGATCTGACGCATGAGCGAAATAAAAGTTTCCGACATGGCTGGGAAATAGTGGGAACGCCCTCGACGAAAGAACGAAGTGGCCCTCAAGAAGGGTGGCAACTTTATCTAGAAAGCGGTCGGCTGTGGCGTGGGGCTATCTAACGAGGGATCTGACAAAGACGGCCTCCGCGAGAGTTAAAAAAGAAAAGAAGCTTCGGCACTGTTATCACTGAAACGCCGGGGCTATCGGGGCGAGAGGGGGATCCTGACCGGGGGACGGGGGGCGCGTTGGTGGGATAAAGAAGAAGAGCTTTGCGCGCCGCTAAGGCGCGAAGCGTGAGGATCTCTTAGTGACATCCACCAGTGGAGAGAATGGGGTATTCAGACGAAAAGGAGAAGGCGGCGCGGAGGCGAATGAAAGGGGAAAATGAAGCTGCTGAAAGGGGCGAAATTGCCTGTCTAAATCAAGGAAGAGCTGGGGCGCATAGAGGATGAAGGGTCGGCAGAGATCGTCAAAGTCTACACCTTAGCCGACCTCCTGATCTTCATCAACTCGTCCGCTGCGAAAAAACAATCGGAGTCCAGAGAAAGGATGTGTCCTCGCTAGGGGACTCAACTACAGGTGGGTGCTTGCAGACGGGAGACCCTGGCATCGAAGGAGAGACGGCTGAGCATTTTGATCAAGAGGAGGGTTCAAAGGGACGAGAAATCGTCGTTGGAGTTGTGGGACGCGCTCCGTGTGAGTCAAAAGGAGAAAGAACAAGGCGCGTGCCGCCTCGCAGCCGAGCGAAGCAGGGGAGGCGTCTGAGCAGACCAGCCCGAACAGACAGAGCAGCGTCCAGGGAGGGAAAAAGCAAATTCGAAAACACTATCAAAGGACGGAATGACATCGCGCGGGGCTTCGAGAGGGGGGGGGAAAAGCGATCATGAGCATCTAAAAGAAAAAGAGACCCGTTCCAAGCGAGCACGACGGAGGAAAAGGAGGTTACGTTACTAAATAAAAGGGGGGGACGTTTTTCTGGACCGAAAAAGACAACAAGCCCGGCGGCCAAAAACCCGGAGGGGGAGCAAAAACTCGACGGTCATCCTTCGTTTCGAAAGGGGGCAAGAAGTCCTCGACTCTGGAAAACCCACAGCGGCGAGGCCTAACCAGGAGGTGCACCACGACTGGAAACCAGACGAAGAGAAAAAGAGAGGGGCGAGTGAACGCGCTTTTAGAGACGGGCGGGAGCGGCGATACGAGGAGACAGAGCAA
>Ga0179591_1286018_pt1 | contig 16035 bp, 17 predicted proteins | sample CZOMad2_1_08_16f_FD_182891 | JGI IMG/M metagenome (GOLD analysis project Ga0179591, IMG submission 182891) | Vadose zone soil fungal communities from Angelo Coast Range Reserve, California, USA - CZOMad2_1_08_16fungal (PacBio error correction) | ecosystem: Environmental > Terrestrial > Soil >...
CCCGGTGTTCAAAGTAACGGGTTAAAGTCTGACATAAGCTCTGAAGAACTATCTGGAGGACACAGGGAAAGAAGAAGTAAAGAATGGAAGTATAGGGACCCCACCCAGCTGCTTGATCGGTTGGGTGAAAAAATTCCAACGGCCCGACCAGGACCTGTGAGAGGACCAAAGGGGGGGACAGGCCCAGACGTCGGCGTAGGGGGAAATGCGAAGAACGAGAAGGGGGGGCTTGGTGCGGAAGGTTAACCATTTCAGTTACTCGGTGATAGGAAACGTGGAAAGTTGGGGATCGGGGATGGTGGAGACCACAATCGAAGAAGGAGCCGTAGGGCAAAGTGTAAGGAATCTTTCTGCGGATCCAACCAATCGCCAAAACAGATGAACGAACCGCAGGTCAGCGGGGGATTGTCGGGAGGAGGCAGGGGAGGAGGGACTTGAGCGAAGGGGGGGCTGAATGAGGGTGACCATAAACCTCTACATGCGGGTAACTGCCCACTGAAGCCACAGGTGAAGATTTGATCAACACAAGGAGAGTGCGGAAGGGCGAGTGACTCATCTGGCTTGCAATCGACCCATAGGATGGAGGGGGAGAGCAGAGGAGGTGAATCGGAATGGAGGACCAATGTCTTGCCAAATGCCTAGATCAAGAAACCGTGGGTAACAAGGAAGGAAGAGTGAAAGTCAGCACCTTGCGTCAATCGGCGAAAACAACCAGCCCGCCGCGATCCGTCAAATAACAGCGGGCCAAGGAAAAAGCCCTAAAAAGCTGGCTGGGTCGATCAAATAGCATCATTTCACAAACCATTGGAGGAACTTACAGTCAATCATCCAGGATTTATGATTATCTGAAAAAATTATGGTCATGAGTCAACAGAGGGAAAAACCCGAACTAATTCCCAGGCAGGAGAGGTTCACTGGCCTAAGTAACTACGTGATGGAAAGACGGTTTAGATCAAACCACCAACCCCCCCCACAAAAAAACCAACCAAACCACCCCAAAAAACGAGGGGAAGAAAGAAAAGGAAAAAAGGGTCAAAGGTGCTAGATTCTCACAGAAATTCGATCTATCAAGAAAAGGGGGGTTTAGTGAGCGGTGACGTGGCTGGGGGGGGGGCGGGCGGGGGGGGGATGGGAGAAAAAGGGGAAAGAGACGTGGGGGCGATGGGGTGGGGGTGAAGAGGAGGGGGGGCCAAAACTGCGCGAAAACTCCCCGCCCGAAGTCACGTTGACAACCAATGCCTAAATTCAGCGACTGTGGAAGGAGCATTGCAAGAATCGAAATTCGAGGGGTAAATGGAAGGGGGAGGGAAAGATAGTTCATCGGCGAAAAAAGTATACGTGAGCAAAAGCGAGGGGGGCAAAGGAAAAACACCAAAGGAGATGCTGGACTGGGAAAAACTGGACTTAAAACAGGCAGATGAGGAAAAATCAATAAGTCCATGCTAAACGACCATGAAAAGGAGTTCGACCAAAAAGAAAGGGAAAATTCGTAGCAAGCAGGGATTGCTTGCCGACTCCAAATAACAGAAGGGGAGAAAAGGCTGCCGGCGGGTGAGTATACGGCATCATCCAAGGGTGTTCAGCAGCGCGAAGATCAGGCAAAGAATGGAAGGCCGAGACGAATCATCCGGGGGGTAACGGGACCGGAAGGGGCTAACTAGAGGGACTCTGAATTACTTCAGGAACAAGGGGGTGTCAGGTTACCGAAGGTTCAGTAAACGGGAAAATCGGGGGCTATTTAAAAAAAATGCGAGGTTCCCTCTAAGCTTCAAAAAACCCAAGTCCATCTGCAAGTACACTCAGCGGGTAGAGCGAAGACGTAATGAGCTCCTTTGGGGTCGTTACTATCCCGGATCTTACTAGGGCAAGTAAAAGCTGTAAGCAACTAATCACTGGGGAAGGTTATAAACTCCCGAAGAAAAATAAGGAGGACATCTCGGGAATAAAACAGAGTCAGATGGGCAGAAAAAAACGTGGAAAAACGTTAAATAGAAAAGTACTGCACCAGCAGAACTCCGCAAAGAAGGAAAGAAAAAAAAGAAAGGAAATGGACTGGGGTTGGGAAGAAAAAGTGGTGTTCGCGACGGCGGGAATTCCAACAGACAAGCGGAAGCGGCAAAAATTGGGGTCGGTTAGGAATTTTTTCCAATAAGAAGACCCGAGTACCGATTACCTTTCTACGGTTGCATAACGGAACAGAAGTCGGAAAAAACGGGGGATTGCCACACTATGTGTGGACTGGTTCAAAACGAATACACCAAGGAGGAATGAGAGTTCATACGCGAAAAAGAGGACGACGAAGTGAAGAACAAACACAAAACGTCCAAACCCCACACGGGGACCCTTCATCAACAAAAAGAAACGTAATTGCTCGATTGCGTGTGATCAAAGGGTAAAAGCTGGGAGTCGTCGCCGACAGCGCCCGCGTGGCGTCGACTCATCGATAAAACCCTCAAAAGACAATTCGGCTACGACAGCAAGCTCCTTCCAGCGGGATGAAAAACGATCTTCGGACGCTCGGCGTAGGGCGACGGGGGCAGGAGGGGGCAAAAATACAGGAAAAAGTAGACTCCTTACTTAGCAGGGAATCAATACAACCACGGTTCTACAAAAAAAAGAAAAAAGCCCGCTGGGGGCAGGAATGCAACGGGGGGCAAGCAACCGGAAGGGAAGGCCCTGAGAAACGCTACAGAATCCCCTACTCTTCACGACAAGAAGAAAAAACTACCCCTACCTTCTAGGGAAGAGAAGGGGAAAATCATTACAAGAGAACACTTTCAACCTCGCCGAAAGGAATGGGATTAAGCCCTTCTTGAAGTTGACGGGGAGAGTATATCAGAAAAAAAAAGTGGAGGGCAAATGTAAGGGGGGGGGGAAGAATGGTTTTGGGATATGGGGAAAAAAAAAAAGGGGCGCCGACGTCTACCACGGCACTGAAAAGGGTCAATGGAGTGCCGCCAAGCATCCAAAAGACAAGCCGAGTGTAACAACCCTGGCGCACGGAACGTGGGATGGGGGGGGGGATTGGTTTCGCAGCTGTGTCAGTTTCTGGGAACATACCAAGAGTGACAATCAGTATTAACAACAAAGAGAGGGGGGCATATCTCCTCATGGAGAGAGCGAATTCGAAAAGGACATTAACAACGACGCCGGAGGGGGGGGTTACGGTGGGGCGTCAAGGGTTTTCTGTACAGGGGCGCAGAGATCTCGGTTCTAGCGATGGATACGGTCAGAATTCACTGCGCAGTTCCGATTTCCTCAACGTAGATCTTTGGGAAACCAAGCAAAGGAGAAACTCTGGAGTTGCAATCGGGCTATTCAGAAAATACACATGCACAAAAAAAAACTCCCGGGCTCTACAGAAGAGAAACATATGCCTGCAGTAGGGGGGGGAGCCTAAAACGTTGATCGCTGGAACCTCAATGGTTAAAAGGAGAAGACGGAGAAAAAAGGGGCCGGACCTAGCAAATCGATTAGATTAAGCTGGCTTTTAGCAGACAAAAACGGGTCCGTGTCGATGTGTATGAAGGAAAAAATGTAAAAAAACTGATCACAGGCAACTCCTCATTTTGGAAAAGTAAAGGGAGGGGGGACGCGAGGGTTGCCAGTCCGGATGGGTCAACGGGAAAGGACAAAACTCCTCCGCAGAGAAAATTTCAGGAACTAAGATTCACACGACGCTGATGTTGGGTCAATCGAAATTTAATGCAAGCTCGCATACAGACCGGGAGAAAGCAGGGGACGCGGCAGACCCCCGCGGAAAAAGGTCAAAGGGAAGGCCCGAGAGTGGAGACGTGTAACTCGGGAAAGGCATGCTAAAAAGAGATGAAGAAAAAATTAGAAGATTGCACTAGAACCGACAAGGGAATCTGAGACTGTCCTAGGAGGAAAAAAACTTAGGGGGGAAGGCAGGCATTCTTGTAACAAATAGGTGTCCGGGATCAGTCTGTGTAAGGCGGAAAGGGGGGGGGCCAAGGAACTGCCCCAGTTGCCAAGAAAAACTCGGGAAAACGACGGATTTTCTGGTCCGGGGATTTCAAGCACATTCATTTTAAAGGAGGGCGGGAAACGCTCCTTTTCTCAGCGTGTAAAGAAGAGGGGTAAACTAAACAGGCAATGATTAGGGGGATTGAAATAGAGATCACAACAACTTATGGAGGGAATAAGTATATGGGCTCTGGAATACAAAAGAAGAGAGAGTTGGCCGTCTTAAGGTTCCAAAACTTAGCCAAGGGAACTTGAACCTGAATCCTTAAAGGAGTTTTAGGGCCGATAGGAATTGGGGGAACGTAGGACCAAATGATTGTCAAACGCGTGCCTTTTCTCCTCAAGATGGTACGGACAACCAGATGAGCGTAAACTAACATATTTACTCAAGACTCTCCCAAGAAGGTTCTCCAAGAAAACTCAGAGCAGTGAATGTTAGTTCCAACTAGAAACTAGGACGGAAAATCGGAGGAAGGGAGATAATTCCGCCCTACTGATAACTCATCACATCAAGGCAACAGAACAGGTAGCCCGAACGAAGCCGAAGACGTCACGGCTCGTTTCGGCACAGGTTCGATTCGAGAGGAGGAAATGCGAGAGCTCGACAAATAACGCCCCCCCCCCAACCGTTTAACTGCAGGGGAAAAGGTCGATCATACGGTTGTGGTGTCCAAGAAAAGGGACGGGCGCTCGAGACATTACTGGAAGGTGTTGCCCGTTCGAGTTGGAGGGGGAAAGGGGAACAGTGGCCTCCTAGTAATAAACGTGTCAGAGAAAATCCATTAGGCAAAGTGACTAGTGGGGGTCGAAAGCGTTCGGGGCTACAGAAGGGGGAGAAAGGAGTTGAAGGTTATTCCATTCAACGGGTCGATGGGGGGAAGAGTCCCGGGGCAAGGACGGAGCAGTTGATAGGGGGAACCAGAGTTGACAATACCAGCGGGGAAATCGTTTACATACAGTCCGAAGTGTGCTCAAATACCAGGGAAAGGCAAAAGACGTGTACCCTCGAGCCGTACAACGCTAACGAGAAAATGAGCAAAGGAGCATCCCCCAAAAAACTAAAAAAGTTGGAGGCAGAAATGGGGGGACGAATTCGATATCAACGCCTTACGGCGCCAGAAGAGCTAGGAGGGCCAAGACGGACGCTTGGGGGTGAAAACATACATACAAAAGCGGATAACCAATAGAGCCAATCAAAATAGGTGACTATAATTACCAGACTGTGGGTTCGTAAAACAGGCAACGACCTCTGAACTGGGGGGGGGGTATGGGGAACGCTGTCTTGTCATGGGGTCTCTTAGATACTCACAAAAAGGAGACCCCGTAAGTGGCCATCAACTGGGCTTCTTCTATCAGCTACGGGACAAGGAGAATCGCGAACACGACAGAATAGGACGAGGGGGTTCAAACAAACGGTTAGGGAAACCAATCGGGTCGTCGGGAATCGAAAGGCGGGTGTTAAGACGGATGAGGGGGTAAAACGGGAGAGGAACTCAGCGGGAGGAAGTTCACGTGTCATACAGAGGGGCGGGGCGGCAAGGTGGTGGTTTGACCATGCAGTAATTGGGTTAGAGGGGAGTCAGATACGGAGGAAAGACTTGGGGGGGAATTGTCGGAAATACGGAGAAATTGAAACGGAGTCTAAATAGCTTTGTGGGAGCCCGGACTGAGAAAGAGACCGAACTGGTTGTTAAGGGGTTTCGTAAATAGGGTCGGAGGAGGAAAGCGGTTATGGGGGGTCTTGACGACGCAATATTAGTTGATCCATCCGAATACCTAGCTCATTAAAGTTTGAATGTTGGAAATGGCATTGGGCGCGTGGGGAGGACGGGCGTGTTGGATGGACACCTTACGCAGGAAATGATCGGACGGCCCATCTCCTCGGAGTTTGCTTTGAGAAGCCCAGCCTCTACTGGTTGACCTCCAAGAATTGGAAGAAGCTTGGCCCTAGTAAAGAAGCTTCTTGTATCTGACTGATGGGAAGTAAAATCAAGACCAACGGACGGAGTGGTATGCAGGAAGCGTGAGATGAGCGGTCAGATAAAGCACCACGGGTGGTACCGAAGGAGAGGATGCTGCTAGTACGCCGTACTGAAAAAAGGGGGTGTGCAAGTGTGTGAGCGTCGCACTAGGGGCACAGATTTCGAAGATAATTTTTTGCTCCCTGATCGAGGGGGGGAAAGAAAAATGGTCCGTGAGTCGCTTAAAAGCGGAGATGATAAAAAAAACTTAGTCAGGGATTAGAGTCCGCAAACAAGTCGGAAGCCCAATTCAGTCTCGCGCCTAGAGACTGGAAAAAAGCTTGGGGGACGCGGGTGCAACACAAACACAAAGAATTCTCCGCTCGGCGTCCTTTTACTGAACGTGCAGGGTAACCACCGTCAAGGAGGAAAAAATGAAGAGCTCAGAGCGTCAAAGAAAACTTTCGGCCAAGGGAGGACATGACCGGATGAATGCTTCTCGTCAATAATGATCAACTTATTAGGGGAAAGAAAAGGAGCCCTAAGTAACGAATTTAAAATGGTTTGGGGAGTACGATAAATTCCCAAAACAACTTTTCTAGGGCGATGGATGGCAAAGCCTTCTGCGATGGGTTGAGAAGGTCCGTGATCGTGGAACTCGGGTCTGCTTGACAAGGACAGGATGGGACGGCGAAGATCCACCCAGAAGCACCTATTTGGGGCTCGCATATCGACTTTTTCGGGGGATAGCCAAACTCAGCTGAAATTTACTATCGACGTTGGGAAGAAAGAACAATTCCAAAAAGGGGGGTCAGAGCTTCTCTATCTGGAGCATCGGAAAGAGGGCCGTGATGGCAGGATCAGGTAAGGGCTTAGGGTGGGGGCTGCGAGAGGACCCAAAGAAGGCACCAAAACACCACAAAATCCAGCTCAAGGTGAAACACCTCCGCCTCCGACAGGAACCAGACAATAAACCCCATGTGGGGAAAAATTTAGAATCTCCTTGGGAAGTTTAGGGTGGAGAGGAACCCTGGGGGGTGGTGAGGGGGGGAGGCTCTTGACGCCCTCGGAAATGTCAGAGGAGGAAATCCTCAACGATTCGAGTGAGGAGGCTTTAAAAAATGGAAAAGACATGAACAGCTCTATTAGACAGAAAGAAGGGGAAAGAAGAGGACAGGCAGATTTGGAAGGGGCTTTGCTCGGACACCAAAAACTTTGGCGGGGCAGTGAAGCGGCGGTATGTTGAGGCTCGTCTAGCTGGGGGGCAGGAAGGAGAATGAAGCTGAATGAACAGAGAACCTTTAAGGCATAGAGAAGTAAGTTTGGTAGGGGAGGCAAGGGGGAAGCATCAAAAAATATCGGAAGCCCACACCCTAACGGGGTCGATTCCAAGCAACGGGGGGAGGTCGCCCAACCTGACAGGACTCTGCAATAAGGGGCAGAAGCAAATCTAAAAGGGACCGGCTCCAGTGGATACGTAATGGCGGGCAGTTATGTCAAAACCGCAAAAAAGTACCTTTTCGCGACAAAAAATCTCCCGGAAATCCACGGCAGAGGAGGAAGACCTGAAACGTTCGGGACCGTTTAAGGGAGATGGAAGAAATCCGACAAGGGTCCCTACTTTCAGGGGGATAAGCGGGGGAGAGGGTCGACGAGAAAAACCAAACCATCTACGCCAAGAAAAAAAGCCCAGTCCCTTTAAACTCAAAGCAAAAATCTCAACGGGAGGGTCCTCAAAGGGGACAAGAGAATCGAAGGGTAAATCGTAGCATCGGGGGGGGCATTTTTGAAAAGGGCCAAACAAGGGAAATTAAAAAAAATAAAACGAGACAGATAAGAAGCGGAAGCCCTTAGTCGCATCCGCTGGGAACAGCTATGCAAACGTGTCGAAAGTCCTAGAGGACAGTTCACTGACTCTTAGCGGGACTCAACAACAACAAATAGGGAGGAAGGAGAGATTTGTCAACAAAAGAGGGTGCAATCTTGGGACGCATGAAAGCGCTGGGAACCGGGGGATAAGATGTCTTCTCTCGATTCAGGACAATACTTGCACAGGTAAGAGGCAGAGAGTGGGCCGTGTGTGGGTAATTCCTGGGACGACCAAAGGAAATAGTGCACATATGCTTTTCTGGGAGCCAAACTGCGAGAGGGACCTTCTCTATAAACAATCCGGGGACGGTTTTCAGAAGTAAAAGGGAGGAGAAGGGGTGTCAAATCACATAAGAGTGGGTAGTGCTGAGTGAGAAAAAACTTCGAAAAGTCTACATGATAAAAATAAGAGGGTCGGGATCTTCGGGATAATACATCAAACATCAGGGAAAGAACCGTCAGGCGTAATAGAGTGAGGAGGGAGGGGCTACGGGCAGGTTTTTAAAAGAAAATTCCCAAAAGGAGGGTAAATTCATACAAAATGTCACCGGGTCAAGTGGAGAGTGATCAAACCCGGTAGAAAAGAGAAGGTCGTATCTCATCGGGCCAATAGACCATTGAGCTTTCTTTAAACGAGGCCAGGGGAGTTCAGGGATGATATCGCCTTTAGAAAAAATACAAGTCACCATGGTATCCGCAGCCGAATTGACAAGTGTCCAAGCAAACAGGCCATTAAAATAAGGCACGAAAAAACCCCATCCGCTAAGCAGCCCAGAAGAGTAAAACCTCCAAAATCTGTTAATGGTGACGAGAACTGAAAAGTCAGGGGGGGCAGAATTGTCACACAAAGGGGGGGACGGCGCTTTCAGAAGAAAAGAGGTATGAAGATCGTATCCTGTCTGTTGCCGGAATGGGAAAAACCCGTAAAACGATTTGAAGCTTGCCCTAGACTTGAATTCCGAATAAGTGGGGGAATTCGACGTTTAAGAGGGCGCCCAAAGAAAAAACAGGTCTGTCTATACATACCAATTAGGAAATTTGTAGGTAGCATCGGTGCGGGGGGAGGTTGAGGGAGTTGAATAAGACTGAGGATTTCGGGTTTTTTGGGGTGGGGTGGGAGAAAGGGAGGAGAGTCCGGCTCAAACCAGATTACTTCAACGGGAAGTTATACAAGGGGGAATGAGACAGGTTCAAGATAGAGTAAGCATATCCTAGTAAAGATCTTCGGGGTCTGATCCAAACGAAAGTATCTTAAGGGGCTATAAAAGAAAACTGCTATCTACTAACTGGTGAGGCATTTAATGATATTCACCACATCCTGAAACCACTTTTCGGAAAAATCCTATTCAAAAATAAATCTATCACCATCTCAGGAAGGGGTGAGGCAAAGAAGGAAAGCCGAGAAAAGATGCCCGGGGTGTCTCCCTCAGCAGCAGGGTGGTTCAAGCACTAACTGAGTCAGCGATTTTCCGGTCAACCAAAATTCCAACGGGTATGAGGGCCCTCCGAATCCCCGGGGGTGGAAAAGAACGGGCCTTACTTGGACAGGGAGAAAGATATCGGAATCGAAAAGGAAGTTAGGTAAAATAGTGAACGAGGAAAAAAAAAGGTAAAAAGAATGGAAGGGAATTCTAAGATGTTCCCGCTATTCAAAAAACCCAACCAGCTGAGTCTAGAAATACTGAGCACGCATTAGCTCACTGTTGCGGAACAGGAACTAAGTAGGCACTTAAATGAGCAGGGAATAGGGAGGGAAGATGGACACAAAGGAAGCACGGGTTTTATACCACTAGAAAGCGCGGTTACTTATTAAGCAAGGCAGGCCAGGACAAATCGGGTAAAAAGGCGATCCAAAAAACCGGGAAGGGCTGGAAACGAATAGGGCGATTCGCACCTAGCATCGGACAAACGAAAACTTTGACTTTGGTGATAAGGTGAGCGAAAAGGGTGAGGAATGAGAAAGGGAATGCTTACATGACAAAAGGGGGGGCCGGGTGAATTGATGTGTCAAAATCGCGATCCCGAGGAAAGCGGCAAACGGTAATCAGAAAAACGAAAAAGGATGCCACTCCGGCCAAAGGGAGGAAGGGCGAAAAAGCTCAATCAACCAAGCCCACCCTCTTCTATGAGCCGAATAAGAGGGACTTACGCGTAAGAAAAGAAGTGAATCAAACCAAACCGGCCGCCCAAATCAAACGCATCACCAAACACCTGAACAGGAGAAGAGGTGGGGGAATTTCAACTGGTTCAATGGTGCTGAAGGGAAACCCCACGGGAAGAACAGCCACGCAACATAGAAAAAACACACAATTTTCAACCACTGCCAGGGAGCACTACCTGCCGCACTTCCAGCCTGATACAAAGATCTTCACAGCGGGCGCGAAAAAACTCGCAAAGGCGGAGTGAGCGAACAAAAAAAAAAGTAAGGCCTCCTTACGAGTGAAAGAACGCACAAAAAGGGGGAAAATCCTCGACAGGGCAAAAACCACAAAAAAATCCAAAAAAAAAAATTTAAGGCGCATAACGAGGAGGCCCTCTCCTTAACAAGCGCATCCGTCTGGGTGGAAGTAACAACGCCTAAATGACTAGGCTCGACTACCGATGGGGGTAAAATCTAACCTGGGTGCACTCGCACCATGATGTCGTGGAGAGCGGACATTCTGGAGTGTAAAGTCTAGGGGACAAGGACGCATTTGATGGACACTAGGAAGAATTGGTTGATGAACATGAACGCAAGTCAAAAAAGGGTGCATCTGGGTCGTTTAAAGGGAGGACCCGAAAGAAACAACAAAGCTGGGGGTGAGGGTCAGCAAGTGCAACTTGGATTTGGATCGGGGTCGCAAGTGTTGAGGGGGGCGGTGGAATCAAGGCGTCATAACAGAGGAGGAGCCGGGCCTAGAATCATTTGGACGGGTCCAGAGCAGGGAAAAAACGCTACTGGATGGTGGCTGGACCTGTGGAAGAATTAAGGGGGGAAATGGATGTCAGAGGAAAGGAGAATACGGGGAGAAGAGGTACGACGGAGTGGTAACTTACAGGGGGAAGAGAGAAAAAAAAGGACGGAGCAGTTTTAAACAACCCGGAAAAAGGAAGACAACGGGTATCATCAGAGGGCCTACTAAACGGCAGGCGCAGTCACTTATGCACAAAATATCAAAAGGAAGGGAAGGAATTTGGGAGGATGAAAATGAAAGCATCGACTGACGACGGGGAACGGACCGAGGGAAAAGGAAGGTAAGACTCAAAATGCCCCCCAAGATGTAGCGGCAAGACGCGGAGGGGGGAAAAGGGCAATAGCGAGGGAGGACGGGGGCCCCCGGAAACAGCTGATAATGAAAAAAAGAAATTTAAAAAATGAAAGTTCGGCAGGCCCGGCAAGTGCTGGGAAAAAAAAAAAAGCCTCTGCTCGGCAACTTTCCAACATAAGAGAAAACAGCGGGTGATTGTCGAAAAGAGCGTCATTGTTAAAGAGCGAATAAATATAAAGGGCGAAGAAATGACGGGGGAGGTTAGAGGGATGTCGAAAGAGGGTCGACTACGAAGAAGGGATCAGGGTCTAGAAAAAAGTCAGGGAAGTCTCTAAACTCATAAGGTGGGGGCAGAGTAGATAAGGCGCAAATGGAATAGGAGCCGTGTAGCGTGATGAAAAGGGTGATCATGCTGCAACCTCTGTTTTGAAAAAACTCATGGCCTGGCTTCAGCTGGGGTGGGAGTAAACGCTGGGACGGACGATGGATCTAAAAGGTTGCCAAGACAACCAATCAAGGGCGTGCATGTTCCATTCCGTCAGACAGCTATTCAGAAACGGCAGGGGAGGGGTGACTTGACAACTTTAGGTGGAAAACTGCCGAGACGTGTCAAGGGGGAGAATCATAGGCTTTGTAGGGCTAGAAGAGCTAAACACACCAAGAAAGAGATCGCCCAGAAAAAGAACCTGAGCAAGGGTACGGGAAACTGTCGGGTTAAGATCTGGTAAAGTAAAAACGGAAAAAGACGGAGACTGGTCAAAAAAACAGAATAGATGGAGGCTCGTGCAAAGAGGGTTAAACCCGGGGTGGAAGGGGGGACAACGAGTACATCTCACTTGGGGGGCCCCGGAAATAGGGAATCGGGGAACCAACCCAAGAGAAAAAGAGTTGAAATCAATGAAAAAGAATCATCCTCAGAAGGGTCGCCGCAGAAGAAAAAAAAAAAGTAGCAGATCAAGGGCGTTTTAGGGAAAGCTACGCGAAGGCGGGACTGAGACTAGAAATAGCCCGCTTGGATAACCTAGGTCGTAGCCAAACCCGCAAACACCAGCAGCAATAAAATGCCAGGATGACGTCAAAAAGAGGGGCATGTGCTGTCGCTTTTCAAAGGAGAGCTAATAAAAAAGAAAAGACGTCCGGGGAGAGGGATTTCAGTTCGGACAGCGGTGGGTAAACAAGCGCCAGGGGCGGGGAAACTCGCGTAAACGAAATGGAGTGTTTGAACAAATTTGGGTTGCATAGGGGAGGTCGACTTGAAAGGTGGTCCTAGGCCGCCTAAATAAGAAATTGTCTAAATGACGAGCGTAAACAAATTTTGAGGCATCCTTCTCAGTCTAGGGGAATAAACGTCGCAGACTATATGCAATTTGTGTACAGGGGCAGTCAAAACAAAAAATGCGTACAGCTCGGAGTAGCTGGACTAAGGAAAAAGCGCATTTGGGATGCACTAAAAGATTGAAAGAACAACGTTGCATAGGTGCTGTACAAAAAAGCTAAGTGGACGCAATTATCCAGATTAATTCAAAACATCCTGCGTCCCGAACCTTAAATACGCGATAAAAGCGGTACAGATACCAGCAGAAAACCCCAACGGAGACGCAGTTTGGAATTTCTTCGTTCAGAGGCGATGATACACCAAAGCTATCGCAAGCTACACGGAAATGTTGACGGACACCTGGGCAAGATTTGATGGAATCAGGAAACATAAACACCGATGGAGAACCAATAATCAATCGTTTTCTTGGGAACTTACCAAAGGAGATGTTGGGACTAAAGGTAACTCCATTCACGACACTAGGAAAAGGGGGGGAAGAGTCAGTAATTGCTATCAAAGAACAAAAATTCTGCAAAAAAAAGGAAGTGCCAGCCTGCGTCACGGAAGGATATCATCATAACTGTAAAATTGACATTTCGCTAACAAATCATTGCAGGTCTAGGGAACGGTTAGGAAGGTAAAAGAGTTGTATTCGTGTGGAGTGGGGTAAAAGAAAGGGGGGTGGGGAAAGTACCTTAATGGTATCATGTGGCAAAGGACTACCAGAGGGGAGCGGCGGGGTTGGGGAAAACAAGGACCTCGAATTGGGTGAGGATTCAATCAGAAGGTAATAAGCCGACTTGTGTGCAGTGGGTCAAGACCGATATCGGCGGTACGAGTCTGGGGAGGGCAGGGAAAAGGTAGGGGGGAAAGTTGAGGGGCCGCAATGGGGGGGACTGTGATGGCTGTCATAAAGATAAAGGGCGAGTGAAGAGACGACCTCCCAGCTGGACATTTTAAAAGTACAAAGAACTCGAGAGAAGGAAGGGGGCAGGGGGGTTTTATGAAGGAGGTGCTGGACGGGGGCTGGGGTGAGCGACGCGGCCATGATCGTATCAACGGAGAAAATCCGTCCGAAAGGAGGGGGCGTTCAACGACTCTATCCCTCACTGAGGGCAGCAAGAGGGTCACTGGGCTATGAAAGGGGGGGTCAGCGTTACGGCTGGAAGGCCTTCGGATGGAAAAGTCACACCTCACCAAGGCTGAGATGTGGTCCCCCGGAGCTGCAATAGGACAATGCCGGGTAGGATATAGCACTTTAACCACAAAGAGAAGGGGATTCCAATAAAGGCGGGGCAATTCGCGGATTCGCAAAAAAAAAAAAAAAAAAAAAAAAAAAAAAAAAAAAAAAAAAAAAAAAAAAAAACAAAAAAAAAAAAAAAAAAAAAAAAAAAAAAAAAAAAAAAGAAAAAAAAAAAAAAAAAAAAAAAAAAAAAAAAAAAAAAAAAAAAAAAAAAAAGAAAGAAGGAAAAAAAAAAAAAAAAAAAAAAAAAAAAAAAAAAAAAAAAAAAAGAAAAAAAAAAAAAAAAAGAAAAAAAAAAAAAAAAAAAGAAACCCAAGAAAAAAAAAAAAAAAAAAAAAAAAAAAAAAAAAAAAAAAGAAGAACACACCAAAACCACAAACAACAACACCCCACCCCCCCTAACCACCAAACGCAAAGAACAACAAAAAAAAAACAAACAAAAAAAAACAACACACACCATAAAAAACAATAGACAAAAAAAAAAAAACCAAACACACACACACAAAACAAAAGAACCGGACCACCCAAAACAACAAACCACCAACAAAACAGCACGGTTTCATTTTGTTCTGCACTAACCTTGGAGCCGCGATTCATGCAGTAGGAATTTCCCTTAGCGCAGGAGGGGATAATCCATGGGCTTCCGGAACACTCTGGGAGGAAGGGGACGGCTCGTAAGGACGAAGGGGATGATAATCAAAGCGTAGAAGCACGCTTGAAGCCGCGCAAGCCGATTTCCGCAGGGGACTGGGTGTTGTCAAGAGAGTTCAAAAGAAAGCATGCCGTAATGCGACGCCACAAACAGAAGGTCCTAGAGTTGAAATTCAGAAAACCATGGAGGCCCCTAATGCAAAGACCGTCCTTCAAATTGCTAAAAAAGTAAGGGTAATTATGGGATGCCACTCAAAGGGCGTCTGAAATCGGAAAGCGAAGGGAGAACCAAGTCTCGGAAAAAGGCTGAGGAAGAGAAAATTCACCCCGAAGAGGCAGCTGTTTGATGGAAAGATGGCTCCAAAAACTCGAAAAAAGAGTGCAGGAATCGTAGGGTGCGAACTTCGTTCAGGGGAGCGCAGGGAAGGGATAACAGTTCTAAACTTAACAACAACATTGCAGAAAATTTCGACATTATCATGGGTGGAGGTGGGTGATCCAACAAATAGTAAAGTAGTGCAAGCCTCGGGTTTTTTTGGCCAACGGAGAAGAGATTAACGCGGGAACATCATTCACGTGAGGGGGGGGGAAAAAAAATCTGGAAACTGCTCATCACTCCAGCAATCGGGCCGGGATTTCGGATATATTACGGGGCGCAGAAGAAGGAATGTCAACCAAGCCGAAAAAAAAAAAGGAAAAAAAACACCAATCTACTAAATCAAGAAATGAAACTACAAAAACTAACATACACCAGCAATCTAAATAAAAAAAAAGGGGTGTCTTAGCAATGTTAGGTTTAGCGGAGGGAATAACAAGGGGGGGTGATTTTTGGCAACTATCTTACCCTGCCACCAGAGGATGCCATGGAGGGAATGAAAAACACTTACACTAAAAATGACCTGATCAAAGCAAATATCGGAGGAGGGGGGACGATGGATAAGGCAAACCGCAGTCTCTATAGGTCACACAGACTGGAATGCTTGCAAAGAAGGGCCAATTGGTGTCTAGAAAAGTCCCACGGCAGAACCAGAAAAAAGCGGGGGGCGTCTGGCGGGCTTGGACGAGAGGGAGGGGGTCTGCCGTGGAAGGGGGGTTTGGGGAACGAGCAGCAATTTGAGGCCGGGGGTCAGCTGCGCGTCCATTAATCGGGATGATCGCAGGGTCTTCCAGAGGAAATGGAATCAATACTCAAATGCTAGTGTCGATTGCAGAAAATGGCCAAAGAATAACAGTCTGGGGCGGGGAGGGGAAGTGGCGGGATCACCACACAGGCCCGCTGCACGGTGGGCACTAATGTCAATCCTCGAATTTGCGGAAAGGGGGGGAAAATGGAAAAAAGGCGTCTATACAGCTCACGCTCCCTACAAGGACGGAAGCCCTGAACTCGGGCGAGTTAGGTAGTGGCGAGGGAGATACCCCGCAAGGGGAACAGGGAAAGGAAGAATGAGAGGGGAGAGGGGGTCGAAAGCCGCGACAGCAAACAAAACAATCATACGGTGGAAGGAAGGAAAACATGCCAATCACAAAACCAAGAAACCGGCGGGGTCAGGGCTAAGTCGCTAGGACCTCGTGGGAAAAGTTTCAAAACCCAAGCGGGAGAGTCAAAGGGGACCAGGCGAACAAAGTGAATTACCACAAAGACAACTCTATGGACTATAAGTGAAGGATCCGGGGTAAAAGCGCGAAAGACATCTATTTGAAAACCAAATGAAACATCTGGGCTGATCAGAGAAAGAACAAACCAATGAAAGCTATGCAAAA
>Ga0179591_1369938_pt1 | contig 16035 bp, 15 predicted proteins | sample CZOMad2_1_08_16f_FD_182891 | JGI IMG/M metagenome (GOLD analysis project Ga0179591, IMG submission 182891) | Vadose zone soil fungal communities from Angelo Coast Range Reserve, California, USA - CZOMad2_1_08_16fungal (PacBio error correction) | ecosystem: Environmental > Terrestrial > Soil >...
CCGTACGCATAAGAAAGGGGGGGCCACACTAAGACTAAAGACGGATGTTGCTAGGAACTTTCTCTGCTGAGAAGGGCCTGCCTCTCACGACTTGGGACGGCAATTTTTAAGGTTTTTCCACCGGGCGGGGTTTCGTGTCAAGAGGTAAGTAGAGCCCGGAAAGGTCTGCATATGAGCCGAAATACGGCTTTCCATTCCCAAATGTTGTGTCCGCGGAAGATAAGACAGTCGGAAGGAAATCTATACCGGCTCAGGAGGTACGGGAAAGCAGGATTGGGAATGGGGGCCTCTTTTCCGGAAGAAACGTGGACATCTATTTGGCGATGAGGGGGTCTTCGAGGCGGAACCATGGAGTCCAAATGGTGAAAAAAGTCCATTATAAAGAAAGACAGTTTCACATCGAAAGGAAGCCAAGCGAGTCTTCTATAAGAGAATGGGGAGAAAAATGTGCAGGTTCGGGAAACCTCTCCAAAGTGGGTAAAGTCACACGGGACGGTATAAGTGGTCAAACGAGATGTATGAAAGAGCCCTGGGGGTGGCTGTGGACATGAGAGATGAATATCCCCCAATCATTAGGGGGAACTTGTCAAAGGAAGATACAGACGCAGAACCGAACCTTTAGGTAAACGTTTAAAAAAGGTTGTGTTGGGTTTTGGGGGTTTTGTTGTTGGGTCGGGATAAACTCCCATATAAGCGATTGGAAGACTTAACCGAAGGTGGGGGGGTGGGCTAAAGGGAGAAACCACAAACTGATTTAAAAACTGTGACAGCGGACGCGACGGGGGCTTATCCTAAGACAACTATAATGGGGGGGTGTTGTCGGGGAAAAGAGGGGTACTATGGGGCGTTACGAACATCCCTCCTCTACTTCAAATACAAAAGTGGGGCAACAGTCAGACAGGTTCATCTGAAATTCGCAAAAGCCGAACACACCCATTTTATATCAGAGGCGAAGACTGACGGTAGCGGGGGGGGGGGGGAGAAATCCGACAGAAGAGGGGGGGGCGGGCATTATATATAAAGTAGGGGGTAGTACGACCTCAAAAGTGGCTTGACAATGGATATCTGGGGAATACCTACCGTTGTTGAAAAAAGCAGACAAAGAAGAGTCGCGTAGACACGGATGGATATGGAAAAGAAAGACCTTGAGGCCGAGTTGGAAGGTAATGCGGAAGGAAATGAAGAAACTAAACTTCCCGGCGGTCAAAACGTAGAGAGTATAATAGGAAGGATTCCACTCATTCAACTGAAAACATGTCCATGGGGTGACGCTGAGATAATTGATTCGGAGGAAAGGGAGGAAGATGGAATTCCAGCCCGAGGAGAAGAGAAACGATACGCATAAAATTTTAAGTTCATTTAAAAAGGAGTAACTATGCGATTAAAACACGAACTACTAGATACCGGAAAAGATGGGAGTGAGCAAATTTTTAATGTCTGAGCTAAAAGGGGGGTTTGCGGAAGAAAACAAAAAAAAATAGTTAGGAAATGAAAGGCAGTGGGGTGCAGAAGAAAAAGGTGTAACTAGGAAGTTTCGAAAACAAGCAGGGTACGCGACGCGAGAGTCGATCAAGATTAAAAAAAAACCGGTGCGAATAGATAGTCCTCAAACAAAACTGACGAGTAAAAGAGTCCGTGAAAAAAAGCGTTCACGAGCGACTGGCGCCTAAAAACAACCGTGTTTGCAAATTAAACTGATAAAGGGGGGGCGCTTACTTGAGATAAATTAGAGAGGAAGAGAAGGGGGGAAAGACCTGGGGGAACAGAAACAGCCGGGTTCAGACGCCGGTCGTTAAGGGGGAGACCCCGATGAATTGCGTAAGAGTGCCGTATGATGGAAAAAGAGTCGGGCCAGAAAAAGGTTGGAGTCCAACCTAAAATCCAGAGTTCTGTCAAGCGGATGACGGCTGCCTCAACGGAAAAGGGAGCTCGGGAGGGGTAAAACAAGAAAAAAAGGGGCAAGAAAAGGAGGAATTGAAGGATAGAAAGGAAAATCCCTTTAGGAGATAATAAAAAGTCCTGGGAGAGGGCTCATTTCATGGCACTCACACAAGAGGACGCCAAGATGAAAGAGGAAAAAGAATATTCGTCGAGGATTGAAAGAGGGAGGGGAGGAGAGACCATCTGCGTGAGACGCTTAAGGGAAAAAAAAAAAATTGGAAAAAAGTTCAGGGGCTTGGAGGGATTGGCGATCTCGTGGGGGCTCGAAAGGGGACATGAAGGTTCTTTTGCAAAAAAAAGGGGAATCGGATGAATGGCTAAAGGGATACCGCGAATTGCACGTGGGGAAGATGACGGGTAAAGGTGTATAAAAGCAGGACTGCTCTACGGAGCAAGGGTTTGGTGATACTACCACGGAGGGATCCCCGTTCTGGGGGCGAAAGGGGGGGGGTGAAACAGCGGGCAAGTCCTGGAGGGTGGACTATAAAGGTTTGAGCAAATCGTTACGGCCACGGCAAAAAAATTTTTGGGAAAAGAGCAAACGCGCATCAATAAAAAGAAAAAAAAAAACGCGGAGTATTACGAGAGAGAAAGGAGAGGGGTTCAGGTCACTTGGGGACAGGGAGGTCCTAACTCTTTGGTCAACACAGAGGGAGTACAGGAATTGAAAAGGAGAGGAAAACGGAAAACGAAATTGATCCACAAATACCTAGAAGTGTGAGACGACGTAAAGGTGGTAGGTAGACCACAAGGTCTTCAATGCTCCGATGTAATCCTGAAGGGTGATACAACTTGCAAAGGTGCTTTCCACTTGTAGAATTGGAGGATGTATAGCAGACTTCTAATATATAAACCAAGCGTAGCAAACGGGCACCAAGCGGTAGAACAGGCTTAGCCCTGAGAAGAAGAAGGGCCTCGCCAATGTAAAAACTTTGTGAAATGAGGGAGGATTCGTTTGCAACAGTCCGAACTCCCTGGGAAGTTTACTCTGTTAGAGTCGCTATAGTAGGCTCATACTCTTAGTACGATTCCGCTTAGAAGGGGACCCCGCGTTGAAGGAACGAAGAACATAGAGGTAGGACATTATATCTCTCTAAGGGGAGGGGCATGGTCATCTCGCAAGGAGTGATGCTGTCCATTATAAGTTGCCCGAAAAGAGAAGCGGGCGGAAGGGGGAAGCTAACCAGGAAAAAGAGGGTTAGTTTTGAAAAAAAGAACTTGTGGAAAACTTAAGAAGAGGTGCCAGGACAGAGGTAGACCGGATACAGCCTTTGGGAAGTTATAAGAAAACCTCCAGGGAAGAATAAGGGCGTTCCAGAGGAAGCCACGCGAAGTAATTGGGAACCCCTTAGGTGTACTACAGACTAAGTTGGGTCAAAATAGGCAGATATTTACCTTAAGAGATTGAACACTGAAGGCTTGAAAACGAAAATATTATCTCTTCGAAAGTGACTGTAAAGAGAATTTGAAAAGGTCAAAAGCTGTTTTTAGGATAAGAAAGGAGGCGATAGCCCAACAGTCTCATGGGAGCGGCTATCCTGAGGACGGAGAAAAAATAAGAACTTGGGGAAAGAGAAAAAAAAAAAAATTGGGAATCATTGGAAAGAAACGCCCACTGGCAGATTTCGCGGAAGAAGGAAGATTTTTGTGAAGGCAGGGAAACAGTTAAAGCACATGGGCCCGAACTCGGACCAAGAGTCAAACATTAGTCAGGAAAAGGAGGGGGAGTGATAAAAAGGGGCAGTATTGGAAGGAGAGATAGACTTTCAGTTGCGAGTTAAGGAAATCTGTAAATATTAGTTAAAAATTAGGCTGGGGGGGTTGAGAGAGGGATAACAGGGATGGAAGGGATAGCCATATCGCCTTTAAAAAAAAAAAGTGGGAATCGACAGATGCATCTCCGAGGAGAAAAACCGTAAGAAGGGGAAAAAGGAAAGCGGACGAAGGTAAGGTTAATACAAATGAAGAAAGTAAGACCGTATACCTTAGACGGGGGACTCGAAGGTTTGAAGCGAAGGCAGGGGATAAGGTGGCCTAGGCTCCGAGGAGAGCAACCATCTGGCAGAATGAGGGAAGTCCACCAGAGAAGTAATAAATTGGGAAAGGAATCTAAGATTTGAAAAGTTTCGTTAAAGTCGGCTTTTAGGTAAAAAGGGCCTTTAATAGGGACTAAGCGTGAAGGATGTAAAAGGGGAGAGAATAAAACTTTCAGAGTTTTAATGACTCCCCACCAGGATGCGGGATGTTTTCAAGACAGGATCCAATTGGTTAGAAAGGGGGATCAAAAGGGTTGGGAGGGTGGGTTTAGGTAGGAATAATTCCCAGAGAGCTCGGGAGAGTTTGTAGGGGAAGGAGCTTATGGGGGTGGTAGGAAAAAAGACACGATTACAGATCTAAAGGAAATCGATTAAGTCCGGATATAAGTAGAGAGGAAACGGGAGGGTTAAGTGGAAAGGGAACCTGCAGCAAACCCAACAGAATCGGGGGGTATAGGTCATCAGGCGATGGATTGAATGTAGGTACAAATAAGGGTGATAATACCTTTGGGGGGACGGGGCGAGTCAGTAAAAGGTAGAGGTCTGTTTAAAAATTTTCACCATGAAAGGAGTATGGGGGTGGGGGTACTAAGACGAAGAGCAAGGGGCCGGTGGGAAAGGTCCTGGATCGTTGCTCAATCAAATAGCGTTTCAAACACAGGGTGGAAGGGAAAAGGGGGGGAGGACAGAAAGGAAAGGGAAAAGAAAAAGGGGGTAAAAAACGAATTCAACTACGCCTCGGATGGAAGAAGGAAAGCGTAGGGGAAGTTCTGGGAACCTTTAGGAGCTGTAAAGGAGGCCCTGGGGAGAGTTGGCCTGGAGTGGCCAAGAAGGGAAGATGAGAAAAATCTCTCTGCTTAAGACGTTGTATATCCGAGATTATTCAAAAAGGGTCCAGTGACCAGGCGGGAACTCCTAAAATACTGAGAACTGGGGCTAGAGATTAGATACGGGAAAGATACCTTTGAAAACACCTGGGAGAAAATGATGGTAAGCCTTATGTGGAAAGGAAAGTGCGTAGGAGGGTTTTTTCGGAGGATAAATAGGGGCGGAAGTTACGAAAGGAACCAGGAAGGTGTTCAACAAAACAAATACAGCTTTGAGATAGGAAGGAGGACCTCGAGTTATAGAGAGTGGGAAGGGACTAGAAAAAAAAGCAAAGGCTGGATAGGCTCAAAGCCGTACTTTGTTGGACCACCATTCACTAGAGGACGAGCACTAACGCATAGAGCGAAAAAAACTGAATTAGGAAGGGAAAAGAGAGGTGTCGATCATATCACGCAGTGTAGAATAGTAAAGGTGTCACCCAAAAGTCCTGTGATTGATCTATAGACTGTTCTCTTCAAAGGAAAAAAAGAGAGGGGAGCCTATACCTATACTATATGGAAGTTATTTTGGTGTCTGAAAAAAACACGAGGCCTTTCAGGCACCTCGAATTTGGTCTAAAAATAAGCTAGAAATAATTCGCCGAAGCAGCGGAATGCTGGACAGTAGAAGGTTGGTAAGAGTGCTGATGAAACATTCTTACTAATCACCTCCAGAAGTATTGAGGAGTCGGGGAGAAAGAAGAAAGAAAAGCTGGTCTTTTAAGTTTTTTGGAAGACTTGTAACAAAAAAGATGTACTCTGAATAATATGTTTGCTATTATTGAGTCTCGGTAGTCCCATACCCGGGAACAGAGTAGGGGCACGTAGGGATAATCTAAGCATTTGGAAAAAAATCGACTGCAAAAATTCTCTGAGGTAAGGCTTGAGAAAGGGGAGTCGTTCCTGTAAACCGGCTAAAGGGACTTTAGGGACAGCGGTTCCAGGGTAAAAGTGTGAGAAAAGAAAAAAAGGGATGAAAGGTATACGCAAGGGGAACTGGCAAAGGAACCTGCTAGAGAATCCCGGAGGGGAAAAAGTAACGAATGGAAGTGAAAAAGGTTACCCTCCCAGAAAAAAAGGAAACGTCAAGGGAAACCTAAGATTAAGGATAACCGGGAGACGAAGCCATCCTCTAGTGAGCAAAACAAAATACAAAACCTATAGGGGGGTGTTATTCCTTCTGAAAAGCTTGGTTTCAACTTGGTAAGGGATAGAGGACTCTTACCTATGAGGAAAAAAGAATGTCATTTTGTCTGAACTGAAAATGGGGGGGCGGAAGGGGACAAGAACCGCGAAGGATCAAACAGAAATGGGTGTCAAGCGAGGCCCTTTAAGGAGGAAACTGACAAAACCAGGACAAAGGGGTGCACAGCGCACTAATTAGAGCTCTGAGGGCGAAAACCGACAGATAGATTGGGCTCCCAAGGGGCGAAAGAACATAAACTAAGGAACCATGGTAATGAGAATTATATCGAAAGTAAATCCACTAATCCAAATTGGCTCTACCTCCAGGAAGAATCTGAATGTACGCCTTAAACGAGATGTTAAAAGAGAGAAGTAACAATAAAATCTTCATAGATAAGGGAAAAAAGAAAAGAAAGAGGTAGGGTAGTGGGGGGGAATCCAAAGAACCTTAGTTCGAGAAGGAGAAGCATCAACCTGAAACGGAAGAGGGCCAAAATAAGAGAAAACAGTGCGCATGCTAACGTCAGAGAGTCTAACTATTTGGAAGGACTGTTAGAAAGATGGAATGGATTTCGAGGGTAAAACGGAAAGGGTATAAAAATGGGGGAAGTCCTCTCGAGGTAGGGAAAGAGCGAAAAGAGGACACGAATAACTATTTCTGGGGATTCATTCAAAACGGGGAAATCGGGGGCCGAGGAAAGGCTTAAAAGAGTAATGGATACTAACAGCAGGGGGACTCGCGCGCCAAGTTTTTCGGGAAGGGAGGGGCGAAGAACTTGCGGACGAAAAAAAATAGCGGGGAGGGCGAGAGATGGTTAGTAACATAAAGGTCAAGAGGTCTTCCAAAAGTGGGGCTTAAGTGAGACATTGGTTGCAACTCGGGTCTAGGGAAAGTCAGTGAAAAGGGGGCTATCGCGAAGGTCTATTTACACTCAACACGAGAGAAAAAAGATCTTGAAGAAAAAAAGAAAAAAAAAAAAAAAGGTCAGACTAAGAATAATTTCTCCGAAACAAGAACAATTTTCGTACCAAGGTATCTGAAAAATAAGGAGAAATTGAATCGGAAAAAAAAAAATGAAGAAACGTGACAGGTATCTCTTTGCTCTAACACTCCTTTGGAAGTTGAGGGACTCTAAAGCTCAGATCAATTGGGAGAGGTGGTACCGCTTAATCTGATCAGGAAGGTCATATGAAAAGGACCAGGGGATTAACACGAAAACTTCAGGTAGGGGTACTTCTCTGTCAGAGCAAGGGGCAGCTCGGGAGCAACTAGCCAAAGAGAGCTGGACAAGGATAAAGTAATACTTTTGTTAAAGTAATAAAAAAGAAAGAAGGAAACTTCTTCGCACGAGGCCTCGTCGGGGGCTACGTATTTCATGAGAAAGGTCAAAATGAAAGAAACATTACGATACAGAGTCTAGAAATGCATCGTTGAAGGGTAGGTCGAGAAAGGCAAGAGCTGTGGTGGGGGTTCGGGCGGGGGGTGGTCTTTGAAAAAACGACTAGGAGGAGGAAACACACCGTGGCGAGGGGCACGGGGGGAAGGGGAGTTTAGAGATGGGGAAGGCCAGGGGACAGGAAAGTGGGGAGTGAATCGGGAAAGACTAATGAGCGAGAGGCTTTAGACAGATAGGAGCGCGCGATAACGGTGGAAAAGAAACTGAAAGGTTCCAGTTTATCAACCAGGGAAATTCTACTCATGAGAGGAGAGAAAGTTTGAAGGGAGGCAACTGTGAATGTACCAATAGGGGAATGGATTAATAAATAGGGGGGGGTTGGGGTGAGGTGTACTCTCATTTTCAAGTACGGTCTGGGTTTAAAGGTTGGTCAGGCCGTAAGGTTTACTAAAAAAAGGGAGGCAGGTTTGAAAAAAGGAAAAGATAGATACTCTAAAACAACGAACTTAGAAAAGAGAGATGCGGCTGGGCGAAGGTGAACCGTCTAAATAACGAAACTTTATCCTAAAAAAGATAACGGCACAAAAAAAGCTTGACCCAGGGGGAGGGACCAGAATCCAACCAAAGTAAAGGAGGAAAGACTCCCGAGGTTTAGAACAGTTTGGGAGGTCGAAAAAACTATTAAAGAAGAAAAAAAAGCTGCCGTGAAACGAGGGGGATGAGGGTTGATAAAAACGGGGCCCTGGGAGTGGATTGACCAATTATCTATGGAAGAATACTCTCAGAGGATAGAAAATAAAGATTCAAAGAACAAAAAGGATAGTAACCAAGACAGGGAAAATCCTCAAAGAAAAGCTCAGCCCTGACCCCGGAGCCCCTAGAAAGGTGGGCAGCCGAGGGGTCAACCAAGGTCGGCGAACGGAACCGCTGGGGGACTTTTCCTAAAAAACGAACGGCCAGAGGGAGGAAGGACAGAATGTAGCCTTGTAAAAAAGAGGGGACAGTGGAACTTGGAAAAGATGTAAAGCTCTGTTAAGAGAGAAAATTAGTATATAGACGAAAAAAGAGGCATCGGGGCTCTTACCTTACTTCTTAGGGAGGGAGGGTCCGGAGGGGGAGGGGGACAGCCATATCGCAGAGGGAGTTGTCCGGGGAAGAGAAGAAAGAACGAGTATTTTTAGGGGGGAAGAAAAACTGCTTGGAACTTCAGCAAATATAGAGAAAGGACACTTTGAAGGCGACTCAAAAAATTGAATCTAGGGACGTATAGAACCTCCCATGTCCCCTTTAATTTCAGGTTCATGAAGAAAGGATCTACCTTAATTAAGATAACACTTGTGTGGTAAAGATGGCTATCGGCAAAGATAGAATATCAAATGAAAGTAAATCTGGAAAAAAGGGCTGAAGGGGGAGGAGGAAGACAAAAATCGCGGGTCGAAAGGCGTTGGGTCCACTGAGTCAGGTCAAGTAAAGTAGGAAAACCTCATGGATAAGAAAAAAAGGAACGGGGATCGGGGGGAGACCGAGCGGGACCAAAGAATGTAGAATGGAAAAAACAGTTGCCGACTAGTACTGTCGGGTGACTTACCAACACGATCGGAAAATAAAAGAGATGGGTTAAAGGCAAACCGGGGTGGGAAACTTCCTGGCGAAGTAGGAAAAAAGAGAAAAACTTGCTTCACGCCCGAAAAGACGGGTCTGGTGCATAAGGGGGTGGAGCTTTTCTAACGCGTGTCTTCGGGGGATATGAAAGGATCGATAAAAATCTTATTGGGAGTTAAAATGGGAGTTGTCAAGTAGGGTTCTACTCTGCAATGGAAGTTCATGTCCGAGGAACCTTGACCGTGTAAATCACATAGTGGGAGGATCGCTGGCTAAAAATCAGATCGTGTCTCGTCTGAAGTAAGAATCCGAGGGGGGGGGAAAAGTCCGTCATTTGAACGAGGAAAGGGACAGTGATGGAATTCTCCCCTGGGGGAAAGCGTCTACTTTATTGAGGGGAAATCCTACTCTTACCTAGGGTAACGAGAAAGGGGGGCTTTGTGGAAAAAAAAATATTGCCCAGGGAGAGAAAAGTCTCTTTTTGAAGGGGCTGGTCTATAACAGGGGGCCATGTTGGAGGGGTTACTGGCGAAGGAAGAAGGTTCCTGCTACAAAAAGATAGGACGGATGTTTGTAGCAAAGCAGGATCCCCTGGAAGTAGTCAAAGGAAGAACCTTCAGTGGGGGGGGAGTGGGGGTTTCATAAAGGGGAAGAAAGGACCGTACTGGAGAGGGAGGGGGGTAGAACAAAGTGTTGGGGTGGGCCGGCGCGGATGGTCCGACGGGGACCAAGAGAGAAAAAAGAACAGGAATGTACAAAGTCTGAAAAGTGGGCTCCGGTGAGTGTCAAAATCTAGAGGAAACAGTTACAGGTTTGTGTTTGGGAAACTAAAACACCCAACCAAAGGGGGCATCACAAACCGCCACCGGCGGGTTGTTGAGGGTTAATCTCTCGAGTGAGTCACGGTGGTAAGTAGAACCTGGGGTCTTGCCCTTTTGAGGTCGCGTTCTTGATAATGACACTGCGGTGAAACGTTGCGACCATTTCACGTAAGTTCTGAGGGGTAGTTATCTATTACTTCTACAGGTGAGAGTGCATCTGTAAAGCTTATAGATTTGGAATACCAGAGTGGAAAAAAGGGGATGGAGAAGAACTAGTTAACATGACTCCGGGATCATTTTTCCCAAATCCTTCACCCTCTCGGTGATCACGAAGATAGGGGGGATGGGGTTGCATTCAGTCGATTGTGAAAAGTAAACTAAGAGTAAGAATCCGCCCGTTTAGAAAAAGGGGTGGTCACTTCATTGGGGAACAGACTAAGGACCAACGTCCGGCGTAGCCACGGGTTCTCCTACCAAAAGGAGATGCCACACCCCGGACGAATGAGGGAGAAGCGACAGTCAGGGGGGGGGAGCTACTGGACCGGGAGTACTGAAAGAGGTCGAAGAGGGAACCCACCTGGCAGCATGCAATGGGGAACTTATTTAGGATAATATTCTTGGTTTATGTGGTAGGATCAACCTGGTAAGGAAGGAAAATAAAGAGTGAAAGGAAAAAAAAAACTGGGCCGGCTAAGGAAGGATGAAGGTCTATATAACATATTATGAGGGGAAAAGAAGAAAACCCGCAGGAATCAAAGAGCAATTCCAGGGTAAGGGGCTGTGTGCCCACTAATGGGGAGGCTACTCGTAATATCACTCTAATATAGATAGAAAAAACAACAAAAGAGGGGGGGAGTGAAAAAGAGAGCTGATCACAGCATAGTAAAGCAGAAGAGGGTTGGACACAGCGACCTAACTTGTGAGAGGATGGGAGCGTGATCGGAGTATATCCTGAGATCCGGGAAGGGGGTCACTAAGATTATCCTTCCAGTGGTATTTTGTAAAAACTTGGATCCAAGTGAGAGGGCCCTGAAAGAAGAAAAATCGTAGAAAAAAAAATATCAGCAGGATGAGAATGCACGGATTAAAATCGTACAATGAGAAAGGTGGGGTCCTCGGAGACGCTTTCCGAAGGAGGATAAAACAAAGGATATAGGTAGGCAAAGAGTGGGCAGTGGCCGTTGGGTGTGATATCGTGGCAGAGAAGAGAAAAAATGGGAAAGGATACGAAGACGATTGGGAGGGGGTATGGTCTTGCGGTAGTGTCACAAAACCTCCAGAGGAGAAGCGGGCCGATCTACTAGAAGAACGTGGTACAAAAAGGCAAAAGGCAGATCTTGATTCGAAAGAGAAAGAGGGGGGCAAGGAAGAGGGGGGTAACCCGGTGCGGACTTTGCGGTAGCTTTGGCACGTACACAGTTCAAAAGAAGGTGGGCTGGCAACAAGGAGCCAGAGTGCAAACTGAGGACCTCTAGAAGAAGAGCGAGAAAACCAATCGTAAGATAATGGGGACACGGGGTTCCCGCCGTATAACCAAAGGACCTCGGGACTCCCCACGAGAAAGTTCACGACAAGGAAAAGAACGGGGGGGGGGGGGTTCGCTGATAAAAGAATAACCCGATGTGTTGGGGCATGACGTTGGCCTTTCAATCAAAGTTAGGTCTGGAAGATAAGTAATTCCGTCACAAAAGCAAACATAAAAAAGTTCGTGGGGTCGAGATGTAGAGCGGGGGAGGGAGTCCCAGAAGAACCGCACGGGGACCATACAAGGGTGGAGACAGAGAGGAATCAGGTAAATGAGGGCAGTCTGGGGGGGAAAAAAGAAGAAAAAGTTAACCCACTAGCGGAACTACTTAGAAAAGGCTGGGTCTAAAAACCGAATACAATTATGGTGTCGAAAGGAACTAACCTGGAGATCTTCACAGAAAAATAAAAGAAAAAGGACAAGTGCATCTACCCAGAAAAATGCTCTTTAAAAGGAAAATGATCGAATTTTAACTCGATACATAGTCTCTACTGGAACGGGAGGTCGTGGGGACAGGGGGGGACTTCACAGAAACTAGCAGAAGGGAGAATCTGGCTGAGAATTACCTCAAACCGCAAGGAAAAAGGACAGGAGATCGCTGAAAGCCGGCATTGAAGGGGGCTTCAGTTCATAAAGAGAAAAGGAAGGGGAGAACTGTGTAAGAGGGAAGAGTAAATATTACGAATGTTAGGGGGAGTCGAGAAGCCTATTACCTCCATTCCCGGAAGAGAGAGAAAAAAGTAAAAACGGCAGCCAAGGTTTTTAGCGATGAAGGTCACTGGAGCCGAAGACAGGAGAGTCGGGAGTAGAAAGGAGATCTACTATAATACCGCCCCAGAGGGGGGGGGTCAGGAGGGAAGTCAGTGTTGAGATGGTCAAAAAGATCGACGCGTTGAAATGGTGAGGAGGTCTCAAAAATGAGTGGATGGAGACTATCTTGCAAAAGAAATCAACTCAGGGTTCACATACGTAAATTTCTAACTGGTCAAAAGCCGAGGATCTTCAAATCAACAGAGGCTGTGGTTTGGGGATATAACGGAGGTCTATGAAAAGGAAAAATAAAGTAGAAAGCGCAAGCGCAGTAAAAAGTATAACAGATCTTGAGTCACGAAAGCCGGGACAATTATTACGGGGATAGGAGATATTTGTTTAAGAAAGGGCGGAAATACACTGAACTGTGAAAGAAAATTCCAAAAGAGAGAGGGTAGATAGCACTGACCGGAACGTTCCCGTTACGTGATAGGAGAAGAAAGAGCTTGTAGATGAAGCCGCGCTCGATTCTGACTAAGGACTTAAGGGAAAATTGGTTAAACAGAAAACTTCAGAGGTTGGTCGAGGGAGGGAAGGGGCGGCCGGGGAACGAAGTCGATAGTTTAAAGCAGAAACGGGAAGGACAATAAAGGGGGGGGATACGGAAACCTTCTTAGAGATAAATAAGTCCTAGGGCGATGAGATTGAGTCTAAAAATTTCACTTATACGCGAGGGATCGATGAAACTCTCCACGGAAGTGAAAAGGCTAGGCGTTCTCGAGCTGTAAAGTCAATAGTAAGTCAAACTTTCGAACTCGGTTTGGGGAAAGGTATGAGGACTATATTGGAGAGGCCGGGGGATTAACTTGTCGAACCTTTTGAAAGAAGGGTTTATAGAGATTGAGAAGAATGAGATCAAGATCAAAAAAGACTAACCTTTTCACACTCAGGGACATTGAGAAACGCGCGAAATCTAGTAGTCTGAGAGCATAACGGGGGGGGCGCCTACCACGGGGTATCCAAAGAACAGTCGGGATGTCTGAAAAGGGAAAGAAAAAAGGGGGGGGGGGGGTATTGACGCGATTGGAAAAGTAAGACCTGGTTTCATATACTCAGGGTTGAGGGAGAAGTCGTTACGAAGGAGTCAAATTTTGAAGAAAGAAGAGAATCGACTAAAACAAAATAGTGAAAAAAAAAAAGGAAGCAGATTTGGAAGGAAAGAAGTGGAAATGTAGGAACTTAAATATTGACTGAGAAAAGGGCAAAAAATTATCGCACGAAAATTACTGGAAACAGAAGTAACCAGAAAGAACCTAAAGGGGAATGTAAGTCCGAACAGAATTTTTTAGACAGTCAAAGTCGTAGCAAAAAACCTTCTTGATGGGAGTGGAGGAGGGCACTATATAGAGAAATAGAAGGCTGTGGAGAAAAATTGAAAGGGTTCAGGGTGAGTGCCACTTTAGGGGAAAAATTCTAGCTCTCTAGAGAAAAGATAGAATCACGAAAAGACAAAGAGTCGAAAAGGGACCACCGAAAAGATCAATTCCCCAAGAGAGAAAACGGAGAGAGCTCAAGGGGAAAACAGAAAAAGAAACTGTGTGGAAAGAAGGGAAGGGGGGAACAAGATGGGAAACTGGCCGGAAGGCTTTTCTCAAGGAAATCCGAAGGGAGGAGCAAATCGGAGGGGAAAGGTAAAGGGGGGGGAACGAGTGTGGGAAAGAATGGAAATAAATCGCATGGAGGAGCTGTATGAGAGAGACGAATTGGGGATTAAGTCCAACGTACCATCTTGACAAGGGCGTGCCGTGGGTCTTTCGATGTTTAAATAAATATCGACGTAAGAAAACAAGAAAGGAAGAACCAAGGAAAGGTCGGGTTTAATCACGGGAAGGCACCGGAATCAAGATATAATCGGTGGGCGACCGAGATAAAGGGAAGGATGGTCTGGGAAAAAAGACAAAAAAAAGTCCAGATACTTAGGTGGGAAGACCCGCGAAACGGAGAGGGGAGTCAAAATACTTTCGGAAAAAAGAAGTAATTTTCTGAGAAGTAAGGATCAAAGGGGACTAATATTGAAAGCACCCCAACCCACCAATGGGGAACCCGTAGCGCGCATATAGGGTTGAGGAAAGTCATTTTGGGTCAAGTACAGGATTCGACGTGCGGAAAAGAGGAAGCGATAATATCCCCCATATTTTAGAAGGGGGACGAGAAAAGTCTTTACCACAAGGGAAAAATAGGAACCTTGGGGAAGAAACACGTAAAATGGGGGAATCGAACAAAAGAGATGAGGCACCATAAAAAAAGGAAGATTTGTTTGCTTTTGGAACACACGTTTCGGCAGTAGTGAGAACAAAGAGGAAAAAAAAAGTCGTCGGAACTATAAAAACTTCGTTCGGTATCAAGGAGAGGGTTTGTGAGAAAAATGGCTCAAGGTGAACTTTATTCAGTGAAAAGGTAGTATCTAGGGGGATATAGGGGGGGAGGGATAAAGAACTCAGCTGACATGGAGGACCTCGGCCAGACTAACTTTCATTTAAACATCTCTCTGTACCTCCAACACAAGGAATCGATAGTCGAGTCACTTGGGAAGTAAATGACGGAAGTCTGAAGTCAGTATTGAAAGCTAGGACGGGGAAGGGGTCATTAGCCCCAGGAGACCAGAGTTCGGAAAAATTGGGGGGAAAGTCCACTCACCGCATTAAACTGAGGATACGTGGACAGGATCGAGAAAAAAAGAAGGGTTCTTTTTCGGTATCTAAAAAAGAGCGTTTCGACAGGGTGGGGGAAGAGGGGGGGGGTCAAAAAAACGGTACCAGGTTCATTGGAATGGTAATGGAGAAATACGAAGACTTTGACAGGCACACCAACCATATGGTTAGGGGGTGTGGGGTCGGGGGGACATCATTATCCCCAAGGGAAGTAGTCCAGGGGTAAAGGGATACCCGGTTTCCTGGGGGGGGGGGGGGGGCGTTTGGGGGAAACTAGTTCAGAATGAACAGATGGAGAGATTTAGCAAAGGGGGGGGTTGTTGTGCAACTAGGAAGGGCATGGGAGAAAAAGTCAAGGAGGAAAAAAAAACTGAAAGGCGAGTGGGGGGGGTGCTTCGATTCGGGAAAGATGGACTATCAAACATTTTACATATTCGTGGAAAAAACCGAACATTCAAAAAAAGAAAAGTAGGGGGTTAGGTTGAAGGTGACATAAGATGGGGACAGGGGGGATTAGAACGTGGATGTCTGGGCTTTCTAATTGAAAGTGTACGAATGACGGGAAAAGTGCACCAATTGACCTTGGGTATTGGGGAAAAGAGCGTTCGTAGGGGGAACAGTATAGGTGACACTTGACCAAGGTTAATATGGGCAAGAATCAGTGAAAAAAATTGACCTCAAAACCCGAGGAAAGACGTCCTTAAGGAAAGAGGGTACCAGCGACCTAATAAGAAACTAATGCCATGAGAGGAGGGTTCCGTAGGGGTGGAAAAAGGAGGAATAGGGAGGTACCGTTTATTATGAAGGAAGGGGGGGACATCGGAAGAAACAGGACGAAAAACGATCAGGAGAGTTCACAACCGTTTGAATCAAACAGGAATCGGTAAAAACCCCACGGCCTCAGGCTTTGCTAACCAGGTAACTGATAGAGGCTGAGAGTAAGTCTGGGATCAGGAAGAGGGAAACAACACCTTGCATATGGAAAGAAATCAAGTGAGTGCGCAATATTATAGGAGTTGGAGGGGATTCTAACAAGTTACGGAGGGACCTGCAAAAGGCAAGGCAGAGGGTTAAAAACTACAAAATAAAATTGTCCAGCTAATCGGAGAGGATCCGATTCATCCTAGAGTAATTGGGACATCTCCTGATCAACTTTTGAGGGGGACAAAAAGGGGATTATGAGAAAGTGCCAGCAGCTCGC
>Ga0179591_1330106_pt1 | contig 16034 bp, 11 predicted proteins | sample CZOMad2_1_08_16f_FD_182891 | JGI IMG/M metagenome (GOLD analysis project Ga0179591, IMG submission 182891) | Vadose zone soil fungal communities from Angelo Coast Range Reserve, California, USA - CZOMad2_1_08_16fungal (PacBio error correction) | ecosystem: Environmental > Terrestrial > Soil >...
AAAACGAGGGGAAAGATAGCGCTCTATCTCAAAGGCGGAATGCTCGGGCGAAAGCGGCGGTCTTAAGACGCTCAATCAAAGATACACCTAAAAATGAATATAGAAAAGAAAAGGGCGGGCGTAACTGGAGACCGGAGAACCTCCGAGGGGCGTAGATCTGATAGCGTTAGGCATCATTTGCAGGAACTATACCTCTTCTTAGGAGTTTTATGGAGGAGAATAAATTAGTCCAACACGGACAAGACCGGCAGATCACCCCAATTCTTAAGCGGCCTTGAACATAGGCCCCCTCCCTGTGACACTGATACCAATCTAGACAGTTCTCATGCAAGACAAGAGGTCCGTTAGCGGTAGGGATCGGGGAACGAAAACTTGCCAGTCCGGAACACGTCTGAAACTCTGGGAGGAGACCAAGGGAGAAGGTGAAAATAGTCGTCGGCCGGACCGTGATGCCCGGCAGGGAGGGCAGGGACTATACAATAGACCTAAACTAGGCAATCCACCACGGCTTTGGCCTGCCTCGCACGACGCTCAAAGCGCTGCTAGAACGGATCCGCGTAGAACCTCCCGACTTACCACAGATTTGCTAACACCAAAGAAAGATGGGACGAGAAGAGGAAAATTAAAGAACGTAATAGGGGGGAGGGGAGAAGTAGAAGGGGAATAACCCCCTTCGGCTATGTTCCTATTACCTAACTGAGGCTAAGAAGGGACAGGACGCAAAGCCTACTCACCTGCTTCACGAAATGCAAAAGACCGAACAACCTGGGGATAGAACTTTTGAATGCTAAACATTAATCACGGGTTACGCCTTTACTCGGCGGCCCTGGCTCGGGACGACCACAAAACCGACCAGGCGCGTCCTATGGATTAATGATTCGAAAGAAGGAAAAAAGAAACCTCTGCCTGACGCTACACTGAAGGGATGCGAGGAAAGCTGGACCAAAGGGGAGTAAGCTGCAAGCAGGGGTAGTTTTAGATTTCTCTCTCCTCACATATTCCTCCAAGTTCGCTTCAAAATAAAAAGTTGGGGACTTCTCTGTCTAAGAAACTCGAAATAAGAGCGCTCAGAATCTCACCACGCGTGTTTTCCACTTCAAGTGATCACAGAGACTGAAAACTAAAAAGACACGGAAGGGAAGGGGGGTGTTATCAAGGGGACCGGTAAAAGGACATCGACCATCGGAAGGTATCGGGGGAAATTACTCTACATTTGGCTAGAGATCCTCCTCGGGTTGGGGGGGTAAGCTGAACGGAAGTCGAAGAACGAACCTTTTTGAATAAAAGGGAGTACAAGGCCGTGGGAAACATCAAGCCTTCGGAGAGTTACGAGGATATGATAAAGCTATGTTTGTCGAATACGGAAGAGAACTAGTATAGGCCTGGAGCTACAAATTTCTTGGTTCTGTCCGAGAAACGATCTTCACCGCCGTCGAAGCTGTACTCATCATGTCATAATCGGGATGAACCTTAAAGACCTGCGGAGAAAGAACACTGACGAAAAAGAAACCGCTCCTAGAAACAAAACTAACTACTCGCGAAAGCTTCGGGACGGACTATCAAAAAAATGACTGAAGCTCTTAGGGGGGACAATTCCCTTAAAGCTAATAGGGCTTCTAAGGGGGAGCTGCAGATTAGTAAAAGAATAGCTTGTCTACTGGGGGGGAAGAAACCAATAATAAACCGCGACTGACGTCCTCCTTGAAACAGGTAACTGTGGTAATCGAAGTGAACCAAAGAAGACTGTACACAGGACCTGCAACCTATGATCGAACAAAACTAGCCCAACCACCGCGGGGCGGAAAGAGTTCCTGGTCGGCGGAAAACCGCCGTCTTCGAGAGAAGGGATAAAAGGCTCGCGTAAAAAATGCCAATTTGGAGAGCGTAAGGAGAACTTCCTTACTGGTGGCGGTCAGGGAAGAGCCGACGTCGTGACAGATGGAATGGGTGAATGAAAAAAAGAGAGAAACTCGCGGGTGGGGGGAAGAAATTGATTCTCCTTTTCCAGTGGCGGGGAGCGTCGCAAACTGGGTCGGAATCACCAACGGGCAAGAGAGGAGGGGAGTTCGGACGGTGGATGGGGAGGATGAAGGTTCCTATTGCTTTTCGATTGGACAGGTGGACTGACCTCGTCAGCCAACGCATCTACGAAGTGGGGGCGAAAGACAGCGACAGGAGAAATGAGGAAAAGTACTCGATCCGACCGAGGACTAGCACGGCGCACTGCGGGTGGGCTCGTCGACGCGAAGTGAATTAAAGACGCGCGCGAAGGGGTTTATAACAGTGAAGGCCAGTGCTTCCATCTCGTTACGCAGAAGTCATGCTCTGGAAGGTATGGCGCAATCTCTCCCGTCTCTTGGATGTTAGCTAGCTAAAAGTCTAACGTGATGGTGATGAGCTCTCAACACACAAATTATTTATTAAGAAGAGCATGCCGGAAAAGAAACAAGGGAAACTTAACAGAGAGACATACAGCTCCAGGGGGTTAAATTGACTCTCCATAAAGCATCGAGAGGGCAGAACGGCGGAGAGCGATCACGTACGAACGAAAAAGAGGAGTCAGACATTTGGACCCTCTTATTAAAAACTCAATTATAGCGCCTGCGTTGAATTCGGCAAGAAGAGAGAGAGGGCGCGGTCGAGGAAGAGCAGGGGAAAAAAGGGATTCGGGATTTTGGTAGCTCGGTGGAACGCACACGCCTAGATAGAGTCACGATAGACCAAAAAGCCTTAAGCTAAAGACAATAACCTAGGAACTAAGAGGGGAGGAACCATGGGGCGTTCTGGCTTCAGACTCTAGCCAAGCACTTCATCGCTGAAGTCAAAAAAAAAGCGTAAAAGGAAAGAGCCCTATTAATCACTGGGGGTAAGTTCACAAACTATTCCGTAACCTCAAATACGACGACGCGAAAAAGGGAATTGTTGACCGAGGAATGGGTGAGAAAAAAGAGATCAGTGAAACGCGTGAAGTGTCGAAGGACATTCTCCGCAGCCTCTGTTGTCGTCGGGACTGGGGTAGGTGAGCGAAGATGGTGGACAAGGTCGTGGGTACTATGAGTATGGGGCTGGGACAAGTCCGGGGTACAACTTTTGGGTGAACTTCCGATGATCTGTTGTGATACCCAGGGGTGACTTCACCAAGCTGAGGGCTTATTGCTAAAGGTAGATTCTTTTCCGCTTACGATGTGTAATGCGACCATGCAGCGGACCGTGGAAACAGAAGGGAATTCGCGGAAGCATGTCGTAAGGCCTTGAGTGTGGTCGTGCTTATGTCTTTTCATCTTCAGTAGGGAAGAGTTGTATGGATGACCATGGTATGAGGAAGCAGGAGAAGGGAGAGAAGATGGAAGGAAGGAAGGGAACTCCACCCGAGATCCAGTACGCGAAGCTGACGCGCTAGAGCTAAAGACTCCAAGAGAAAAGGAGGCGCGCACAGAAGAACACAAAAACAAACACAAAAACAAAAAAAAACCAAAAAACACAAAACCAGACCCACCCCAAAAAAAAAAAAAAAAAAAAAACAAAGAGGATGTGTGCGGTTGGTCAAAAGGGGTTCTTGCCACACTCGCCCCCCTTAGAGGGAATCAGAACAGATTCTAACAATTCATTCTAATCATACGATCACGAGAACGAAAAATAAATCCCATTGTCGGACACTCACGGCCCAATCCGGCTGACACGCATAAAAGATTCCAATGGTCGGGAAGACGGGGGATGATAAGGCCGTTGAAACTAAGACCAACGGAGGAAGAGCTAATCAAGCAACGGGCGGGATAACCGTGTATCTCGTTGCGAGAACCGCTCACCGCGACCGTCGAATGGGGATTCCTAAACCGAAGGGGGAAGAAGGGGAAGCCATCAAAGAAAGAGCCGAAGACAATAGGAATAGAGGAGGGGAGAATACTAAGCCAACATTTCTGTTTGTGGTTGACCAGATCTACTTTCCAGGAAGTCTAGGGCAGGAGGGGGGAAAGTCCCCGGAGATGGGAAAACTGTAGGGAAATTATCGTCACGTCTATCCCGGTTGAGTCGTTTGGCTGGTCTGAGGGGGGACTTGGTAGGTCTATCCTGCGATTTGGGAAGGAAGGGGACGATCGTATGGTATACCTACGAGTGGGGCCTTCGGAACCATTACTCAAGAAGATTGACTCGGATGGAAAAAACGAATTTTAGAGACTACGGCCCGCTTATGTTAGTTGGTCTCCTAGCTAGGGAATGAAGGCGAGCAATTCTAGCCGCACCTGCGCGTCTAAAGCGTTGAAGTATCAACGGCCTGCAAACCGAGGGGGGAGAGGGCAGATGTAAAAGCGAACCATGGGAAAAAGTAGGTGGGTATAAAGACAAGGGGGGGACAGTTTTAAGCATCTCTTAACCTGGGTGTTCTTGGAGAATAGAGATTCGGGTAAAATGACAAGTGGGGAGAGAGTAGGAGGGGGAAGGGCCGATCCGACGTGGGTGTAGGCCGGAGGCGTTACAGGAAAAAACAAGCTAGGACTCTCAACGCACTAAAGAGGGGCTCAGGGACCTGGGCAAGGATCCGAAACGAAAATAAGGTCTCAGGAAAAGGCCGAGGGAGGCTCCCGGGTCCCCGTCAAGAGGACCTCTAGTATGATGCTATTTGTGAGGAGAGCGCTCGACGCCTCCCCAGCGCGCCGGCCGCCAGGAGACGACTAGAGAAGGAAGAGGGACCTCGATCTAGATAAAAAAAAAATTCTTGAAAAGAGAGAGATCGAGTCAAAGCATTGGAGAGAAACGCTTCCTTAGCTGCGACTGAAGTGAGTACTCTAACTGCCTTTCATCCACCTCGCATATCGATAGGACCACTAAGGGGATGAAAGGGAGGGAGTTAACATCCGGGACCAGCTGGGCTGATCTCCGAAATTCAGCTGGTAGGGGAGGACTTTTAAGTGAACTTCGGCGATGTAGCGGGATGTGTTAACCGCGCGCAGGTCGTACATCACCCAAGGCCCTCCTGCACACCCCACACTCTGATCGCCACGCCTCTCTAAAACGAACAAAGAAAATGAACAAGTCGTCAAACTAAGAGACTGAAAGGAAAAACATTTTTACAAAAGAGGACGTTTTGGGGGTTGACCCTCGATGCAACTGGCCCACGGTCTTTCCCCCCTGACAATCGGTGAGAAGCCGAATTTAGCGGAGGGGTGTAGGGGACATTAAAACGTGAGCCACTCTCTAAGGGAAGCGCTACCTACTCCCTCAAACTTATAACCCAAGAAAAAGACTCCGAGCAGTCGAGGAGAAAAGTACGCTCAGGGACCAAAAACGAGGGGCAAGGAGACCAGTTGTGGAAAAATGAGACTTTAATTCTCGTCTCGCTAAACCGGAGTGAAATCCACGTCACGTCTGCGAGTAGGAGAAAGGTCCGAAGGGAAAAAAAATCGCTAGGGACTAAATCCAAGGAAAAGACAGGCTCTACTTCCAGATCTCCGTCTTAGACTCCGAAACATACCGTCGACTAAGGAAACGAGCAAAAGTTTAGAGAGGGGTGATCGAGTGAGAAAAGAAAGCGACTTGAAATCCTGCCGTTCAAGCCGGAAAAACGCAGTAGGCGATCGCACAAAAAAGAAGCCGGGGAGGGACTATCGGCTGGACGTAAAATCAAGGAGGATGGATTCCCTCTTGGCTCCCTCTTGTATGCTTATGCCGCAGGTAGGAAAACTGCCGGGTTATGGGCCTAGCGCCGGGCGCGGGTGGAGAGGGAATGGTCTAGCAAGCACAGTCAGTTCACTGAGATATCTTGCTATCTGGATGAGGGTCTGTCGGCTCTCTTCAGACGTTCAACAACTCAAATAAGGGAACAAAAATACCTACAAGCCTCGCGGCTAAACAGCCGAGGGGCCGGGTTGGCGACAAAAGAGACAAACTGAGTCCGTGATGTTCACGCACTTGAGCACCGGACATGGGGCCCTCGGCAGTCGCTCGGGTACAGCTTTCAGCTGAAAGGTGTGGCGAGAGCATAAAGAGGGGGGGGGGACTGGGGCTGACCGTCAGAGCCAGGAACAATTTGCCCGACCTGCTTCATCTGCCGCTCAGACTATCGGGAAGGGACTGGCGGAGCTCGCACAATCATCTGGTTTACTCAGAGAGCGACGAGCGCGGCCCTGGGCACTGGGCGGGAGGGGGAACTGGAAAGGACATCGGACGCTCTTACAAAAAGACATAACAAGTCGTCAAGCCAGCTGGGACTCCGCCTTCCGAGAGACCTCGGATCCGAAGGAAAGAAACTGAAAATCCGACAAAAACCCACAGACAGGGAACCAGATAACAGGGACTAAATGCTAACACGCGGAAATCGTCCAAGCCCTGACAATCAAGAGAGGGGCGGCTAAAAGGTAGTCGCGGGAAAGAAAAAATAACCACGTCCCCTCCGATGGTCAACCCGGCCGCGAAGAGGGGACTTAGCCCGTTAAAAAAAACGGTCCCGGAAGGTAAAAAAAAAAACGTCCACGTCCACCAAGGACGGGGCCGGAGAAAAGGGTCTCCCGCGACAAAAAAAGGCTTGTGGAACCGTAAAGCATACCTGTTTTCGGTCCAAGAAACCTAAGCTTATTGCCCAAATCCTCAAGGGGCAAATGTCATCAGGTCCCAAAGGAATCCTCCTCCATTGGAGGGAGGTACTACACAAAAGAGGAGGAACGCTAGGGCCCTCGTGATGATCTTCTCAGAGGAGGGAGAATTGTTCGGTTAATTCAGGGGGGGTTGAACTCTTCTCGCATGACCGCACCGGACATCGAGGAGGGGCAGGCAGGGGGGGGATTCTCAATAACTAAGTCGTGCTCGAGAGGGACTACTAGGGGTTCGTCGTCCCTACGGGAAGTGGTCAAACTAACACTCGAAGCGGTGGTCCACTGGGGGCTGACGAAAGAAAGCGGAGCTGGACGAAAACCGAAGAAGACGAGGATCATGGTGTCTGGTATGAAATTATCTCGGCAGAACGTGAATCAGACTGTTATGCGGGGATTGGGAGAAACATCCTAGTCAGACGGCATTCTAGTAAATCGTGAGCACGGCCCCTCGTCCCGGAGATTGGGGGAGACTAGGGGACCCCTAGAAATACGAAAATGGTGGGATGGAAGGAATGAGAAGATCCTCTAAGACAACTGGGAAAGAGATAAGCCGCAGCCACCAGTACTTTCCTTCGGCAGCATAAGAAGAAGAGTAAGTAGATAAGCGGGAGAAAGCAAATCGGAAGAGAAAGACAGAATCAGAATTCCCTCCAACGTTATTAACGACGAAGACACACGCATTGAGAGCTGGCTGGAGGATTCAACGACGGCGCGCATTCGTTAACATCTGCGTTTTCGCTGCTTTTGCGCCACTCTCTGAGGGCGGATAAGAGTAAGAAAAATAGGTAAATGTAGGGTGGGAGATGACCGAATATTATCGCGAAAAACAGAACCGGGACTCCTAGATCTGTGCCGGTCGTCGATGCAAAGACAAGAGCGACCAAAAAATGAGAGCGTCTTATCACACCAGACGGAAAAAACCGCAGAGAGAAAGAGAGAAAAGGGAAGGGACCGCAACGCACGAAGGATCGCGCAAGTAAAGGAGTGAATTAGACGGACAGACTAACGCAGGGGGAACAGGCGGTTGTAAGCTCTTGTGATAGAGAAGCGTAAGTTCCGCAGAAAGGGACCGTCTACAGTGGCCGTCGGATAAGTTCGCGCACAGTTGTCAGGAATGAGGAAGGGCTGGGGGAAACTTCCTTACACTTTGGGTTGGGGCCAAAAGGGCCGACATAGAGTCCGTTTATGGAAACGGCGGGGGGAAGGGCTACAAATTCTTCGGGATCTCCGCTGAGATGAATAGTAAGAGGCCTGCGGAAGGGCCTGCGACGAGCTGAGCGCCGTTGGAAAGACCTCCGATAAGGTCGGGGGGAAACAAGTCGAGAATGTAAAAAAGGTTTGCGTGTCGTTTCAGACTATAGCCGAGCTGTGAGTGAAATTGGGTTAGAGATTGACCAGGGAACAAATGCAGGGATTAGAACTCCGCCGCCGCTTCCAATCCCAAACGCGTTCTCAATGATGCTAGACTAGAGATTAAGAACCAGAGCAGGGTCGCTAACCTTCTACCAGTAGGACGCTGAAAACATAAGGCAGAGGGGGAAGGGGTGAGGTCTGCTGGCAGACACACGTCTATCTCCACCATATTAAAGAGGAAACGATCTCTAAACTGGCCTATTATGCAAATACGGGGTGAGAAAGGGAGCCACTTCCCTGCAAAGATTTTCTAGTGTATTACTACAACTGACCTCCTGAGTATCAGCGGGCCCTCAGTAATTAATATCAGTCTAGACGCCGAAAACTACAGGACAGGAGGAAAGGATCGGAGGGACTTACTATGAAAGGGATCTCGGGGCGATATCACAGCAGAGAACTCGAAACGAGAAGAAGGACGCCGGCCTTCATCAAGCTTAAGACAGCACAAAAGAACAATACGGAGAAGAAAAATATATACGGGAAAAAAAGCAGGGAAAAGACGGGGGTGTTGTATAAGATATCGGGCTGCCTACAGTCTATTTCCCCGCGCAGGATGTGAACAGTCTGAATCAAAAGTGACCCCGGTTATTTCTGGGGTACTTTGTCGGGTTTTACGTCGGCGGGGATCAGGCAGTAAAGATCATTAATTAATAATCTATATCGAAAGTAGCCTGGTTGGAACGTCGAATTCCTAAGCGGAGATACTGTTATACCGGTTTAAAGGTCCATCTTCGGTGGCGACCAATGTGCGACTTCACGGGAGCGCTCTGAGCTGGAAGGAAAGCGCGCAGTTCGTGTCGATGAAGGAGTCGCGGGTCCTGCCCGCCAAAATCAACAGTTGAGGAAGGGAAGACATAACTGACGAAAGAAAACGAGGACGAGAGAACGTGAAGGACAGGGGGGCCAGTTTAGCAAAAAATACAGCACGAGAATCGGTGTAAAGTTCAAACGAATTGGATAATGACCGGGGATGGGGGGAGGGAGAAGGAAGATGGAAGAATGTGGGTTACTTGACCTGGGGGAGGCGTGAATCCGACCTGCGCGCAGGAAACGCTACAAGGACTCTCCCTCGAGCGGCGCTCATTGGCCAAGGAAACGAGCATCAGATCGCCCGGAGGTGTCTCCCGAAACCGAAGGAATCGAAAATGAAGACAGAGGAAGGAGATGGTCAAAGCGAAGAAGGGGAAGGGGGGGACAAGATTTCGAGCGGCTAAGGAATCGCAGAATAGCCCGAGCATCCAAGCGAAGTGAGCGCCCTCTCTCGGATCCTCTCTCAACACAAGGAGGAGTAAATATAGATATCGGTAAATCAAATCAAAAAAAGAAGGCCACGAGGGGCTCTCTAGAGGCTGCGGCGGCTTCAGCAAGGCGGACTACCTCCTTCTCCAAAAATCAAGAAGGATAGATACTACTCTCTGAGTACTGGTAGACTGTCTGATTGAAACTCAGAAGGGGGATGATCGCCATTAAGGCTCGCGGGGAAGGGGGGAGAGTGGAAAGTAGAGAGACGAAAAGTCGAGAGTTTATGCGTCCTCCCCCAGCCAGAAGTTCAGCCCAACAGCTCTTATCGGGACTTCGCAAGGTCAAAGAAAAACTTTCCCGAAGAATAATAGATGACATTGTAGAACAATTTTAAAAGATTGTCTCGGTTGGGCTATTCCTGGAAAACGCCTCACGCCTGAGAAAACCTTGGGGAAAAAACCAAAAAGGTAGGTATTCCTCTCCAGATGAGACGGGAGTCCTGAAAATTCACTGGCGGCGGTCCGACTAATCGACTTCAAAAAGTAATCTGGCAAGAACTACGAAGAAATGCGGGAGAGACTCAAGAACTCAGACGAATAGAGCCAGACCACAGAGAACCAACGAGAACGGCTAGCTCGAACGCGACGAATTTAAATGAAAACGGAAAGATGGGAGGGGGCGGAGCTGCCCAATTCGCTCAGACCGAAGGAATAGCCGAGATCACCAGACGGCTTAAACCTAAGCAAAAGGACAAATTGAAACGGCCCCACACGGGGGAGAGAACTGGGGTGACGCTTCGCCAATACAGCGAAGTTACGGCAAGAGGGTCGCGTCTCATGTCAACCAACACGAAAAACCGGCGGCTTCCGGAGAAACGTCTATCCGAAAAGAGAGTCCACGAACGCGTCATGGGAGGTACAAAATGGCCTCTGGGAGACCGCCTGTTCGACGAGAGACCGGCAAAAGGTGATCTAAAGGAATAAGCAAGAGAGAAAGATGGCCTAGTTCAAGCATCCGCTCTCGTGCGATCGAGACGTCGGTCGGGCTACTCGATCTTCTCGAACCACTAAAATGCAGAGGGTCAGACGCCGGGGAACGGGGAGATAGCTCACACGTGGAGGGTGAAAAAAAAAAAACATCGCTGACATCAATGAAAGGGTGAAGGACAGAAAGGGGGAAGCTTAAAATAGAGGTTGGGGCTGTGCCGAATTTGCGCTTACCGGACGGCGCGCCCGAAACATTTAAAGACTGAACGGGGGGAACCTGGCAAGCGCAGGCCTCAAGTACGAATGTCGCGTCGTGAGCGAAAGGACAGCATTGGTCAATCCTATACGAAGTCGGAGTACAGGGAAGAAAAAGATGTATTGACTGTGCATCGCCCCGGCAGAAAGAGTTACTCATCAAATGTCCCTCCTTGTCAAACAGCACCTTCCTAGAGAAAACTAGGTCAGCTCCGAACCCTCCGAAATAAACCAAAAGAAATGCACAACCTTCCAGGGCTGACAGCCGCTGCAGGGGCCCGTCACAGTACATCAGAGGCAGGGAAGGGCCTTAGGAACGTCTAAGCCGAAAATACTCTGAACCCAACTAAAAGAATCCACGGACTGCGACGGGGGATACAAAACCTGGCAACTTTTCCCGGGGTCCCCTAAAGGACGGCCTAAACATACACGACCGGTGTCAAAAACAAACGAAGAAAAGGCCCAGACATAGCAACCTCTCTTCTTAACGTATTTTTCTGTATGCAAGACCTGAAGTGAGGGGGGAAAAATTAATAATCAAGCCTCCGCGGGAACGGCCCCTTTGCTTCGTCGCCGTCTGCGCTCCTAACCTCATAAGTAAGGAAATCCGAAGAAAATGACCTAGGAGGGAAACTTGATATCTGCTCTAATGAGGCCTCGCGGGTGTTCTCCGCGCTTAAAGAAGTGGGGGAGAGGGGGACAACGACAGCAAACGGGTTGCCCGATCGGGGGGGCTTTACCAGTTCTTGCCTATGCTCTAATGGACTACTAGTGGTCCTAGTAAAGAGACCGAGGAGTGGACAAAAAACCTCTAACCGAGATAGGTGTCCAAAGGCTCAAAATGCACCTCGCGACATCTGGTCAAAAGAAGAGATCCAGCAGAGTCGTCGGCGATTGGAATAAGCGCAAAATGTGGGATCCCATTGTTTGAGGGCGCACGCCGTCCTGAAGAGAAGGAGAGAAGCTGGTGACGCCAGGGTCCCCGCGTATGAACGGCACTTGTGCTGCCGGCCTGATCTCAACCAACAAGGGAAAGATGGAAAGAGAAGGCAGATAAACACAAAAAGTCGGAAAAAGTGGAAGCCAAGCAAACATAAGATTCGCCCGATCATCATCGAGAAAGGAAAGGGTAGGGATCCAGAATCAAAGAAGAACGGTAGCAGGGAAGAGGATTAAAGCGGGGGGGAAGTAAACGAAAAATATCGCGGTCAGCTCGGGGGAGGGGGGGAATGTGACAAAATTAGGGGTCGGGACCAGATTGTTGTTTGCGCCACTCAGGGCCAGAATCGTTCCATAGATACCGAATAGGTCGAAGATCCCGGAAACGAGAGAGAGTGGCCGTTGCTTAAAATAAGAGACGTTAAACCAACGCCCCAATTTAGAATCGAGGACACCCGGCGGGGGCCCTAGCAGTTCTCACGAGGCCATAAGCGACGAGGCTGCGGAAGACCGCCATCAAGAGATGTGAAGGGAGACCATAGACGCCGATACGGAGGGTGGGACACGCAGAGACGGGGGAGATGTCATGGCGCGGATGTGCCTCCCTCGTCAAAAAGGGTGGTCCTAATGGGCTCATTGTCCCTTGTTTTCAACGGCGTCTTTCTTGAAAAAAGGAGGACCACGTTGGAGGTCCCACGTGAGTTGACTCCACTGCCGGTTATTAACGGGGTTTGTGCACCACGAATTCGTTTCGTCCATTACTCCGTAAGGACCATTTAGGAAGCAGCTTCGGAATGACTTTGCGGAAAAATAGCGCGCCTTTAACAAATAAAGGAAAGGGACATGTCTTAATTCCTTATTGGGAAGGATTGGGGGTCGTTGAAAAGTTAGTCGAAGGGAGAAGAGCGGGTATAATTAAAGCGGGAGGGAACCATAGACGAGTCTCCCTCGCGAATAAGCAGAATTAGTCCGCACAATAAGTAAATCCCATAGGCAAACCAATTCGCGACTCGTCTCTCTTATGATAACCCCTCTCGGCGAGCTCCAAGAAAGCTACATAAAACTTGAATCTGAAGGGGAAAAATTAAGAGAGAAAGGAGAACAGGGTGGTGGTATTTCGCTACGAAGTCACAGCTAGGGATTCCACACCTTAGAGGTAAGAGTTTAACCAGGGAAACAAGAGAAGGGTATATGCGACGGGAGCAAACATCAGCCAGAAGGTGCATTATAACCTGTTGGCCTCCGAAAAACACGGGGATCACTCGCAAAGATTCCCGTTCAAAATCTGTTGTGGGGGGAGATGAAAAAAAGATCGCGTAGCCGGAATCATGCCCCCCAGCAAAGGAACTGGAGACTAGGGAAAAATGTATTCTTGTCAAAGAAGAATATCACCCCGCTAAAATGTAAAGGAGAATTAACACACTGACGGTCACATCGGCAAGAATCCCCCCCCAACCCCAGCACACCCGAGAGGTTCGAATAACTAATGAAGGCAAGAATCTAGGGGGAGGCTGAAAGACGATACGCGAAAAGCCTCGGTTGGTTGGAAATATGCGCTCAACCCTTGACATTCCGGGCCGAACGCGTCAATGAGCGTCGTATCAAAATGAGGATAAGAACCAACGGTGGGGAATTTGGGTGAATGTTCAAGGGTTGTGAAGGCGTTCGATCTTAAAAGCCTTGGGCTTGTCATGATAAGGCGGGCAGCGGCCGACGGGGGGGGGGCCTGGGGGGCTACCTATCCCTCGGAGGTGAAGCGGTTGGGACGGGATAATCCTCAGGAGAATCCCACGCTTGTTGGGGGCGACGAGCAATATGGGTAAGGGGGGGGGGGGGGGGGGGGGATAAAGCACTTTTAAGTCGATGGAAGTCGGCTCGGTGCCTTTAGTCGGTGATCCTGCACGCGTAGGATCAGGGGGAAATAGCGAAATCACGAGAAAAAAAAAACGGGGGGTAAAAAAAGTGGGCCTTGGAAAATGCGGCAAACATAAAGAGAAAACAATACAGAGTTGGGAAATAATTTAAGAATCGGGGAAAATTAGAGATTAAGGAATAATGTTTTTTATCGACTAGGCAAGAACTACAAGCGCTCTGGATTCAAAAAACATCACTCTAAAATAAGAAGACGAAGAGGAGACGCGCTTCCTCCATGATAACCAGCACGAGCAAATGCATGAGATCGAATGACGCGGAGACTCACCGGACCTTCTACCTCCCTGCTGCCTACAGGAGAAGTGAAGAGGAGAAGAACTAATAGCATGGAGTGTCGACGCTGAAAGCCGACAAAGCATCGAAACGAATCCTAACGTGGCGCAATATCCCAGGACTAACTGAGTATTCGTAGCAAGATGATGTCCCCCCGACACGCTCATAGCTACACAGAGGCGGCTCAGGTTGAGGAGGCGAAATCAAGAAGCTCTAGCCTGGATCATCAAACTCAGGAATGAGACGCTCGAACCGAGCCTCAGAGAGGAGGGAAGAACTTTCGCACGGGAGAACCACGAAGCCTATCTCCCATTGGTTCGAGGGAGGAGAAGATCCTTTGTTTGGGCAGAGGTAAGAGTCTAAGGGAGTAACGGCCGTCCTCCTGACATCGCCCCCCCAGGCGTCTGATCGCCTTCCATAGGAAAAGGAAAACTCAAATAAAATCACTGCCCAAGGGATCAGAAGGGGATCTGACAAGTTGAAAAAAAGATGGCTCAGGTTAGCAGTTAAGTCGAATGCGAAAACTGGGCGCTCTCACCATCGTTTTCCTTCGAAAACCGGCTCGAAGACGTCGGCAACCGGGGGGAATCCCAAAAGGTGAACACCGGGAAAGAAAAGTCAAACGGGGAGAGGCCGACAGTCAGCGCGCAGGAGGCCTCAGAAAATCTTGGCGACGTCCTCAGTTGTCGCAAAAACGGGGCGGGGAGATCAAGCTGAATGCTTTAGGGGTTACGGACGATGAAGGGGAGTAAGGTCAGGTTCTCCCCCACGTCTAGAGGGACTACTCCTTGGAAAACAACTCCTTGCAGACTAAGTACTGGGGAGGAAGATCGAAACGTACTTGCAAAAGACAGGCCACGAAAAGAACAAAATTGGGGACGAACTGGGGTGAGCGACATGCTAACGGAAGCGCCGTTTCAATGCCTCTACTTGCACGGCGTCCATCTATCGCTAAAACCAAAACAACTGGGGCAAAAATCGGCTGAAGTCCCAAGGGTCCGCTATCGGGAAGCTTCATCGGATTCGTTCGCTGGTGCGGATTCCGCTTCTTACCGCGGTTCGGAACCTCAAGGGAAAGATAGGACGGCTGATGAAATCGATAACGAAAGGGCCCTCGTGAGGAAGAATAGACTTCGTTTTGACGGGCAGAGGGGAGACGGCGGAGAACTCTCCGGATCGGGGTCACCAAGGAGGAAGGAAGAGTGGCGTCAGCCGTATTATCGTGGTCTACCAAGATACAAGAGGGGAAAGGGGGTTCCTTGCTGTTTAGAAATAAGACAGCAAGAAGTCATGCTCTAGGGTCAGAGGACTAATAAAGTTGTTGGAGGAAAAAGATCTGAAAAAGGGTGCACGCTGAAAGTCTTAGGCCGAAAGAAACCCTTTTCCCGAACGATTCATAATGCGCTCACCTCATTTCTAGGGCGAGGGGGGAGGAGAAAAAGAAAAGGTTCAAGAAAAGAGAAGAAAAGAGAAGCCTGTAGCATTGGGAGGTTGATTCAGACCAGAAGACGCGATCATGGGGAAAAAGTCCCTATCCTCCTGGTCAAGGGAGGATACCAAGGAAAAAAAAAAACAAAACGAATCGGCTCAATAGACGGGCACGACCCCCAGACGACGAATTCCACTGCGCAATCTCGGACGTCTAAAGACAACTGTCGGGAGGAAAGAAAAAAAAATAACAAGAAAGTCTTGACCCCGAGGCGAAAAGAAGACCTAGTGGAGGGCAGTCACAAAAACAGTTTCAAATCTACACAACACCACATTTTCCCTTAATTTACCCCAAAAACCACAAAGTCAGCAAAAACCCCTGGGGAAAACAGCTGCGAGAAGTACTATCCGAAAACGAACGCAAAAGCTTGCGTAGCCTGAACCTTTTCTTCTTCCATCCTTCTTAAACGTCAACACTACTAAAAAAACGAAACTGGGATCGTCGGGGGGGCGTGTGGAAGGGTCTTCAATCTAAGGACCGTTGCGGAAATTAGATCAAACTTCTTTCCGGGCTGGCCCTATGAATTTCTCAGAGGGGGGGGCTTCGATCACTGAGAGTAAGGGGGGTAAGGGGAAGCGTAGATGACTAGCATCGACCGAACCTACAAAGACGTTCCGTTTGTGGTCTTACGTATGCAAAAGGAGATCGGAGAGGGAAATTTGGGAAGTCGGGAACGGAGACAGAGAGGGGTCTCAAACAGGGAGAACAACGTAGTTAACATTCGCTCCGCTTCTGAGAGAAACGAATCACGGGAATCATTGCACGATGTACTTCGGCGATCATGGCAACACCTGGCAGTGGTCAGGCGGGAGGCGGCAAGGCAGGATACCTCTCCGCCGTCACTGCTCGATGCGCATCAGTGGGGAGAAAAGCGTAATCTGCCAGGCGAGATGAGCAGCTCCGAATCGAACTGGTGGA
>Ga0179591_1357960_pt1 | contig 16033 bp, 19 predicted proteins | sample CZOMad2_1_08_16f_FD_182891 | JGI IMG/M metagenome (GOLD analysis project Ga0179591, IMG submission 182891) | Vadose zone soil fungal communities from Angelo Coast Range Reserve, California, USA - CZOMad2_1_08_16fungal (PacBio error correction) | ecosystem: Environmental > Terrestrial > Soil >...
TAAACCAAAAAAAAAAAGGTCGTTATGGAGGTGAAAAAAAAAAAAAGCCAGGCTCACATAAAAACCGGTTTACAACGGCCTTCAGAAAAGCAACGTCATTTAAGGGAACTGGTGGGGGGCAGCCAAGCCGAAACCGAATAGAAAGGGCAGCGCAACTCACGAAAACAATGGTCTCCTGGGGAAAAACCCCCAATCCTAAAAATTCTCGAAGCCGGTGCCCTGTGCTTGCGCGCGGGGAAATTTCGGGACTGCCTCTCGAATCCGTGGGAAATTAACTGGTGTGGAGTTAAGGAGAATCGAAAGCTAGTGAACGAGTTTTAAACGATACAAGACCAAAGAATGGTGAACAACGCAAATGAAGGCTAGGAAAACGGAAGAGGGAACCTCAAACGTGACCGATAAAAAGTCCGGCCGGAAACCGGGGGAAGCCCAGGACACCGCAGAAAACCAAAGAAAGAAAGTATTTGTCAATTGAAGTGAAGACACGGGAAAAAAAACTCGAAGGCTGCCTGAGGGGGGCCAACAAGAAGATAAGATGTTCACGCTTTCACGGTCGAAGGGGGGGGGCGCACAGAGAACGAAGCGCTTGCTGATGGGGGGTGAAAAGTTGGAAATCCAAACCATGCCCGCGTCAACCGGCAATCATGCAGTAGTTCTCAGGGGAAACAGGCCCAATTAAAGCGGCCCATGCAAAACCGGAAGCTGTATCGCACTATATCATCGGGATGCATGGAAGGAAGGAGGAAATTTGAGAGAGGGTTAAAACGCCGAAACCTTCAGGGTGTTGCCACTAAGCTCATCAAAATAAAGATGCCACGGCAATTGCCATCCGTTGATGTGGTGCGGCCCAGGGCTGTGGCAGGCAAGGGCGAACGGGAAAAAAAAGGGCCTCCCACATCGCAAAAAGGACACAAACAAGACGACCACGATAAGACTTCCACTATCCTCATATCAGAAAGAGCCGGGAAAAAGCGAAAAGAGGCGGGGGTGTCGGAATCAACCGAAAGCACAGCGCGTGCTTTAGGAACCCCCGGAACACGGGCATGGGGGGGAGACTCGGAAACATGAAATGAACAAGGAATCCAAAACACGCAAAAAAACCAAGGGGAGGGAGCGGTCATACCAAGACCCGCAGGCCGAAAAAAAAAAAATGAGTACGTTCGGAAAGGTAAAATTACGGATGTCCCGTCCAGGTGCCGGGGGAGTTCCCATCAGACAAAACCACCGGGGGAAGGGGGGCCTGGCCTTGTGAGGGGTCACAGCCGCGAAAAGAGGAAAAAAAAAGGGAAAAAAACAAGTGCGGGTGTCCGGCGTGTTGTCGAAGGATTGTCGGTTGGGCAGACAAGTCGCCAGGACAGACGTGGGGTTTGTGACTGTCATGCGGAAAAAGCTTGCTGCATAAAAACAAGGTCGACGAGACTTAACTGGGGAGAAAATAAAACAAGACCAATTCGAATAAAAAGGGATCTCAGGGGGGAGCACTGCCGTTGGTCCTTCTGGAAAAGAACTAAGGACTCACTCTCGGGCCCCTGCAAAAGGGGGGGGTCCCAGAAGGGGCTCAGCACGGGAAAGGTGAAGGAAACATCTGCGAAACCAGATGAAAAAAAAACAAACAAACGGAAAACGACGTCTATTAGGTCCTTCCGAGGGAAGCCTGATGGGGGGGATGGCTCCACGAGGACTCATGTCAAGAAGTAAGGCCAAACAACTCCCCAGATGCAATAAAGGCCCGTCCAGGCAGCCCGACATCGCAGTTCAGGCCACCCTAAAGTCAATTTGCAGATAGAGACAAAAATAACTCCCGGGTGGAAAAGACTTGTAGAATTAAAACCCAGGGGGGGTCCGTCCTCAAGGCCGGAAAAAAATCCGGAACAATCGACAAGGGAAGATCCTTTTATAGGGCTCACAAAAAAACAAACTCCAGCTCCTCTTTGGAGGACTCCAGGAGCCCGTCTGGGGATTTCCCGCACGTTCTTGGAGGGGTAAAACGAACCACTTCACACGAAAAAAAAACACAAAAAAAAGGAGAAGAACGATCATAAACCCGCGGCCGCCCCCGTCCTCAAAAAATGGGCCGTCAGAAGGCGAAGTCCTCAAAATACCTGCAGGGGGGCCCCCGGGTAAAAAGGCGGCGGGAATTCGAGACGCCACCGGAGGAGGAAAAGAAAGAATCACGGCCCTGTGACAGAGAAAGGAACCACGACTGTCAGAAACATGAAAGCGAAAGTAGCAAAGACGGCAGATTGCAAAGGACTTTAGCACGGGATATTGATCAGCTTAGGCGGGGAGAGGACAGGGAACGGGGGGAAGAAAGTCAGGGTGACGAAAGGAGCTACGCGATCTATCAGAGAGACGCTGCGTGCTTAGAATAGGCGAGAACGAAAAAAAACGAAATCAGAGGATTCACACAACCGCCAAAGGAGCGGAATCTCTGCCCGAGGAAATCGAAGTCGGCAGTGAGACCTAAAAAAGGCTCGCCGGGAATGGGGTTAAGAAGCTAGTCACGTACTGTCGATCCGCCCAGTGGTCCCATATTATAAAGGACATCTCATGGGCATGACGTCAAGGGGCAGACGTTGACTGTTTGCAAACGTGCCCAAGGACGTGGGAACGACTGTCAGCGGCGCGAAAAAGAGTACCAAGCCCAGAGCTGGGAGGGAGGCCCGGCGAAGAGAATAGTTCGTAAGAATCAAAACTCGCCGTCAGGGTGTCGCGGGGAACGGCCGCTCAAACCAGTCCCCACGGGGAAACAAGCAAAAAATCAAGTGACAAAAAGGACAGAAGAAAAAACCAACCAAAAGGGAGGCGATGGGGGAAGAAAAAAACAACGCCAAAGACCAGCACGTTTGGCAAAGACCCAATGTTCTGGGGTGGGTCGAGCGACAGAGCAAGGCGAGAAGGCCGGGGAAAAGAAAAAGAGGAGACAAAAAAAACCACCTGGGAAAAAACGTCATGGCCTTAGGAAGCAGCGCATGGCAGGCCGGGGGGGGAAATCTGGAGAAAAGTGGGGTTCTGGGTTGTGTGTGTCCAGGGGGGCATCGCAATCAGGGAAACCCCGGACAGAGAGGTCAGGGAAAGGCCAGAAGAAGGGAGGAGAAACGCCCCCTGAATGACTTAAAGATCGGAGACCAGGACACAGGGGGAGGTTATGACAACGCCAACCGGGCCGCCCAAGACACGCAGCCAGGTCAAAGGAAACCACTGGACCTGGAACCAAAGAAGTTGTCAAAAGCGAACCACTAGTTCCGGAAGGTGAAGTCACTGTGGAAAGAAAAAAAATCTCGGTCGGCAAGACGAGAAAGATTGACAGAAGAGTCGAAGTGCCTAAGCAAGCGAAGTATATCTCAAGGATTCCTGTGGGTTAATAACACCTCGCGGCAGTAGCCTTGACGAGCGGGTTGCGGAAATCCAACCGCAAAACCAACCAGAGGGATTTGCCCGGAACCGCGGGAAACACGGACTTTGAAAGCGGAGAATGGGGAAGAGTAAAGGACGGGAGGAAAGTCCAATAAAACATGGGACGTTTGGGTGGGCGTTGAATGGGCCAACTTGTCACACAGTTTGGCACGTGGGAGCAGTCAACAAACGGTCCACTAAAGTCATTTTATAAGGGTCATAAGGAGAAGAACGTTAGAAGGGGGCTGTTAAACAGAGGATAAAGAGTAGATCAAAAAAGGTCCACACACCAAAAGTAGCCGGGGGGCCCGTTTACACGGCGCAGAACGAGCAGGAGGAATTACTCAAGATTCGCCGGGGAACACCAGGGTAGTTGGGGACCGTGGACCGGTTAAGGAGGGAGAAAGGGCAGGACAAAAAGGAAATGCAACTCGAACCGGTAAACAGGGACAAAACGTGTCTAACAAAGACAGTGTCTAAAAAAAATAACCGAGGGGCAATTGGGCAAAACTGAAACACGGAGATAGGGGCGCCACAACGGCCTAAGGCAACAGGAGGAAATTGAAAAAGGGGGGGTATAGGCCAGCGATATTGCGCCCTGGGGAGACCGCCGGTGGGGGGTTCTCGGGGTTGAGGGGCCGCTTGGGGGTGGGGGGCAAGCTAGGTTTGCGACGAGGAAGAAAGGCCTGTAATACAGAGTTTAAACCGTGTGGGGACTACTAAAAGGGAGTCTGTCAACTACCAAGACCTTGCGGTGAACACGGGGCCAGGGGGCTTCAATTGCCGCAAAGACTGTGAACACTCTGGGACGAGGGGGGCACGAACGTTGTGTCAGGAGGCTCGGGGAGAGTTCCAGGTTCTCAAAACATAGGCACCAAAAGAATTCTTACCGAGAAGGGAAGATCGCGTATAGAACACATAATTTTGACGGGGGGATCCACTCCGATTCAACAGCCGGCAAAAGAGCCTGCCCACCCCTGGGGAGTCAGTGAAAAGGATACAAAACGGGGGGGTGTTTGAACACCAGCCGGAAATGGGACGGGATTACCGGTCCAAGGGTGATGTCGGTCAAAGTGAGCCGGTTCGGGCAACGGGCCATTTAAAAAACTCGACGTGAAGCGGAAACCAATGCGAGGGTTGAGAGAAAAAAAAACAAACAAAAAATTCATACAGCACAAAACCCCTTGAAAAAAGAAAACGGGCATGGGACTCGGGCAATACAAACGGAACTGATCCGCGTCGAAAAAATGGAACAACAAGCAAATGGAAACCCGACAGTAAAGCCAACATAAACCTCGGGGGGGAGGTACAAGCGGGACCCAACGCATGGCTCTCGGAATGGAAACTATAGGGCCAACACAGAAAGGCGTGTCCAGGGTCAATTCGAAGTTGCAGGGGATCGACGGCCCGGGTTAGAAAAACGAAATCACAACCAAGGATCATCGTTCATGAGGAGGGATTGGAGGCTCTAGGGGAACAACCCGCACCAGTGCTGAGCCCCTGTCGAAAAAGGTGAACCGTAGTAAGACTGTTGGGGACGGGCCCCCTTTGGAAAAAGCACAGCCATGAAAAGCAAAACGGAGAAGTTCGTGACAGAAGTCTGAGGAAAGAGAGCCCACGCGGGGGTCATTATGGAATTCGCCACACACGGGACGTTTCCTCAAAGAAAGACCCCCTGGGGGGCAAAGTATCTTGAACCCTAGATTGGGACCAAAAAAAACTTCTCGACCATGAAAGAGTCGCCCGAGGTAAATAAAGAAAAAGAGCAATTTAAAACCTATGCTCAGCCGAACGACGAAGGCCGGTAAAAGATCTAAAAAGCCCCAGGGAAAGGACGTGAAAAAAAAAAAAAACGACTATTTAATCTCTGAAAGGTCCATCTCTGCCGCAAAGAGAAAACGAGGGAAAAAACGGACGGCCACCGGCACGGTCAGACGACGTGAGGGGGTCATGGGCGCCGCTTCTGTCACGCCCCCAACAGAAAAGGAAAGGTATTGACCAAGGCCAGACCGGATCCCTCAAAGGGTGCGTCGAAATAGGCGAAAAAGGACAGTTCCGGGCGGATCCTGGGCCTTTGTACAACACGACTGCAACGGGCAGAGCACAATGAAGAAAAGACCACGTGAAAAAACAAGGTTCGCCAAGGAAACAAGTATCAAAGCGGGAGCGCGGGATGCCGCTGAACCCCACCCACAAAAACCCCAAACCCAAGGAATTATTTGGGCCGAAAAACGAACCCCGGTCGATCGGGAATTTGGGGGAAAAAGAGCATGGGAAGATTTGGTGCAAATCGGAGAAAAACAACGGAAAGGGTCAGCGCCGGGGGGGCCTGTATCTAATGGGGGTAGGGACAACCGAGCACCGGTTGCGGCCGGGAAAGGAAAGCTATGATGGGGTCAACCTACAAAAACCGGCCGTCCTTTAGAAAAAAAAAATCAATCAACGGCCAGGGACCAAGCAGCAAGGAATTTCTGGTGGGCACAAGAAACGGGACGTGGTGAGGGGGGACCAATCCGGGTTGGGGGAGAGAAGACTAAAAAAAAAAAAAAATTTTGCGACTGTTCGGTACAACAAAACGCACCAGAATTCACGTACAGAGGATCAGGCGACCCGGGACTGTTTGTCAGGTATCCGGAAACAGATGCTTTTCCAGAAAACCACCGAGAAAGCGCGAACGGTCCTGAAAACATGGGCCGCGCACAATCCACATCAGGAAAAGGGGAAGACGAACCCCTATCCCGACGTCTCGGGGGCCGCGCAAAAACGTAACCGGGCTAGCGCGCCAACTTGAGGGTCGGAACGAAGTCTACAGGTCTCAAAAGAGGACAAAACGTCGGGAACAAAAGCCCCCAGAAAAATTCCGAGAAAGGGGTGGGGGGCTATCCGGCAGAGACGAGGGAAACCCTTGTGGGGACTAAAAAACGACCTCAGAAAAAAAAAGACCAAGAATCAATCGAAAGGCCGTTCGTTTGCATCTCTCTACATGTCAATGGACAAACGTAACCAAGCCTTGGAGGAGGGAGATCGGCCACGGGGGAAGACCAGTCGCAGTGGGATAACCGGAAAAACAGCCATTGCGGGTTGGTTGGTGGGTGTGCAAAAAGGGGCCGCGAACGGGGTGCATGAGACCTGCCTGTGAGAAAGTGGACCACCCGCTTCTACCATGAAAAGAAACACCTGGGTTGTTTGCCTCAAAGAACGGCCCTTGAAAAACATACCCAGCGTTACCATGGTGACCGGCTTTAAATTTTGTTACTTCGTGGTCTGAAGCTAAAAAAAAAGTCAGAAACCGCCACTTGTGAACGAAACAAACGAAAAAAAAATGGTACTCGAAGTGAAAAATGATAGAAAGAGAGACCTGAAGATTGGACAGTCGAGGTCCCACGTTGCCACCTTGGTTGCAAAAAAGGAAGGACAAAAACAAAAAAACCCTCCGGTTTTCTTTGGTGGGAGGGTGGGAAACCAATCCTAAACCTACTCCAACCCTAATAACTGAAAACTCTTTTGGTTTTCCAAAGCCGGGATGGTCTGTCGCTCATCGAGCATGAGAGGCTTCTCTGAAGTCATGGGTGGACTTCCGCGACAATGGGAGGTCAGGGCAGAAGGAGAGAGCCTGATCTGGAGCTAAGCGAAATTTGTAACGCGAGTGGATTAGCCATCAAATCTTGTGCGGCGAACAGTAAAGGACGGCTAAGCCCGAATGCGTAGAGTCACGCACAAGCAAACGGTACTGTGGGGGTTGACAGCTCAAACCGTTCAGAAACAAAGCCTCCAGAACCGGAATCTAAGGGCATACCGGCCTCCGGGGTGGAAAAAATTCAAGCGCTAACTTAAAACATGGCGCTGCTGCCCACTCGGTGGCCCAAACGCAGCCTCTCGCGAGTTCCAGTAAGGGAGGGAACGGTGGGGTTTTTTACCATATGATATGGTGGACACAAGGAACGGCAGTAGAGTTACTCACACGAGGAAAAAAGAAAATGCAGGGCACCTTTTTCGGCAAAAAAAATCGGAAGGTATAAACCAACCGGCATTTGAGATAAAATTGCGTGACCCGTGACGATCCAGGAGGGAAACCGGAGCGTCCAAGTCCCTACCACCCCCAGAAAAAGCCGGAGAGATTGTCTGTACTACCAATCACTGTACGTCCTGTACCCGTCATGGAGGGCGCAGGCTCAAGAGAAAGAGGGCTTAAGTGACGATGCTCTTGAATGGAGGAGGTAAGTCTGGGGAAAGAAAACCACCTAGGAGCGTTCGAGAACGATGGAGTGGCAAGTTAAAGACAACCCGCCGCTTTGGGGGGGGGATTGCATTGGTGGACAAAGGCAGAAACGGGTATTCAAAAAAGGTAGAATAGGGAATGACCACAAGAACTTAAAGTTCACATCATCTACAAACAAGGGTAGTCACTGGCGGAAAAAAAATGAAGGGTTAGATGTACTACTCGATGGCGTCGTCAAGAGCACGGAATGTGTGGGAAAAGAGCAGACCGACCCACTCGGCAGAGGGAGAGACAAACAAAACGGGGAGAAGGTACAGACTAACCTGTTAGAAAAAAAAGCTCCAAAAGGCCACGTTGACAGAATCTATTGTTGACACGAGAGGTAAGATGGTACACAAGTAGAAAGGGAGGATACGGGCTAGAAGGGCCGCTTATGAACACCGGCGAAAACGGCGCCGCAGAATGAAATGTCTGAGAAAGGGGAAAATCAACTGACCTTGTTCCAGTAAAGAGTAAAGAACTTCAAAAAAAGAGACGTTCCAAAAACTTGGGGACGATGTGGAAATTAAGCTACCTATTTTGACAGTCGGAAGAATATGAGAGGAAAAGGGAGGGCTGGGGGGGGGGGTCCAATCGGGGTATTCGTTGCGCGTTGGCGTAACTTCGATCTTCAAAAACTTTTTTGGGGGCCTCCAGAGAAGGGATGGTTAGATGGGGTGTGTTGACTTCGTGCCACAGGGGGGCGGGGAGGATTGGGAGATGCAGGGTGGGGGGGGAAGGAGTGGCAGGGTTCACGCTTGCCTTCTACATACGAAGAAAAAAGCGGTAGGGAGGCGCGAAGCGAGTAAGGAGAGAAGGAGGCGGGATAGGGGGGGAGGGGGATGGAGGGGATGGCGGTCAGAGTGCGAGTGTTAAATGGAGGGTGGGGGTTGACAAAGTCCGTACCGAACGAGAAAATCAATAAAAAGGACGCCGCCTTATGGGGAACTTGAGACGTGGGCTTCAGTAGAGAAAGAGACACTTCCCGACGAAAGGGGGTGTTCAATGCAAGATTTTTCAAAAATCGACTTGGACAAGTTATCCAAGGAGGAAAGCTCGAGAAAACCAAAAAATGGACTCTTATTTGAAAAGTCCAAATCGCTCCTTGTTCGTCCAAACAACAAATAAGGACACAGGGCCTGAAGGGAGCTATAGCCGACCTTACCCAAGGCCAGGGATGTGGTCGAAGGAAATGACGGGGGTTCTAGTGATTGCTATAAATTGGAGATGTGGTAAAATGAGGCACATAATGGGGTTTAGACGAAATTCAAAGCGGTCAAAAGTAAAGAATAGAACTATATCAGGATGTGGAGTGTCAAAGGTCCAGAAAGGAGGGATAAGAAAAAGACATTTGGGGCACGGAGACCCGTCAAATCAAAAAAGAGGCCGGAAATAAAAGGAAGCTCTAAAAAAAAGAAAAGAAAAGCGAATAACCAAATGGCCCGCGTGGGGGTGAGCTGGGAAATGTACGGAATTTACCGGGCGGGGGGATCCTTGAACCGGCCACGTCGAACTCAAAATCGGAGAAGAAAAGATTGTCGCACGGAGTAAGGAGGAGAATAGAAGACAGGATAAAAAAAGAGGGCAGCCTGTCCAAAAACTTTTGCTAGGCCAAAAAACAGGAACTGGGAAGAGGAGAAAAATGTTCAAAAAAGAACCAGGATGAAATAAGAAGATAAATTCGCCGATCCGTAGTACCGGAGATAGATCGCGTGAGGAAAGAATCAAAAAAAAGTTGAGAACAAGTAAAATTCCACAAACCAAAGTCCTCGCAGGATGGGGGCGTGGTTAATGATCAAGGGAGCGTCCCCTCTGTAACGGAAAGGGTGTGGAGAACCATAAAATAACAAGAAAGAAACAAAAATCGAATTATGCTTGAGGAAACAAAAACAATGTAGAGAGGCGCAAACAAGAAAGAAAGGGCACGGAACGGAAAAAAGTAGATGCAGAAGATACACATCAATGTACCGCATGAAGGCATGAGATTAGCCCCAACAGGGAGGGTACATACTTCCATTTAACTGGTCTGAATAACGGGCGCAAAAGCCGAAAATAACTGCCCTGATCGTGCGGGATTGGGTTGGCCAGGTGGAAAAGAAACAGTTGGCTCAACTATGAAAACTTCCAGTGGCAAAAGATCTGGGAAGCCGAAGAAATGGAGGATCAGGGAACGGAATATGGAGGACGGTGGAAAAAGGTAAGAGAAGGATGAAGAGGAGAAAAGTGAAGCTGACGGCTTACTTTAAGAGGCGGGACGATGACGGGTGCGCTTTATGAAAAAGAATGGGTCAAGTTGGTTTCAAAAGCTGACCTTCAACAGCCGACGAACAAAAGAAGGGTAGCGAAGAAAGTTCCTGCGGAGTGGAGGACAATGCGTGAAAATTGGCGCGAAACGCGTCGCAAATTTTGTAAAACAACAGTAGAGGGACAGGAAAGGAGTAGAGTGAGTTGCTCCGAAGAGGGAGAATCCGGAAAGTGTGAAAAAGGGCACAGTACCTAGACAGATTTCAGTGATCGGTGCAGCTTTGTGTTTTCTTGTATCAAAAATAGACTCGGGTCGTTTGTGACTCAAGACAGACAGTAGTGTAACATAAATAGGAAAAGGGTTTACGGGAAAAAGAAATGGGGGTAAACTCTCAACGGTCAAATGAATCATTTACGGTGGTGGGGTGCGGAAAAAAAAACATTGGTGAAAAAAAAAAGGTTGTTCGACGGAAATATAAAGACGGGGAAACGGGGGGGTCCACGTCATGGGGCATTGAAAGAGCCAGAGTCTCATCTAAGCCGATCATGCACTCAGCGAAGGGACCTTAAAGCGGCGGGAAAACCGCAAGAAACAGGGCCAGGGTGCAGGTACCGCGGGAAAGAAAAGGAAGGCGGCCACGTGGCAGACGCAAAAAGAAAACAAAAAGGAGGGAGAAAACAATCGGTAGATCGAAGTGTCTCAACAAATTGTGCACGGTGGAAAATTTATCGGTGAGGAAAACAAAAAAATATAACGTCGTGGGAAAGAAAAAATGGGAGAACAGCGATTTCCCACCGGTTGTCAGAAAGAAGTGACGCTCATAACCGGCACCGTGAGGAATTCGAGTAAAAAGGAATATACTCGTCAGCAAAGCAAGACAGTCAGGAGGATCTTGTGAGGCAGGGGGAAAGAGGAACGGAAAATATGCGGGGGGGGAGTTGGGGTTGTGTGGTGACCAGATAGAGGGAAAAAGGTGGAGGCGCTTTGTGGGACCCACAAAACACCCACTACTGAAGGGGAAAAGGGGTTTCCGGAATAAAAGTAGCAAAAGTCAAGGGACAATCAATGGTAAAGGAATCGCCTGACAGGGGAAGTGAGTGTCAGCCCCGGGAAATCCTAAGGAAGGGGAAAAGGGGGCCCAACTTGGATGCCTAAGGATGGAAAGGGGCGAGGAGAACGTCAGAAGGGGGGGAAGCCGCTAAGTAAAACGGGTCTGGTGGGGGAGGAAAATATCTTAGGTTGAAGAAGCAGGAAAGAAGAAGGGAAGAGGTAAAAGGCAATTAGGGGGGGAGTAAAATCCAAGGTAATCGAAAAACGTACAAAGCCAAGACGGAAGCTGTTGAATGACGAAGGGGGGGGGGTGCAAAGAAACTAAAGCGGCAATGGGCAAGTATTGTGTTGTCAGCCGGGTGCGGGAAAACTCATTGATCCCAAAATCGGCTTTCCCAAATGAAATGGTAGAAAAGAAATCCGGGAAAAAGGACAAAGAGAATTGGAAGAAAGAGAATTGGAAAAAAATTGGCTGAAAAATCAAACCTTATCTCAACGAATGTCCAAAACCAACGATTTGGACAGACAAGGGGCAAGCGGACACCAATGGGGGGGTTTTTGAGAAGGACTTGGACGCCTGACTCAAACGCGCGGAAGCGAGGAATAACGAGAAAGAAAAAAGGTCATAACGTGAGAGGAGGAAAGTGGCTGGGGAAGGAGGGTGAAAGAAAAAAACCTGCAAAGGCAAAAGAAAAGAACGACAGTCATCGTCAGGCCCAGGACAAGAGGTCAGGAACCGGACACGTTGAAAGCCGGCAGAGGCTGGGAACAGTTTAAAAGGAATAAGGTCGGGGGGTTGGCACAAACTACTGCAACAGCGAAAACATGGAACTTCAAACCGGCCATTGACCAGACTTGAAGGAAGAAGAAAAAAAAAAACGCCACCGGGAATGGAAAAGGAACGTAGCAGCCACACGAAAAGGTCCCATGGAAAGAAAAAAGCTGGAAATCGGAGGGCAACATAAACAGCCTCCTCTAAAATAGAGAAAAAAAAAAAACGAGGAAGGAGAAGAGATGGGGAAGGAAAAAGCTTTGGGGAAAGAAAGAACGATGAAAGGAAAAAAAAACAGATAAAAAAGCTGGCCAGAGTCGAAAAAAGGACGATGTGCGAAAGAATAAAGTGCAATTTAATAGAAAACAAGAGCCAAGCAGGGGACGGTCAAAGAAAAGGGTTACGCCATAAAAATCTGTTGCATGGGGTCCCTGCGCCACCAGGAAAAGCCAAGAAAAGAGAAAGAAGCCAAAAGGGAAAGGAAAAGAAAAAAATGTTAACAAGGTCCCGGACCGGATCAGAGACGGGAAAATGCAACCTCAGTGATGCGCCAAGGTACCAGTAAATAGCCGAACTGAATAAAAAAGAATGGAAAATGGAAGGTGGTTTGCAAACTAACGGAACGGCTCTTCCAACCACCGGTCCGAAAGACAAGAGAAACAAAAGGGATTGACCGGTCGGCGAGACCGGAAAAAGAGGAAAAGCAAGGGGTAAGGGACCCCAGCGCCGAAGAGGAACGATCCCGGGGAAAAAACGACAAAAAAAAAATGGGGTTGCCGCCGGAAAGAGTAGGCAAAGAGGGGATTGGATGGGAAAAATAGAAAAAGAGCAGGGTTGACTGGTAACGCTATAAAACGCACATGAATGGAAGGTTAAAAAAAAAGGCGCGGGCGGGGAAAGTATTCATAAAAACCGGTCAATCGGGACGCACGGGGATAGGAAAAAGGGAAAGAAAGAAACTTCGAAAGGATGCCCGCGGAACAGGAACGCGATGGAGGAGGGATTTGGGTTGAAGCACCATCACTTGAGCACAGAAGGTGGGGAGGGGAAGAAGATGAGGAGGGTTCAGAGTCTAGGTGGAAAAAACGGCAAACGAACTTCAATTGCTATACTACGCGCCCAAAATCGGCCGGATTCCATTCCGTCAAAGCAACAGAAGAAACCAGCAAGGAAATTTTCGCAAAAAAACTAAAATAGAGGACTATAAATTCTGTAAAAAACAACCGCTCAAACGCGAAAAAAAAATGAAAGAAGACATGCATTACGGGAGAAACTACCTCACCGGCAAGTAAAAACCAACTCGGAAAAATAAAAACCAGAGCACGACCTTGGAACAAAACAGGTCAACAGGATGGGGGGTCAACGAAGAAAAAAAATAGAAAAGCCGAAAAAAGGAAAAGGTGTGAAAAGAAAAGTTTACCAACGCACCCTCACTAGGAAGAATACAGGGGGGGGTCAAAAGCAAAACAATGAGGAAAAAACACCGAGGCTAGGCTCATAACTTAAGAAAACCCGGCCAGCCCGCAAAAAGCAGGGGGACATCAATAGGAAAAAAAAAAAAAAAAAGAACGAGTCGAGATCAAGGGTGAAACAGGGAAGAGGGGGAAGAGTTCAATGACTGCAGAAAGGGGGGGAAAAATCGCTTGCCCTCAACGATAAAAAAAAAATCTGTAAATTGGGAAAGGAAGCAAAACAGGAGCCGGGCACAACATGGAAAAAGGGGATCCATGTTAAACGGAGCAAAAAACCCCTTACAGCCGTAGGAGGAGAGGGACGAAAAAGAGGAAAGGGACCCTGGAAAAACCCGTAGGGGAACGTGAAACAAAAGAGGAGCAGTCAATAGGTTAGAACCCACGGGTGAAAAAAACCCTAAGCTAGCAAGGGTCGGAAGAAAAAAGGGGACCGGGCATCGGGATAAAGAAAAGAAAAAACCAACCTGAACGGACCTCGTTGAACACTAATGCAACGAACACAGTGGTGGGGAAAACATCCTGGACCCGCCAACCCCACACCCAGTCTGGATGACAACAGGGTCAAGTGCAACCGCTGTCCCGGGCCCCACGAAAAGAGGGAATAAACACGCGATCCGGGGGACACCAATCAGCTTATGGGTTCGTGCGGTATATCGTGCAACACACTACTGGTGAAAACCTGGGGGGGAGACCAAGAGAATGACCCCCAGGAGGTTCAAAAAAAGCCCCCCACCCGATGGGGTCACAACAAAAGGCACAAAAGCGCGAAGTCTTGGAAAAAAACCTTTTTTGGAAAACATGCAGAAAAAAAAACTGAGGGAATCCAGAAGTCGCGGGGGGGGCGGGGCGCGTTCACATCACCGGCACGGAACGAGAAAGGAGGGTTGATAGAAAAACAAAAATGAAAGAACTAGGAATCGACCCCTCGAAAAGTAACGCACTAACGAGCACGGGGAAAAAACGCGTGGGACTCCTCAGAAGGGCAAAGGAGGAGGTTTCGGCAAAAAAAAAAAAAGGAAACTGATGGGGTAGTAAGCGCCAAACCAAAAGGAAACAAGCGGCAATCATTACGGAAACAGGGGGAAAAAAAAACAAAGGGGGGTAGACCTCGACTACCAGATCTGTGTCCAATGAAAAAAAAAAAAACGAAAGAAAGGAAATTTGTGCCGGGAGCCACAGGTCCAAAGGCACCCACACCCCGTCTGCGAAGGATTAAATCAGTGGAAATGGGGCTTCTAGCGCCCATAAAGAGGGAACAAGGGAGTCCCCCCACAGCAGAAACGTCAGAGACAGGAACGGCCGCCAAGAGAGGAAAATCTAAACGGACGAAACCTGACCCCGACGCTTTCAACAGTTCCGGGTTGGCAGAACGGGGGCCATCCTCAAAAATAAACGGGAGCTCGGGACTACCCTGGGGAGGGGTTGTGTACCTGAGGGGCAAAGATCACGGGTGGAAACCCAAAAAACACCTTGGAAAGTTGAAAATGGTGGGGAAAAAACAAGCGGGTGAGATTGCTGTTTAAGCCGCGCCCGCCACGCTTTGGTGGGGGGGGGGAGGAAGGGGGAGGGCCGACCGGGGGGAGGGGCCTCCAACCACCCTTCCTCCCGTGCCTGAGAGGAGAATCAAAAAAACGCATAAAAAAAAAACAACTAATAGGGAAAGGGAAAAAGAAAATTACGTTGGACAGGGGGGCCTTGAAAAGACCTAAGGAGGATCTCCGCCGCACGGGGCAGCGGACCCGAGAATGGCGGGGGGAAATTTTATATGGGGGAAGACTTTTGACCTCGCCCAGGATTTACTGTAACCGGCCTTGGGCACTCAAGGATGCCAACCCCAACACACCGAAAGGCGTCAGGCTATCTGGGGGGGGCACCGAAGAAGGGAATTTTTTCAGGGTTTACAGGTAAGAATTTACCAAGAAAAATCACGCAATAGTCGGCAAAACAAACGGCAGGCACCGTCTCAGTCAAAGGCCAGGGAAAGGGCTCAAACGAAAAAACCTGAAAAGGGGCACTAATATAGTAGGGGGAGGTAGTCAATGCTGGAACCGACCCGGTCTTGTGGAATCCAATCTGAACGGGGTTGAATTGCGACTACGAGGATCAGGGACCAAAAAAATCTAGTCTACGAATCTTATCGGATCCGTCCGCAGAGAGACTCATTTGAGGTTGCTGTCTTGAGGAAACAAACTTATTCCTGTACGCTGGGGGAACCGTGAGCCAAAAAAGCCTGGAATGAATAGAAAAAACAGCAGACGAATCAAAAAAAGCACACGGTCTCACCGGTCGTGGAAAAAAAAAAAAAAAGGGGGGTCCGTAGGGAGGGATATGGCTTAAGAGCAAAGAAAAAAGCAAAAAGCAGAGTGGTTGCGTCAGCAAAAACAAACTGAGAGGATTCAACAACAACAGTATGAGGAAGAAAGAAGTCTCTTAGCCACGACCAGGGGACAAAGAGATAAACTAAAAAAAAAAGAAAGAGAATGACGAACGGAAAGAGTCAACCCGACGCCATATAAACTACGGAAGGCGAGGGGATTGGGGGCAATCCAAACAAGTGACTATCTGAAGTGCGGCATATCGGGGGTTGAAATAAAAAAACGCCCCGGGGGGAAGAAAAAATTCGGTAAAGAGACTTCTCAAAGGGGCGGGTGGTGACTGCATATCAAAAACTACCGCAACAAGAATCGGTCAACAGGTAGTAAAATCCCACCAGAGTCGAAAGCAAAAGGGAACGAAAAGAAGATCTATTGCCAAAAGAAAAAGGTAAGATAGCTCTGGAGCACCGGTGCGGGCAACGAGGTGAGAATGGGGCCACGAACCAGGGGAAAATCGAGAAAAAA
>Ga0179591_1291863_pt1 | contig 16032 bp, 26 predicted proteins | sample CZOMad2_1_08_16f_FD_182891 | JGI IMG/M metagenome (GOLD analysis project Ga0179591, IMG submission 182891) | Vadose zone soil fungal communities from Angelo Coast Range Reserve, California, USA - CZOMad2_1_08_16fungal (PacBio error correction) | ecosystem: Environmental > Terrestrial > Soil >...
AAGCGGAAGGAGGCAGTTCCTCTCTGTTGGCGCTCTTGGTAATCATGCTGGGGTTTTGCTTCCTTGTCTGTCGGGTGGGGAGGATGATAGCTCCGAGGGAAGGGCGGCGGTCCTGAGAGATGTAGCAGGAGGTGATCTTGGTAGGAGCGAGTTGGGGTTTTGGGGGGTGGAGGGGTGGGACATGTTGGAGGAACCGGAAGACGGTGGATGCTAAAAGCCCAGATTCTCGGGGAGTTCCTCTCCGTTTTTTTGGGGGAGACCATAAGGGGTGGGGCGATTCTTTCAAAGCAGCATAGCTTAAAAGTCCAGCGAACTGTCAAATGGGGGGGTTGTGGAGGCCAAAAAAAAAAACCCGTGAGCCAAAGTCCATAAAAAACATTGGAAATTGAGGAAATAACTCTGAACGGAAAGAGTCTTGGGGGGGAAACCCGCCTTTCTGGAAAACACAAAGAAACAAAAGAAACCTTTGAAATAGGAAAAAGGGGGGCACGGCGGTGAGGAAACTTCAAATCATTAAGCACTGGAACACGAAAAAATCATATAGGCGAATGGAAAGGGGAAAGGTCAAGAAAACTCCCGCGTTTTGAATCAGGTCCTTGAGCGCGTAGCTAAAAGAGGGGGGAAAAAAAAAGGCACGGGACACCAAAATCAAGGAAACCCAAACGGGGTTCCGCACAGGCGGGGGGGGAACAGGCAGGGTAGTCGCCCAAAAGAAGAAAAGGTGCTCCCTTTGTCTGGATGTCGGAATGAAGGGGGTTAAAAAGAAAAGCACCCAAGAGCCATTAAGAGGGTGGGTCAGGGAACAATTAAACAAGAGGGGGAGGGGGGGGGGGAAAAACCCAAAGAAAATTCAAGCATAGGTTGTATAAGAATACAAAAATTCCTGGGCAAAGCCGCAATAAGGGAAACTTGAGTCAAAACAGGAACCGAAAGGAGAGGAATCACTCGGGGACCTTCCAACGGGAAGCAAGAAAAAAGCAAACAAAAAAGGGAGGGGGGGACAGGGGAGGGTCAAAGTGTGAAGAAAACAACACCGAAAAAGGGAAAAGAATTCCGTAAAAAGAAACCAAGGGAAGCAAAAAAGGCGCGTGGAAAGAGAGGGGAAACTAAGGGGAGGGGGGTGAAAAGATCCAATAATGAGACCCGCAACGAAAAGGGGTTGAAAAAAAGGGAGGCGAGAAAATCAAGAAGCAGTCCAAAAAAACCGAAAGAGGAGGTCGGAAATCCTGCACGGGGGGGGAAAAAAAAAAAAGCATAGGGGAACGCAGAAAGAACCGAGGTGTTGAACCTTCCCTCGCAGAATAGAGCCAAGGCCAGGGAGAAAATCAGGCAAACCTCATATACTCCACAACAAAATATTAGGGGGGGGGAAAAGAATCCTATTGAGTGGGAAGGGGGTGAAGGGGGTGGAAATATGCGCGCTTTTCCTTCCCTTGGCAATGTGGGGTGGAATAAAAAAAAATCCCGGGGGGGAAACGGTTTGAATAAATTCCTCTCCATCTGGAAAAGTTAAGGGTGGTTCACTGTGAGAAGAAAACAGCCTCGAAGAAGTTCGGGGGTTTAGAGAGAGAAGTTAAAAAAAAAAAAAGGTAAAACGAAAAGTACGCTAATTGTCCAAGGACAACGGCACTTGGGGGTGGAAAAAGAGCTGGAAGTAGGGGTTGGGGGACAAAACCAAGGACGAACGAACTAGAGTAAACAGGGGACTTGGGGAAAGGCAATAAGCTTAAAGGTTCCGGGGGAAGAGAGACTTCAAGGACGGGTGGGGGGTGTGTTCAAAGGGATTAAGAAAAGGGAAAAAAGCTGAAGGGAAGCTTTTTATACTGACCGATGGCTGGATTGGTAATTGGGGAGGCTAGAGGTGAGGGGGCCTTGGGGGAAAAGTAGGAAGGGCCTGAAAATTGGAATAGGGGGATTTTGATGATTTAACTCCCAAGGTTTTTTTCAGAAAAGAAAGAGGAAAATGGGGGCAAAACCAGGGGAAGAGTTGGCGGAATTTAAAACTCTGGTTAGGTGTTTAAGAAAAAGGGGAAATGAGTCTTGGGGGGGGGGGGGGCAGCGCCAAAGCGGGGAACGCCTTCGGAATGTTTGAAGGGAGAAGGGAATGTAGGGGGGAATCGGGGGTGGGTGAATGGGTTGGGGGGGAAGGCAATCAGTGTGTTTCCGTCAAAATTCGGGAATAATAGGGGAAAAAAGAAAAGTGAAAAGCAAAGGGGGAATTAAAAGGAAAAAAAATGCAGAAACTAAGTGCATGAGAAAGAAGGGGGGAGGAGAGGGAAGAAAAAAAAACTCAAAAAAAGGGTCTTGGGGAAATATAAAAAAAGGTTTGGTCATTGGTGAGGAAAAAAAAAACACAAAATTGAAAGAACAAGAAGGGAGGCGAAAGAAAAGAACGGACCAAATATATGGGAAAGCGAGCCACCCGCAAAGGGAGGAGGGGGGCAGGGGGGGGGGGGGAAAACAATGCACGGAAGGAAAGAAGAGGTTTGTCAAAGGTTTCGGCCAGAGAAGGACTATGGAAGGGAGTTCAAAAGGGGCTAGGAAAAACGAGAAAGGAATTATCGAGGATCGGAAAGGGGGGCAAAAAAAGGCCGCCGGGGTTTTCCAAGGAGAATTTCGGGTGAAAAGAGGAGGTGAAGGAAGGGGGCTAAGCAAAGGGAAAAAAAAATTCAAGAATTGTGAGCAACGCGGATCAAAATGAGGTCCAAAGAAGACCGGGGAGGAAGGGAAAATGCGTGAATCGGAGAGTCGCCGGAGGCGAAAGGAAAAAACGGAAAAAAAATGAAAACAATGAGACCGTCGGGGGGGGTGTAAGGGGGGGAAGAAACGTTCAGGGTAGGTACCGGAAAAAAAAAAGAAAGTACCAAAAAAGGAGAATCGACTGCATCAAAAAAAAGGGGAGGGCACAAAAAATTAAAAAAAAAAAACCATTCAAAAATATGCATGGGGGGGGGGGAAAGTTTGGCAAAACTGTGAGTATTGGATCAGAGAAAGGAATAGAAAAAGACCGAAAGGGGAAAAACAGTGAGACCATTTTCCCTCTCAAAACACTTGGAAACCTTAGGGGTGACCACAGTCAACATGTCCACAGGGGGGGGTAAGGGGGCCTGAATCGAAAAAAAGAATTCCAATTTAACTTTGATCACCACTTGGGGGTTGGGATTTTAAGAAAGAGGGGAAGTTCAAGGGGCAAAAGAGCTTCCAAAATATCAGGGGGGGGGAAGATTTTGTAATTAAGGGAAATTCTGACAACAAATTACCAATTAGTTCTCAAGGGTAGGAGCACGAAGTTTGGGAAAAAAGAAGGGGTCCAGAAAGGGGAAGAGAAAAAAAAAAAGGCCGTTTTATCCAATCCAATCTCTTGAACCCAATAGAAATACATAGAGAACATATGAAAAGGGGGGTATGAGCATAATAAACCCTTGTGGCCTTCAAAACCAATTAATACTCAGAGCGAAGGAGAAAGGGCGGAAGGGGGCGTCTGGGGAAGTATGCTCTCAAAAAGGGAAAGAATAGATGGTGCTGTTCAAATACTCTTCCAACATTCCGAAAAAGGATTGAAAAAAGACAAGCAAAGCTAGAAATTATTAAGGGGAGGAAGTTTGGGGGGGATGCACACAAGCAGATTTTTTTGGGTAACCAAACAAACTTTGGAGGGGGGGATAGAAGGGGGGAAAGCAGAACTAAAGGCCGGAAAGAAAAGCCGCTTCGAAAGAAGCAGGGTGGACTCAAGGGTGTAATTTGGTGGTTGTAAAAATTCAGCAAAAAAAGTCATTAAAATCGAACTGATCGGAGTGGTTGGAAAACAAGTGGGCGAAATAAAAAGGGACTGAAAAGATCGTTTTAACGTGACCCAACAACATGGGTGGAAAACGAAAGAAAAGAGGGTCAGTCTAATCAAAAAAAAAACGGGGAACACCGCAGTTTTATACCTTGTTTAAACAAATTAAAGTCTGACCAAGAAGCAGCAGAAGGGACCTGGGTGACCGGGGGGAGGGGGAATCGAAAAAGAAAATGAGGGTTACAGCATCCAAATCACCCCATAAAAAGGAGGGGGTAAAAAATGGTGGTTGACAGGGGATTTCAAGATGGGGGGGAACAAAAGGATCGATTCAAGGATCTGTTTGGGTGGGAAAAAGCCCCAGCTTCTGCAAAAGTCGTGGAACAATCAGCAAAAAAATTTTACAAAAAAGAAAGTTCAAACGCACTCAGAATCATCCCGCGAGCTCAATACAGTCCGAGTTTTATCCTGAGGAAAAAAAGTGAAAAGGAATTGAAGCGCGGTCCTCACAATTTGGAGCGGGGAAAAGCTCAAGAAAAAAGTAACCGATTGAAAAAACGCACGAAGAAAACGGGAACGGTGGGGGAGAACAAGACGGGGAATATTACTTCGAAAAAAGAGTAATGTGAAAAAAGAACGTTTCCTCGGTGTCTCGAATCAAGTAAAAGGGCGGGCGCAAGGGGTAGAGAATCTGTACACAATCTCGCCTGAACAAGGGCATTGCAACGGGAAAGGCAGGCAAGTTCGGAAAAAAACTCCAACCTTGGGGAGGGGCGAAGGGTGGAAAAAAAAAAGGGGGTATGTCGGGGGGGGTCTTTCCTTGGGACGAAAGCAAAGCTTAGTCAAAAAGTCTCAAAAGGGGGTGGGTGTAAAGAAAAAAAGGGGGCTAAATGGGGAACATAACTTGTCCTGGTAAAATGGTAAAGCGAAAAAGCAAGCTGGGGAAAACTAGAAAGAGGACGGGACTGAATTGGGTCCTTCAAACGTGCAGGCAAGATGCCCTTCAAAGGCAAAGAAAATGGAAAAACCCTGGAAGGAAAAAGGGGTGTACGCCTTCATCACTCCGAGAGAAGTTGAAAAAATCAGAAAATTATAAGGGACTGAAAAAAGCGGAACAAATCCATGTCCGTGACACCAAAGAAATTCTTTGTCCCAGGGCGGTTCAATAAAAAGGATGGTGGGTAACAACGGGAAACCTTCGTTGATACATGACGAAAAGTGCGTTAAGGGAATCCAGAAAAGACCTTAGACGGGACGGGGGGTGGGAAATAACCACCGGTGAAGCCCCGGTTTGAATAACCTGGACGAAAAGTTCAAAAAAAAAAATCGTTGTAAGCAATTATGAAACAGAGCCAGGGCCAAAAAACGTTCAAAAAAAGGCAATGTTCTTAAAAAAGGGGAAATCCTCTTCCTTCAAACCGTTCACGCAAGAAGTGGAACTCCAAGGACGGTAAAGTGGACGGGAGAACCACACCCAAGCCAGCAAGGACCATTCATGAAAGTAACAGTGCCCTGGGGCGGAAAAGGGAGGGATAGTTGCTGTTGGGAATCGGACCAAAACATAACTGAAACACACCTTTCAAAACAGAAAAAGGGACCTTGACTGACAAGAAACGTTTCACGGGACAATGGGGAGGAAACGCCAGGAATCGAGCAGTGTGTTCAAAAAAAACCCGAACATCCATAAACATGTCAACCGAAATAGTATCTATAACAACAGGAGATGGAGGGAGTAGATCTAATAACTTGGTAAAGTAAAAACCCCTCCCTTTTTCAAGGAAGCTCTGGGGGAAAGGTGTTTAAAGTCGATACAGGAAAACTTATTGTAGTGAAAGAGGGAGTACGTGTGGGAAAAAGGGAGGGTTTTCTCAAGTCGGAGCGAAGCACAGCCGAGTGTCGGGGGGGGAAAAGCCTGAACAAGAAATCGGATTCCATCGACGTTCACATTGGTTGAAGGGGGGGGGGGGATTAAGTCTACTTGAAGGGTGTGGTGGGAGAAAGGGACGAGGGAGGGGAGGGCTGTGGAGTGTCGCTCCCACAAGAGGGCGGAAAGGGGGGAAGTAAGATGGGGAACCCATTTCTTGTGGGAAAGGTGGAAAAAGAGAGGGTCAGGTATAATTACAAAAGCCTGGGGGGGGAGTGCAGTGGGGATTATAGGCAGACGTGGGTATGGGGGACGCTAGAAATTACATTTGGGTCAAAATGATGTACAGGTCGCAAAAAAAAGTCGGTCAGGGGGAACATAGGGAGACTTCTTCCTTTATGGAAACGACTGGACGTGGAGGATTTTGGGCCATGGAAGCTTGGGGGGAACTAGTCGGGGAGTGAGTAAACGAGAGGGGAGTTTTGATTAAAGTCAAGGCAGTGGGGGGGTTTCCTTAAAGTTCCCTGAGACGAAGACGGGAAGGAAAAAGGGAAAATAAAAAAAGAACACAAAAACGAAGGGGGGAGCAATTTAAAGATACAAATTGAAGAAAACAAAGTGGAAGGGGGGAACATAAAAGGGGAAGGGACCTGTTATAAGAAAAAGGAACTTTGGGAAAAGGGGTCTGGTTGATTACAACCAATCAAATTATAAGAGGTTACCTAAAGCGGGAGTTCGTCCAGGGAAACTTTATGGGGCGAGAGAAGAATGGTTCAGGGGAAAGTGTGGGGCCCAAGACGGGACTAAAAAAGGCGAGAGACTGCAGGAAGAAGAAGTGTCCAAGGAACCTATTTTATCGGGAAAAACACAATAGTGAACTACAGGCGCTCAGAATTACGGAAGTGCTGGAAAAACAAAAAGGAGGGGAAAAAGGTAGGAAGGGCTTGGGAATTTCTCGTAAGGTGTTTTAAGTTCATGTCAAGGACAATATGGGGGCGAGGGGGTCTGAAGATAAGGGGTTGAGGGGGTGCCTTAAAGGGAGCCGGGGAATCGTCTCGCAAAAAAAACCAAACTGGGAGAAGGAAGGAGGTTAATGCTCCGGGGGGGACCAGCAAAGGGGTTGTGGATTGGAGCTTGGCGCCGCCGCGTGCCGTTTCCGACGGAGGGGTGTTCTCAAGCTCCAAAAAGAGAATAGACCGCCTGGAACTTGGGACTTGGGGAAAAGGGAAAAAGACCAGTAAACTCCTAATGGTGGATTTGGTGCTGCAAAAAAACAGGGGAAATATGTGGAAAAAGTCAGGGAAGAGCAAGGTCGCAGCCATGAAAAAAAAAGGGGGGAAAGGTGGGGAGGCTTTTGTTCCACAAGGGCCTTTCGGGGAAGGAATGCTCTTTAGGGGATGCCGCGCTGAGGGAAACTGTAACCACCGAAAGGTTTGGGTAACCGACGGGTGAGGGGGAAAAGAGGTCTCGGACCAGAACACTGGAAGGAGAGAAGAAAATCCAGAAAAAGAAGTGTTTGGAGGGAAGAGAATAAAAAAACCAATTAGGAAATTCAAAAAGGCCAAAGCCTTTCAATCGAAAAAAGAACTTTCAGGAGGGAGGGTTAACGCCCTACTGAAAAGGCCATTGGAGGGGGGCATAACAACCCACAAGTTAAACGATACGGGTCAGAGAAAACCCATAAACCTGGGCCTGAAGGGCCAGTTATAACGAGAAATAGCAGAGAAACAAGAGACGCAAGAAAAAACCAAAAAAAGGGGGTTGAGCGACAGAGAAAGAAACAAAGGAGGGGGAAAACTGGTACAAAAAAAGTCTTCAACCCATTTCCGAAAAAGAGCCATCAACGGCAGAAGGGAAGGAACGGAGTGGGGAGAACTGGCATCAGGCCCATCTATAAAGAAAAAAAAGTTGGGAAAAAGGGTGATTACCCTTTGTAGCTGGGGAAAGAGTTGATTTATAAAGAATGTCCAGGTCAGGGAAAAGGACCCATCAAAAAAAAGGAATCGTTACGTGCCGAAGCTGGGAATCGAGCAGTTTCGGGGAGTCATTCCCCCACACAATAGGGGGAAAACAACCTTGAGGGGGGAGAAAAGGGGTCGTTGAAAGGACGCAGGGTTGAGGGGGGGAGCGAAGCTAACGCACTGTAAGGAAAAGGTGGGAAAAAAAAACGGGTGGGAATGACCGTTTTCAAGTTAAAGAGGAGAAGCGGTAGCAAAAAAAGAAAGCATAGACCGGGAACCAGCAAGGGCCCAAACCAAACCCCCCCCCTCGCACGGTTGGGGAAGAAGGGGAAATGCTGGTGGGGGGAAAAAATGCGAACAGAGACTGGAAGTTGCAACAATATATTTAATTCCAGAAAAAAAGACCATTACGGATAATAAAGAAGGTAGTTACCAAGAGTTGAGAAACAAACGTTGAACAGCGGCTGCCTATCAACGAAACTTGTTTTAGCCCCCAAAAAAAAATCAAGGGAGGGCGCCTCAAATGACTCAGAAAAAAAAAAGTTACCCAAAAAACTGTCCTGACAGATACAGGGAGAAGGCGAAACCGAATCCTACTAAAAAAAAAACCCCCCCCCACGCGAGGCAGCCACTTACGAAGGGAACTCGTTGACTTACATAATCTTGAATAATTTGGCATTTTGGCCCCTAACAATGGGAAAAGGGAAATAAATAAAATAAAAGTTAAACCGTATAAAGGAAAAGGAATGCCTCCAGGAAGGGAAGCCTTTTTGGGGGAGGCCAAATCCGTATGACGGGGGAGGAAAGAATAAGAAACAAAAACCTCTGGGGATGGTAAGAGCATGGAACTCGTCCACAAAAACTCAGGGGGAACATGTTGAAGGGGGTCGGGGAAAGAAAAAGCTCACGCCCGGGAGGGGGCAGGGGATTCCATTTGGAAACAAACTTCGGGAAACAAACTCCAATCTTCCTGGAGGAAAAAAAAAGAGGAACGCTTGGGTATACAAAAAAGAGTCTGGTGAAAGAAAAAGAAAATAAAAAAAGGCTTCCAGCGGTCTTCAAGGGGGTGTGGGAAACAGAAAAAACAGAAAACCGGGGGGGAGCATGAAGAACCGGTCGAAAGCGAGAAAGGAGGATGCACTCCTCCTGAGTTTCTTGAAAGGGGGTCTCGGGGAATTCACCAGTGCGTGAAATACTAGGAAAAATGACAAAATGGCAAAAAAAAAGAAACAGGGTGACGGAAAAAAAAATGATTGGGACGGGGGGAAAATTCCAAATCGGAACGAAGAGGGGGTAAAATGGGGAGGATTTGATCTCAGAACCTGATTTTCAAAGAAAAAAGGGGAAACATGGGACACAACTGAGTCCATTACGGGACCGGTCCCAATACTCAGAAGCTCCTCATTTGGTGTAATGAATCTAATAAACTCGGGGAAGGGGATCGGGAGATGACAGTTAAAATCCTCCCAGATTCTTCATTAGAGAATTTTTCCATGAACCACTGGGATCCAGAAGATCGACCATTCAAAGGACAAAGAAAACAGCTTGGGGGTACTTAATACCACTCTTAAGGCACGACCCAGAGGGGGAAACATCAGAAGGGGAAAAGCAAACAACCAAATATTGCTGGGGAAGTGGGTATCTGGTAATTCAAAAAAGTCCCACAGACAACCGAAGAAAGCGACCGAAAAAGGTAGGGACCTTGTTATCAGGGGGGTCGAGGAAAAAAAAAAAAAAAAACCTCGAAAGGAGTTTACCAGCCAGGCTTAAAAGATCGGGGAGACAGAAGAATGCATCGAAAACGTGGGGGCTCCAATGGGGGGGGGGGTATCCATGAGAAAAGAAAATTACTCGGGGAGGTCAGAGGGTCTGAAAAACTCAAAGACCCCATAAAAAAAGGGCCGGCGTCAATCAATCCCGGAAAGGTGTGAACAAATACAGAATGGTTTCCTGGAACGAATCGAAAAACCAAAAACAAAGCGGAGACGGCAACGATACCGCCCATACAGGGGGTTCTTGAAAAGGGCAATCAAAGGAGATCTGACCAAAAGAGGAAGATTAAAAAAGTGGGAGTAAACAGGTAACTGTCTTCTAACGGGGGGGGGGGCAAAGGGAACGGGTGGAAAATGAGTGGGAGAAAGAAAAATTTGGTCAGGGAAAGGGATTATGACTCTGCGTACCTTTTTGAAATGAGTTGGGGGTCTAGAAAGAAAAAGAAAAAGCCCTGGGGCTCGTTTAAGCGTGGATAAAAGTTGACAACGACGGAAATCTAAATGAAAAGTCCATCTCGAAAGAAAATTGGTTAGGGGATTAAGGGAAGAAGGGGGGGGTTGATCAAGGTATAAAACAGAAAGATTACATCAGGGAGGGGGCGCGTGGGAGGCCGCCCTGAAGTTTGGGGGGGAGAGGGGAGGTTCCAAGGAAGAGCTGGTTTACTCTGTTGAAAGTGAAAGGTCTTAGGCGGCGGGGGAGGGGGGGGCCGACAGGTCGACTTACAAGGGGAAATTAGTGGAATAGGCAAACCTCTGTCGGGGGGGCACCTGGAGGAAGGGGGGGGGGTTTGGAAAGGGGGGAAAAGGAGAAAAGGAGCAAGGGGGGGGAGGGGGGATGATCGCAGGGCAGAGGGGGGTGAAAACGGGCGTACCTTACCATAACTGATATCTGAGGTGTTAAACCTCCAGGGATGGAAAGAATCTTGGGGGGGGACCCGCCCAACGAGGAAGTCAAAAGAAAGAAGGAGAATGTCAACGATGGGAGGGGGAGGGTCCAGCAAGAAGGGTAACCGGCAGGTGCTTGGCGGGGTTAAGAAAAAAGAAACGGGTACACAGGGGTAATACGGGAAACCAACTTTCATAAGAAAAAAGAAATGATATTGCAAGATACAGAATTGACGGAGCCTGGTTCAAAAACCTGAGATGGCAGGGTAAAAAAAAAAAAGAAAGTTTGAAGATTTGGGGACACATCAACATTGATAAGAAAGGGGAACTCAGACAGAGGGAGGGGAAGGCAATTAAATAAGAAGGGGAATACCAACATGTGAAACCGGGGAAGGTAGTGTCCGAAAAAAGGGGTTTTCCCGGGGCCAAAAAGGGAAAAAATCCTAAGAAGGAAAGGTTTGGAACGAACTTTCCAAAAAGACTTAAATGACAAAACAGACAGAAGAGGTGGGGGAAGCTTAAAGAGAAAAAATATGTAAAAGAAAGGGTCGCGAAGAATTGAACGGAATGAGGGGGGGGGGGGGGGGGGCCTGAACAAAAAAAGGTTCCGGACCATGGGAAACGGAAAGGGGGGGGGTCAGTGCCTCGTGGAAAGAATTGGGAAAGGGCTTCACAAAAAGAATTCTGCAAAGAAGGTCTGTCCAAAAAGTTGCCTTCAATCTGGGTGAAAAATTCAGCGGGAGAAGGGATGAGATCATTGCGTGTTATCAAGGGGAGGACCCTGCGGGGGGGGGGTAACGGGGGGGGGGCTGGAATGAAAAAGGGAGGAGGGACCGACGCCCTGGGGGGGGGCTCGCCTCAAAAATAAAAGAATGAATCATCTCGGGGTCAAACGTGGGTTGGACCATAGGCAAAAAGGGGAAAGGGAACCCCAACAGCTAACGCCTTAAACTCGAAGGGGTTGGGGGCTGAGAAATATATTGTGGAAAATTTCGGCAAGGCGGGAGGGGTCAAAAAAAAAGAACAATGGAAACAAAGAAACGGGGGGCAGTCCACAAGGGGTCAACATGGAAGGGAGAGGGGGAGCGTGCTGATAGAAAGGAAAATCTAATCCAAGTGGGGGGGGGGGGGAAAGTTGTAAACAGTTGTCAAGGGGACCCACGCAGCCAGAAGCGTAGGCCGATCAATATTGGGGGGAAAAGGAGGAGAAGTAAAGGTCCAATTCCTGATAGCACTGGCAATCAGGAAGAAGACACGAAGGGAGAGGAAATTGTTCAGGCCCCTAAGGCCTGGCAAGTGGCAATCAAACCAAAGAAAAAGCTAAAAAAAAAAGGTAAAAAATGAGGGATGTTGTATATACAAAAGACCCTGTGGTGGGGGGAAGGAAAAAAATTCCATTAATAAGAAAACAGGATATCGCACCGGGGGGAGGCGCAATACGGGCGGCAGCGTAGGGAACAGAAGGGAGCAACAAAACAAACTTAAGAAGGGAGAGAGAGAGATTATTTCTTGGGGGGTCAAAGCGAGGCACTCCCAAAGGGAATAGGATGCGCTGCGCTTACAGATTGAATGGGGGACCATTGTTTATGGTCCGGACCTGCAAGACTACCCCGATATGGGAAACAACCGGGGAAGGGGGGACCTTGGAGAGATGTGAAGAAAATGGCCAAGGGGAAGACCATTCCGAACAAAAAAACTTTAAGTGAGAAGCTGGTTTTGGGGAGGGGCGAAGAACTTGTGGGAATTCAAAGGGGGGGAAAAGACAGCGAAACAAATCTTAATCGGATTGACGTTTACCGCAAAGGGATGGTAGCGAAAGACGGCAACTTAGAGGGGGGGGGGGTACAACTTTGAACTGGGAACGGAAAAAGAACTAGGGGCAGGAAAAAGAACGACGACAAAAAGGAGTACATTTTAACACTTAGGGTGTAAAGGGGGGATGAAATGCCAAAGGGGGACCATTCTGGTTTGATTGGCCATGCTGACACGTGCTCTAGGGGAAAAAATAGGACAGGGGGAAAGAAAAACAAAGCCCCCAATTCAGAATTTTACAGGGTAGTAAGTGGGATTGGGGGGAAAAAGCTTTACCTAATGGAGAAAATTTTTTGGAAAAGCAGAAGAGGGAGATCTCCTGGGGGGGAGGGGGGAGCCAACAAAAAAAAGGTCACCAAAACGGCGGCAAGAAAAAGACAAAAACCACCGCTGTCCTCATCGTAATTCGCCACAATGGATTTCAAAGAGAAAGAGGCGCGCCGGAATCACGGGAAACCTGGAAAGGAAGGACAAACTCGGTTGAAAACAGGGAAAATCATCTTTGAAAATTGAAAGAAGACGTGGAGAAAGTCTTGAAAAAATGGCGCGCACTCGGGAGAAAGAAAGAAATAAAGCATTGGGCCAGCATAAGGGGTTCCGTATTCGTCGGAGTCAATTCCCTGGTCGGGAACCTCTTGGGAAAAACTCAAAGGATAAAAAATGACGGGAACACATGGGAAAAAAGGTTGGGACGAAGCTTCCTGAAACTCGGAGAGCTGCTTAAAGGTGAAGAAAAAAACCTGGGGGAAAAAATCTGCAACAGGATTTTCATCGAGGGGCCCATAAAAGGGGGGTGTAGGCTGTGGGTCCAACCAGACAGGCAGTTACGTACAGAAATAAGGGGTTGAAATGGGTTTTCAATCAAAAAGAAAAAACAAAACCGTTGGCATAAGCAGAAAAAAGGATTAAAGGCGGAGGGGACAATCCCTCCGGGGATCTTCTGGGGGGCTGCAAAAGGGTCTACGTGAAAAGGTCCAGTCAAATGGGCAAAAGGAACCTGAACAAAGGTAAAACCCTTCATGAAAAAGTCAAATCAAAGTCTTCGAAAAAGGAAAAAAAAGGTTTAAATGATTGGCATCAAAAGCGGGGGGAAAGGGCAGATTGATCGAGAAGACTGAAAGGAACGAAGTCGGGGGAACCGCCGGAAGGGAAATCTTTCCTCCGGGTCACAAGGAACGTATTGGGGGGAACACCCCATATACGGTAAAAACTTCATAGCGGCGGAGGGGAAAAAAAATGGAGGGGAAACAGAAAAAGGGGAAAAGAATAACACCAAAGGAACATGGGACTCCGCCGGGTTCCAAAAAGTACACAGCAACCAAAAGTGAAAAAGAAAAAAAAAGAAAACGCAAGGGAAAGAAGTGTGGGGGGCGAGTATACCCCTTGAAAGGTCACAGAAGAGGAGCCATCATAGAAAGGAAACAACCTCGGAAACCAACAGGGTAAGGGGGGGACTACTTCAAAAAAAGGACCGCCATCTTTAGAGGTAATCCAAGGGGAGAAAAACTCCTTAAAAAGTACTCACGGAGGGGGTGAACAGAAAAGAGGGGGAAAAAAAAGGCAAGCACTAGAAAAAAAATGAGTCCCCTTCAGAAAGGTCACTACAAAAGATCTCGTTTTCCGGGGGGTTGAAAGTAAAAATCAGGGAAAAAAGACCTCAAAGGGCTTTTTTTTCGGGGACAGAAAACCAATTTCAACCCAAAAGAAACGCATGGCGGTGAAAACAAAAGTTGGTCTGGAAAAAACTCACTATCCAGTGCCGAAAAGGAGGGCAAGGATCAGAAAGCAAGAAATGTACCACCGGCAAAATAGGCTCTCAACAAAAGGAAAGGGACCTTGTGGGGAAAAAACGAGATGGGGTAGAGCTTTTCCAATTGAGAAGACAGACCCCGATTAAGGGTAAAATTTGTAGTATGGGGAGGACCGCCGGGAGGAGGGTCTGGGTGTTAAGAGCATAAAAAGGAGCAAAGTGGAAAGACGGGGAAGGGTCTTGTAATAAAAAAGGGGAGACTACCGTTCTAGGAGTCCACGGCAGGGAAACATTGGGGGGGAGGGGATGTGCTGGGGGGGATGGTGTCAAGGAAAACGTATAACCACGCACGAAGCAGGCGTAGAGATTCGACGAAGAAAGTTGCTGACTGGGGGAAATAGGGAAACACTTAAAAAAAAAATAGGGGGGGGATGGGGGTGGAAATCTTATGCGGAAACTTGTCTTTTTCCCATTAAAATATTGGGGGATACAAACGAGAAAAAATGGGATTGAGGTTCGCGAAGGTGGAGGGGAAGGTCTTTAAAACCCAGGCGAAAAAGAAGAAGAAGTGGGGAGTGTGATTATTCGCATTGTCAAGAAGAGAAAAGGACGGTCAAAAAATCGGGAAGGCGGGGACGGATGACTCCAAGGGGCTTTAAAGAAAGTGCTGTTGTTGTAAGAAGGACTGCAACTCGAGGGAATGGCCAAGGGGGGGGGGCCGCGGGGGAGGATAAAGTCACGATAGGGTGAGTGAAGACCTTCAATAGGGTAAGTACCAAACTCCGGGTGCTGCTGGGAGGGAAAGAAAAAAGGTGGAAGGGGGTCAGACAAAGAAAGGTAGACCAACTGTTCAAACTCAGGAGAGTTAAAACGGCGAAAAAAAGACTTGCTTTAAGGTTCAGGGAGAAGAGAAGGAAAGTTCTGTGGAATGAATGCTTCAAAGGGGAGGGGTTGTGAGGGGGGGGGAGACGAAGGGACGCTGCTTTCTAAATTAAGAAGAGAACAGGAAAAAAAAACTGTTTAAATAGGGGGGGGGAAAGCGAAAAGCGACAATCCCAAGAATCTTAAGTGGGGGGGTCCGCACATTGGGTTCCATTGCAAACGAAAAGCGCGGAAAAGGAGCGAATTCAAAGGGCAGAGACCTATTTCCGCTTAAGGTCATACACTTTGATCTTAGAAAAGAAGGGGAAAAAAAAAAAGATACGAAAAGGGGGGGGAAATTCGCGAACACGTAGAACGGACAAAAAAAGAAAGGTGGTTCCAAAAGGGGGAATTCTTTTTTAATGCGAGAGTTTACGGGGGAGGGAAGAGGAGTTCAAGGAATGGGGCACGCGCAGAAAAGGAAATCCGCATTCAAGGCGAAAAAAACAAATAGAGTTTTGTTTGGGGGTGCAGGGGGTTCCAGGAGGGAGAGGATAGCTCGCCGGGGTCCTTTATATCAGTAAGAAAAATTATAAGGATGGAAAAAACTCTGGGGGACGTGTTGTTCTTAGTCTTTCAGGAAAACGCAGGGGGGACTACGAGGGGTGCAGCAAAAAATAGGAAAAAGGAATATATCATCTCTGTGGAAAAAGAAAAAAAAAAAAAAAAAAAAAAAAAAAAAAAAAAAAAGGGGGGTTCCATATGAAAGAGAGTCCAAAGCCATAAGACCAAACTACCCAAGAATGGGGAAAAAAAAAATGGAATTATAATTTTCTTCAAAAAAAATAGATCCTATAGGTCCGCAGGGGGGGGGAACCAGAAGGGGAATCGGCGCGGCCCTGGGGCAAAAGGGGAAAAGAAAAAAAAAACCAAGTAAAGTTGCTCTTTGAACGGTAGCGAGTTGTATCCGGAAAAAGGACTGTAACGGGACAACCAGTTTGGGGGGGGGGAAAAACGGGGAATTGTCAAGAAAAAAAAGAACTCTTCCAGATACATCCTAGAGGTGGGACGAATTGGGGGGGGAATGAAGGGCAAAAAAAGAAAGAACAAATCAAAAGGGCCAGGAGGAAATCAAAGAGGGGGGAAAACCATTTTCACTTCAATTTCCATTGTTCGTCCAAAATCACCATCTGAGAAAACAAAAGACAAAAGGGGGAAGAAGGTTTGTAAAGCCGGTCCAGGTGATAACTGGGGGGGGAAGGGCAAGGGAGGGCAATAATAGTAGGGGTCCTGCAATCAGACTGACCATGGGGGGGGGGGGAAAGAGTCTTTTTGGAAAAAAGAAA
>Ga0179591_1310416_pt1 | contig 16032 bp, 15 predicted proteins | sample CZOMad2_1_08_16f_FD_182891 | JGI IMG/M metagenome (GOLD analysis project Ga0179591, IMG submission 182891) | Vadose zone soil fungal communities from Angelo Coast Range Reserve, California, USA - CZOMad2_1_08_16fungal (PacBio error correction) | ecosystem: Environmental > Terrestrial > Soil >...
GGATCAGGAATAGCAGAACCACCATTCGACCGATAGAAAGAGGGACAGCTCCGCGAGCCTTAGACTCAATCGACCAATTTCAGAACGGAAGGAGTGAGGGGGTCTATCTGGAGTCAGAACGTTTATAGCGCCAGCGGGCGCGGTACCGACACACTCCAGAGCGGACGCAGGGTACGGGGACCACCAAAAAAACAACCCGGGCCGGCCGATAGGGTGCCCCGTGACAGAAAAACCATGAAGGTCAGAGATTAACATTCGTCCTCCTTCGAACAAGTAGACGTGGCAACTGTTGAAAGAATAAAAACTGCTGTTAGGAGTGAAAAAAAGCCCCCCCCAGAGCAAAGCGCGTTTAGTCATACAAAAAGGGTCCGGTGAACGTTCAAAGGAAGAACGGGGGACGGGGTTAACCGCGAAACAAGGGATAGATCGGGAAAACGAGTTCACGTAGCGAACAAAAGAAATGGAACCTGGCACAGCCACTACTAGGCGAGACTAAAGAAGGGAGCAGTTAACGTCTGATTTCTCTTAAAGGACCACTCCGGGAGAGGGGGAGGGGGGACCCTCGCTCAACAAGAAACGGAAGGAGCGAAGACGGAAGGAAAGGGGGGGATTGTTAGATCCCTGAAGATATAGGTTTTCAGGGGGATTGAATGCTCCCTGGTAAATATAGGTGGTGGGGTCTCTCTCTCCCGATGATGGAATGTAGCAATCAAACTCAAATGATGCTGGCCACTTAGGGGAACGATGCGAAGGAGTTTAACAAGACTAAGAGAAAAACGAAAAAAAGACTATCTCAGGTGAGGGCCGGACGAGAGTTCATGACTGTCCAAACAAAGCGGAGTTAAAAATTGGGGGAAACTTTCTGACGCCACACCGAGGGTTCAAAAAAATGCTCTGGTCTAACGTTTACAAACAAAAAAAACAAAAAAAACATGTTTTTTTGTTATTGTGGGGTTTCATACAGAGCCCCCCACCCACCAGCCCCAAAAACCCCGAACCCAACCCAACACCCCGCCGGGTTTGTTTTTTTTTTTTGTGCGCGGTCCGGTAAGAGAAGGTTTTCAGCCCTCTTCCTCGGCGAACCAACTTTTCAGATTCCCTCTGCGTCACGAAGGGGGGGAGGAGAGGTCATACTGGTCACAAAAGCAGGAGGGAATAAAAGTAGGAAAGCTGCTAAGAAAATAAGAAGGAAAAATAAACCATATTCGACCGCGACCGAGCTCTTGGCCACATAACGCCACGAAAGCGTGCGGAAACACCGGAGCCGTCGGAAGGGCAAACAAAAAAAACGAAGCCGAACCGTAGGGGGGATGACGGAGAGTGGAAACAGCGCCGGGGAGCGGCCGCGAAGGAGTGGTAATTCAGACGTGTCCACCAGTAAACCTTCGCGGATGCGTCCGAGCATTCGAGGAACACTGTCCAGTTGGTGGCTTGGGTTCAACATAACCCGGTCGCGGGGAAGACAAGGACAAAACAGGGTGGAGCGCAAAAGGAAGAACATGGCAGGAGGGCGGAGCTTAGAAACTAGCCGGCGGTGGAGCAAGGGTGCCGAGATCGGCATCAATTTGGGAAGGAGGGGAGCAGAAATAGAGGTCTTAGGGGGATAACAAACCAGAACGGCGAAGCGACGTGGACGATCGCTGCACGGATAAAACGGTAATGCCTTGAAATTCAAACGCAGGCTTCTGGGGCCGCTGGACGGTTGCGGTCCGACGTCATACAGGCCGGGAGGGGGAGCTACCGGGGGCCAGGAAGTTGTGAAGAAGGGAGAAACCAAAGGAGCAATCAGACAGCACGAGCCTGGACAGACCAGCGCCCCGCGGATCTCTGGCAAAAGGACAAGGAAGACGGGCTTTGTAGACAACCTTCGCCCAAGTGAGGAAAAGCAGAGAGAGCCAAAATTTGAACCTCTCCGATACAGAAGTTCAGGATTCACCGCTGTGCACAGATCTCACCCTGCCCTAAGAAATCCCTGGCAGAGGGTTTACGCATGACGCCAACCAAAGAATTTGGAAAACGTCACTTCTCCGGCCCGCTCCGAAAAGCTGTTGAAACGCCGGGACGTTGCGATCCTATCAGGGCTGATCCTCAGAATAAAATTAAAAACTGGGACGGTGTGGGCCGTGCTGAGACTACTAAGATCACAAGGCCAGACGTTCCAGCAAAACGGTCCCTTCCACGACCGCGAAGAAGTCAGCCAAGTCAAAAAGAAGGGAGGGGGGATGGAATGCATTCGCCCACTCGAAACGCGGGCTTAAGAGGGAAGGGCGACTCGCCTCTTACGCGGAGGACAGGCCTCTAAAGTCTGAGGAAAATGGCCGCGCACCGAAAATAGTCTAAAATTGGGGGGTGTGATCTGGAGTGACAATCAATCGGAGTTCAACCCAAAGAAACCATCGGGGAAATGCTAGGAGCACCGCCAAAAAAGTAAATCGTAAGCTGCTCTCGTAAATCCCTCGCCCCAGCGGACCAGGTCCGAATTGGAACCGAAAGTCTCCCACTCTTCGGTGGAAACAACGACAAGCAAGGGGGAGTTGACCAAAAACTGACTCGGCGGGGCCTGGTTAAAAAGTGGGATAGAGATCACCGAGGCCCTTTGGCCTCGGGGGAGGTCTACTTCCACCCCATCCTTGGAAGGCAGTTTTTGCCGGGACTCCGACGCACGACCACAAGTGTCAACTTTAGATCGGGAGTACATTTAGGCGACTTTCAGTCCGCTCCCACCGCTTCGAAAACCGGTGCGGATGATGGGTGGCCTGGCTCTGGTGGGTGTCCGTGCGCCCTCTTAACACCCAAAATCGTCGCAAAGGATAGAAACAACCGACTAACCGTTCGGCAGCAGTCAAGCTCGGGGCAAAGGACCCAGTCTAAAACGGCTCGAATGCAGCAGGTCTTAAAACACGAAGAGCTTGAACCTCCTGGGACGTGGAGAGAAAAAAGAAAAAGAGGGGGCTATCGTAGGAGTGAACCGTCGAGGGGACTTATACCGAAAGGCAAACTAGAAGGGAAGGAGCCAGCCTAACAGTCATTAGAAGGTCACGCACACCCTCATGTATCAGAGCCATTCAAAAATAAAGTGAATTGGCGGCCTTGATCGCTGCTCTATAAAAACTCTGATAAAAATCAAACCCAAATGTCTTATTGAGACAACACAATGTACGATAACCGCAAGGGCCGGGGTATAAGTGAGCTATAACGATAACCGCTCAAGAATTCTAAAATCGTTGGACTGTCAGTAGCTCACGCAAATGAAGATTGGCTCAGGCGACTTACAAACTACGAAACAGTCCGAGGTTCGGTCTACGTCGAAGACCGGAAAATCTCCAACCGGCGGAAAACTTCGCGAAGGGCCAATCATTCTTAAGTGGGCCTCCTTAAAAGTTCCCTCTGTATTAACAGATAAGTTAATGACGGAGTACCAGCATGTCGGGCCCATGCAGGGGTTTGATTCGCTAACAGAATTCTTCATTCCCATCATGTGAAGCTACCAGGCGACGGAAGAGGGTATAAGACCAAAAGAGTGCTATCATACTACGGGACATTGAAGTGAAAAAAGGCAGAGTCCTCTTAGTGAGGGGCCGCCCAAATACTCGAGATATACTGGGAAGACTCGCGTCATCAATCTCCTTCTACAACAACACCTAGTCGAAGTCGAGCTCTCTCTCATTGCACGGAATGGGCAAGTACGGATAAACCTTAATATCGTTGGGTCGCGGGACGCGTTGCTGCATCAGAGGCTTCTCCGATGTGACTTTAAAAGGTTTACGGAACTCTCAAAGAGTGGTTCAAGTCCAGCCTGTACAATTTATATCTACTTCAGACTGCCGCTCTGGCGTTAACCCCGTTCCTGCCGCTTTACTCCACAACGCGTACTTCCCGGGAAACAATTTCATGGTTCCAAAGAATTCTTCTCTCCTTTCAACTTTCTCGTTCACCTCAAGCGCCATTGGTCCCCCTTCCCGACAGCCAGAATCTCTCATCTAGATCCAATCGCCGGCCCCGCGGATGTAGGTGACGTTGCGGGAGTATATTTAAATCAAGGATCACTCCGGCGCGCTACGGCGAGGACTTTATGGGGGCTCACAAAATCTCCAACCCTCCTCTTCGAAATGATCGCCAAGCACTCGGGGAAGCGACCTACGCCCGACATCGGGAAGTTGGTTATGGAATAGGGTGCGACTAATCGCTGGCGAAGGAATGGGAACCGGGCAAAGGAAAGGAAGTCAAATCGCTAATAAAAAATCAGAGGCGAAGTGCACGACTGCGGCATCTGCAACTAAAGGCAAAGGACAAGGGGAAAAAACGAAGAGTTGGGTGGTTTTTTTCAACTAAGCCAAGAGGGGCTCAGGGAAAACGAAGAAAAAGTGGACAGCCGCACCTCTTACCTCAAGTGGGACGCCGTGACAAAATACTTGTGGCATCTGTTCCCCTGGTTCAACCCACCAGCGGACTTGGGGAAACTCCTCCAAAGTGTTACCCCTCCTCAGCTTCAAGGACAAGCAGAAGGAATGAAAAAAAAGGGAACACGGTCTAGGCCCAGGGGGGAAGCTAGCCACGAACGCTGAGGGGGGGGACCGTAAAATCCAAGGGGAAAGAAAGTGAAAAGCGCATCGGAGCAAAAGAAAATGTTTAACACGGGGGAGGTGGTCCAAAAATAAAACAAACTTGCGGATAAATGGAAAAAAAAAAAAGGGGAGACACTGCGTTCTCCGACAAAGGCGGGGGGGAGGGCGGAACCGCCAGGAAACCGAGAAGACTAGTAAAAAAGCAATGCTCGATCCGACGGCCGAAATCGCCGGGGGGAACGAGACAGGGCACGCCGATCACCCAGAAGGGAGCGGGCGCGAAAGGAATAAAAGCCGTGGTAAAGGTGGGAAGCAAAAAGTCAGAGCGAGAGCACCAACGAACCCGAAGGAGGGGGAGGAAGCCGCGAAAAAGCTAGTCAAACGAGGACTCGAGTACTAGGCGGAAAAACATGAAGGTAGCACAGGTAATACAGGCCTAATCACCGAACCGCCACATTAACATAGTATCTCCCAGGAGATCAGGAAAAAATCCAAGAGACACTCCGAAAAAACGGGCAAGTCTTCGCCACAGGGGGGGCGGTACGAAGAGTTCGGGGGACCAACGTACTTGTTGCGTAACAGATTCAAACCACCAGGAGGGAATTGAAAATAGCTGGTCACAGCGAGGCAAAATATCTGGTGGCGCCGCTCGACTCTTTGGGATCGCCGCGGGATGCTGGGCGGGGGGGAAATGGGGGCAAAGGCTAAAAAGCCGACTAATCGCTCAGAACGAGGGGAGAGATAAGAGGCGTCAAAGGACCAGCCTCGAAGATTCAAGGTATAACTAAACAAACCAACAAACCAAAAAGGCAAAACACACCACACCCAACAAAAAAAAAACCCCAAAAAAGAAACCAACCCTAGTCAGCCGGGAAAGAAGAACGAAGGATCAAAAGCGCGAATGCGGGGACTCTGGGCCAGGTAAGCGGGGAAGAAGACGAAGCGGAGGAGGGATCGTCGAAACAAGAAAGAAGGACTAAGAAAGGAGGGCTCCGGGGGGAGTATAGGAGAACCTAAAAAAAAATTCTGCTCTCCGGGAAACCCTGGCGGAAGGATCGCCCAGCAGCTACACCATAAAAGGCGGGGTAAAAACTCCTAAATAAGAGAAGCGAGGGTAAACATCGCTCTAAACCAAAAAACAAACCAATTGGGGCTTCCCCTCGGCCAAAAGTCGGGTTTAGTAACCCACTGAAGTGGTTATCGATAACTACATCCGAAAATGCCCAAGATCGGGAACAGACCAAGGTTTTGACACCGCAAAAAAAAAAGGTAGGGGGGTCAGATCGGCCCCGCGACTCGTCAGGGGACAAGGAAGAAAACGCAGGAAAAGGAATTGGTAGACAGACGGTTACCACTCAGACAACCCGCAGTTGTCCACGCGCTAAATGAGGGAACCGGGGGGAAAGGTGAAAGGGACGAAGGAGCAGCCGGGGCGCCCCGGGCGCAGCTAGTCTAAGAATAGCTCATTACAGACTGAAGAAAAAGAGCTGGGGGGAAGAAAACGGACCCACGTTAGATCGAAGCTTAACAGACGCGGGAAAAAAAGGGAAACGCGAAGGTAAGAGGGGACAGAGAATCTGGTGACTAGTGCGTGGGGAAGAAAAGTGTCGTGGTGGGGAAACCGCGAACAGCGCTCCCTACCGAAGAGCTCTTTCTTAGCTTAGGTGAGAAAGGGGGGTGGGGAAACGCCCTTTCTGGAATGCCAAAAATCCGACTTCTCATTGAACATCGAATGGAACAGATCGAATCAAAGACACTCCGCTTTGGAGAGGTGGGGCTCCGATCACCGGTCAACACCTGAACAACGTCTCAATAGTCGGAAACCGAAACAGTCGCGATGCCGGCGCATCATGGCAGGAAAGTCGCGGGCGAAACTCTGGGAGAGGCTCAGGGCATCGCACGATCCGGAAAGGAACGGAGTCTGCGAAAAGCAACCGGTCGCATGCCGAATGGCGGGACCCACGAAGCGACGCGGGTGTAAACGCTCAGAAAGTTGTCCAGGAGGGGCACGACCCGAGGTAGAAACGAACCATCAGGCACAAGGAAGGACCAAAAGGACGCGCTTCAGTGACCTCTACAAGCCACAAGAAGGCAATGCAAGTGTCACGGGCTAAAACGGAAAAAAGTCTTGAACGCAGCTTAGAAGAAATCAGTTGGGTCTATACATTGGAAATAAGGGGACTATCCTAAGGCGCGTGGTTTTCCACTAAAACTAAATGTGCCTTAATAGAGGTGGAAAGCCCGATAAGAAGCGAAAGCTAAGACCCACGGACTAGAGAAGGGCACAAGCAGTCAGGAAAATGCCTCCACCGTAGAGCGGAAGAAAGGAGTTTCAAAAGGACCTGCGCCGAAAGGGTTGAGAAAGAAATCAGAACAGCCAAAGAAAGCACACAAAAAAACGGAGAGAGGTAAAAGAAGAGAGAGGAGAAATGTACGACAGAGGGCGCACAACTTGAACGAAAAAACCTACTCTACCGCCAGATCGCGGCGACCCAAAACGGGAAGAAGGGAAGAGAAGAGAGGGAGTTCGCCGGGGAGGAACAAGGCGCGTAGACAAACCTTTGACCATCGATGGTAGGACAACCCAAACACCCCTCACGACGGACCGGAGGAACTACGGAAAAACATGAGGCGAGAAAAAAAGCTCCGTTCAGCCCGGGGCAGGGAGAAAAAAACCGTTGCATCTCGGATGGGTAAAATGTAGGGGAAGATGCCATGAAGAGCGCAGTTGAAGCGGGTAGTAGAGAAGACAAGGGGAAAACAGAAATAAGGCCGTGGGGGACGCCGACAAAGGGTCGATCGGGGAAAACCTGGAGTAGGACGCGTTTGGAAAAACAGCGGACGGTTCCCACATGGATCCGATCAGGGATGGTCGTAGGGAGCCGCATAAAGGCACGTACAAAAGTACAGGCCTGTCGGATACCATGTAACGAGATGGCGGACGCCCCCGAACAACGGGACAAAATTCAAAACGCACCATCTAAAAAAGGGGTTAATCTGGGGGGAAAGAGGTGAAGGGTGGGAATGGGGCACGGCGAAGAGACGTCCCTAGGGATTCAGTGCACACGATATCCTGGAGGGAACATGGATCGAACGGGACCGAGTATTCGGGAACGTCGAAAGGGCCTGGAGGTCAACGTGGAGAAGGACAACTACTACACGACGATGGGCGCCGGCCGGGCTCAATCCAAGACAGGAACTTGTTATTTTGGAAAGCGAAGTCAAACAGATGGTTTCGACGACGGGGTACGCTGTCAAGGAACGGCGGTGGCCATAAAGCGCATAAAAAGGGGAAAGATTAGCGTCGGGAGAGTAACAGAGGTCTAAAAAACTTAAAATCGTGTTAAAAATTGGACCCGCTTTCGACTAAGGGGAATACACTAAACCCCCTTTAACAAAAGGACTCGAACGTGGCCAAAGACAAGAAGAAACTCGGTCCGGGGCGGCAGACGGCGTCGGCGCTCAATCAACAAAGGTCGCGCAAGTGTAAGGAAAGCTCCGGACGCCTCGACCGAAACGTGAGGGGGGGGAAACCGGACCGGATCGATGGGTAGGAAGCAGGGACCAACGGGTGGGCTTCCAAAACAGAGGGTCGCGGGGGGGAATCCACGAAAAAAAAAAAGAAGGGAGCAAAGGGGGACCATCGATGTACACCGGGCGGAGGATGAAACGCCCCAGTGAGCGCCGGTGCCGAAGATCGAACCCAACAGGAGTATTTACCCCGTCTATACAAGAAAAAGACACCGCAAAAAGACACGAAACCAAAGAGAAGGGCTTACAACAAACCCTTTGTCTGGAGGGGGGGGCAATTTGCAAGACGAACGGAGGGCTAAAGGCTTTCAACCGTGAACCGAATGCGAGCCGGCGGAATAAAGCTAGGACAACCCCAACTCAAAGGAAAAAAACCAGGAAACAGGAGATGTTGATTAGGAGAAGAAGGGCAACCCGCTGCAACAGCAATCTACGATCCTCCGGGAAGCCAAGTCACAATCTATCACGGAAACAGGAAGAAGGGCCTGGATAAAAAAGGACGAGCACTGAGGCCAATGCAGCGAAAGCAGATCAAGCAAAGATCCGACAAGAATGTACTGTGATATACTCACCCAGGGCTCGCGAGCTGATAAATAAGAGTGGAAAGACCGAGGTGGGGTGACTGGCAAAAAATAAAGTGGGGAAAGAAAACGGCATGAGCCACACCTCCTGGAGATTCTGGGAAAAGAAAAGTTGGACCGAATTTAACACGTGGGATCGGCGTAATGGGAATGAAAAAACCCTGTACTTCATGTTCTGTGCCGACTAAGGGGTTCAGACAAGAAAACCGAACCGGGACCAAAAGCCAACGGACCACTGCTCAAGAATGGTCAGGCACCTCACCACACGAATTGGAGTACAGAGGCGGCACTTCGGCCTGCGTCGGCCTCTCAGGGGAGAAACCTGCCAGAGACTAAAGCCGGGCCAAAACGAAAGAAAAAAAATAACGAATTCTCGATCCGGGGCGAGGGGGGGTGGGGAAAAAGTGTGCAGGGGAGTTGAGAATAGGACAAGACTCAGAGTCGACTCTGGTAAACATCGGGGGAGAAGCGCAGTGGACATCTGGGAGAAGAGGTGACGAAGGGGGAAAAAAAGAGTGTGAGACAAAAACCCTAAAAGAACATGGGTCGAAAGGGGAACGACACCAGCGGGATGGGAGACAGACGCAAGGGGATTTGGACACAGAAGAGCGGACCCGGAACGGGCGATAGCGATCACAGGGAGGGACCAGGGAGGCTGGTAGTGATATGCTGGAAACACATCCTCCGTAAAGCGTTTCCGACAACCGCCGGAAAAACCGGTTGAATAAACAGGGGGGGGCGATCTTGGTCCTTTCAATACGCAAATGTCATCGATAACCAGACGAGATCACTCGACGTCCGGGGAGTATGGTTTTGACAGGCCGGGGTTTGGGGGGGGGAGGGAGGTGTCTGGCCACTGTGACTCAAAACCCGCGGGCGGCCAGACCGGCGCCAACCCCTGCCCGGCTCTGTCAAAGACACGGGATCTTCTCATGGGGGGAGAACTGGAAACGGTGGGAGGAACCGGTAGAAATCGAGTAATTGTTACGGAATCGCTCTGGCTGCGTTCCGGAGCCCAGAGTGGTTTGTCCGAATAAGGTCCTAAGACCTTCCAAGTATGAAGGGTATGAGCCGACCACTGGGACCCTTGTTATTGAGCCCTTGCAGGATCGCCAATCCACTCAGGGGGTCTCAGAAATTCCGCGAAACAGCAAAAGAAAGAAAAAACATGACCATTGCATCGAGACTTAATATGTCCGCAGGGGTCGATCTACGTTTCTCAACCACACCTAAGTCCGGGCTAGTAAGGATTGATCGGACGATCACAACAGAGGTTACGTTTGAGGAGAGCGATGAACAGGGCAGCTAGGTCCCACTGCCGTTTATGGCTCCATCTATACAGCGAGGCGAGGCAAGTGCTTCCTCCCAGGGACCTTGGGTTACATCCGTAAAACAGTACTAAGGCCGAAGAAATCGACCGTGTCCTTCTCCAAGGTTCCTACAAGTGAAAGGACGAACCTGGGGTGGGGTGCCACTAGAAATCGGGTCCAACATGGAAGGAAAGTGGGCCATCGTGAATGTAGGGCAAGACAATCTTCTCGGAACTGGCGCAACATGCGTTCAATAGAAGACAGGGAAGTAGTTACTTCCATCGGAAGGGGGTGAACTCGTACGTCCTATAATACTAGAGTTCGACTCATCGAGAATATCTCTCAAAAAAAACAACAAAACGGATGGAATGAGGGATCACATTCGACGGAGGAGGACGTCGACGGCATCGCTAAGAAACGGTACACTACTTCCCTTCGGGGTGCGGACCGTGAACTAATGCAAGAGCCTAAATTGTCACTCGAAACGTGGGGTCTAAAATAGGTCCCCGCACTCAATTCTGAAAGCACCAAGACGGAGTGGGTCAACGTTGACCATCTTTCTACAAAGCAATATCTTCATAAAACACAGTTATAGCAGTTGGGACAGTCTAGTCCTCAAAAAACCCTTTTCAGGCAGAGCTACATCCTTCATGATGGAAAACGAATCAAGTAGCGTATCTGTAGTCACCAAGATTCAAGGCCAGAAAGTCTTCTGTTCTAAATGGAAAAGAAGCAGCGCTGCCTCCACTACAGGTCTGTGCTTCAGTTTGGAATAATCTCACAGCGATCAGCAGGTCTCAGGTGTTTTGATACGTATCTGAGTTCCTCGATACAGAACTCCTTCCAAAAAAAGGAAATCATCTGGGGGGATGTTAATCTTGTCAGAGAGGCGAATGCGGATAGTCAGGGACTTTCAAATAGAGTTACTGGGTCATGAAGCTAAGAGTCACTCTGAAGATCGATAATTTAACTAAGACCGATAGGGCGGCACCGAAGAAACGGAAAAGAGAAATCGATTGGTTAAAGAAATCCTTATTGATAGCCGGAAGGTGGTCAGTGGAACAAGATGGATACCGAATGAGCTTGGAAGTGTTGCTACGCTAATAACCTGGGGGTCGAGGTACCCTTTAGCAGACAAAGAAGCGTGAGAATAATCCAAAAGGGGGGAAGGTACAGACCTCAGGAAAAGAACAATAGCCTGAAGAGGATCTACTCATCACCCAGGGTGAACTGACGACCTTGTTTTCTAAAGTCGTCTCGAAGGATTTGGGTAAACAGAGAAATCAAAAGTCTATGGGGACTTATCAATCGCGATCGCAAGTGACCACGGGAAAGAGAAGTTTTCCAACCAAAGGGGGAGGAGAGGTCATGGGGTCCACGACGAGGAGGAACAAGGTGAATGTCATCGAAAAGAGGGGGGGGGAGGCTGTTCACAAGAGACTATAGAATAAGAGATGCAGGAGCGCTAAAAAACGAGACGTCGTCAGGTTTAAAGATATTAAAGAAGAAAAAACAGGGGAAAGAGGGTACAAAGAGAAGCGGCTCGGGGCGCGGCAGGAATCTTTTACAAAGACTTAGCGAAGGGGGCTCTCCGTCAGTACAATGGCACCAAACATTCTCAGCATGGTGAAGCCCATCTACGCATAGGGGGCAACACGCAGATTCACATGAAATACGACGAGCTCAATAACGGCGCGGCACCGCCTTGAACGTGGACGGCCTGGAGTGGAAGGAAAGGAGTCTTCAGACAAACACGAAACTACCAAAAAGACGGGGGAAGTGCGACAAGCTCACAAAAAGGAGCCCAAAGGACCACGGGGATGAAACATTCAAATAGTCGGACCAGACTCTGCCGGGGGGCCGGCGCTGCAAGTGGAAGGAATGGTGTCGTAAAAGGAAACCATCTGGAAGTGGGCAGACGTAAGATTCATCGGCCCTAGGAAAGTAAAATCTCTTGGCGGAGAGGATACGCATTTTGGGGTAAGGCGCGGAGGAAAGTGGAGGGGGCCATGAATCGACACAAAAAAAAATAACTATAAGGAAATAAGGAGGGAAAGACTGGGTCAAGACCAAATAGTTGGAAAACGTCGAGGGCGAAAAGGGGGGCAGACCTTCTTACGAACCACTACGACGGTCCCAAGTAGATAGGCAGGCAAAGTAGGGTGAACTCGTACCAGTGTAAAGAAATACCAAACGGTACACCGCAAACGAGTAGCAAAAAATTCTGAACCGTAGATAGAGGGAGGGGGTGTAGGACGAATAAGCCGGGAAGTTAGAAGAAGGAACCAAATTGCTGGTACGATCTAGGACCTCCAGAACCCTGAAACGCGGTAGAGGTCCACCGAAAAAAAATCGAGGGATAACAAGAGGATCCACACGACGTGGGGTTGAGGGTTACCCGCCCCCCATTGGGGAAAAACAAGGACGTGTTCCGACTGGGCATACAATTCACCTCCCCCCCTCCCTGAAGCCGGGGTGAGAAACTCCCAAACTGACGGATTCTCACTGAGGGGGTACCTTCTCTCTAGAAACTTCCCCGAGATTACCGCAAAAGAACAGGGAGCGTATTTCCTTAGACGAAGGCCGATGGGAAAAAAAATGACCTCCTCTTTAGGGGCCTCAAGGGTGGAAAATCTCATTATCGCGTTGCGTACGCTTGGTTAATTGGTCGTGAAGGGATAACAGGTCAGCCAAGGCAAGAAATGGAAAAGACTCTCCGAATGGATGGGTCTCAAAGTAGAGATTAGTCGCACACTTTCACGAGATCAAGGTGAAAAAAGGGAGACTGACCGCGACGTGAAGAACGATCTCTTTTGAAGGGGAAAGGCGTGGAAAGAAGGTCCGGTTGACATACATCCAAAACACCATCGCTAAGGGTAAGTGACTCGGCCGGCCAAGGTTGGAGTAGTCAAACAATTTGGGAACTGCGAGGGGGCCGAGGAATCGAAATGGGGATGGTGAATCGGGGTAAAAACGAGACAGAAGAACGGACTGGTCTCATGCAAACCGTTCAAAAGAAGGACCTACACAAAGGGAATCCCATCGAGATACACAAGGAAAGCGGGCAGGCTTGCGTAGGTGGGTGGGGGGGGGGACTGGGAACAAGCCGATCACGTATGTCAGGGGAAACTCAAAACAAAACGCCCCACCTCGAGACTCAAGAACCTGCGGGGCGTATTCGGAATAACTAGCAGCCGAGGACGTTTAACAGTTTTTGCGAGGGAACGAAGGGGGGGCGCCAACTGGCCCGATCGGGACCATTACCAGGCGAGGAACCAAAGGAACGGAGGGAAAGGTGGGGGAACGTGCATCACACCAATGTAGGACAGGACTAGCGGGGGGATTCCAAGGGGGCCTCGAACGAAGGGGGGAAGAAGACGATCTGCAAGGTGAAAAGAAGATTCACGAGGCACATGGCCGTCCCGCAAATCATGTGGGTAAGCCGGGAAGGGGTAGTATCCGAAGAATTTTGGGAAACCGAAACGGCTCTGGCTGACGGGGAGGAAGCCCAGAAAAAAAGCTGCTTGCTCCTTAGGGGAAAGGGAAGAACGACGACCGGCGAATGGGGGAGCGCCGAAAGGCAGAATCTTGATGGGGGAGGTTCTCACGGGTGGCGACCGGACAGATCAAAAATCGCATCCAAAAAAATAGAAAGGAAAAAAGGGATAGGGGTTGAGACGCGAACCTAAAAATACAGGCCCAAGAAACCATAGGGCATCCAGACAAGCCACGCGCACTCCTCGCAAGAAACCAAGGACGACGAGCGACCTCGATGAGGTCAAAAGGGGAGACAGGCAGCGGGGGGCCAACAAGTACGGAAAGGGCGGCTCAAAACAACCCAGCCGCGGAGCCGATCAACTTGGGCAAGGAAAAACATGAGGAGGCAGAGACTCAATTGTCGAACCCAAATCCTGGGGAACGACATAGCGGAACGCCTTGCATAGAAGTCGGAAGAGTTCATGGCAGGAAAAGCCAAGAATGGGGGTGGCGAAGGGGGAGAAGAATGGACAGTGTGCCCAGGGTACACAATAGCGTTGGGGGCCTCGGGGGAAAAAGTTAGTCTCGTGACCAACGGAGCGATGAGAGAGTAGAACCACTCATTTTAACAAGGCTGCAATAACAAAAAAAGAGAGGTAGTATTAACCCGATCACGCCGCAGAAGAAAGGATTAAGTAGAAATAGGAGTTGCACATGGACTCAATTAAGAGTTTCAAAAACAGAAGTAGGAAGAAAAGGAAGCATTTCCGAAAATCTAAGGGCGGTTAGACCCGTTCAACGGGTCAAGGGCAGAAGGGCCGGGGGGAAACGCTTCAGATTAGCAAGTGGAAAGTGGAGGGGTGCATCTGATCGAGGACTTCGAATCCGGGAGCAGAAAGGGAGAGGAAGGCTTCACTAAAAATGCCAAAATGGAGAATGACAAATGTTGGCAAAAAATACATAAAAAATCGATTCGACCGGCCCGAGGGAAATCAGTAAAAAAAAAGGAAAAGGAGATTCACCAATACAGAGGGTAAAGAATTGGTAGGGGAGAGAGGCATACGAAGCATTTCATGGAAAAGGCGGTGAAAAAACTGCGCGAGCGAAGAAAGAAAAGAGGGCGCAGGAAGGATTTGAAACGGAATGCTAGGCAAATCTGTGTGAAAGGGGGGCTACCCTGTCATGGCACAAAGACAGGATACTGGAACGAAGTACCCACTCTAAAGAAATCTCTCGTGGAACAGCTACGTAAAGCAATCGATGGCGGTCAATCGAGGAGGCAGAATTCAAGGAAAACGCATCCGGCCAGGCGGGGAGCCGAAGGGGTAATAAACCTGTCGAAAGACAAGACCTACTCACATTGTAGGGAAACAGTCAACCGAAGACGATGTGGGGAAAAAGGGAAGGAGCGGAAAGGTCATGGGGGCTGAACCCCAGACAGAAAAGGGGTAGCGGGGCTACTTCAAAAAAAACGGGGCGAGGGGAGGTGGACTACAGATCGATTCAATGAAGGCTCTAAAAATCGCCCTCGCGCAAGGGGGGGGCCGGAATATCACGGGAACAAAAAAGGTGGAATTAGACCAAAGAGTTTCTTCTATAATCCACCGCGCCGAACAAGATATCGTCTTCAGGGAGATCTGGGGAGGTTCCCGGCTAAGCGTCTGCTGTCCGCTTCCTTTGGGTTCAGATTGTGCAGCCCACTCTAGTGCCTCAGCAGAATCTTGCTCTGCCCAAGAAGCAATTACAGCCTTTTTCGGGGGAATTTAGAACCCTTTTTAAGGCCCTGGAAGACCCTCCTTCAAAGAAGAGACTCTAGGAGACGGATCGCTCATGTGGTCGGGCCTGCGAATAGGGAGTTTCCCGAAATGGCCCCATAAGGACCAATCCTAACGCTTCTACCAGTGACAAAGGAGCCGAGAAAGCGATGAAGAGGTTAAACGAAGGAAAAAGGCTCCGATCGCTGGGGGGGCCTACTGGGGGGAAAGATTGGAAAAAAGTAAGTGTTTTTACCACGCAAAAAAACTTACACGACGCGGCCAAAAAGGGCTGGGTAAAGTGACGTTTTCAGGGGGGAAATGGCCAGGGAGCCAAGGAATCGCTCTTGAAAGCTCAAGAATCTTTACACTGGGTCTGGACGGTGAGAAGAAGAAGGGGGCGCCAAAAAACCGAACCAGGGGGGTCCATTAAATGTACAACTGGCAACGGGAAAGTTAGAAGAGAAGCGCATTAATCGCGGGCTCGCGATTGCAATGAAAAGTACCCGGGGAAGGAGTCATGACCAGGCTCGAACTAATGCTGAAAAGAATCTATCAAAAAAAAAAAAGAATCTCAAGAGCGTCCACGAGAAGGCGCAAAAAATAGGGCCTAGCCTGTACGGAAGGAAATTCCCCGCAAAGCACTACAAACCAAGACGATCCGGAGGTGTCGTCGGCAGGAGACTCTCATCTGCGGGTCAAAAAACGGGGGCTAGGGAGGGACCGACAACCCAACTGTGTAGAAATTTGGGACAGCATTTGCAATAAAAAATTAACACTCGCCACGCAAGGGGGGGCCACTGTGAAAAGGGCA
>Ga0179591_1346872_pt1 | contig 16032 bp, 9 predicted proteins | sample CZOMad2_1_08_16f_FD_182891 | JGI IMG/M metagenome (GOLD analysis project Ga0179591, IMG submission 182891) | Vadose zone soil fungal communities from Angelo Coast Range Reserve, California, USA - CZOMad2_1_08_16fungal (PacBio error correction) | ecosystem: Environmental > Terrestrial > Soil >...
CTGGTGCAGAGAGAGGGAAAGACCCTGGGTTGGAGGATGAATCCGCCTCTCGTGCCAGAAACAGGGGATAAAGCTAAAGAGAGGTGGAAAGGTAATCACTCACCGCAGGCATCAAAGAATCATGATCAAAGAGAGGAATTGACAAGAGAGTAGTTACCACTTTGTTCCCTGTGCCTCACGCGCAGGGGGGGCATCTACCTGTAAACGACCGGTCTAACAGACCTGAAAAGCCCGAACCGGAGGGAAAAGGTAGGGCCCGTTAGGTTAGACCTCTCATACTATAGAGAAGTACCCTTCTTATGTATCATTCTAAGTGTCTGATCTCAATCCACATTTAGCTAAAAATCAAGCGGGAAGGCTAAGCCCTACGTCCGACCTGCAGGAGGCCAGATGGCCGCTTCCTCGCCTCGCTAAGTCCTCGAGCCTGATTTCGGGCCAGTGAAGATCCTCTGAGGGAAGTCGCAGGATGGTCCCCTGACCTTCTCGGTTGCCCGCGAGGAAGCCTGGGCGGACGTCAAGGGGATAGAAAGCTTCCAGTCAAATTGCAAGACCGGACCTCTTAGGAAGGGCCAATCAAGTCCATCTCATTACTTTTTGACCACCATCGAAAGACCGGGAAAAGGCCCTAAAAAGAAGAAGGGGGACCGCATTGCGGAGAAGGGGGGTTGGCTACGTGAAACGCAATCGAAAAGACCCAGGAAATAAAAGAAATCCCATCGGTAGCTCCGGTCATTGTATCTCGTAGGCAGGTCAAAGACTCTGCCCTGGAACGTAAAAACGAAGGAAAAGAAACTGCATCGCACCGGGCGCAATTAGGCGGAAAGACTGAAAAGAAGGTCAGGTCCCGTCCCATCTATTTAGTAAAAGGCGCCCTGGACGGGCAGAAGGAGGCCATGGGGTCTCAGTCGTAATAAGCGTTAGGACGTCCTCCACAGGTCCAAAAAGGTAAACTGAAGGAGAAAGTGATCTCATGTTCGTACCTAATTAGGGAGACAGCGATGAGATCACAGTTGCGCAGGCAAGCTATGGCTCATCAGGATTGCATGTCGGTGCCGACGGGGAGCATGGGTGAAGGGCCAAAAAAGGGGGAAATGGATGAAATGCTGGGGCGGCCTTTTCTTGACCTGTGTGGAGGTACGTCGTCTTAGTCGGGGCCTTTAACAAAGCGCAGTGCCTCATAAGATATATTAGGGTGCAGCACCCATCAACAGAAATCACTCGCAGTGAAAGGGGCCACAAGTTACACTAGTAACAAGCTCCCAACAAAGGGAAGGAAGTGATAGTCCACCTACAATTACAACAGACTTATCAAAAGACTAACTGAGAAGACGGCCCATATTCCTCTGGAAGGTGTAAGTATCAAACTCTGGCAAAAGATGCGGTTCAGGAGAGAGAGGAAGGTAGCCTGAGGAAGAGGAACCCAATAATAGAATCCAAGAGCAGAATAATTCACGCACCTGATACTGCGTAAAATAAAACGAACTCATTTTTCTGCACACACATACCACATCCAACCCCTACTAAGTAAAAGATAGATCCTCATAGGTCTCTCAGGAGAAAAGCTGTCATTCACACCTTACTGAAATTCGGCTGTGAGGAAAAATCAATGTGGTCAACAAGAAAAGAAACTGGGATTGTCCGGGCCTTCGGAATGAGTCCAATGTCTTCCTCTACATTTAAGGTCTATGCCAAGTCTTTTGACTAACTAAACTGGGGGAAAGGGTTCTCTTGTGGGGACTTTGTCACCTAAATTAGAGAGGACACGACCGAAGAGGGTCAGATTATCTAACCGCACCCGTTGGGGGTCAAAAGTTAACGCGAGAACGGGGGCGGAGAACGTAGAGAAAATTATGTCTAGGAGGACAAATTACATCAAGGAAACCGTAACTTCCTGTAGCGTCGCGGAGTGGGGTAAAGAGTATCATACTGCGAAGAGAAGCGGGTAGGTGAAAGTGTGTTTAATAGCTCTACGCCCTATTAAAGGAGTCCTATATCTTGAAACAGATGCAGAAGATCCAAACGGAAAAATAAGCTCCCGGGAACCGATCCCCCGAACAAAGAGTACAAGATTCCTGTACCTGCCGTCCCCCGCTTTTGCAAGTCTGCTCTGGCAACTTGAAACTTGGCAGGCAACAAAAAGCGAAGGGAGAAAAAATTCAAGAAAGGCATGACGGCATCCATGCGTCGGTGACTCGGAGAAGGCGGCGCCAACCACTGACGTCTAGAACAAGGTGGATCCAAGGATGGGGGCAAGCCAGCCGGGGGTCTTAGGTCGCCTGGCAAACGCGATCTCGGTTCGGCTGTAAGAATTTCACGCCTCTCTTTGCCTTGATTTGGGCTCGGGTAGCAGATAAAGGGAGAGGAGGCTTCTCCCTAAGGAGCAGCCTCGTCTTAAAAGGCACGCCTCTCGTGTGCCTCTTCTTTCAGAAATACTCTGCACCACTCCACGATTGGAGGGAGGACCTCAAAGGAGGCATGGCGGGGACTCCGTCGTCTCGATTAAAGGTCCCTAACCTTAAATGTTCTAGAAAATGTCGGCAGGACTCTACCAGTTCACCAACAAAACGGCAGCCGGATCAACCAACCGGCAGTTCTCCCGGGAAAACAACATAAACGGAAGACCGCAGGTCCGGCCGGAATAAATAACTCTCCGGCCTGCTCATGGTCTGGGGAAAAAATGGTACCGGCAATTTCCAGAAAAAACACGTAGGAGAAAAAAAACCAGATGAAAAAAGAGAGAGACGTTTCCCAATTTCCCGGTTCGTCGAAGCTGGGTACGCATACCTGTTCTGGCATCAAAAAAAAATTTGTAGGTATGAGTTACTGATCCTCGCGGTCTGGAGGGGGGAGTCGTCAAGAGTAGAACGGTGCTTTTGCGCCCCGAGTTCTCGTGGGGGTAGCGCCGTGCTGATTACTCCCTAAATACTCGCCCGGTGAAACGGTCGGGCAGCCCGATAGAAAAAAGCAGAAGAAACTGATTGCCCACCGACTCGGTTGTGTTCGGGCGAGAGGGGGCAAGGGGAGAGGCGAAGACGGGGACTAGACCTACTTTTGCGGGGAGGGGAGCAGAGTAAAGCGAAAAGCTTGAAAGCAAACCAGTCTGCCGCGAGCGTGGTTACTCAGGGAACGAGGGGGGAGACATAGGACGTACAGGGGTTGGCCTGACCCTCTATGCTGTGTGCGTCGTCCTGCGGAAGCCTTCCCACTAGTGCGTAGCTGTAAATCTAGGTTTCCAAAAAACTCGTGAAAAAGAAAGGGATTCAGCCCTGACTGGGGTCATTGGTGAAATCGCCGCATGTTCACTGGCATTGTGTAGCGAACCCAGGGCCAAAACAGAAAAACGTTTGCACTCCCCAAAGTCGTAAAAAAAATCGGGGGGGGAAGGGTGATCGGGCCCATTGTTCCCCCCTGTGGACCCCGAAAAAAACCGTGAAATGTGCAACGATGGCGATTTGATCGGGTGAACGAAGACGGGAGGGGAGGGGAAGGAGGAGGGACCAGTTCTCATCGGAATCTCTTCAACTTCCTTCCTTAAAATCGAGCTAGAATGCAAACTACGGCCGCGCTGAACCCTTTTGGTCAGCACCGTATCCACAGGAGGGAGAGAAATGTGCTTTTCTCTGGTGCGCCCAGGAACAGGACTCACCATTCACCGAGACAGAGGCGCACCTGTAACGCAGAACTGTACGAACCGGGGAGAGAGGAAGGAAGTGTTAAGAATTGGGTGAGGCCCTGTGACTTGGGGGCGTTTTGTCACGCACGGGGGCCTGCGACGCGCCGCCTGCTATGCTAGTTATGATCGGGATTATAAAGAAAAAGAGTGGGGAGTTGGTTTCTGGTGGGGAACGAAACTGTCTCGAGTTCGGCGACGGCGTCTCTTAAGCTCAGGAGTCTGCCCGCGGGGTCGGAGGGGGGGATAAACCATCCGAAGGGGGTGTGAAACCTGAGGGAAGGTGATAGGAAGCACCATGCCTTTTTACCTCTTGGAAAACCACTACGGGTAACGCTATTTAGGGTAAGACTGGAAGTGTCGGGACCTGACTCTCCAGCTAACGTGGCAAAGGGGGGCATAATGGGAGGGGCCGACGCCCTGCTCGGGTTTTCTTCTGCTGGTCCGAAGGTTTTTTGGGGGTGGGCTTTGTGAGGGGTTGGTTGACCACAATCTCGACGTGAAACGCCCGACAAATGGGTGGGGGACTTTTGCGGCCGAACGAAGAAACGGGGCTAAGACCGACCAGTGACCGACGTTCGAACCCGACAATGTCCAGTCCCTCGCGGAAGTCAGTTAGTGCAACCCTCTGAAAAGGCTAGTCTATAAGGGGTAATCACGCGTGCAATTTTGAGCGGGGAAGTGACCCGAATAGAGTTCAAAAAACGGCAACTTCACCGTCCGGTGCGCGCCTAGAGGTTCCTAGATTGTGTTAATGAACCGCAAAGTCCAGTTACGTGCCGGTCTGGGGTCCTATCACTGTGTGGAATGACTACAGATGGGACGCAAAGAACAACAGCCGCGGTCACGGAACTAAGGGGGTAGCGTTCGGCTTAGAGGGGTTCAACCCCAAAAAACCACAGAACCTGAGCTGACCGGGCTACGAACAAGTAAGGCGGCAAGCCGCCGGCCTTGAATCTCGCGTTTCGCGCAACGAGGATACGGACAAAGAAGTTCCTCCCGCCTCGTGGGGCACCGTGGACCCGGATCAAGGGCTGAAGGCTGGCTGCTTGGCACGAAAGGAATAAGGGGGAGGCGAAGGCTGCGGGGGGAGGCAAAGAAAGGGAAAAAGAGAAACTAGCTCATCGCGGTAAGTTGCCGTTACGAACTGTCGCTATAAATCGAAAGGCATAGATAGAAACTCACTCGACGCCTGGCCGACCCGAGAAGAGGGTGATGAAGGAAGAAAGGATCGACTTGCTGCGGTTACAAACTTCCTCAAGCGCGGGGGAGCTCACGCGTGTTCGGGAAGCGGGGGAAACGAATGCCACTACCCAACCCTTGTCGTGCCGCTTGGCAGAAACGGAGCGATGTCTCCATAGCAATGCCGACGAACTGCCGTTAGAGGGAGTATCCTCTTAGCATACGGCCATTACGGAAATCTCTGCAACAAAAACGCGTATGCCCAGCACCGAGGCACCCATGAAAGCAGGGGGTCAAGTCCGATATCGCCGGCAAGAAAAGGAGAATGCGAGGACCCTGGTGGCGATATCTTCAGCGCCACTATAATGGGGGTTTTTTGTGTGGGGGTTTGAAAGAGTCCGTGCACGAGCAAAACCGGAGCAAACAAGCCAAACACGTGAAAAAGGATACGGAATAGAGAGAAAAAAAACGGCTAGAGGAAAGAGATAGGTCCCGGAACGATGCTTCACGGAAAAAACCACAGAGTTTATGATCCTCGTCGTGCTCGGTCGACAGTCGAGCGAGTAGACCTCGCTCCCGCGCAAATGCAAAAAGAAAACATATGCAGGAGAAGAGGGATCCAAGACAGATGGGACACTTTTGCCTCCGGTGGTAGCTTAGGCATGCGCGCAGGTTGGGTTTGTCAGTCGACCGGTCACTGGTCGGAGGGCCAGCATTTCAGCCCGCGAAACAAAAAATCGCACCGGGAATAAAGAGACGGAGGACGACCTCTCAAATACCCCTAGGGCCCTACCCCTTAGTGTTAGCCGTCGGCGCGGTGCCTCTCTTCGAATCAATACATCGTTAACGAAATCTATCTGAACGGCAAAGGGCAAGACACGGAATGAGCAAAGGGGCAGATGAAGATGTCGCCGTCTCGGATGAAGTCTTAGTTTCGGCCATGCCGTCCACTCTGTCGATCGCGCGTAAAACGAGCACGCAGCCCGTTGGCCCGCGAGTCGGGCGAGAAAACGGGCGGGGGGGGAAGGAACGACCCGCGTTCCCTCCTGTGGAACTCCTTCAGGACAGATCCGCCATCGGACGTTGTCCACGGGTAACCAACCCAGACCCTCGCGGGAAAACCATGTCGAAGGCGGTATGGGGGAGAAGGAAGTCCATGGCGCACAGCATAAACCTGTACGGCCGCGACCGGAACGCGACAATCATCTGGTAGGAACGAAAAGGGTGCGTCAACGGGAGGAGGGTACCAGAGAAGAATCGGACAAATGCACGTTGCACCGTACGTAAAAGCCTACGGGTGATTCCCTAGGACCGGCCGCTCCACTTCCAAACGGGGGGGGGGTCCCAAAAAGTGGGCAAATGTCGTCGGTGCCATCGAATGTCCTCATTCTAACGTAGGACGGAACACGAGCAAGACAGCCGCGGCGCCGATCAGGTGGGACCCATGGACGGGGGGGAATCAATCAAGCCTAGCACATTGCAGCAACCTCCTCTGCAGGAAACCGGAGAGCTAGCCAGGATTTAAATTGCATCACGGGGTGGATGCAAGAAGGCGTTCCGCAGGTGACAAGAATCGGTTTCTCTCCACAGCGGCGGAAGGGGTTCTAGGTTAAGGGGAGAGAAGGGGACGGCCACCCGAATCAGTTTTCGGCAAAAAGCATCAGAATTCTGTTTTCCAACAAACCTCGCGTGGGCACAATGCTGCCAAGCGTAAAAAAAGACAGACAACTGAAAAGAAAGAATAAAAGGGAGCTGCACAAGTTGACAGCAATCTTAGTCACTCAGGCCAGCGCTAAATTCCGCATCGTAATGTCAGCAAAGTCTCCGTTTACGAAGACATCTCTCCTTCACAGAGGGACTGACCGGGGATGGAAAACGATCACAACCCAAAACTGCCAGCCTGGAGACCAAACCAAACGTCCTCGCACCGTGAGCATAAACCTGGAAACAATCGCGAAGGCGTCCGCCGAAGCGGAAGGGATAGAGAACCCGAAAAACCAATAACGCTTCCACCTTAGATCCTCAATACCTCCCGCAGCCGACTTAGGTCTTTCAGAAAAGATATTAAAGGCGGGCGTCAGAACAGTACAAAACGGAGAAAAAACCCGGAGGACAAGCGTCAGAATTCTTCTTCGCCCGCCTCGGCAAGGAAAGTAATGGTCACTAAATAAACTCACAGCTGTTTCTACTGAGGGCGGGGAATGTACGAGGGCGGGGAAGCCGGGGTCAATATTCAGCCGCACCGGCTGTCGAAAGGGGCCTAAAGATTTGTCCGAGATCCAGCTCCTATTCTGTAATGGGGTCGGCGTCGCGAAAGGTTAGCAGGGCGAAGAAAGAGCGCGCAAAAACGGACGTGCGCGGAGACCTCATATAACTCTGTTAACAGACACGCCCTCGGTCGGGGTAGCTGCACTCTTCCACGAGAAAACAGAGGTAGAGGTAGAGATACGGCTGGTCCTCAGCCCCTTCTCCCTTTGGCTAACCGAAAAAAACCGCCCAGCCGGCACCCGAGGAAAGCGTCTGAGGAAAACTGTGGAGAAGTGTCAACCAAGGAACGCCGCTCCCCTTGCGGGCGCGGACTATTGCAGGCACGTCTGTCCGGAATGCAGGAATTACGAAACCCAAAGAGTGAGGTCAGCAAGGGGAGGTTGATCGAAAGGGGGAGTACCCGAGGTAACCTAACCGTAAGACCCCCTAATGGGGACTCGCGACCGGTTGAAACGCCCAAATTCGAGAGTAGGAAAAGACTAATGAAGATGATTGGTCTTGCCTCAGACACTCCGCAGCCGATGGCTGGTTGTGGGTAGGGAGGAAAAACCTGAAGCCGCAATCTTCTGCTGCCGGCCGCCGCCCTACAAAATCCCAGAGAAACCGAGCGGCTTAAACAAGTAAAGGAGGATCAAAAAACGAGGCATGCCTCCCTTCAACGAGCCAGGTCTGCTCCTGATGCGAGGGGGAAGAAGGAGTGCACCTACCTGGAGATACTTCCTGTGACAGAAGGAAAGGCTCAGCCCCCACTCAGAGGAGGGAGACAACAAGAAGACTCCGGTACAGCTCTCCTTCGACCCCTAGACCCAAGCAAAGGGGGAAAACATAAGAAAAATCGACAGTAAAAAGGAGTGGGTAGGGCAGTATTCCACTTTTAACGCCGCAAGGCAACCTCCTAGGCAAAGTAAAAGGGGAGGAAACGTGCCTGGAAATCGGCTTGCAAGCCTGCGGGTACGTAAACGACGCCAGTTGACCTCGAGTTTAGTCGGCACCAAGAGGCTGCCGTAGGGGGGTCTGGAGGAGAGTAGACCAGGTTAGGTTTCATTGCTTCCGCGGGGTGATCAGCAGGAGAGCCCCTGACCCTGATACTAGTCCCTACGAGAGTTACCTCTCGGCACGGAAAAAAAGAGGAGCAAGGGAGAACGTCAAAGTGTCCGACTTTGAGGGGTGTCTATACCTGCTGCCGCCGCGGATCAGCGCGGGGTAAAGTAAGAATGAGGCGAGAGAAGATATACAATTTCTACCCTCCCGCGGTTGTCAAAGAGCGGGTGACTCGTACAGCCCGAGAAGTGACGGACTAGAACAGGGAGGGACTGAGAAGGAGAGGAAGGGGCACCTCTGGCGTAGACGGTCGTCTCTAACAAGCCGAGCGAAATCTCCGGAAGACTGGATCAAACGCCTGGCGGATGAATGGGTGAGCGGGGAATTGCAAGCAGGGTGACTGCAAGTGTAACAGCCCGTCCAGGGAATCGGACGTTTGTGCAAGAAAACAAGACAAAGATTACAGATGTGTACGGGGCCGGGGTGCTCGGGAGGAGGACGGAAGTGACCCCGGATGACGCGGGAGCTAGAGAACCCAAGGAGAAAGGACCAGGGGGAAATAGGGGCCAAGGGCAGCCTACGGAACTTCACCGTGACAAAGTGAAAATCGAAGTGCATACTACCTTAAGGTGTTCGCGGGGTCGGGAAGAAATTCCCCGCCTACGTATTCTACTTGCCCTACCCCTTGGGAGTGTACCGCTGTGATTCCAAACCGGTGTTGAACCGAATACTAGGAGTGGTAGAGATTAAAAAGGTGCAAGACAATCAATGCAGAGCAAGTGGGATAATGCCTGAAAATGTTCCGTTAGACGCGCAAAATGGCGTGCAGCCAAGGCAGGTACCTAGTTCCGCCTTGGACGTGGAGAAAGTTTAGGGGGGGCTGCCGCCGCCTCGTTACGTTCCTTTCTAGAGAAAAGTCGGTGAACTTGACTGATCGAGATCGTCGGGGGGATTGGGGTTAGGTGTCCTAGATGAGGAGAAGTTGAGAAAGAACTCTCTTCTGCTTCTCGTTTGCTAGTGCGGGATGTTGCTCCGAATCACCGCGGGGTGTTGAGACTCGCCAAAGGAAACTGTGGGGAAGGGGAAAAAAATCGAGGAGGGGGGAAGAGGAATAATAGTCTGTTTCGCGACTGGGACCTTTACGGCTGGCCGATGGCCTCTCGGCTCTAAGCTGCTTCCACGCTGGTAGGGGGCTCGCTCAGTCTGGCGTGGGACAAGATTGGAGAGTGGGAACAGAGGTTGTGAAAATACTTGGGAACCGGAAGGATCTACGCAGAAACAACGGGACACCTGTTTTATCCAGTGCCAGGCAAAAGACGGACGAGCCGCCAGGCAAACAAAGGAAAATAGAAAAGGGAAGAGGGAGGGCACCATGACAAATAAAGGGAATAGAAATTAATGCTAAGTTGAAGGGTACGACAGAGACTTTGCTGATAAACGCGGGGTTGAGCACGCTCTCGGTGAAACCAAACCGGGGGCGCCCTGCAGGAAGTCGTTGTCCGTCCTAAGGGGGGGGCATATACAGAGAGGAGAAGGGACGGATCATCCCTTCAGGTGACGATCTACATTCACTGGGAAACAGACGCGTACGACTGAAGCACCGAGCAAAGGGGGACGGTTCCGCGGGGAGGGATAGAGGGTAACAACGCCAAGGTAACCCCTATCACCGATGGGGAACGGTACAGATGGGGCGTACCGAAGAGTTCGGAGGGTAAAGGCAAAATCTCTCCGCTTCCGCACCAAACACAAATCCGTGTACCGGACGGGGAATCATCCGCCTCTTCGCTGTATGGGGCCGGCATTCACAGTCAGAGGAGGAAACGTCTAGAAATCTTGAATCATGGGAAAAGGGTCATTATGTTCAAACGAAAACTTAACAAGGCCGGTACTTCGCGGAAGAAACCCGTCGGAAACAAGAGAAAGGTCCTCTTCTTTCTCTGAAATGAAGGAAACCGAGGGGCTATAGGGAAACAGGGCCTACGTCGACCCCCCGGTACAACGACGGCGAAAGATTACGGCGTGAAGAGCTGTAAAACGCTTCGGCTCGGACGGAAATCATGGCTGTAGAACAGGGGAGTAAGGATAACGGGTTGTTAAATCTTGTGGACTAGCCATTCTCCTCTGGGATCCTAGCTCCGCCTAGAAAGCGCGGGTTACGGGCCCGGGAAGTAGAGAAACCAGTCGGGCACGGTCCTCTTAGCCAAGAACCAGCGCCAGAAAAGGGAGGAAAAAGTGGGGGGTCCTCAGAGTGGTTGTCAAGGACTAGTATAGATACCTTCCTAAGGCTATGTCGAGCGGCTGTTATGCGAAAGTTAGAGAGGGGAAACCACCTTTGAGAGGGACGAGTACAGGGAGAAACGCGGAGACTCCCCCTTCCTAAATTTTCCTCGTGACGAAAGTGGGAAAAAGCTTCCGATAGAACGAACTCAACCAACAACGTAAGTGAAAGAGGGGAAAGAGATGGGTGCGGACATTGCTGTCCACGCCGAAAGGGGAAGCCGAAGCCGGAAGAAAGAGAGGGCAATGACCTTACGTTACACAATTTGTCGAACAAACCAAGGCAGAACGCATTCACTGTCGACCCGAACTCGGTTACACGGAAAATTGACCAGCATATGGCTTGGAAACGGGTGACAGCCGGTTCTATGGTCAAGGCAAGGAGAAGGGTGTGGGAGGGCAGCGCCGGGTGGACGGCTCTCATAGGGTTTCAAAGCACCGCCCGCGTCACCCCCATAGTCGAGAAAAGCGGGCTGCGCTTCCGCGGACTGAGTCGTAGACCAGAGCAAATCGAAGGGGGAGGTCGGATCGCTGCCTCGTCAACTCTCTTGAGCATGGAGCGGGCCGACATTTCCGCTCCGCTAAGTAGGATAGAGAAGCAAGAAAGGGGAGAGGTAGACCAGCTCGTGGGGGCCGCCGCTTCACCGGTCAAGGTTCCCTGGGCCGCGTGGTCCCTGAGAAAATCGCGGACCGCACTTTCTGAGTGCGGGAAAGAACGTTCCCAATTCCGTAGGTAAATTCGGGCAGATTACCGCCCAAGCCTACTTTTCCAGAAAACACAAAATCTAAGCTGCATGCCCATACACGCGCGGGAGAGTCGAAGAGCGTGGATGGGGGCAGACGAAAGGGGGCTGACAAACGCGAGCTAAAGCCACATACCGCAGAAGAAGGGTGAGGCTCTCCTTTGGTAGTGGCAACTCATCTCTGTGTCGGAAGGGCCGATCGGGGGAACGCGAAAACCAAACCGAAAACCTGGAAACTACTGAACAGTATCTTCGTGGAAATGAACGCGGCGACACGCCTCCAAAAGGTAAAAAATTTACTTCAAGGGGAGCTCCAGTCGGAAAGACTTCTCCATCAAAGGATGAGAATGTCGACCACTTTATTAAACCCTCTACGCAGAGGGAGCTTGCAAGTGGAAAAGATCGTGATGCGGACATGGCACGATCCGCCGATGACTGAGGAAATAGTCCAGTTTATAGTGATTTGAGCATGGAAGGCCTCGCTACGGAGGGGAAACCTGCAAGGAGGTATTGACCTTATTCAACTGGTATGGATTCCTGCGCTTTCCTACTCGCTGGCAACATTTGTCGTGGCGATGGAACGCCAAAAGAACTGGGGTCCAAGATCAACAACCTCACTCAAGTTAAGAGGGAAAGCGATAGAAGAAAGGGAAAGTCCAACAAAGGTTACTCCCTTGCGATCCGAAAAAAGAGGCCCAAATTCAAAAATCGAAGAGAGAATGAACCATCTATCTTCGTGCCTAGGGCAAACTGAATGAATCGACATCCTTGTTGACCAGCCTGAGCCTTGAAACACTAAAAACGAAAAGCATAGCTCATCACGCACGTATCGCACCAAGCGTCGCCGTAAAAAGGAAAACAGAACGTCGCCACAAAAAAAATAAACTCAAGCAAACTACAGATCAGAAGTCGGACCCCTTCTCTCGACGCCATAGCAAGAGGACGTAAGTGAACTGAGCAGAGGAAACTGAAACCCTAATGAAGACACCAGTCTTACAAACGGTGGGAAGCATCGAAAAGCGAGCGCCCTATTTCTACCTGGAAACCTCCCCTGGCGCGTGGTTTCAAACGATGGTGATTAACACGCTGGTCGAACGGGTAAGCCAGAAAAAAGACGGAGGAAGGGGAACTGCAGCACCTCCGTTGGTCCTAGCCCGGGGGACAATATAATAACGTTTGTCGGCAAAGAGCGCGGCGGAATTGGCAGAGAGACTACAAAAGCCATGGAACGTGAAGGCGCTTCATACGCCCTCCTTGTACGCCAGCCTCTCAAAGAGTTAAGGACTGAGCAAAATTCAAACCCATGAGTCGCAGAAAACTACGGCGTCCTCCAGGAAAAGAACGGTGCTTCAATCTGTGGATCCATCAACAAGACCTGGAAAAGGAAAAAAAAAATTACTTCGAGGACGAAAAGTTCACGGCTGCCTCAAACCCGTTCGACATTTCCTTACCTGGGTGGAGTATAAAATTGTAAGGAACCTCATATGTCTCACGAAAGGAGAGGACCAGTCAAAAGACCAGGCCAGAGGCATAGGAATCACGGCAGTTTGACCACGGGGAAAGGGGACGACAACTGCCTAGTGGGACGGGCCACTGACTTTAGGGGAGGGCGCACACTAGGTCAGGGACGGAAAACCGACTTAGAGTCTATCTGGAGCATCGGGGCTGAGACCGGCATCGCAAAATAAAGGCTCGCCTATCTTGCGTCAGTGCGCTATGGGCCATTACTCATTATACTAACCAGCCCTAGGGGCCATAAAACGCCCCTTCTCTGACAAGCTACTTGCTCGGCGATCGATAACAAATTCCACTACCTTCGTTACCATCCCTGCCCGTTATCCAGCACTAATCTGGAGTAGTTTCTCTAGGGACTGAGCACCCGAATGGCGTACGTCCTCTTCTCGCCGGTCATCGGCAAGAGAAACGCCCTCAAGAGAGAGGCAAATCGTAAACCAAATTCTAAGGAACTCATGACACGAGGAAAACACAAAACACATACTGTCTTCCTCGGTGTCACTAGACCAAACCCTGAATGCCCGTTAGTTGGTCCTTCACTCCGTCGCCATATGACCTGAAAAAGATATAGCACAACAGCAAAACGTAGGTTCGTATATAGTATTTTCCCGATTTCTCTGCAAGGAAACCGCTTTATCTAGAAACCACGCGGCTGTGCAGGGAATGGGGAAGGAGGAACCTGTTCCTCCTGCTTCGTTTCTGGTTGAACCTTCCCAATGCGTCTGTTTTAAACTTTGACGGAGTCGTATGGGGGGGAAGGAGAAGGGAGGAAAAGGAGAGAATGCAAGAACAGGTAGTTATCGGACTTTACTCTGACACCAAGACGGCAAATCTACTTGAGAGGCCCAGGCCTGAAACTTGAGGGAGCGGAGTCTCTGCACACGGTCTGTGCTCAGCAGGTGGTGAGCAGGAAGGAGGGAGGGACAAAGAGGGTAGTATGAAGGGGGAGGGTTAAGGGAGGGGGGAAAGAAGGAACAGGTATTAGGGCGTACCTACTATCTCTTCCAAGGAAAAGAGCCGTCTCCATAAAGTCAGGGCATGTGTCCGTAACGAAGGGATCATCATGTCTGGGCCGAAACCTCGAACTTCGGGAGTTGAAGAGCTCGTCGCTCCTGTCAAAGTGAGGGGGGAGGAAGACAGAGGGCAAGCACAGAGAAGGCGTTCCGAACGATTATGCCGCAAGGCCATAGGAAATTTTTTACGATCAAAATTCAGCCGCAGTTCCATTTAGAAACGCAGCATTACAGCGCACCGGTTTAACGGACCGCAACAGGGAACCGAAGCCGGAAGAGGGGGGGGGTAAGGGTCAAAGTGTTTGATCGGGGAGGGAGGCTCCTTCTGAAAAAGGTACCAAGAACGACCCAGTATCTTGACTAAATAAGAAACTTTTGCATCGGTCCGCAAATACTTAACCGCACCGAAGATGACGAGAGGAGTTGCCTCGTTATCTCTCCACACAGCATAAGCGCGTCAGAGCAAAAGTGGCGCCGAGTCTACTTTCACAGACACCGTTTTTGCTAACAGGTGCAGCTTGTATCTGCCACCGTTTAGCATCAGCCTCCACTTCGCTTGGGTGGAAACGAAAATGGGACAGCTCCTCACAGATGGAAAGAAAGAAGAAAGAGAAAGTTAGACGGGAAAAGGCTTTCAGCCGTTCAAGGAGCCACGGGAGGTCAAGGGGGGAGGAGAAGACAAAAGCCAGAAGGGTCAGCGGTCTTGGTCGCCGTTAGGTGGGTGGGGTGCTCACCAGGGGACAAATATGTTCTGACTCGGAAAATATTTATCGTATCGTAGAGAGAGGTACATAGGGGGAGGATGGGTTTATTGTTTGCTAGGGCGGTCTGATTTCCGGCGAACTTCTCTTTTCCTGAACAATCTACGTGGCAAGGTTGCTTCGGGGACGAGGGGGGAAAGGTCTGCGGGGGAAAACCATTAAGATGATAGAGTGCTCTGCCAGTTCATATTTAAAAAAGACAAGGTGGGCCGATGGAAATTATCTCATAGGGGGAATACATGGAACGAAGGTAGGAAATAGGCTCCACTTTTCCAGTTCTGACAAGTTTAGGCCGCTCTCAATCCAGAGGTCGTGTCAAGAGGTTTGAAGCGAGAGGTTTGTTGATTGGGGGGCCTGCCAACGGAGAAAGAGGCGGCAGGAGAAAGAAAATGTGGGACGCGGGTTAGCCGATCCCAGACCACGGTCTAAAAAGGCACAGCCCGACAGGGCCCAGGGAACGAGAGGAAACGTATCAATAAAAAGCCTAACCATGTTACATCCTTGGGTAGGAGGTCCGGAGGGGAAAAGTCGCTGGCGGCATGTGATCATCGCAATTATCCGAACCGAACTTGCAATACAAGGCGCCGGGGGCCACTGTAGGGAATACTACCGGTAGCATTGAACCTAAAGGGGATCGTAGCAGGAAAGCCAAGGGACGTCCGGCTGGCCCCTAGTCGGGTCACGGTGTGGTTTATGGAAAACGCACAAAGGAACGGCATCACGAATAGAAAGGGGAACAGGGAATGGGGGGATGAGTTCTGCCTGAGGTACTTCCGCCATTCCAAAGGCACGAACGGCTTACCGGTATCAAACGAAACTGACCGGCCTGGCAGCAGGGCTTTTCTTCTCGCGTTCAGGAGCAGGGGGAAGGAGGCGTCTAATCAAGGCTAAAGGAGACGTATCAGATACACCAGCGTGACGCTTATTTTTTTCGTAGGGGGGGTTAGTGGTCGCAATGTCTATATTAACGAAGGGTCAGTCGCGCCGGAAGACTGTCGACGTGAGGTGTTCCGAAAAAAGTAAGAAATTCAGCACAATCACGCGCGTACCTCGGCCGGCAAGCGGGAAATATCGTCGCAATGGCCTAAGAATACACTGTCGAGAAGCCGCCAGAAGTCCCGCTACTCAGGAGTAAACAGAAGGAACCGGGAGGAGGAAAGGTGGTTGGCTCACCTCCCTAACTGTTTCTCGAAAAAGAACAGGCTTCGAGCAAAAACCGGCACGAACGTTCCGACCTGAAAAGCCGGGTCGGGCAGCTGAATCAAGTCTCAGTCCTTGTCCGAGGGAAAGGCTGGTAAGGAAGGGGGTTATGTCGCCTGAGGGGTGAACCGCCCTTCCATACCTTCCGGGACAACCAACCCGCGCGCCGCTGCCCAGCAACTGGATGACAATTGTCACCGCCGGGTCAAGAGATATCCGCATCCCTCTTGGGAGCGTGCAGAGGCTCGTGACGGGGAGACTAGTCGACACGAGGGTGTCGAAGCCCTCAAAGCGGGGGGGTTTCTGCGTCATCCCCGTCATGACGGACGTAACAGGTACGAAAAGACGGTTAACCGGACTCT
>Ga0179591_1293933_pt1 | contig 16030 bp, 20 predicted proteins | sample CZOMad2_1_08_16f_FD_182891 | JGI IMG/M metagenome (GOLD analysis project Ga0179591, IMG submission 182891) | Vadose zone soil fungal communities from Angelo Coast Range Reserve, California, USA - CZOMad2_1_08_16fungal (PacBio error correction) | ecosystem: Environmental > Terrestrial > Soil >...
GAGGAAGGCAGCCCGGAAGCGGAGGCCAAAAAAGCGCCGGGAGGAATGGCAAAAAGCACGCGGTAAACACCCGGACCACCGTCAACGAGAAGGATCCGTTCACGGGAGCAGGGGGAGAGAAAGCGGAGAGACGACCGAGAATGCGCGGGGGGCGAAGCGAGCAGAGTCAGTGGGCTGCGCCCGAAAGTACCGCGACGGGGCTGCAAGGACGGGGGGGCGAGAGTGTTGAGAATACTCAAGGAGGAGAAAGAAGATGCAAGACACTCCGGGAGAAAGAGAAAAAAAGACAGAACGGCGCCTTCAACGGAGACCCCCAGAGGGCCGAGAAAAAAGCGCCACAATGAATAAGGAATTAGAGTGCAGTCGACGCGCGGAGAGGAATGCAAAGACACAAAGGCAGCATCGATGGGACGCTGGCCCCAGGATCATTACGTCTGAGACTTTCAAGAACGGGAAAAAGGGCTGCTACTAGGAAACGTCAAATCAGTTTGCAGAAACAATCTAATTCACGGAGAGTCTGGCCCCACCATAATCAACCAACCGGACCCTCAAGTTCCCCACTTCAATGGGTGACCGGACTGAAAGGAAACGAAAAATGGGGAGCTAATGCCAGAGGGTAGTGAACAGGCGTCTCAATTTATCTATATTTGCCGGACGTGCATAGGGGCAGGGTAACCGGTAGAAGATAACATGGCAGGGAAAAAAAAAAGTGGACAACTTAGGAAGGGGTACCTCTCTAGGTACCCGTCCGGTTCTATGACCACCCTTATGTGAGAGATAAAGGTACGGAGAGTGAAACCAGGGTGGAGGGGGGAAGGGAAGGAAAAAAAGGCAAAAACACTCAAATATTGAAATACAAATCTCTTTCACTCAACCCAATCCCTCCGCGGAGAAAAGGGCCATGGGGCAAGTCCACTGAACGGTGAAAAGAGGACAGCGACGTACGGAAGGATCGTCGAGACGATCAAACAATTTCGTCCTCTTCCTCTCTAGGGTCTGCCACGCAGGATACCCCATTCTAAAAGGGGAAAGGGGGGCGAAGGAAAAGGAAAAGCAAGGAGGGGGGGGAAAGAGGAAAACGTTTCGGCCCGGCAAGTTTAACGGTACAATGTGGTAACGTTCCGTCAACTTGAGAAAAAGGCCGCTACGAGGGAACTCGAACAAAAAAAATACAAAGTGCCATTAGGGGGGATGGCCCAGCGTAGTAAAAAGATGGTTCCGGCACAAGAGCCAAGACCTTGCGGGCAATCAATCCTTGAAGGGGGAAGAGGTAATCAGCTTAAACTGAAACGAGAGCACCGGGCCTCCACAACTCAAGAGGATTTTCTCGAAGGGGGGGGTCTATCGACGGGTGAATGGGAGGGGAGCTTGGGGAGGAGTAAACGGATCAAAACAATCAATCCATGCATCTGTTTAATCCCGGATCCCCAAGAGAGACGAAAAGCAAAGTTGGGGTCAGTGGTTGTGAACGCGAGAAAGAATAAGGCAGATTATGAGAGGTTCACGATCCCCGCAACATGCGCCCAACCGTGGCGAAGTATCTTCGTCGAAATTCGCTGCCAAAAACAACCGTTAGATTATACCAGGCCGTGGGGGGGCCGTCTTTTCTCTAGACTGCTCCATACGACACGTTCGGCGGAGGCTAGGACTAGTCAAGGACGGGGGGTAAAAGGGACCCATGGAACTGGGTAGTGAGGGAAGGGAAAAGTGCTGCTTATGAAAATCATCTCGTCATGATTGTGGTGGAAGGTCCCACTTTTGGGAACCTCGGAAGTAAATGAGATAGCTAGAAGAAAGGGGCAGAGTCGTATCAAGAGATTGCAAACGCTCAAGCCTAATTACGGGCTGAAATGCTATTCGCTATTTTTTGCGACCGACCAGAAGAGAGAAGTGATCGGGAGAAGAGAGGACGTGCGTGGCTTTGGGGGGCACTGTCAGTTTCTGAAGAACGACTTCTAACGTTTCACCTCGCAGCTTACGAAAAAGTGTAAAGCCGAAAGGGGAAAGCGGAGAGGGAGAAAGGCTCCTGGAAGTAACAAGAACAAAAAGGGGATTATGAAACACTGTATCAGAATGGGGGGCGGCCGGGGGAGAGGGTTCACCGAAAGCTGATCGGCCTACCGGGTGAAGCACGCGCAGGCTGATGTAGAGAATACACAGGGGAGGAAGAGCTTTACGTTGCCAGTTGGCCAGAGCAACAAGGACCGCTTCACGACTCACCGGACAACGCAAAGAAAAAGGGACGAAATCACAGCGATTTGGAAGATTATTGGACTTTGGGGGGCAGGAGTCACAAAGTTTGAGGAGAGCGGGGGTCCTATGGTTAGACCAAAGTTGGAAACATTTAACCTGTCAAGTTGCTTCCCGGACCGAAAATATCCGCCAAGGTAAGGGGGTGGAGGGGGGGGGAAGAAGGCCTCGTTTGGGGAACAGAATTAGTAGTCTTCGGGTAGCTATGTTATAACGAGTGGGAGAAGGGGTGGGGAAATAATCAAGGCATCAAGAGAGAAAACTGGAGCGGTAAAATCTGTTCGGACGGGAACATCCACATAAGACAACCCAAGGAAAGAAGAAGGGAGAGTCATTCTGGGGAAAGGACAACATCTACTCGGGATTTCGTAAGCCTAAATGTCGAGAATGCACCATCCTTGGAAGCGAAAGGGAAAGGAAAAAGTGCGAAGAAAGGAACGGCAACGAAGGAAGAGCTTCTAAAGACAAAATGCAGCACCGTTTCGAGAATGCACAGAGAAAGAATCACAGGAAAAAAGAAAGAGGGATATACCGACCGCGGTGCGTGCTATGGGAAAAAGGTTTGTCCACTCCAAAAAGGGGAGTGCTAAGTGTGAGTGGTGTGGGGGGGGTGCAGAGGAGGGTCTCTCTGCAAGGGACAACGAACCGTGAGGGTGTGGCGCGTGTGTCGGAGGGTCTGGGTCGAGGTCAAGGTGAACTGAGGTTGTGGTGAAAGGATGGGGAAAGCGGTGGCGGTGACCTAGCGCGGCATGGGGCGCAGTGGGTGTAATTGTGGAGCGGAGTGTCGTGGTGGGTGTCGGGGGTGGGCAGGGAGGGCGGGGACAGTCGGCTGAGGCAGTGATGGGGTGTGAGGCGAGTTGAGGGAAGAGCTTGGTGGGGCGAGGTCTTTGACGTTAAAGTTTCATCGAATGGGTAGAAGCAGGTCAAGATTTCCAAAAAAGATTGATTCAAGGGGAATTGAAGAAACGACAGAAGATTTGGGTGGACTTTCCGGACCTATGAATCGCGTCGGCATATTGTGATGATCAACGAAATGCAAAAGAAGGCATGAACGAAGACGTTATAGCGTAGACTGGAATGGGTCAAATTCAAACTTCAACCCACCGAAAAAGACTAAGAATGTCGGTTTCCAACGGCGCCCTGTTCAGAACAGCAATTTTGGGATTAGGATTAGAGGGCGGAACAACAATTGGGAAGCAACTTCAAGTATAACTTTTTCAAAATGTTCTGTCGAACAGAGGGGGAAAAACGGGAGAAAGGGTGTGGGTAATTTTGCTACAAGATCCCCTCAAATCGTTCAAAGCGGAGAGGCGGATGAAGGTCTGCCGTGGGCGCGGGAGCGTTGTCCCGCGGGTGGGCGGGGCTCTGGTCACTGGCCCAATTGATGCCCACTTGTTAAAAGAGAAACAAGAGGGGAGCAAAAGGCCGTACCAGATGTAGGGGAAGCACACGGACGTCGTAAGACAAGCAGCAAGGAAAACCTCCCTGGGAAATGTGTTTCATCAGTTTCTTGTCTCCGGAAAGGAGAAACTATGAAGAAAGAAGCAGGAAATCAAAATGTGCCCAGGACCGTGATATGAGAACGGGACAAAAGCTGACCTTAGATGAGCACAAAGACCAACTATGCTATTATGCAGAACGTTTCTTGATGGGGGTCAAGACAGAAAGCTCGCAGAAAGGCGTTAGCGGGATCGAAAGTGTTGACAACCTTAAGAAGAGATAATGCAATTAGGAAGGAGTATGCCTGGAAATGACACAAACAATGAAATTCAAGCAAGGAAGAGATGATGGGAGACTAGCCGCATCAAAAGGACCTACCATTTACAGTTGTCTTTAAAAAAACACTGGGTTCCTGTATAATTCAAGGTATCGCGTCGGGAGGGCCACGTACTCCTATACAAGGAGGGGAACACGACCGGCTGATGAGGCAAGTGTCTTGTGAGCGAATTGAATAACTAGAGGGGCACGTTGGGCGCAAGGGGGCGGGCGTCGTTAAGGAAGCTTGACTCGGCGATCGAGGTGCAAAACATTCGACGCAACTGTTGGGTGGCTAATCTGTTAAGACGAAGAATAACGAATGCGGAGGTGATGCTGGCAGAAAACAGGGAGACCTCACCAAGCCCATCGCTGACCGGAGAGAACAACGTTAGATAGAACTGCAGGGGGACTGGGGAGGGGGTCGGAGAGGTTTACAAAAATTTGCAGTTTAAGAGGATTTATGATGGGAAAACACCCCAGGGAGATTGTATGGGCAGGAGCGGGAGCTGTCCTTTACTACTACGCTGTTGGCACAGCACACTCGAGACAAGGCAGGGGTTGCGGGCGTTTCGTAGGATCGGGGGATTACTTTTGGCGGACAGTCGGGCTGGAGGAACGGGGGAGTAACAGCTCTCCAGAAAAAAAACTTTGGACACTGTAGTCAGGAAGAAGAAAGCAACAGGATATCGGCGAGGACCCAAGAAAGGGTCCAGATTAGATTGAAAGGTAAGCTTGGTCTCAATCAGGAGCGAAAAATAGGACATTAGCGGTTTAACACCTTGACTACCCGGCCCATTAGGAAGGAAGAAGGGTTCGAAAGAGCGGGCTTTTTCATTGAGCGGTGAAGAAGGCTTTGTGGCAGTGACTTCAAACTGCCAGTCACAAAACACGAAAGGGGGGTCAAAGAAAAGAGAAGTAACCGAGCAAAACTCATCACGACTTTGGGGGACTGAAAAAGTACGGAGTGTACTCCTTTTTAGGACCTGTTGAAAAGGCCGAGTTGTACAGAGGGTGGAATTTAATGGAGGGGGCTAATTTGAAAACCAGGGTCAACGGAAAAACATGCTCATAAGGCATTGAGACGCCAGGTGGGCCACTACCGGGCGTTGGCCCATTCCTTGGGTAAAGGAGTCCGAACAACTGCCGGTGGGGAAATAAGGGCAGCCGTTAAGAGGAGGCCAAGAGGCGCCGTGGAAGGTAGATTGTGGTGTGGGGAGCAACGCAAAGGACTTAAGGGGAATTAGAGGAAAGCAGAGCCTACCTTCAAGAATATCCGGGCTTCGATATAGTTGTGGGGCCTCGGTCTATAGGAAGTTTGGGCCGGGAAGGAAAAAAGGGTGCGACGGCATATCCGAAAAGTATAAAGCGGGGGAGATGGGGGGTGCAGGGAAGAATACGCCAGTAAGAATGGGAGACGAGGAAGGGAGGGGTACCGGCGCGAAGAGTGTTGAAACATCTACTAAAAGTTGAAAAAAAGAGAGGGCAGATCAGAAACGGAAAATGAATACCGCACCCGTCCAAGGAGGGGATGCTCATCCGCACCGGATTGCCGCATAACAAACCTCTAATGATGCAAGAACTTGGGTATTCCCGTCGCCAACAGCGCGATCGTACCAGCCCAAAAGAAAGCGGATGTTGGGTACGCCTTCGGGAGAAAAAACCTGATCAGACGACGTGAACGGGGAGAGAGCTCGATTACTTTCCGCGCGGTTGATAAGTCCGTAGCCGTTCCGTGGAAGACCACACAATCTCAGACCTTACCGTCATGTCAAAGTTCACCAACGCAAAGACAACCAGGGCAAGGCAGTTGGGGGAACCGGACTGCACGGAAAAAGCCAAGCCGGGGCTCAGGGGCGGTAGCACACTGCTTCTCAAAACTTAAGAGGAGCATGTGCTCCCTCGGGGCAATACACTCAAAGAAAGGTCAAAGCAGGAAAAAAAGAGGGCCAACTTCGATTGGTACTGAAAAACGGACGCCATCCATCGACGTCCGGGTTGCAGTCAAAAACGTCGGGAAAAACGGGTGAATCGAGGAGGAAACCAATCATGTGCAGTGGACAGACCCATCCTCGAAACCAACGAAAAAAAAAAAAAATTTAGTGGCTCTTTCACGAAAAAAGCGATCCTACAGAGGGGCGCCTGGCCCAGAAAAGGAAGGGGTGAGAAGAGAACCGAAAGTGTACGTTCATCGCGCCTCGAAAGCAAACCTGGACCGTGAAAAGCAAATTTGAACGGTCCAAAAAATCGACCCGAGTCGAAAAGCGGTAGGTCGTCGGAAGAAGAAAGTATGGGTGCATAACCGGGTAGGCAGAAAACGCGAGCCTGTAGAAAAATTAAAGAGCTTCTACGCAAGAAGCAAAAAAGAAGAGGACGAGGCAGAAAAACAAGCAAGCAAAAATTGCAATGTAATTAGGTGGGTATTTTGCCAAGGTTTCCGGAAAAAAGACACTAACTGACGAATAACCAAGTGGGGTCAATAGAAACTGAAAATCACAACGGAACCCTAAAAGAGACAGGAAAAATTTAAAAAACAAATTCACAAAAATCAATCTCCAAAGCTCTGAATGGGAATCTTTGCGCCGGGGGGGTCAGAACCAGATGAGGTGTGGGAAGTCCAAAAACGAAAGAAAATCAAAGCAGCTTAAGGTGTCCGAAGTAAGGGAAACACGCTATCACCCCTCTCCACCAGTTGGGCAAAGTACCAACTCGTCGCGACGCGTCAAAGCGAGGTCGAAGGTCGACGAGCCGAAACAGGGGAAAAAAAGGGGCAATTCAGAAGGCGTCGGGAAGCACAGAACACGTGAGTAACAAGTCCTGCCTTGAAACGCGTGTAGAGAGTAGAACGGTCCTTGGAATAGACGTAGAACAGCCACACCATTACGGCCACCAAATGGTGGGGTGGGAATCCAGCGGTTGCCAAGGTTCCACTGTTTAGGAATTGATGCGCTTATAGAAAATCAACCTCCCGTTTGGGCATGTTTGGCAAGTTGGGGGTCAGGGGCAAGCAGGAGATCAGAGAAGAACTAACATTTGCAAAGTTATATAAGGGTAAGGGTCAACCACCCCAGGAGAATCCTTAATGGGAATTTGGCTTTGGGGGTTCATAAAGACAGAAAGAAAAAGATCGCAGATGGAGACTCATCGGCCCTGAGAAGTGGAAGGGTTTAATTATCAGTTCAAGACTGTCTATGCGCTACACGCACGTCGTCAAACTGAAACTGGAACCGTACTAAGTCAATAAGCGGAGGACCGCGGGACAGACACAAATCCAAACTTTAGTCGAACAGCCGGTAAAGGGGATTGTTTTGAGTGGCTGCGTGTGACACAAAAGAAGGCTGGATAGGCCAGAAGGGGGGGAAGGACGTCGCGGAACGAACAGGGGAGGATTGAGAGATAAGTTCGGAGAGCGATTGCCCCAGGTAAAAAGCAAACAAAGGAAACGACGCGCAAAGAAGAACGAGACAAAGATTAAACGAAAGCACATCATCAAGAACGAGGGGGAAGGGTTGGGACTTGGGTATTCACAGAGTCACAAAAACCCTGGTCGCCCGCTTGGGACCGATTTTCAAGCCAGGTAAATTAGTAAACTGAGACATGTTGGGAAAGTCCAAGAGAGAATCTCAAGGGAATGCGCCAAAATGAGGTTTCAGGGACAAAGGCCGAAACAGATAATGTTTCAGCGGGGAAAGGGTGAAAGATGTTAGAATGGGAAAATCATTCAGGAGCAGCATAAGGAAGAGCAGTGAAGATTGTAGTTCGGGATCACAGAATAAATCGCAGACCGCGAGACAGGAGAGGATAGCGAAAGTAAATAGAAAAGCTATCTGGGGATAAAGTCAATCGTCTAAATGCAAAAAGCGACGGTGGGGCAAGAGAAAGGATGCGACCCCATGAGAGAAATGGAACACCCGAATGGGCTTCCCTCTGAAGCCTTCAATCAAACAAAAGGAAGGGCAGCGGCATCTTCAGCAGTAAAGGAGCTGATACAGGAAAGCTGCGTAGTGCCCGAGTTTTCCCATAAAAGGAAACAACACTTGCTACAGATTGAGCGCGAGAGCTCCTGAGAGAAAAAACCACTGGGAGGGGGAGAGAGAGAGGCGGCGCAAATATAGAGAACTGTGGAACCATTTGGACAAAAAAAAAACCGCACAAAAGGATAAGTATCACTATGATTCGGGCTGAGGGGAGGCGCGTCTTTCGGAGGGCACGAAAACGGCGCGGCGAAGGTAAGGAAGGATTGCAGCGTTGCCTTTGGGGGCAAATAAATTGGGGGCGTCAAGACCAGGTAGAGCTGGGGGGCGGGGAAAAGCGATGGGCGATCAGGGAATTTCATTACTAACCCATAGGAGATTTTTTGGTGCGCTGAGAAGAATCTTAAGCGAGGGGAAATTAAAGGGGGTGGCTGATCAAGAACAAGAATCAGCGTAGGAACGTTCTAGCGTTTGAGGGAGGTCCCATGAAAAAAAGAGGGGGAATATAAAGAAGGAACAAACTAAGAAGTCGTGAAAAAAGGAGCCTGTTGCCGTTACACATCATTGGGACGCGGCTTAGGGAGACACTCAGAAAAAAAAAAATGGAACAAAGGGCCCGCAGGAGCGAAAGGGGGAAAAGGGCTCTGGTCAGAAACGGCAAAACAGAAAGAAGAAAAGTTTTGTGAGAGGGCACGGATACAAAAAGTAAATCTCGGAGAGACACGGTCTCGGCTAGAGGCTAGGGTAGGGGTCGGAGAAAAGTACGGGCCTATGTGTAGTTATCGTCTTTGGTTTCTAACCTGCCAAAAAAGAAATGAAACACTGGGATTAGAAATCATAAAAAGCGAGCGTACGTTCCAGAAAGTTGGCCGATCATCCGGATCGTTACAGCTCCAAAGAAAAGCAGCTACCGTGTGTGTCAGCAGCAGAGGGGAGGGGGGGGTCTTTGGCTATCAAGGAAAGGTATGAGGGTCCTCCGGGGCAAGGCGGGGGCAACGCCAGGGGGGCAGTACTGGCTACAGGTGAAAGGGTAGAAAGGAACGCTAGGACCTGTCAAAAACTGATCATTCAAGGTCCTGCTATAGGGCAGCAGAATCAAGGCGAGGGGGAGGTCGGTAGCAAAAAGCAAACAAAGAAAAAATAAAGCTATGCAGGTATCTCGTTAACTTACGATAGACCTATCCTGAGATGGAACTGGGACAGCACACGAAAAAAAGGAGAAACCAAAGGCCATGAAAATAAAAAGCGATTATTTAGGAATACGAAATTAAAGAAAAGTCAGATTTCGGAAAACAATGGGGCCTTACGAGGCGCAAGTAGAAGATTAGAGAGGAGTAGCCCTTCTCCTCTCACAAGGAGGAGGTCACAAAGCAGGCTGATAAGGAGGGGGGTGTGTGTGCAAACGACCAGTGCCAGCGAAAAGGCGGGCAAAGGGGGGGGGAGCAGGGTAGGTATGATCGAAAAAGTTCTAAGGTGAAGCTTGACCGCGAAAGGTCTCTATTTTTCAGAAAAAAAAAAACATTAAGGGGGGAAAAAATGGGAGCGGGGTCATAGCGTTTGAAGACTTTAAGGCATAGTTACGATGGGGGTTTGGATGGCAGATGTGAGACACAAAAACACATCACTCTGAATGGCGATAGAAAACCCGTTCCCCAAGCAAAGAGGGGGGTTGAAGGGAGGGATATCCGGGAGAGGGTAACCGGAGGTATCAGTTTCGAAGGGTTGAGTGAACAACTTCACGGATGTATTGAAAATCCTTAAGGGGGGACTGCAAGGAAAACTATACTGCGCCAACAACCTCGAATGGAAGAGGCAAGGTGGGGGAGGCGTGTTCAGTGGGACGTAGCGGCACTGTCAGCGGGCGGCAGTAAAATCAGACAGTTAAGGCGAAATCAGAGTCCTACAGGTTCGATGCCCCAGAAACTGAGAGAAAGCAAGAGAGGAGAAAGCAAGGGGGAGAAGGAGGGAGGAGGGCAAACGCGGGAAAGAGGAGGAACACTTCATGAAAGGGATCTGAGTAGACGATGCAGAAACGGTATTCTAAAAACGGGACTGGGACAGACCAACCAGGGAGAATCGGGAAGGGAAAAGGGTCAGGTTTGCATGAAGAAAGGGACTGGTTGAAAAACAATGTGAGCTTTTAGCTATGCTCTGGGATGGGGGGAGGCCTGAAAGAAAACGAGGGGCATCTCAAGTAGCTCACAGAGGGAAGGGGGGTGGGGCTGACAACAAAGGGATACTAGGGCCGGTTGGATGGAGTGAATGCCGAAGGCGGGTGGGAACGGGAAAGGAGGTTGGAGCTTAACAGGTGCTCGAGTCCGGTGACGGCAAAGAGGAGAGAGAAGTCATGAGACCCCCCTCATTTGCAGGGCAGGGGACGCCAATGCAGCCGTGGAAGTACGGAAAAAAAGGAAGGGAGGGACCGGGGAAGAAGTCCCTTTGTTTGGTTGGATGGCGGCCTCAAAAGCGAGGTGAGGTCATAAGGGGGGGTTTGGTCAGCAAAACGGCACTGGGCGTGAACGGGCACGAGCTTAAACGAATCCGGAGCTAAGTATCCTGATCGAGGCAAGGTTGTTTGCATCAGAATTGACGGACCGTCATTTGGGGAAAACTGCCTGGGCTGGCCGGAACGAGAGAGCTGTTTGCGAAGTTCATATCCGAAGTATAAGCTTTTGGGAGATTGGTGCGCACTCCGGTAGCTCCGTAAAGAAGGAGTCTGTTGAAGCCTGGAGGGAGCGAGATTATTTGAAACTCACCAACAAAAAGAAGGGAAAAGAGAGAAGAGGCACTCACTCAGCGAACGGTAGAAAAAAGGACGACCCGTCTCATGAGGCTAAACTTCTTAAAAAATTTACAAGCCCAAACCATCCATGATGCATACTTCCGATATTCACGGGCGAAAGCGGGGGGAGAGAGGTCCGCCAAAGAACAACGGCAGATGTTCAAACGAGGGCACAAAAAATCCTCTACTTTAAAGTCATACTCATTACTGGTTGGGAAAAAAAAGGCCTCGGGGAGGGAGCTAGATTGAATCCTCCGTCACGCGTGACGGGGTTGCTGAACACATCTCATGGGAACCGAAAGGGAAGGTGCGTTAATAAAGACATTTACTTTCACACAACTGCAACCAAAGTAAACAGGGGCAAGGACGGCCCGGTACCGGAAAAGAAATGGTCGCTCAATGACGGAAAGGAAAAATGGCGTCTCTGCAGGATATTATCTGGCCTTAAGGAAACATGGTCACAGCCAGACGAAAATTGTCAGGTGACTGCCAAACTGAGGGAGTGGGTCACATCAATCCCTCAACGGTCCGCGAAGTCAACGGGTGAGGCAAACCCACTGATTTACTGATGTACGGGGGGGTACTTCAGAAATGAACCGAGGTGGCGGGGAAAAGTGAAAGGAAGAGAAAGCCAAACAGCAGAGCTCAAACTCAAGTTGGGGGAAAAAGACGTGATCTTTCACGACCTAACTCAAAATGTGATCCTCCTTTCTTCAAGTTCCGGTATAATATAAAAAATACTTACGTCGCGGCGAGAAGAAAGATAAAAGACCACTTACCTGGAAAATCGATTGCCCGCGGCGACGGTCCAAAGACAAACCGCATTCTCCACCCGTCTAAATAATTTTGCAGAGAGAAAAAGTTCCAGAACAAAGTTCATGGAGAGGCAGCGGTAAGCATGAACAATGTCTGATTCAGTCTAAAAGAACAAATACGGTCAAATCCGAGGAAAAGAATCCACAATTGCAGCACCATGAAGTTGGGATGGTAGCAAAAGGGATGGGAGGAGGGGTAGGGGGTCAGTGGGTGGGGACCCAAAAAGACCCCTAATCTGGTCCATCGCACCTTGGGCATAGAGAAGCCAGAAACAAACGAGAAACGAGAAAAAGGATCTAAAGCAAGCAAAAGCAAGAAAGGGGAAGAGGAACGTGTTTGTCTAGCGACCCGTAAGGGCTTTTGAGAAAAATGACAAAATCAAATCCAAATCGGGAAGGGGATGATTCAGGAAGGAGTCAAAACGCGTAGCGACCGCTCCCCCTTGGGACGATGGGGGGGGGAACCAACTGAGCGATCTCTTAAATTTAAGGGAGGCAACCTGGAGAAAAAGGGGAAGCAGGAGGCGTGCGGCGAAATGAGGCGCAAAAAGCCACCAGAAACTAAATTCATCAGCTAAGGTACGTGGGACCGTACTGGGGGTGGAGCGGAAACACGCAGAGAGCATAGAAGAAGTGGAGCTAGTCAAGGCACCAAGTGGTGGGGGGGTGAAAAATCACTTAACCATAAGGGGTCGGGGAATTGAGGGCAGTAGGAAAGAGAGGGTCCGGGGAAGTTTGAAAAAATGACAGGGGGATACTTGGGGGGGGTCGAAGACGTCAGATCGCCGAGGCAGAGTCATTAGGGTGCCATCCGACCCGAGAATAGACAGAAAAAGTATTAAAGTCGGAATTTTTTGAACCTAAGGAACCATCGAGACAAGGGTGGCTGGCTAGACAGGAATGACTGATATGGAGTTTGGGACCGGATCAGTGGACGACGGGCGAGAGGATGCACCTGTAACAGTCCATAAGGTACGTCCGCACCGGGGGTTTTTTAATTATTCGCATAAGTAGACCATAAGGAAACAACACCCACGACGGAGAGGAGAAACAAACGGGGGGGGAACAAGTCTTGGGAATGCCAGATTGCTTGGGGATGGCAAGGAGTCGGCCAGACAAGCTACTTGCGGGCTTGCGCGGATGATGATGCAAAAAAAAACGCTAATCACAGTGTCGGAAGATCGCTTGGGGCCAATTGACCACCCGGAAACCGAGAAACGAAGCAAAACGCGGGGAAAGAAAGATCGACGCACTGAAGACATCAGCGCTAAAGAAGAAAAGGGGGTATTGGGGGGGGGAAACAGGGGGGGTAGCCCGACGTCACACCCTTGTTCCGCCATAACTTTTGCAGATTTTACGAAATAGCCATTTGTAACAGTTTTCTCGGGGGGCATTTTGCGGCCCAAGGCTAGAGGAGAAGTCCAAGAGAAAAAGGAAGGGGCTTGAAACGGCAACAAGGCCAAACGGTGGGGGGGGAATCAGAATTAAGTAGTGAGTTCAGTGTTCGAAGATTTAAAGGCTTTTTAGGCATGGTCAAGGGAGAAAAGGGAGAAGAACGAGGAAAGCAAAGAGACGGATCGTTCGGGATCAACTAAGCTCAGACAGAGAGAGAGTAAGAAATCAAAGGTAAAAGGGATACTGGAGTTCAAAAGCGGGGGGGCGAAGAGCCAATCGACTTTGCAAACCCGCAAGTGCGAGAATGGGAGGGAAAAAGAAGAAAAAGGAAAAAATTGAAAAACAAAGAAGACCGGGGACCAAGGAAGGAAAAGGCCCCGAAAAAGGCACGATCATCGCTGTAATGAACAGAGCGCGGCTTGGATGGGGGGTGTCAAAGAAAAGGGGAACAAAAAGGGCTAAGGGGGCAAGCGATCAGCCAAAAAAGGGGGGAATTAAAAGAGAGAGAATAGTTGGAAAAAAACGCATGTTAAACATTACAATCAGGGAAGAAAGCCGATCAAGAGTAAGGGGAGAAGAGAGGATGCTCTGAAGATGCCCGGGGGAGGCTGGAGGAGCTGCTTGCTTGCGCGCAGTGGGTATCAGATTCGTTTGGACCGTTCAACCTAAAAAGAGGGGGGAGGGGGAAGCCGTCAGGGGGGACTGGAAAAAAAAGAGGTGAGGAGTCGACTTGCGCGTTTAAGAACTCCAGATGGGTAATGGAAAGGATCCTTGATCGAGGGATGCACTAGGGGTGGTGATCCAACAGAAAAAAGGAAAGAGACGCGAGATACGTTCTATCGTGCCTGGGGAATGATAAACATGCTAACAGAGGGAAAAGTAGAGGGAACCCGCGGAACAGACCTACTATTCTTTCAAAAGGCGGGCCGTGACGAAAACAACAAAGGGGGGCGCGAGGAGAGGAAAAGAGGCGGGACCAAGATCTCAGAGAAACTTGGAAAGGGCTCGGCGAACATCGGCAGCGAAAAGTGTGTTTTAATCGTGCTACAAAAGCAAATCCAAAGGTTCGCCTCGAAAACAGAAGGAGGATGTACGTAAGAAGGGGGGGTCGGAGACTTCCAAGGGTGTCCCGTGATGAGTTAGGCGGTCGTGTGGGCGCAAAGGGGCAAACCGAGAGGAGCCGAACGGGATGAACAATAAAAAAAAGCGCTACTTAATCCAAAAGAGTGCCGAATGACATCCGATCAGACGCAATCCCAAAAACCGGAAGACAAGACGAGAAGTGGGGGAGACTCAAGGCGTGTTGCCGTCCAGGAAATTATTAAGACGAAGGGCCTTCAATCACGGGGGAAAGGGGCCGTAGGAGGAGGACTGTTGGAACAGGGCACCGGAGAGGGGACCGGTAAACTGGTCAGGCAAGCCAAAAAATCAGAGTTGTCGACTTGCCGAATGGGGGACTTGGTGTTAGCAACAAGAAAAAAGATCAACATATGGAAGGAGATTAGGGGCGCGGCTGTGCAAATAAGATTATATAAACTCTTAGGGGTGGTATCGAAAAGCCGGACAACAAATCGAAACACATGAAGCAAATAAAGACTCTTATGGAGAAAAAGAAAAAAAACGCAAGAAAGGACAGGAACCAGAAGTGGTACCGGCCGGTTAACCCAACGGGGGCCGTGACTATCAGAAAAAGTAGAAGCTTACAGTCGGGCCCCGGAGCTCGGACACAAGGAAGGGAGGGAGTTGCAGGGCTCACGGGGGGGGGTGTGCAGCGCCAAGGTCAACAAAGAAGAAAAAGGTTGGGCTCAGGTTTCGGTAAAAAACGAACTTCGAAAGGTTGACGCGAAGAGGTTGGACAAAACACGAGAAAAACTGAAAAAAGGTGAGAGGGTCGTAGCGTTGGGGGAGATTCCAGAAAATAACGAGCGTTGATTGGAGCGGGGGAGAGGAAGAGAACCTCCTCAACGCTCAAAAAGAAGATGAAACCCGTTCGGGCACTGCAAATGGCGTTTGACGATTGAGGGATAAAGGGAGAAAGGGGAAGGCTTTGCCAAGGGGAAGGATTATCTATTCACAAGTCATTAGATATGCAGCTGGAGCGGGGCCGAAAACGAAACTAGAAAGGGGGGGAACATCAAGCGAATTTGCCAATTGTTTCGTCTTTTGTCGTAAGGCCTCGTTGAAGGTGGGAAACACAGTGGCGGTCGAAGAAAGAAAAGTGAAAAAGCTAAGATCGAGGCAGAACAGGGAGAGGCCCAGATGGGGGTCTCCAAGAACAAGGCTTGCACGGAGGAAAAAAAACCCGCGCCGTGTGAAAGGGCGAGGGTGAACGGAGGCTTGCTCGGAAGGGGTAAAGGCCAAAGAACAGTAGAGGGAGATTCTCAACGGAAAGGGGCGCCAGAAACAAGGTCTCCTCGCGTGTTTGAAGTAGGGGGGAAGGAAAAGGGAGACTATGAGGGTGGGTCATGGGGCTTAATCCCTCAAAAGCCTTTCACTCTAAAAGAAGTACCCGAAAGAATCAAAAAAAGGCTGTGGGTCCTGCAAACGGGTTAGGTACCAGGGGAGGAGCTGTAACAGCCGGTGGAAAAAAAAGGGGGGAAAGTAAAAATGCTTTAGATAATTGCGTCAAGAAGGGAACGGAAGGAAATGAGCTATAAGGTGGAGCTCAGGGGGCACTAGAAAGGACATTGAGCTCACCATTCATTGGGGCGTACCTAAAAACAAACTGAAGATGGAAAGGGCCGGTCAAATAAGGGGGTGAAGGAGGGGAGCAAGGAAAAAAAGTAAATGTGACTGGATGAGTGTGTGTTCACAAAGGATAGAAGGGGAATTAGAATCCAGCCCAAGGCCTGAACCTGGAAAAAATAGAAAAGTATCCGTGCACTTCGAATCAGGTTGTGGGAATTACACACGATAGGAAGGGGGGGGGAGGACCTGAAAGAATCGAGAGGGGGGGGGGCGAAGAATATAAGTAGGCATTCAGGGGATGGTTGTCAGGGGCGTCACTCAAGGGGATAAGCATAACTAAAGGACTCATTTGGTCCTGACACCTGCGCGAG
>Ga0179591_1325102_pt1 | contig 16029 bp, 32 predicted proteins | sample CZOMad2_1_08_16f_FD_182891 | JGI IMG/M metagenome (GOLD analysis project Ga0179591, IMG submission 182891) | Vadose zone soil fungal communities from Angelo Coast Range Reserve, California, USA - CZOMad2_1_08_16fungal (PacBio error correction) | ecosystem: Environmental > Terrestrial > Soil >...
TCCTGCTTTACCTGGAAAAAGAAGGAAGAAAGCAGGCATCGGAAAGAGGGGCAGGTAACTCTTCATTATCTTCAGGGGGGAAAAGGGAGAGGGAATAAAATCCTTTTCCGGGAGAAAGAGCCAGAATGGGGAAGATGAGAAACCCTATGCAGGGGAGGAAGGGAAGGACGGTGTTTCAATTATGTGGCCCTCAGGGAAGGGAGGGGAGATCGGCCGAGAGAAGGGGGGATCTACCCGATTCCGAAAAGAAAAGGAGAGAAGGGGAAAAAAGGAAGGAAGGTTTTTCCACGGGTAATAGGGAGGGAAGAAAAAAAGGACTTGGTGAAGGGAGAAGGGGATAAGAAAGTCTCAGCTTGCTTGATCTGCGATGGCGGGGGGGGAGGGGGGGGGAAAGAAGTTCTCTCAAAGAAGGGGAGAGGAAGGGGAAAAAGGTGGAGGGGGGGGAGGCATGCTTGATGAGAGAAGGGAAGGGAGGCTGTCGTCCGCTCCTGAGAGGAGGGAGAAAAGAGGAGGAGAGTTAAAAAGGGGCTCCATAACCGCAAGGCCAAGATTGTACCGCAAAAGGGGAATCTTAAAAATGGAGTAGGAGAGAAGGGGAAAGTGAGGCCGCTCTGGTTTATGCTCAAGGGGGGGGAGAAAGGGGGTACTAGGAGGAATTAGTATCTAGAGGGGGGGGATGGCCCTAGAGAGGGGGTGGGAGAGCTGCCCTACTTTGAGGGAGAGAGAAAGAGGGTCATTTTGCAGGAAGGAAAAGGGGGGGCGGAGGGAATACGATGCGCTCTAATTTTATCGATGTGAGGCGAGGGGAGAGAGAAGAAACCATAACTCACACGAGGGAGGGGAAAAAGGAGGCTTAGTAGGAAGGGGGGAAAACGTCGCTTCGTAATTCTCAAGGGAGGGGGGGGGGAGAGAAAGAATGGGGTTTCTAACAATCTTCCGTGGAAGAGGGGAGGGGCATGTCGGGAAGGGAAGACAATCATGTGTTTTCTGCTGCTCAAAAGAAAAGAAAGGGGCACTTTACTATCTACGTCCAGGAAGGGAGGGAAAACGAGAGGGTGGAGGGGAGAAATACATCTTCATTTGGGAGAAAGAAGAAGAGAGAGAGAAGAACTGGACTCTACTTCTTCATACGCGCCATCAGGAGGGAAGAGAAAAAAGACTAAAACCTCGCGAAAAAAAAGGAAGAAAAGAAGAGAGAGCCTGTTTCTCTCTTTCTTGAGAGAGAGAAAGGGAGAAACAACTTTTTGACCCATGTAATCGATCCATAAGGGGGAAGAAATTTCACGGGAAGAGAGAAAGAAAGAAAAGGACGTGCCAATATCTTCTCTAGAAAAGAGGGGAGGGGAAGGAGGCAATATCGAGCCCTGAGGGGGGAGGATTGCAGAGCTATAAAGGAGAGGGGAAAACCGCGTTAATCGGCGGAAGAGGAGGAAGAGGGGAATGAAGTCATCTCCTATAAGCCTGATCTTTGTGAGAGAAAGGAAAGGCAGGGAAAGCATATCTCAGAGAAGAGGAGGAGGGAAACGAAAGAGAGGCTGTTTCTGTCGTTGCCCAAGGGAAAAAAAAAAAAACAGAGAAGGCTTCTCGCGATGACGTCAGTATCGAACCGCGGGAGAAAGAAAGAGGGGAAGAGCCGAAGTGTGGAGAAGGAGGAAGGGGGGTTCGGATAGTCGTCCCTGAAGGAAAGGAGAAAGGAGGAGGAGACTATATTGCCGCGGAAAAAGGGGGAGGGGAGCGACAGAGGGGGGGGAGAGGGGAGGACAGTTGGTCAGTCCGGATAGGAGGGGGAAAAACGGGAGAAAGACCTGTGATTGCTCTCTGTCCATGGGGCAATTTTGGGGAGGGGAGAAAGAGTGGTTTGATCAGAATAGAGAAAAAGGGGGGGGGAGGGGAGAGAAACTACTTCTTGTCGAGAAAGAAGGTTGAATGAAAAAAGGGAAAGGGGGGGGCGGTCTTTCCGCCTTCTGAGAGAGGAAAGTGAGATTGGCGCCGTCTCCTCCAAAAAAGGGAGAGGGAGGGAGTGCAAAAAGTAGGGAGAAGGAGAAAAGGAATATTGATTTTTCTGGCAGAGGGGGAGAGAAGGGGAGAAAAGAGTCCACTTCTGCGTTGCGCAGCCAGGGGAGAGTAGCCGCAGGAGAAATCGATGTTTGCCTCGGGAAGGGGAGGGAGGAGGCATCTTGTCGCACACCATAGGAGAGAGAGATTCAAAGCCGCTACGTTCTTGCCCCAAGAAGAAGGGAGGAAAAGCCAGCCAACCGGAGGGGAAAAAAGAAATTGAAGGACCCTCTTGTGAGGGAAAGGGGATGGAAGTCCTAAATATCTCCATATGGAAGGAAAAGGAAAGAGCTGAATCCGAGAGAAAGGGAGAAGAAAGGCTTCGATAATGAAAGGGGGGGGAAAGCTAAAAGAAATTTAAAATCTTTCTGCTTCAAGAAGGAGAAGGAAAAGAAGAAGAAGAGAAGGAGTCCTCTCTCTTACACAGGGAAGGAAAAGGGAAGAAATTCACACAAAGAGAGGGGAAAAAAGGGGAATAGTCGAAGGGACGACAGATTTTCCTTGGCTTTTTAGGAGAAAAAAGAAGAGGAGAAAATAGTATCGAATTCCTTTTCTTAAAGAGGGAAAGGAAGGCGCCAGGGGGAAGGGGCATGATCCAGCTTAAAGGGGAGAACAAACCTCCCTTAAGAAGGGGGGAAGAAGGCGGAAGTCTTTGAAAGGGAAGAAGGAAGGCGTCATAAAACCCAGCCACTCTCATAGAGAGGAGAAAGGGGGGGGGGGGAAGGAAGGTTCCTTGTTTATCATAGGAGGAGGAGTGGTATTTGGGGAGAAGGAAAAACCTACCCTGAGGGGAAAAAAAAGGGAAACAGCTTTCCTTGTAGTTTTGTTGAAGAGGGAGCCAGGAGTTGCTGGAAAAAGGGAAGATTACGGCCTTGTCTTAAAGAGAAAGCGGGGCCACCTAAAAGTGCCCCGTCTGCAGGGGGGGAAGATTTGAGAAGGAGGCTTGATGAAAGAGAGGCATGGAAGCCTGCCCCCGTATTTATGGAGAAGGACCAAGGTACTCCGGAGGGAGGAGAACGCAATCGTTCGCTGCGGGGGGGGAAAGGGGGGATGAGGGCCATTGTATGTAAGGGGGGAAGAGAGCCCAACAAAGGAAAAGGATAGGAGATGCCCGGGACCGGGGGAAAAGGGGGGGAGGGAAGAATTCATCAATCAATCCTCGGAAAAAGGGGGGCAAGGGGCTCCGGGGGGGAATGGTGTCCTTCTCCAAAAAAAGGGGGGTCATTCCTCAAACCAATTCCAAGCTCTAGGAAAAAGTTGTAGGATTAGGGAGGGGAAAGGAAGGGCTTAATCCTCCTCCGTGCCTAGAGAGAGGGGGGAACGAGTCCGGGAGAATGGGGGGTGGAAAACGCACTAACTGAGGGGGGGAGGAGGGGGGGAGGAAGGGCGCTACAACATACTTTAATTAAGAAGGGGAGGGGGGAGGAAAAAGGACCATCTTCCACCCGTTTCTCATCGGGAAAGGGTGGAAGAAGGTGAAATAGAAAAGGGGGGAAGCAAACTTCCTCGTTCACCAACGGCCATGGGAGAGGAGGTGTTTTTCTTCAAATCTGGATGAAGGGGGGGAGAGTCGGGGGGGAATGGAAGGGGGGGGGTTACGAAACTTTCTCTATACTAGGTGAAGAGGGGAGACAATACCGAAAAATCAAATATTGTCGCCCGGAGGGAAGGGAGAAAGGTGTGAATGTGCACAGGGAGGGGGGGGAAAGGGGGGAAGAAGGAGAGCTATCTTAACTTGCGGAAGTATGCATGGAGGGAGAAAGGAAGGAAAAGGATTGGGAGATGGATTAGCATTTTTCAGCCTGTCCATTTGCAAGGGAGAGGAAGGGAGGCCGCTATGCAGAGGGGGGAGAGGAGAGGACTGCAGCAATAAACCATAACTCAAAAAGGAGGGGAGGGTGGAGCATCCTTTTTCTTGCTGAGAGGGAAGAGAAAGCGCTGAGGAAAGAAAAGTAGCGGCACTATTTTTTTCTACAGAGGGGAAGGAAACCGCTCTATCCATCGATTTCGCGAGGGAAGGGGGGAAGAAAGAATTTTGTGGGGGAACGAAAGGAAGAAGGGGAGTCCTTTCTTATCATGTCACTTTTACTATCGAAGGGGGAGTAGGGGCACCTTAAAATCGTAAAGGGAGAGAGGAGGGGGAGCGGAGTGGAAAAAAAACCCCCCCCTCCAATCTCAATTGCCACGAGGAGAAAGAGGTAAGAAAAAAGGGAATGCTCTGCTCGATCACAGCTGCGCTCAAGAAGGAGGGGGGGGGGGGGGGGAGGATACCGGAGACTCTGAAGGAGGAGGATCCACCCACTTTGTCTCGACTGAGAAAGGGGAAGAGGGTAAGGGACCGCACAGATTGGAGAGGAGGGAGAAGGCATGGGCCCCGGGCTCAGAAAGGAAGAAGAGCCGAGGGAGGGGGCTCTTCTATCTTCTTTCCATCTAAATCGAAAAGGAGGAATGTTCTGCATTCCTACATCCGAACCCCAGGGAGGGGAAAAAGGAAAGAAGGGAGTTGGATGTTCGAGGGCGGTGGAAAGGAAGGAGGGGGGGGATATGGGCATTCTGACTAATTCAATCTTTCAAATCCGAAAGAATAAAGGGGGGGGAGGAAGAAGAAGAGGGGGTTCTTTCTTTGCCCTATTGCATTAGGGGGGAACAAGGGATGAGAGGAAAGGAGACGTCATGAGGGGGGAAGGCGCTTCCTTTTCCTCCGTTAAGGAAGAAGGGGGGGGGAAGGGGGTCTTATATAGGGGAGGGGGAGGAAAGGGAAAAAAGAATAGGAGAGATTTTCGAGGGGAGAAAAACGTCTACTAGCCTATCTCGACTATGTGGAGGGAAGGGGGGGGGAGGGACTCTTCTCAATTGTGTCATGCCGTGATCAGGGAGGGGGGGCGAAAAAAAAATAGTGGATCGCGGGGGAAAAGGGGGGGGAGCATCCGATACAACTTTTTTGGGAGGGAGGGGAGGAGGGGAGGACGAGAGAACCGTGGCGCGCCCCCTACTTCTGTAGAAAGGGAAAAGGAGGATAGAGCCCCGCGGGAAAGGGGAGGAGGAAGGAAGGGGGAGGTCCAGTCTTCTTTCCCTTGAGCGTGGAAAAAAAAAAAAGGGAAGGTAGGTTTCGCCTCTACTTTCTTCTGCCGGGAGGAGGGGGGGGAAAGTTCCGAGGGCCAAAGTTCCCTTTCCTCCCTGTCTTCCACGGCGGGAGGGAAAAGGGGGGAAAGCAAGAGAAAAAACCCGTTAAATCTCGAAAAAGAGGAGAGGATTGGAGAAAGGCCATCTTTCAAGGGAGGAAGGGTATTCCGAAGAAACTCCGGTCTCCTTTTCGGGAATGAGAAGAGGGGAATCAACATCTCCAGGGAGGAAAGGAGAATGCCGCCAGCGGAGGGGCCCCTCGTTTTATTTCGGGTGAAGGGAGGGGGGGAAAGAGCTCACTTCTATCTCAAGAAGGGGCACGAGGAGAGGAAGAAGTCTAATCCATCTCTCTAAGGGGGGAAAGAGAGGGAGAAAAATTCTTACTCATTAAAAAAGGAGAGCGCTTAAGGAAGGAAGCTAAATCAATCGACAAAAGAAGGGGAAGAATAGATAGATACTTCCTCTCGAGTACAACAGGAGAGGGGAGAAAAAACCCGAACCAAACTGAGCCAACCAGAAGAAGAGAAGAAAGAATAGGTTCCTTTGCGTTATGGAGCCACGAAAAAAGAAGACGAACGGTTGGGGACCACGGAAGGGAAAAGCAGCCATCCCTCACATAGGCCCTTGCAGAAAGGAGGGGGGAAATCCAAAAAACTCCTTACTAGGGGAAGGGGAAAGGAGGGGAAAAAAGACGTGCGGGAAAGATAGAAAAAAAAAGACACTCTCCTCTCTCCAAAAAGAGAGTGAGACGTTGATCATCCATCCTATCACCCTCTTGAAAGAAGAAAGAGGAAAACAGAGTGCAAAGAAGGAGGGGACAACCAAAGGCACGAGTTTCCTGTTATTTGTTGAGGAATCTTGTCTTATCCCGATAGGGAGAAGGAGGGATGAAGCCTGGTCTGGAGGGAAAAAGAAAAAATAGAGGTCCAAACCGTCTGCACTTACGCTCAAGAGAGAAAAGGGGGGGGGGGGCAATCGTGGTTTTCTAATTACCATAGTTTTATTACGAGAGAAGGGAAGGATGGGGAGAGGAAACTGTCCTCTCCTTCAGCGTATCCTCAGCGGGAAGGGGAGGGAAGGGTTTGCATTCTTCATTTTAGGAGGAAAACGGAACTGCTCAGAAGAGAGAGGGGGGGAGGAGGAAAAGATATCTATTCCCGGGGAGAGACGGAGGAAGAATCCCCTTAGGGGAGAAGAGGAAGAGGGCAGGGAGAGGGCAGCATAATCCTTTCCTTCTGAAGGAAAGGAAAAAAGCAAACCAGATGCCAATCTATGGCAGGGGGGGGGGGAAAAGGAGGGAAAGCAGGCGGATGGGGAGGACGACGCCTTTCTTCCTCCACTATAAAGGGGGAGAAAGGGGGGGAAAAACTACCATTAACTCTTCCTTGGGGTGGGGGGGAAAAAAGGGGAAGAAGGGGAGACAGCTTGAGAGAGAGGGGGAGGGAAGAAGGCACAATCTTCACACGGTTACTAGAGGGGGGGTGTGGGTTTACCCCTGAAATGGAGGAAGAAAGGAGCTTTTCAAAAGGTCAGGGATGTTTTTTTGCGGAAAGGAAAGGAAAAGAAGCTGGAGCTGGTCGTCGCTGGAGGGAAAGGAAAAAAGAGAATACGATTTCGCCCAGAAGAGAAAAGAAAAAAGGCAAAGATTGTCTCCCGTACGGAGGGCAGGAAGGGGGAGGAAAAGGTGACGTTTGCCAGGCGACAGCGGAAAAAGAGAAGGGGGGAAGATCGGCGAAGGAGAACCCTGCGTGCTGCAAGCGAACCTACTTGGCAGAAGGAGGGAGGGGGGGGGGAGTAGCGAAGTGGCTAGAAAGGAAAAAAGGGACTGTAAGAGAGGTGGGGGGGGGGAAAAAAAGGATGGAGCTCCTTTCGTACGAAAAAAGGGGAAAAAAAAGACAAACGAGTGGTCGCGAGGGGGGAAAGGAGGTGCTGGAAAAGGGAGGGACGTCTCTTTTCACTCCCGTCAAGGGGAGAAAAGAGTCCGGAGGAAAAAAAGCTGCCCAGTTCCCAGCCAGAAGAAGAGGGGGGAAGATTTAAGGTGATTGGGGGAAGAGATGTGGGGTCGGCTGGGGGGGGGGAAAAAGGGGGAGGAAAGAAGGTCACTTTACTATCTAGTCCAGAGAGAGGGGGGGAAATGGAAAAGGGAGGGGATGCCTACATTACTAGAGGGGGGGGGGGAGGAGAGGATCCATACAAGAGGGAAAAAAAAAAAGAAATCCTTTCCTTTCTCTTTCGCGATCAAAAAAAAGAAGAGAAGAACGAAGTGGGTCTCTCCCCCGTCAAAGGGGGGGACGAGAGAGTTGGCCACAAAAAGAAGCAGAAAAAGAAAGGGGGGAAACCCATTGACATCTATCCCTCACGATGGGGAGAGTCAACAGTTGATCACGGTCCTGACCCACTTTGGCAGGAGGAAAAAAAAGAGTGAGAGACGACGGAGAAAGAGAAGGAGGGAAGGGCAATATCTATCCCTATCAGAGAGGAGGGAAGAAAAGACAGCAAGACTATCCGAACCCCAGGATCACCATGGAGAGGGGAAAGGTAGGAAAGTGAAAGGTGGACTATAGCTGGAAATTAGATGGGGGGGGGAAGGGGGGTCGTGAACTAATGCATCTTGCAAGCCAGAAGGAAGAAAAAAGAAGGAAAGGAAATAGGTCGTTCTTTTGCCAGATTGGAAGGAAGGAAAGGAAAAGATAGAGGGAGGGGAGGACGTGTATCGAAAGAAAGAGGGACGCCGATTCTTTTTGACCCAGAGAAGGGAGATGAGTCGGCCTTAAGAAAACGACAAAAAGGGGGGGGAAGCGGCCCGCCGGAGAGAGGGGAGGAGATTGTGCACTTCCTCTTGTGAGGCTCACGGAGAAGGGGGAAGAGAAGGGGGAGGTTGAAAAAAGGAAAATCTGTGAGTGATCGCTGGGAAAGGGGGGAAACAAAAAAGAAGAATAAGGGAAAGAGAGGAGATCGCCTATCCGTTTAGCGCCCAAGGAGGGAAAGGCGAATTTCTTTATCTTGCCGCTGAGAGAAAGAAGGGACACGGGTGGCGTTCTGGGAGAAAAGAAGGGATCGTGCCCCTTGAGCAGTGGAAAGAAAGAAGGGAGAACGGGGGGAAGAGACCTTCTGAGGGGAGGTAAGGGGGAACTGAATATTTATTTCTGCCGTAAGGGGGAGGGAGAAAATGCGACGCCATGGCTTCCACGGCGAGGGGGGAGGAAGGGGGGAGAGCAACCCACCGGGGCAACAAGAGGGGGACCCAAGGATGGGGAGGTAAAACTTCATCTTGGAGGGGGGAGAAGGAAGAAGAGTGGGTCCCCCCCTATCAACCTTTAAGGGAGACGTACTTCTTGAAAGGGGGAGAAATAGGACTCCTCCTCACCAGGGGGGAGGGGAGAGGGGGAAGAAACAGTGTGCTTTCTTGTTTTAGGGAGGGACCCCACAGAGATGAAAGAGCAGCCATAGGGAGCCTCCTCGTACGTCAGAGAAAAGAAGAAGGAGGGGAGAGGAGACGGCACTTACAGTTCTTACCAAGGAGGAGTCGGGGGGAGCACGCATTTCGGAGCGAAAAGAAAAGGGAAGAGGGGGGAGAATACTCATCCTCTCGAAGGCACCAGTTCCCGCTTTCGAAAGGAAGGAAGCAGAAAGAGAGGAAGAACTGGAAATCTCGGAGGAAAGAAAGAGGGGTGCCGTTTCTTTTATGGAGCCCACGCCGGAGGAGGAAGAAGGAAGGTTTCGGTAACACGTTCAGGTTTGACGGAAAAAGGAAGAAGTAAGAATCAGCATGGGGGGAAAAGAAAGAAATCGTTCATGTGAAGAATGAGGGAGGGAGAGACCATTGTCTATTTCATCACAGAGAAAAGCTAAAAGAGGGGGAAGGAGGGAAGGTTGATCTCCAGGCCGATCACAAGGAAGGGGCAGAAATTAGCACCCGTTGAAAACCTAAGGGGGGGAAAAGAGTGGCTGGTAGTGGAGATAGAGTCGTAATCACAGGATGGGGAAAGAGGGGCGGATTACTCTTCCTTCAATAGAGGAAGAAGGAGAAAAAACTAACACCCGGGAAGAGGGTTTGCTTAAATTACCATAGAAGAGGGAGCGAGAGCAGGAACAGGATTTATGCGAACAGGGAAGAGAAGAGCAAGGAGAGCGTTGAAAGAAAGAGGGGAGTTCCTTTGCAAGGGGGAAGAGTCCCAGAAGAAGAAACGAAGGAGGGATGGGGGGGGGAAGGGAAAGGAGGAAGCTACATACATTCTAATTCACTTCAGCAAAGAAGAAAGAGGAAAAGGAGAGGCGGCATTGGCCGCTCCTGTTCCGAAAGAGGCACGAGGGAAAGAAGATTGTCATTCCTCAAACAAGAAGGGGGGGAAGGATAATGCAGACGTTTGCAATTAGGTGGACAAGGAAAAAGAGGAATCAGATCCGGAGGGAAGGGGGAAAGAAAAGAGGAAAGAGGGCCCTTGGGGGGGGGGGGGAAAAAGGGAAGGGAGCTAGGAAGAAGGGGGTAGGGGGACTTTTATGATCCAAACGGCACATCTGAAAAAAGGAAAGAGGGGAGGGGATGATGACTCCTTTGAAATCCTGTTTCGGAGGGAGAAAAAGAAAGGCATGAACAAGTCATTGGGGTGGGTTGGCGGCAATGCTGGATGGGAGAGAGGGAATGGCGAGGCTTCCTTCAAACTGACCGTGGTTCGAAACGGAAGGAGGGAGGGACCGCAGGGGGGACATAACTCCAGGAGGAGAGGAGGGAGAAAGGGAAGGCCGTCTGTTTTATTGCTCATTTGTGACGGGGGAAAGAAAAGAAAGAGAGGGGGAGAGCTATCGAACTGCGGAGGTAGAAAGGAAAAAAATGAGGAGGCAAGGACTCTACTGGGGAAAAAGGAGGTTTCAGTAGCTAAGGCTGTATTCAAAGAGAAAAGGGCCGGTACGATTTCGCTCGAATTGAAGTCGAGGGGAAGGAAGCAAAAGAGGGCGGGAAATGTGATTTGGAAAGGGAAGGGGGAGAGATGAGTCTGCTATTTTCAAGAAAAGAAGAAAAGATATAGACAGGAAACGATGGTTTCGACAAGCTGAGGAAAGAAGGGAAGAAGGGAGCAGTTCCCGGGGGGAGATAAGAGAATGGTTCGGCTTCTTCAACGCAGAAGGAGGGGGGGGAAAGGGGAAGATCTACGCCTAAATCAGTAAAAAGGGCGGAAAGACGGGACGAGGAGTTGGGTGTTTCTGCTCTTCGCCAATCCTCAAGGGAGAAAGGGGAAGGAGGGAAAGAAATCCTTCCTGCTCTGCAGGGGAAGGGAGAAATGAAGCCAGCTACAAGGGAGAGACCCCGCATTCTATCTCGCGTGGAGAAAAGGGAAAAGAAAAAACGTGTATCTTCTCAACAACTGTGACCCATGGACAGAGAAAGGGGAGAAGGGGGGATCAGGCACCAGGGGGGGGGGGAAGGAAAGGGAAGGATAGGCCGCGATCGGCTCGTCGACTGGGAAAGGAAAGTAGAATATCCGAGTCGTCTTCTGTCGTTTCTTCAAAAAAAAAGGAATAGGACGGGAAGAAAGGAAGGAGGGAGGGTGAGAAGGAGATCCCGTGACTCCTGCTCTGTGTTATCTGGCCAGAAGGAAAGGAGGAAGGACTATCATATATGCAACAAAAACACGGAGAGGAAGAGAAGGTCGGGATATTGAAAAAAGAACCAAAGTCAGCGTCTCGTTCTATTACCGTCATATCTAAAGAGGGGGAGGAACGTACTGGAACGCCTATTCCGGTGACCTGGGAGGAAAGGGGGGTCGGGAGTGGCCTTAGGGGAGGAAGAGGAGGGAGAGAGGAAATTGCCGCTGCCCAGCAAAGGAAAAGGAGGGGAGAGTTGAAGTCCTCTGTGATGGCCTGCTCAAAGGGGGGGGAAAAAGGAGGGAACGAAATCTTTTATTGATCGCTGTCCCATGGGAAAAGAAAAGGAGGGGTGAGAAAGAATAGCGCGCCACGGCGAGAGGAGAGAAGGAGGGAGGAGCGGCAGGGAAGAGGGCGCGCTTGATCGCGCCCGCGCAGGGAGGGGAGGGAAGGAGGGGACAAGGTCTGCGTGCCCTTGACTTGGGAGAAAAAGTGGAAGCGGGAGGGGGCGGGGGGGAGGGGAAGAGGGTCCAGGTGCCCTGGAGGGGGAGGGGGGAATAGATAGTCCCTTGCCCCTGCTCAGGAGGGAAGAGAAAGAACACATTTTTATAGGGAGGGGAGGGAGAGAGCTACCGGAGAGGAGAGCCGTACTGTCCTTCGTTTTAACTTGCAGCGGGAGAGGGGGGGGAGTAGAGAGTGGGAAAAGCAGCTACTGGAGAAAGAGAAGGAGAGACGGCCATCACCGCATAGGGGGGGAAAAAGTCCAGAGAGGGTGTATGGATTTCATTCCTAAATATCTAAAAAAAGGGGGGGAGGAGGGCTTACCTTCCTAAGAAGAGAGGGGGTAGATTCCTCTGAAAGAGAGCAGTGATTACGCAATTCTACATAAGGGGGTTTCGCTGAAGGGGGAAAGGAGGAGAGAAAGCATACTACGGGGAAGAACTAAGTCCTCTCGAGACACTCATTTCCTCTGTAGAAAGGAAAGGGAAGAGGAGGGGGCCTCAACTTTCCTCGAGAGGGGGAGGGGGGAAGTGGAGGTTGATGAACCCCGGGGAGGGGAGTTGAGAAACCCCTCGTATCGAGTCCGTTTCGGAAAAAGAGAGGAGAGAAGCCACAGAGCACATATTCCCGTTGCAGAAAAGAGGAGAAAATTGAAGCCAGAAAAAGCCTTAAATCGTCGTTCCATGCCTGTTGGTGAAGGGGGAGAGGGAAAGGAGAGACAGAGTTCAACGGGGGAAGAAATAGCCACTCTCGCTCAGCAGCTGAGAAAAGGGGGGAAAGAAGACAAGCCGATCAACCCTCTTGCGTATTCAAGTATTGGGGGAAAAATTCAAAAAGGAGAAGGGGGAAAAGAGGGTAGGTATTGTTGCGGCATCGGTCCAGGAGAAAGGAGGAGAAAGGGGAGGGGAATACGCCTCCTGGAAAAATAAAGGGAGAGAATGGAAAAACGGCACTGAAAGGGGGGAGGGGGCAATCTTTTTGCTTAATGACAGAGAGGGGAGGAGGAGGGAAGGAGTGAAGACGACAGATCGTGAAGAGAACGGCAGGAGGTATCCGATCGTCGCGTCGGAAGGAAAAAGGTCAGGGCATTGTATGTAGAGAACGGGCTCACTCAGGGAGGGAGGATTAATTAAAATAATAGAGGAAGAAGAGGTATAAAACAATGCCCTAATTCAACGGCAGCAAAGGGGGAGAGATGAATCTTCGAGGGGGGTGAGGGGCAAGAAATCCTTTTCCAGAAGAAAGACATTCCCCAGAAGAAAAAGAAAAGCCAGATTCCCCTCTAAGGTTTTCTCTTCCTTTTGAGTTGTTTCGGGGGGGTGGCCTCTCCTGGGGAGAAGAAGACCGTAATCCTCCGCAGGGAAGAAGAACCTGTGTCGGAAAAGGGAAGCAACAACTACCAGGGGACTTTGTTTTAAACGCAAAGGAAAGGGAAGAGCGCGAGAGAAGGAGGAGGAAATCGCAAGAGTTATTCGGAGGAGAGGGAGAAAGCTGCCACCCTGTTCTCAGAGAGGGGGGCGGGGGGTGGGATGGAGGAGGAAAGGGTTCTCCGAAGAGGGGAAAAAAAAGGGGGAAAACAGAAGGAACTATTCAGGGGGGGGGAAAGGCGGGAGCGGGGAAAAAGGGGAGAGGGCTTCTCTCCAGAGGGAACGGACCCGTGGTTTACGAAAAGAGGGACGAAGGCAGCCAGGGGAGGGACAGACAAAGCAAATATTTTCTCCCTTACGTATCAAAAAAAAGGAGAGGGGGATTCTCAATTTGTGAACGGGGAGAGGGGGGAAATAGAAGGAAGGATGCTATGGGGTGGATGGAGGATCCGCCCTTCTTGCTGAAAAGGAGAATAGAAGTGGTAAAAATGTCATTTGCAGTATCGAAGAGGGAGAAGGAAGCCGCGGAGGCCGGGGACAGAATGCAATCGCTGGAGCTCTTGAAGGGAAGCAAAAAACCATAACTCACACGATTGGGGGGGGAAGGGGCGAGGGAGAGGGGATGGGCTTTCTGGAGGGGACAGCCCTTCGCGGCGGAAGTGCTCGACGCCAAGGGGGGGGGGGGGAGAAGGGTGCCTTTTAGAAAGGGGGGGAAGAGAGAGCCATCAGGTCGCGAAGGGGAAAAGAGGGTCCCGACAATCATTGTTTTGCGGCTTCTCCGAGGAAAGAAGCCAGGGCGCAGGGGAGGGAAAATCGCCGGTCCATAAAATCCTCTTAAGGGAGAGAGCAAGCATTCCCAGTCGCAATAAGAGGAGGAGAGGCGCCAAGCAGAGGAAAGAAAAAAAAGGAACTCCTTCTTCAATACCGAGGAGGGGGGCTCACTCTGCCGAAAAGAGCCATTCCTCTCTAGGGGGTAGGTTGCGCTCCCCTTCTATTCTTCTAAAAGGGGAGCACCCAACTTTGAAGAGATGGGAAAAAAGGACATCGATCCCTCACATATCTGGGGGTCAAGGGGATCAATCCTGACCCACTTTGCGGGGGGAAGAACGGCAAAGCTTAGGAAGGGGGAGAGAAAGAATATAAAGAGGTCTTTCCTCTTCGAGGGGAGAAAGGAGACTGGGCAGGTCGTGTTGGCATTCCAAGAAAGGGGAAACCATTTTCCCCACTCATTGAAAGAGGGAGAGGGAGGGAAGCTTTTCTGATACTGGAAGAGGCGCCGAGAGATCTGGGGGGGCAGTCTGAACTAATGCAATCGGGCAAAGAGAGAAAAAGGGAGAGACGCAAAACAAAAACAACTTATTAGGATTAAAATAGAGGGGAGATTGAATTAGTTCCTACCTAAAGATAAAATCCTTCTTTCGAAGGGGTCTTCTCCGAGAGGGAAGGCGCTTACTGGAGTCCCTGGGGAAAGGGGGGGAGGGAGAAGCTTAGGAGAGAAGCCTCTGATATTGCTCTATGGGGAGAGAGCACCGCCTTCTTACTAGAAGAAAGGGATAGTGGATCTGGAGGGAGAGGGGGGAGAGGATCTTCTCAAATTTTTGAGGAAAGGGGGGGGTCTTTTCCACCGGAAGGGGGGGGGGAGAGAGGCCAAGGGGAACCAGTGGGGGAGAAAAAGGGGGGGGGCAAGAATATTGCGCCACTTCGAGAAGAGGAGGGGAAAGGGGGGCGAAAAAGGAGTCTTTTCTCTCTTCATGGAAGAGTGGATAGCTCCAGGGGAGGGGAGGTCTTGGTCCTCTTCGGTCCAGGTATGAAAAAAGGAGGCAAAAGGGGGGGGAGAAGAGGGACTGTCTTCTTCCGCTGGAAGGGGAGGGTTTCTTCCTTCGAGGGAGCGCCCCATGGAGAGGAGTTGCGCATACTCCCCCTTATTTTAAAGGAGGAATCAGACCCTCTCTTTCCATAGGGGGAACGACTTCAGAGGGGGGAACGGCTATAGTTTTTGAGGAGGAGAAGAAATCGCGACGTGCTGCCCAGTGGGACAAGGCGCACCGAGACCAAGCGCCTCAGCCATTGCCGCCGGGGGGGGGGGATGAAAGGGTCATTCCGAAAGACTCCACAGGGGGGAAGGGGCCGCAGAAGGTAATGAGGGGAATCGGCCCACGGGATACTTCAACTTACTCTGAAAAGGGAGGGGTTCAGGTCTCTGCAGAGAGGAGGGGGGAAGGATAGAAAGACGTGGGGGAGAGAATTAATCTCTATTACCCTCATGTTGGGGAAGAGAGGAAAACCGTCACACTTTATCATCAACCAAAGAAAAGGAGAGAGGGGATCGGGGGGAAAGAGGGGAATTGGCGTTATGGTATCCCACTGATGGGGGAATCGTATCTAGCCGTTTCGACACAAGAAAAAAGACCACAGAGGCCCGCGCAGGGAAAGGGGGAAAAAAAACCTCCCTTAAATCTTTCAAAGGGGGGGGGTGAACTCTGTCACGAGGGAGGGCTAACATGGACGGCTTCATCAAAACCCGCCCAAAAGAGAAAAAAGGATCAACAGCTGAAACCTTTTGGAGGGGGGGGGAGACAGCAAAAAACGAAGAGAGGGCGTCTTCAAGTTATGGGGAAAAAAAAAAGGGGGGAGAAAAAAAAATGCAAGGACGTTGCGTTTCAACCAAGCACAAAGGGGGAGGCCGAGAACAAGGGATAGTTGCTGCGGAAGGGGAGGGGAGGACCTAACTTCTTAGGGAAAAAAAGGCGGGGCCACCTCATTTCAAACCTCTCTGCAAGGGAAAGGGAAAACGGATTTTCATCAGGGGTGAGAAGAGACCTTGGAATTATCGTCTTAATCCTTAAGGTTTATCTAAAGAAAAAGAGTCCCTCTCCTTCATCGTGGGAGAAGGGGGAAGAGGACGGGGGCTTCCGGGGGGAGGTGGTAGGGGGGAAGGAGGAAGACGTCTCTCACCCCCCCCCCCTTCTTCTTCGTAAAGGGGCGAGGAAGAAAAAGGGGGACAATCTCCTCCCTTCTCCTTACAGAGGAGGGGAGGGTCTTGTCGGGCGTCCCCAGGAAAGGGCCGCTCCTTTTTCTCGAGAGGAAGGGAGGGTAAGGGGAAAAAGAAGTAATCCAGCCTAGGTCATTCCCAGAAAGAAGAAGGGGTTGCGGAGAAAAAGGAAGGTGGCCGCATTGCGGAGAGAGAGGGTAGACACGGATCATCAACTATCCTTGTGAGAAGGGAAGGACAGGGAGAGAATCTTTCCTTGTGGGGGAAAGTGGGTTGGCAACTGTGAATAGTGAAAAAAAAGGACTGGGGCTGCTTTTAATTATAAAAAGGGAAGGGGGAGGGGTTAGCCAGCTGCTTTAGCTAGAGTGGAGGGAAAAAGTTGGGGGGAACCGGGACTCCTTCCCTCTT
>Ga0179591_1346878_pt1 | contig 16023 bp, 23 predicted proteins | sample CZOMad2_1_08_16f_FD_182891 | JGI IMG/M metagenome (GOLD analysis project Ga0179591, IMG submission 182891) | Vadose zone soil fungal communities from Angelo Coast Range Reserve, California, USA - CZOMad2_1_08_16fungal (PacBio error correction) | ecosystem: Environmental > Terrestrial > Soil >...
CGTCTCCACATAACTCTTTCCAAAAAAGGTCCCAAAAAGATATTGAAAGCATTGACACTCAAGGTGAAGGGGGGGGAAAGGATTTCTAGGTAAGGACTAAGCTCCTAACTTCAAGAAGGGAAGAAAAAGGGGTAACACAATACTGAAAAGGTCTTAGAAAGGAAGGAAAAGGGGACATAGGGGGGAGAACAACCTAAAAATTTGGTCATCTGTGGGCTTTTCTATGAAATCATGGTCAGGACTCTAAATCTCACGCTTTTAACCGAAATCGAAGACTGAAAACTGGGGGGATCTCAAGGGGGGGAATATTTAGCATGTAGCAGCACAGGGTACGGAAGGTCGATGAAGAGGGACTTGTCTGTCTCGGAAAAAAAAAAAGATGAGCCGTTTCCAAGGAGAGCAGGAAAGGGCGAATAGGAGAAATGGAGGGGAAAGAAGGTTTTGAAGGGGGGGCTTGTCATTGAGGACTGCACTTGCAGGAGGGGAACGGCCAAGGGGAGGTAAGAAGGACATCTGCCCTGTGCACTTAAATCGAAAGGGGGGAAGGGTGGGCTTTGAAAGAAGAAAAAGAGGGGGGGGGTGAGGTACGAAGAAGAAACGTACAACCTACAACAAAACGTCACGTCAAGATAGTCAGGGTAGGCTAAAACAACAAAACATTAGTGAAGGGAGGGTGGAGACTAAGAGATAGGAAAAAAGTCCTCCACGTTGGGTAAAGGGAGAAATTCTCATGTAAGAGGGTTCATTGGGACTCAAATGTAGTCGTATTGAGGTGAACTAAGGAATTGAATTATTTCCAAGAATCCGCGGTGAGGGAAAAGAGTTTAGGAACAAAGGGATGGAACCTAAGTTATAAAGAAATCCGGGACTGGGGGGGGGGGATTATAGAAACCAAAAAAGTTTAGAAAAAAAAAGGACAACATAAAAAGGATAAGACTGGAGAGAGTACCCTCTCACTCGGGGAAATGATTGAGAAAAAAGTAGGTAAGGCACAGTAGAAAAAAAGCAAACCAGAATAAGGAATCCATCGGGAGAAGGGGGGTGATGTACTTTAAAAACACTACTGAAACTGGGGTCAGACTACAAGTGGGGTGTCCACTTCAATTGGGGGGGAAGTTTTTGTGAAAGTCCAGGTCCACTGAAGAAGAAAAAGGCTCATGGGAAAATTAGATTTTCAGGAAACTAAGGGAGCCAGCGTTGGCATTCTAAGCAAGGAATTGACAGGGGCAAGGAGGGATTAAAAAATTATGGAAAAAAAGGGGCCGGAAAGGGGGGGTAGATATAATTTACTGTAGCTTGGCCTCTGAAGGGATAAGCGGGGGTATTGGAGGGGGGGTTTTTGGTAGGAAGGAAGGTGGGGATTGGTAAGGGAGGGGGGGGGGGGGGGGGAGATTTAATTAATGGTACTAATGAGAGAGGTCAGGGGGGAGGAACTCGACTCTGCTTGAATAGAAGCAAGAAAGGGTGGAAAGTGAAATTCTGAGAAAAAAACAGGATAAGTGATATTGGTCCCCCAGGGAAAAAGGGAAAGGGCCGGAATAGAAGGGGACAGGGCAGGGAAGGTACATTAAGCCTGGTTCTGCTCGGTAGAGACATGGATATAAACAACAACCGGGGAGGATGAGGGAAGAAGAAAACAAGTTTCCTGGTAATAATGACCTCAGAAAAGTCAATAACCTTCAGTCGCTGGAAAAAGATACAGGACAAAGCAGGCCTTAGGGGGAAGGATTAAGTGACAATGTTTAACACTGGGAGGGAAGGGGGATGGGGGGGGGTTATTAGAATTGGAATAACTTAATGAGAAAAGGGGGGGGGACCAGGTTAGGGGCAAGTTAGTCCAAGAATGGGCCGTCAGGACTGGAATTGGCTTACCCTATTGGGACTGGGGTACGTACTCCGAACAAAGGCGGCAACCTCATTAGCCGCCGGAAGGAGAGTTCGTCTGTCAATAGGTTTTGCCCTCGACTTTAACGTATGTGGAGTTGGTATGAGTCCAGATGTGCAGGGCCCTCTCAGTGGGGAAAGAAGAGAGGGCTCGTATGACTTGTATCTAATTAACACGAGGGTTGACTTAGGTAGGAGATCTAGTCAAGAAATGCGATCATGACTTGAAAAGGAATTAGAGGGGGGAAACAGGGTGGGTTCGAAATAAACGAGACGTAGGGGAATGCAGAAAAGGGGGACTTGGTGTTTTAACTTGAGGTTGAGGAGTCTTGAAAAGACACAAAAGACTCCAATCAGTAGACAATGTGGTGCAAAAGAAATCCCTGGGGAAGGGGATGAATTCGTTTGTAGGGGGGCGAAAATTAGGGGAAAAAAGAGGGCTTGGAGTCACAGAGGCGGAGGGCTTGGGGTGAACAGATTCCGATTATTGCCCTAAAGCAGAGAGGAAGCAAATTGTGAATGGAAGAACATGAAGGGGGCCAAAGTTTACGGAGATATTATTTGGGGAGGTGGACCGACAAGTTTAAAATAGGGTCACGCCACAGTATCGCAAGAAAAGTGGGGGTGTCTTGTAACCACCTATAACGGAAAGGGCCTCGCGGGGGGACCCTAAGGTAGCATCTTACGTTCGAGGCTGCAACAACTATAATCTGGGTAGCCAGGGCAATCGGGAGTATTGAAACAGGACAATCGTCGATCATAATGCCTCTAAAGAAGGAATTAGGGAAAAGGGGGACAGGGGCACGCAGTCAAAAAGAGGATTGAAAACTCCAATCGGCGTACTCTGATGTGTCTCAAATATGGCGGGGGAACAGGGAGAACGTGCGATCAACTGGGGCACCTGGGAAAGGGTAGGGTCTCATAGAAGGGAACGGTAGTTCCGCTAACTCTTCGGAAAGGGAGGCATAGAAGAAGCCAATTAGTCCGGGGGGTCAAGAAGGGGAAGGTACCATCTCTGGGGGTTTGACTCCGACCTATACAAAATGACAAATGGGAGGGGGTGGGTTCCTGAAAAAGGTCAGAGTCCAAGTTTGGGGTGCTGAGGAGAAGAAGGGAAGAATTTGGGACGGAGCGTTCATCCCATTTCCTTGGGGGGAGGTGGTAGTAAGGGGAAACCACGTAGCAGGAGGTGCATGGAGCGGATTATAAGACAGGCATTATTTTATGGCCCGGCACAGAGGGGGAATCTGGAAAAGGTTTTTCCCCAAAAGGGAGGGGTGTTTGAAGGGGATTCTAACTCCACACAAACAAAGGAAAAAAAGAGAGGGGGGGAGACGGGGACACAAAGAAAGCTATCCCCCAGGTACCGGGGGAAGGGGCCACTCTTCAAAGAATAGAATTGAAGGTATACTTATTGCGCTAAAGAAGTAAGATAAGACTTGAGAAAAAGGGGGGATAACACAGATTTCCCTGTAGAACATGAAAGAAGACGGGAAAAAAACATGGAACCTAACGTCGAAAATGCAAAACAACTGTTGGCGAAAGGGGGAGGGGTTCGGGAGGGGGAACCAACTCAAAGATTGTCCAGTGAACGTAAGAAGATGCAGGGAAAGAGAGGAAGGGGGAAAGGTACTTTGATCCGGCCGCGACGAGTGCTAAGGGCCCAGTCAAGCTCACAGGCTAATGTAGGAGCATTACTCCAAGGTAAGATCGTAAAATATCTTGAGAAACTGGGAGGGGGGCACACGCGGGCCCGGGCGGGAAGGGGGGGGTGAAAGACACAAAAGGACCTGATTTGGACTTATCAGGGAGGGAAAAGAGGGGACAGGGGAGTCGATCCTTTTTTGCGGGGGAAGGCAGCCGTTGGGCTCAAAGAGTGGCAGGCTGGGGGGTCAGGAACTGGGGGGTAACAAGTTATCTTCCTTAAAGGGGGTGAGGAGGGCATAAATCCCGGGCTATGATTTACGGAAAGAGGACAAAAAAGAGAGGGTTGGCTCCTCGAGGGGACTAAGAACATAAAAGGGATCCAACTCAGAGGGGGATAGAAAGGCAGGATAGTGAAAAGGAAAATCCCAAATCGGCTAGAGGGGTGGGAAAAGTAAAAGGAGATAAGAAGCGGCCCCCCGAAGGTCAAATGATTAAGGGGCAGGTTGGAAAGTACAGCGGGAATACAGGGAGGGGGCCTGGGTCCGGAGAATGTAGAATGGAAATAAGATAACTTTGAAGGAAGGGGGAATCTCTTTAGTACTAGGGGGAGCAACTAAGAAGGGGAGGATCATATGGTAAGGAGGACGGTTATTACCAGCCCATTGGGGGGAAGGATATAAGAAAGGGGGAGGGAAACAACATACATGCACGGGATTGAGGAAAAAAGGGTTTTGCGCGAGGAATTAGGAACAGTTCCTCCCAAGAAAGGGAAACAAAAGAAGTTCAGACCATCTGACGTGCGCGGGTATGGAGACAGGGGATTTCTAAGGTAGGGGGGGGGGTTTCCAAGCAAATATTGCTTGAGGAGGGGTAGGGGAATATTAACAGCGAAGAGTCTAATTTTAGGATGGTCGCTATGCGGGGTATAGAAGAAATCATCGAAAGGAAGCAAGAATTTCAAAGGTTGGTTAAAGGGATAATAAAATTAGGTTAAGGGGTTCGTGACTGTGTTGGGAAATTGTTTAAGGCCTGAAAAAGGAGTTGTAACGGTTCATAGGATGGGAGTGGTATTGTGGAGTGTTTGGGAAGGTCCTGGTATTGAAAATTGAGGGAGGGGGATTGGATTATTGGGGTAATTCAAGCGATATCTATTCCGGGAGGATAAGAAGGGGGACGAAAGAAGGAATTGGGAATGAGTGTCAATGAAGGGGAAAACAATAAATTAAGGGGAAAATTTAGGTAATTGAAGGGAAAAAGCGGGTCGGAGGGTTGAAACTGCGGGTTCAGAATGACGAGGGGGGAAGGGGTTAGGCGGGGGGGGTCAAACTATTGACTATAACGGGGAGAGAGAAAACAAAGTTGAGAAAGAGAAGACCTCTAGGTCTCGCAAGGGACTAGCATGCTAACTTCAACCCTGGTGGGAGGACACTAGAAGATCATTTTGGGAAGACAGTATTGTGGTCTGGGGTGTTAAGCAAGTTAATTGGGGTTGTGGTGAGGAGGAGGAATTTAAATGCTTAAAGGTGCATACCTCGTTGTTGTACTAAGGCTAAACAATTGGGAGCGAGTTCCGGGAACTAATTAATTCCTTCTCAATATTTGAAAGAAGTTTAAGACACTCTAACCGGTAACTTATATCCCCCCAATCACTCTGGAGGGAGAGAACTATGGTAACTGGGGTTAGTACTACGTAATAGATAGAACTGTAAAACAAGTGAGTCATTGTGAGAACCTTTCTTTCGTATGTCCGCGGGAAAAAGATGGGGTTTAGGAGGGGGAGACTAAGAAGCCGAATTTTGATGGAGACATATAATTCTACTAAATTATTTGCAGCTTAAATCTACAAGAACCAGGAGGAAGGGCGGATGGAAACAACCACAAGAGTAAGTGAGGAGCTCGGCGACACGGAAGCGCACGGGAAGATGTAAACATTGAAAAAAGTAAGTAAAGAAAGGGTCGGCAGGCGATGAGCACACACTAGAAAAAAGCACCGTAGCATGGTTAGGGAAAAAATTTGAAAGAAGGGTGAAGTGACGGTATTACGATTTCAAATGTAAGGGACCACTTCTTAAGGTGGAGAAGGAAAGAGGGGTCTGGAATATGTTGAGGAGTTGAAGCTCACTATCCTTACAGGGGAAGGGGAAAGGGTTGGAGAAACAAAACCGGGGGACATACTGCAGGGAAGGAAGAGGGGGGATAGAAAGGCATCATTTCTCTACCCCCTAAAAGAAAAAGTTGGGGGGGGGGGGGGCTCAGCCCGCAAATCACGCCCGGGGTAAGAAAGACTCAAGGTTGTGCCCTAAAGGTCGGGAGGCGGGGGGGGAAGAGCTTAAGCACAAGTGGAAGGCCGGTGAGGTACTCATGTAGGAATTGGAACACAGTACGCCAAAGAGCCCTCCCAGGGGGCGGGCTCCGACTACCCAGTACACTGGGAACTCCTGCGTATTGCAAAAAAAAAGTATAAAGAAGGACATTTGCGAAGGACTACTCGCTCTCGGCTGTCTCCCGTGGCATTCAGGCCTAGGGGGGTAAAAATGGACTCGAAGGAGAAGTGAACTGGGGGGGAAACGCCACAGGGCCTTTTAAAGAGTACGATGCACGGTACCACTGTGCAGGGAAAGCGAACTGAGCGTCCATAGCGTGAAGAAATTTAAAGGGTTACTGCTGAAGGGAGGGGGAATGGAGAGAACGACACTCGAGTTGACGCCAAACCTGTAAGCACTGACGAACACCGTTCGTGCGTTGTTGAGTAACTCTACGGGTGGGGGGGGATTGACCTTAAGAGCCGAGGACAGGATTTGGTAGGGAGTACTGGCTAAAAAAATGGATTCATGGGGGAGGTGGTAAGTCGCTTACCTTTACATTGGGAAGTCTAAGTGATTTATCCTCCCTATTTTCTACCTGGGGGGGGGGATCAGCACCAGGAAAAATGTTGTGGGGGGGGTCTACTGGACGCGTATAAAAACCGGAAGAGATATGGAAAAGGTGCAACAAAATCATTTTTCGGCACACCCGGTACTTGCGGAAGGCCTCCAAGACCCGTGGAATTCGTTTCCCTGGGAGCCTTGGGAAAAGTGGTACAGCCCATGGACCGCTAATGTTAGGAATCGACTCCGGAAAAAGAGCTGAAAGAAACCCAAGGGTTTTTGGGGGGGGGAGAATTACGGAGGAAAAACCCGCCACAGGGGTGTCCTGTCGGCCTGTACGCAGAAGATAAGTTAGCTATTTTAGTGCCTACTGTAGGGGGAGAAGGGACCAAGAGGGCAAGAAACGTCTGGGGGGCCCGAGACGAGCTAGGGGCCGGAATCTCAGACATGTTACAGAGAGACCGAGCAGAGGCCGGGCGGACAGTAGGGGGTACGGGGGGGAAACATTAAAAAGTGGGGAATGCAAGGACGTAGGGAGCGGTATTCTAAAGGGGGTCTGGAGAAAGGGTGGTATGTGGGCTTGTGAGAAATAATCTGAAGGGTAATAGGGGAACTCGAAATGGAAACCTAGGTACTACTGGCAAAAATCAATCTTTGAAAGACTTACCTCTCAAGTTGGAGAAGAAAGGGGTTGAATAACGGAAGAAACAAGAAATCGGGGGAGACGTCATCTGAACGTTGATAGTCAAAACTGGATTAACAGTCAAAAAGTAGGTTCTGGTATTAAATACAGGGTAAGGGTGGTCGAGACGAAGGATATAGGGATAAGAAGAGTCCAGGTCCTAAGGGTTAGGTGATGTCTTTTAGAACTCCATGGAAAACGGGGCAAGTAGTCATGGGGGCGTAGGCAAATAATCCCGGGTTTGGAAAAAAATCGACTAAGGGTCTCTACTATATACAAAGGGGGGACTCTAGAGGGGGATGGCGTCCGGGGAACCAGACCGCAAGGAAGGCTCGAACGAGGCAAGAAAGTTTACATGCATAACTTTCAAGGGAATTCAAGGACACAGTTAGTGAATTGAACCGTCAAACCCGCAAGTTTCCCAAAGACTGACTACGTTGATCTGTAGGGTTGCGAAAGGGGAAGGGAGAAGTAGAAAGACCTGGGGGGGGTTTTACACTGCCTGACTGGCTATAGTTATTGGGGGGATAGCTTTACAGTGTGGTAGGGTACTTTATAGGAACAAAGTCATAGTGAGAAGAGAAAAGAGAGTCAACGTTAAAAACTGGAAGAACAGTTGGTCGTATTATGAAAATCTTCTCGTCACCCGTGCATTTCAAGGAGGGGTGTCCAGGTTTTTCCTCGATGGACTATTGGAGCAGAGACTGAGGGATCTATTGGGGCTCTTTTTGGGAGAATGACGTTACAACTTTGGGTTAGGAGGGGGGTGTCTTTGTTGTGATTACGGGGAAAATAAGGTCAGCAGGAAGAAAATAGGACTCTGGAGATGATAACTTTGGAACAGTCTAGACAACTTAATAAGGGGGAAGGTTTGAACCCTCAGAAGGGGGGGAAAGGGGGGAAAAAAAGGTATTGAAATGCAAAAATAGGCCTGTGGAAAACAGCGTTTAGAAACATAATGCAGTTTTTGCTTTAGAGATGTGGGGACACGATGATGGGACCTAGAAAAGGGTCAAGAATCTCAAACAAAGGGAGGGAGTAACATCCACAGGTCAGACTCAGATTGGGAAACGTAACTGGCGAATATCCATAAAAAGGGAAGGATTAAGGCGATACACAAGGGGAAAGTCATTTGGCCAAAGGGAACATTGGAAAAGGGGAGCAGGTGGTAATTGGGGGTTTTATATGATGAAGACTTGGGTCGGACTTTGAAGGGGGGGGTTGAAAGTTTTCAATAACGTATTGAAGGAGTAAAGGATTAGAAAAGGAGACACACAAAGGGTCACATGGGAGAGATAACCAGGGGATGTCTAAAAAACACCGGGTAAACCCCTTAGAGGCAGGGAAGTGTTGCACTGTGCTAAGGGAGTACAACCAAGTTAAGTGTTCAAGGGGTCTGTAATAAGGCGTCAGTACATCAGGGAGAAGAAATCGAAAAGGAGGGGAAGACTACCGGGGGTTAAGAAGAAGGGCTTTCGGCAGGGTTCGGCGGGCACAGCTATAGACCAAATTAAGTATTTGCCTAACCAGTAAGGAATGGGAGATGGGGGGCTAAACTACACGACTAACAAGGGGTAGAAAGGGCTGTTCGTGGGGGGTTGGGGTAATGTTGTAGCTTCAATTGTGCTGAGATGAAAAGGGGGAATCAAAGAAAGGATCAGTGTGGTACGTTAGAAGGGCGTGAGATGGAAAAACATTGTCCGGGGGAAAATGCCATTTAGACCTTTGGCCAATTAGGGGGGGGGGGTTGGGAAGAAGCTTACGAGGAAAAGGAGCTGGGGGAATATTACGGAGATAGTGGTCCCAATCAAATATCCTTTATTGGAAGCCCGGGGGGGGTTTGGCTAAGGAAAAGGGTGTACAACTGCAGGTAAGGGGGGCCCTTTTGCCGCCAGGTGTCAGAAAGGAAATGGAGTACGCCGGTAGAGAGGGTTGTGGGGGGGGGGGGGTGGGTAACCCTTCATCCCTTAAAAGTGTAGTGGATCAACTCGTAGTTCGTGTAGGTCGAGAATAGACACCCCAAGGTTGTTTCAGGTCTTTTGAGTACAGGGGGGAAGCAAATCAAGGTCAATAAAAGAAGGCCAGCGCACCTGAGATAGCGAATCATGGTTACAGGAATAAGACTAACAGCCTGGGGTCAAAGGTCTACGGGGAGAAAAATGGGCGGCCCAAACCAGAGGTCTCGAAAAGGAGGTACTCGAGAAGAGGAGGACTGGCGCGCGGCGCGATGAAATGCGAGAAGACGTACCCCACCCAAAGCTTGAGGGGGGTAAGGCTGAAGGGGAGGCCAAAAAAGGAAGGCCAATTAGGGCTCGACGGAAACAAACTTATACTGGAGTTGAAGTGCCGGTGAAAAATTTATCACCAGACGCCAGGAGTGGAAGGGTGAATGGGGTACAGAAAGGGACGGGAATTCGGGGAAAAAACGCGGGGAGGGGGTGGGGGGGGGTTCAGGGGAATTTCGGTTGAGGGAAAAAGAAGGATGAAGGGTCTAAAGGTGGGGGAGTGCATTGGGCTTTGATCCTGGTCTCACGAGTAGCGGGCCGGCTTAGCAGGGTCAGATAATAAGTCCGTCAAATGTTATTCAGTCCCGGGGAGATGAGGGTGGCGGGTTTTGGGGAAGACACAAGCCCTGGGTGTGGTGCGAGGGAGGACTCTTAAACAACAAATGGTAAATATAAATGGGAAAGCAACCCTCCCTGTGAGGAGGACACAGACCAGGGGAGGCGGGGGAAGGGGGGAAGAGGCCGGAACAAAATCCATGTTATAATCCGGGGAGGAACCATGCAAGCGGCCTCTCTAAAGTAACCAACAGACCAAAGGAAAGAAAAGTCAAGGGGGGGATCCAGAAGATCTAACCAAGGGTACTGGCTCCGAGGCACAACAAGGCTGATAGGGAGAAAAGAAAAGAGGGTTTCCTTCAGTGCCGGTTCGACGGACGTCACTTGCTATGAGGTAGATAGACTTCTGATTCCCTTGAAGGATAAGGGGGGGGGGTTGGATCTCTGAGAGCGGAAAAGCATGGGAAAAAAGGCAGAGTTGCGAAGCGCACCTTGGGGGAATATCTAACGATGGCCTTATGAAAAACGGAATTCTCTGAACCTGGCGAAAGGGCCCAAGGCCGGATGCAACAACGGAGAAGTCTCTATAAAAAATGAAGGATTCTGCAAGACATGTGTTAATGGGGGGAGTATTGCGGGTACAGCAAGTTGCGCGCCGGGAACCGTCTAGTCACCAAAGTGATAACTTAAAGAGGAGTTAGCCCGAGTGTTATAAGGCTTTAAGGGCGACGGGTTCATAAGGATGTGTACCTCTTAAGATCGGCGGGATCGAAATAACACTTGACTTAAAGACCCTCAAAGGGTTCGGGGGGGCCACTGGATCGTTCCCCTGGTCTTGAGACAAAAATTCTTGAGAAAAAGAGAAAAAAGAGGGTGGCGAGAAAATAAGAATCGAGGACGGGAGGAGGGCCAAGTGCCTTACAAGTATTTTCAATTCTTGGAAACGGGGCTGAAAGGGGGGGTCAGGAATTAGTGTCAAGTGGTACTAATCGCCGTAGTAGCTAAAAAAAAAGGAAAGGGGGGAAATATTGGGAGTTGAACACAAAATGACCCGGAAGGGGGGGAGAGGAAAGGACACAAAACGCAATGGGTAAAATCTCGAAGAAGAGTTTCAAACGACAAAGGACAGCTAAACGAACTGCATTGGATGTCGGAAGGAATCAACGTGAGTGAAGGAGAAAACTGACCAAACATAAAAAAAAGGAGAAACGGGAGGGGGCGTGGATTTTCGAACGCTTAATGGGGAGAGGCTTTGGGTGTCACGATCGTAGAGGGAGTGTTTAATGGGGGAGGATCAAGGGCAACGGAAAAAGAAATGTGGTATAATGTGAATTTCAAGGGGTCATTCAAGGACATTATATATGAAAAAGGAAAATAAGGGGCATTGAAAAATATGATTAAGGGTAATGGGGAATGTTCTAAAGGGTGGGTTAAAAGTGGGGTAATATGGGCGAGTTGGGCATGGCTTGAGAGTCTTCTGTATGGATTTGGTGGAACAGAAGTTGGGGGGATCGAAAAAATTTCATGTGGAGAAGGGTTGAAATTTCATGGGGGAGAATGGTACAAGCTAGGAATTGCCAATGAGTATCTTGTAACTTGTAAAAAACTATCAAGCGAAATTAAAAATTCACTAAAAGAAAAACATAGGGCCGGTAGGGATTATTTAACAATTAATGGCATATGACGGTGTCATCCCGGGTGGTCCAGAAGGATCTGGTTCCAGTATAATCTTGAGGTAAAATAGATTGAATGACAGAAAACGGGTCAAAGATCAAATAACTTAGAGGAAAGGATAAACTGGTAGTCCGGGGAAAAGTAAAGGGGGAGTAATCCACTAACATGTATGCAAGGGGGGGTCTATCACTCTTACAATTCCTATGCTTAGTTTTATGTTCCTTGGAAAAAAGATTGGGAATGGGGTGGAAATAATTGAATTAGGGGGGGTGCTTAGAGTGAAAGTTGGAAAGGGGTAAAAGTGGCATTATGGGAAACGTGGGAAAGTCCAAAAAAGAAATAAGTAAAAGGCAGGTTGGAGATGGATGAGAAAAATGAATGGTAAGAGAAGAAGAGAAGGGAAACTATTAGATCTTCCATCAGGAGGTGTACGGGTTAAAGTTGTTACTTATGTCGAGGGAAGGGGAGGGGGGGTGAGTGTCAAGGGGAGAAAAGAGCTTAAGATTTGTAAATCTATCTCACGAGGGGAAAATCTTGGGGGGGGAAAAAAGTAAGGATGAACTTAAAAACGTATCAGATATTGAGGGGAAACCCAAGAGGTAGAGTAGCCATGTATAGATAAACCTTTTAAAAGGGTAGGAAACTTGGAGGGAAGGTGTTTAGATGGAGACCGGGAAGGACCAGAGAGGGGGAGAACAAAAAAGAGACCTGTGATGGGAGGGACTAGGGGGACGGGGGGGGAGTACTCCACAAGGAGGGTTATTACGTGCATAGGACTTGTCTTAAAGGAAAGGGGGGGACGAAATGGTCTGCAGAAAAACGGCGGGCATGATAGGCCGGGAAGGGTTTGAAGAACGCAATCATCCCTATCCTGGAAAAGTATGCTAACAGACCGTGTGTCCGAAGTAGGAAGGGGGGGAAATGGGGGGGTGTGGTTCTTCAATGGTGATCAGAAAAAAAACTTATAGCACTGGGGGGTACGTTTTGCAGTACTAAATGGTGAAAAATGGGCTGGTACTTTTCACAGTTGTCTTGTAAAGATGTGGGCTTAATTACGTTAAGCCTCAGGAAAAAAGAAAGGGGTGGGGGAAGGGGGGAACCGGTTCTGTAAGTAAAACCGGTATCTTTGGGAAAGAAAAGACGACCCTTCAAAGAAGAGAGTTGGTGGGTTTGGGGGTTCGTAGCCTTACGAAAAAGACAAAGGCGGAAAAAAAAGGAAAAAAAATTCGAAGAAAGGGCAACTCTCCAAGACGCGCCTCGCGTCGTGGGAATCGGGGGGGGGAGGTCCGGCGAGGGGGTTGGGTAACAACATGACGGGCACGAGCAGGGACTGGAAAAAAGACCCATTCCTGTGTAGGGGGGAGAGACGATCTGATTCATTTCATGACTGCTTCAAGGGGGCCGAAAGAGACTAGGGCAAAATATCTAATGTGGAAGGTCAAGAGTGAGATATAAGGCGGAGGGAAGGGAAAAAAGGAGGGCCTTAAGTAAGGGGGGGGAAAGTGACCGGTTTTTCTTCCAAAGGGGTGAAGGGGGGTCTTGACAGGGTGAAGCTGGTGTTCAGGGCGCGCAAAAGGGGGGGAAAGGGGTAGGGTTCCTGGGGATAAGGGGGTCAAGCAGGCGGTAGTGAATTAACTCCGAGGGGTGTGGCCCTGAAGGGGGGATCGCGGTAGTGGGGAGGAAAAAGATGAGGGTGGTGTGGAGGGAAGTATAGCTCCAAAAAAAGGGGAATTTAGTAGTAAAAGGGGATATAATCTCGTTCTCCAACAAAGAAGGAGGTTCGTGGGAGAAAACCACAAAGGGAACCGGGAGGGTTCGACCCGTGCCAAAGGGTTGTAGAGAAAAGGTCGCCGGAACGCGTGGGAAAAGAGCAAAGGCAAAAGGGGGAAAAACAAGGGTTGCAGGCAAACGTCTCCACCAGCATCCGAACGGCTACTTGGGGAAAACAACCATTGGGAGAAAGGAAACAAGAAAAAAAATTGGGGGTAAATGAGTGCAGGTTTACTGCAAAAAGGCACGAGATGGAAACTTTGCGGGACCAGAACTAAAAAACGTTGGGGGGAAGGGGAAAAGAGGAAGCAACCTGAGATTTAAGATCTTCTCACTTAGAGAGACGATCAGGGGGGCTCGAAAAGGGAAAAAGGGGTCAAAAGGGACTCATTACTGAGATTAAAAATAGGCAAATGTCCTACTTTACGGGTGACTTGATCGAAAAAGGGAGGCAAGAGGGGAAAATGCTTTAGTGAGTCAACACGGAGCAAGGATCGTAAAAGCTTGGAGGAAGAGCTTAATAACCGAGGGACTGATAATTTAAAAGGAAGGACGTCCAACCTCGAGGGGGGGGTTGCGGAGTATGAAGGTAATTAGAAGGTGAGCAAACTCAAGTAGAGTAACTTCACGTCTATCGGGAAGGGGTAGTCGGGAAAGACAACCCACCAAGGAGGTGGACTATAATGGGTGGGAGAGACTCATACGATCGTTCCGAAAAGGGGAAGTGGAAGACTGAAGGGGGAACTTTGAATGTTATGAATTGGAATGGAAGGGGTAAGCATGAGGGGGAGGTTATAAAGAAAAAAGACATCAGGGGAATGAAGCCTCATTTTCGAAAAGGGGGGACAAAAGGACTAAGGGGGGGGACATATATATGGTAGAGTGGGAAAACGGATGGGGGAGGAGAAGACTCAAGGGGTGAGAAAAAAGTAAACAATAACATCTCTGTTAGATTAAGTTTGGGTTACATAGGAACAAGTGAGGATCCTCAGTACACAACCCACGACAGAACGTGTCAGAGGAATGGGGGTGTTCAAGGGGGAAAAACGAAGATTCAGGTACCTCCTGAACAAGGTCGAACTGTTCGTGAAGGGGGGTTTTCCAAGTCAAAGTCTAGGGAAAATCGTCTCCTTCTATGGTGGAAATTATGATCCAAGCTATTCTTTTCGCATCAGGAGTTGGACGGTCTGAGAAAGCGGGAGTCATGCAACCTTAACTTCCGTGGGGGGGGGGTGAACTTGGGGTGGACATGACTCCATTCTGAGAGAGGAGTGTACGAGGTGGTGAGCAATTTTTGGCTTCCGGGGAGGGGGGAAGGGATTGTTGCGATTGATATCAATGAAAAGTGTCAGCAGGCCAGGGTACGGGTACAGAATGTTTAAAATGGAAGTCTCAGTTCCGTACCTTCGGAGCCAAACCATCACCAAGGAAATTAGGGAAGGAGAAGGACCAGGAAAAGTGATAGACTTCGTAACAATACGAAACAAAGAATGAGTACTACTAAGTGTAGCTTAGGGGAGGAAGTTCCCGACACGGGTCCTAGAATCAAAAACAACAACGGGGGGGTGAAGACCCAGGTCGAGCACGTAGACTTTGACATATAAGGTATCGAGTACTCCCTGCAACATGCACTTGAAAGGGGAAACCGAACGAGGGAAAGGGTTTGGGGAAAAAGTTCACAGTATGGGTGAAAAAATAGGTGCTCAGGGGGTAATTTTCTGGTGGGGGGGATAGCGATAAAACACTCAGTAGGGGGGGAGTCTAAGGGGGGGGTAAACCTAGTCTGAACCTGGCGTAGCTTGACAGCTGATTAAGGTACCTCAGCACAAGATTATCGGGTCCACTGAAGAGACCCAAGTCCATTGAGATCCGAGAACATACTAAAGGTGAATACTGGGGATAAGGTTCCTAAGTTTAGAACTTGAACCCAGGGTTACGAACCGGTTTGGCTCCCCCTTTGCCCTGGACGGGGAAGGGATTTGTATGCTGGCGACCGGATAATGTCTGTATGCGGGAAATAGAGTAAAGCACACTTGCTCTGGGAGGCTCCGGAAAACTGAGAGACCATTGGAAAGGGACCCAAATACTCCAGTACCAGGGTCGAAACTACGCACGTAGTAGAGGGTAAAGGACACTCTGGGGAGGGGGGGTGGTGTGCTTCTAGTCATGACAAAGTGGACCAGGAAGGAAGCCTGGTTTGTGGGGCTCGAAACCGTGCTTAAAAAGAGATGGGGCCAATTTGTCAAAAAGGGAGGGGGGGGGGCACATATATCACAGTAATTTCTAGGGTGAGAAAATGAACGCGAAAAAAGAGGGGAGGGTCTGCAAAGACGGAAGGGAGACCATAAAAAAAATATGAGGCTAACCGTTTTCCAAGGAGGAGACATAAAAAACTTGGGTATAACGAATCGGATGAATTAAGGAGGCCGGGAAGGTAATAGGAGACGGTATCGCCCGTATCGCCACAATGTGTCAAGGGGGACCGGAGCCTGAAATCATTCCCCGGGAAATTACGCAAAAAGTTGCGGGAAAAGGGGGTGACGGGGGAACGGCTGATGGTCCTAGAAACAAAGGGGTGGGGGGGGCTGATGGAGGGGCACTCATAGTGAAAAAAGGGTGGAAAGATATTGGGGGGGGACAAGAAATTAAGGAAAAGAAGTCTAACCTCGCTTCCTGTTGCCATTACTAAAAAGAAGGGGTATAGCCAACAAATGGGAAAATGAGGGGGCGAAAACCTCTCAGTAGCGGAGAGGTGCTTCTCCGGATCTCACACCAGAGCCAGGGGGATAAAAAGTGTCAAACCTCCTTTACGTCAAGCATATGCAGTCATGAGGAGAAGGGGGGGGGCAAGTAAAGGAAAAAGAGGGGGGAGAGAGCTAGACACTCACCACCCAAAACAAAAACAACCCACAAAAAAAAAACACAAAAGAAACACCCA
>Ga0179591_1306148_pt1 | contig 16022 bp, 22 predicted proteins | sample CZOMad2_1_08_16f_FD_182891 | JGI IMG/M metagenome (GOLD analysis project Ga0179591, IMG submission 182891) | Vadose zone soil fungal communities from Angelo Coast Range Reserve, California, USA - CZOMad2_1_08_16fungal (PacBio error correction) | ecosystem: Environmental > Terrestrial > Soil >...
GAAAAAGGGTAAAAACAAGGAGGCAGTTAGTTGTATCGTTAAAATCAAGACTCGGTATGAATTGTGGGGGACACTCATCGAAATGAAGCAAACTTGAACGAATCGACCGAACTGAAAAAAGAAAGCACAGTCTCCCAGACGAAGTGAAGCAACAATCGGAAAAAAAGGGCAAAATTGTTGGGGGGCCTAGATGAAACACTGCTGTTTGGGGAAAGAGAACGATTCTATTACAAACTACAACACAAAGCAGGAAACGTGGGAGTCGCATGAAGCTTGGGGGGAATTTGGGTCGAATTTCATAGGTGTTGTTGTTTTTGTTTGAAAGTGCTTTGGGAAAAAAAAAAGGGGGGCCCTGGTTTGTCAACGGTGCACAAAGGGGGGGGAAAACGCAAAAATTTCCGAACGACATGGACGAAAAAATCCCGAACTGGTCCAGAAAACACTTAAAAAAGCAGGAGGATACGGCCATCACAAACGGGAAAAGAGGGAAAGGGGGACGGAACATTTAGGTACAGGGGGACAAAAAACAACCTTGCGTGAGGGCAAAGGACAAACGGGCCTCAACGTTGGACGCAAAAGGTTGTCAAAAAGTCCCCAACAACTTTTCTGCCCACTAGTGTGGGGAAAAAAAAGGGGTCGAAGGACAGGCATGGAATATGTGAACAAAACGACGGTATTTACTACGTAAAAGAGGTATAATACTCCTTGGAAACGGTTTTGGGAAAGAAGACAACATCAAACTTTCGTTGTGAAGATGAAGTTGTGGAAAAAACGTTGGTGAATCGCGGAAAAAAGAAAAAGGGGTATCACGTGTATGAACCGAGGGGGAAATCCATCGCTTAAATTCTTTTAAGGAAAGGGTGGGGGGGGTTTCCCAGCGAAATTTGGCTGCGGCTGGTGTTATCGACTCACGGAAGGTCGGGGGGCAAAGGAAAGCGTGGGTAAAAGGTGTGGGGAACGGGGGGGGGAACTGCAAAGGGGGGAAAGGTGGATAGGGTGGAGGGGGTTCCCAAGGGGAAAGATCAAAGTGTCACCACACTGAAAGGCCTTTGTTGTTGAACTACATGAGATTTTGGTTTTCGTGGAAAGGGGAAAAGAGCCCCACACAGTTTTGAACGTGGGGGGTTGGGGAAAATTAAAGGCTCCCAGAAAGATAGGGGGACAAAAACTGGTAACGCCAGGGAAAAGAAACCAGGAGGAGGGCTAGTTTGCAGAAAGGTCAAAATCTGAGCTTAAGTTCCAACCAAAAGGGAGGGAAAATGGAATGTGTGTGGGGATGGGTTGATGGTCTTGGTGGGGGGTGGGGAAAAAAAATTTAAAATAACCCTGGGTGAACACCTTCCCATAAAAGCCCGGCGAGTGGAAAACGAAAGAAAGCACTGCAACAAGTGGACATGGGGACCACGAAGGGAGGAAACGCCTCCAAAACCTAAATTGAAGATATGAAACTTCGTCTCCATCTCCACTTTATGCCGGGAAAAGGGGGGGGGGGGGGGGCAACGGAAGGGAAAAAAGTAAACAGGGGGAGGAGACCATAATCTACAAACCCGGATGGGGGGATTTCACGAGGTATCGCATCAAGGGGAAAAAACGAAGGGTTAAGAAATCAAAATAAAAAGGAGACCATCTATGAAAAAACAGGCTTGGGAAGTTAAAAGCGCGGGAAAAAGGAAGAATGTTTTTTTTTTACAACCGACAGGGGGGATAAAGAGGAAAATGGACATTCATGATCAAGCCATAGGGAGGAAAAAGCGGCAATTGACAAAAGGAAAAAACTCTAAGATTATGGCAAAGGGCCGGGGCGAGGGGAAGGGAGAAGGGGTGTAAATTGCTACAAGGGACGTGAAAAGGAAGGGGTGTACGGGGATCAAGCGCATCGAATTAATGAAGTTGGGGGGACTGGGGGGGGAAGGGGGGGCAATTTAATTTTAAAAAAAAACGCCACCGAAAAGGGAGGTCCTCTCAGTGGGAAAAAGAGCAAACTGGGGGGTCGGGGGAAGGTTTCGTTTTTTGTAAAATTCACGAAAGTCATAAAAGCCGCTTGGGACAACAGTTAGCAGAGAACAATGGCGTGCACGAAAGAAAATTCAGAACAAGCGGGGGGGGGGGACGTTCCTCAAAAAAAGCGTAAAAAGAAAAAATTAGAAACAAAAACCAGTGGGGGAAACAAGTTGTCAAACTGACACAACAAAAACTGTCGGTCCAATCCACCAAGGCAAAAAAAAAAAAAGTGCTCGCGAATTCACGGCAACAGGAAAGTCGAAAGAATAACAAAAAAAAGGCACGGGAAAAGAAAAGCAATGGTCAACCGCGGCCAGAGGGGACTTTTCTTTCGATGCACGGTTCGGTTCGGGGGGGGGGGGGGGGGAGGGGGGGGGGGTGGACGGGGGTATGGGGGAGGGGTGGGTGGGGGGGGGGGGGGTGGGTGGGTGGGGGGGTGGGGGGGTAGGTGGGGGGATAAGGGGGACGGGGGGGGGGGGTAGGGGGTTGGGGAAGGTTGGGGGGAACAGGGGGGGGGGAGGTAAAGAGGGGGGGGGGGGGGAAGATGTTTGTGGGGGGGGGGTGAGAACAACGGGGACGTGTTGAGTCTTCAGAAACGAGGGGTTAGGGGCTAAAGGTTTTTGGGGACGCTCTGAAAAGGGACCCACAGTCAGCCGGGGACGCCAAGAACTTTGGAGGCTGGACAAGCCGCCGTAGCAAATGGAGAAAACGAAAAAAAACAAAGAGGAGGGCTCCATGTCATTAAAAAGAACAACATCCTACTCATTCAGGACAGTCATCCGCGGAGGAAAAGTTTTGGTAAACAGCCCTGCACACGGGCTGAGAAAAAGATAACAGAAATGAAGTTTGATGTGAAAAAATAGCTACGACTCCCACCACATCGAAAGATTGTTTCAAACGGAAAAACAGGTCTTCACTTTTCTGTCAGTGTAAAAGAAAGAGGCGGACCTGTGTTTTAACCAAGGGCAAAGAAAGGAAAAAAAAAAAAAAAAGGGGGGGGAAAAAAAAAAGGTCAGAATCGAAAAAAAAACTTCAAAAAGCAAGAAAGGGGTGGAACTTCCTTGCAAGGCGGGAAAAAAAGGAGAAAGAGCATTCTCATGGGAAAAAAAGACATCAAGCATACAGATACTGGGAATTGACGTGACCCAAAGGGGCCGGTGCAAAGAAATAGATCAGCCTTAACAAACTCCACAGGAAGGAAGGTCTGAAAAAGTCATAAATCAAAACCAACTTAGATTGGAAAAAAAGAAGAGAGAAAGAAAAAACCCAACCTGAGTGGTCCAGACACGTAAAGCGACGGAAGGTTGCAAATCCAAAAAGCATTCTAGGGTCGGGAAAAAAAAAACAAGGTCCAGATCATTGGCAGTGAGGGAGAAAAGTATCAAGGTAAACGAGCAAACACGGTTTTCAGCAACCGGACGAGCAGGGTTCAAAAGGGGAATGCAAGGGAAAGTTTAAAGTGCCGGGTTTGGGGCAAGGATAAAAATTTTTGGGAAACCAAAGCAAGAACGGAAGATGGTGAAAAAAAAAAACGGGGGGGGGGTTCCCCTTCGGAGGGAAAAAAACAAGAACCTTTCATAAGTGAAAAAATGAAGAAAAAAAACAAAAGAACACGATGGGGGGTGGGGGTGGGGGGGCGTAAGCCGGGGAAATGGAAAAATAAAAAGGTAAAGGCAACGGTCCGAGGTTCAAGCACCGCGGTGCCTTGCCGGGGGGGGAAAAAATCATTTCGCCGAGGCGTCGCGACCCTGAGAATGGCGGAAGGCCAGGGGGGATTTTCTACCACGTAGGCCGTTTCGGGCAGTGCACAGACGGCAAAAAAGAAAAGAGTAGGGAAAAACCCGTAAGAAGAAATAACCAAGGGGGGGGCGTCCGTTGACGTTCAGGGCAAAACTGAGCAGCGGACAGTAATGGTCACCGTTGGGACCAAGACTAATCGGGGGGGGAAGCTATAAACAGAGGGTAAAGTAGAATTAACCGGTGAAGAGGCCTGTTTAACCGGGGTAGCTTGGGGTATCATTTGGCCCCGAACAAAGAATGGGGGGAAATTTCGGGATTTCAAAGGTGCGATTTTTACGAGCGAATGGGAAAACGGGTTGCTGGGGGGGGGTCGGTAGTGGGAAGCGGTAAATAAACAGGGGAAAAACATTTGGCAAGGGGGGGGTTGGGGGGGGGGGCAAGGCAAATGGGTCCGAGTGTCGGGTGATTGGTGGGGAAAAAAAAAGAACAGCGAGGGTGGCCTGAATGGTTGGTAAAGTTCGAGTGCCGCGGGAAAGGGTTGGCGCGAACGACTTTGCACGGACCGGGGAAAAGTCGCAAGGGGGAGTTGTAAAAAAAAAACGAAATCCCCCTAAAAGGGGGGCCAGGTTGGAAAATTCTTCTAAAACACCAGGAAGGAGGCCGCAAAGGGGGCCGGTATTGGTGTAAAAAATTTTTACTTTTTTTTTTTTTGGGAAAAACAGTGCCCAAAACAGGAAACAAAACGGCAAATTCCGCCGGGTCGGGGGGAAGAGCGCGGGAGAAGAAGAGTCAAACCACACTCAACGTTGTCCTGGAGAAAAAATGTCTGGGACTTTTTCGTTGGTGTGGGTTTGGTTTTTACGTTGGGGGAGGAGTGGTGTTTCACCCCTTGGGTTGACGAAGGGGACGAGGTCATCAAAGGAAGAAGAGTAGAAAAGGTGAAAGAGTTTTTGGTAATGGCAAGAGATGGGGTCCATCTCACTTAGGGACAGATCATGCAAAGTCAAGTCAAAACCTGTCTACAAGGGGTTACCGGGGGGGGGACACCACTAACCAAACAAAAGAAGGAAAACGGTTAGGACCAAGAATTAGCCTGGAAAAGAGAGGGGAGCGTGGGAGGAAAAAAAAAGAACGGGTGTGATAAAAGGCGGGCGGAATAAGGAAAACAATAAACCCAGAAAAAACTTTGGGAAAATTGAGTCCGGAAGGGGAAGGCTTGAAAGAAAAAAGGTTCCACGGATGCCGATGCCGAGACCGGGGAGGATTTTTCAAAAAACCAGGTGTTTAGGGGAATCCGGTAAAAAAAGAATGCCTTCTGGGAAATTGGAGGAAGGGATGGAAAAGGTCCGCACAAACTGGTTTGGTGTTTGTACGAGTCTTTCAGGGTGAAAAATTGGGGGTATCCCACCTGGGAACAAATCAAAACAGAAAAATTCATTTGGTAAGGGAAATCCGTGGGGGTTAAAAAAAAGCCTGAGACATGGAAAGGGCATCTATCACTTGGGATTTTCTTTTTCCAGAAAATGGTTGAGGGGAAAGGGCTAACTTAAGAAAGTTGGGTGGGGGGGGGTAGGCCAGGCAGCCTGCGGCACGTACATTGAAGATGGTCCAAAAAAAAAGAAAGTTGTTGGCAAGAGGGGGGGAACACAAGGGGTTGCCAACAAAGGGAGAAAGTCGTGTGTGCCAAACACCGAACGGGGGGATGGGAAGAGTTTGTGCTCCGTAAAGCACGAAAGACACATCAAAACTGGCCGTCAAAAGGAAGGAAATTTGTCAAGTAGTTGGTCCTTGAAAAAACATCCCGACGTAAAAAAAACGCTCAAGCAGGGAAGAAATTCAAGGGGGGAAAAACAAAAGGGCGACCCTAAGAACAAAGGGGCCCACGGAGAAGAGGGAGCAAATCTTCACATGACTCACCGCTTGTTGACCTGTCTCTGTCACAAAAAAAATTTAAAAAAGGGAGAGGAAAAACTGGTACACACCCAGTCGGAAAAATGTTCCAAAAGGGGGAAAAAAAAAACGGGGCGGATGTGATGCGCAAGAATCAACCCTTCAGGGATAAAAAAGGGGAAATTTTTCCAACCAGATTGGTCAGAGGATATGAGCCGTCCTTGAAGAAGGGGGAGTTTCACAGTTGACGGGCGAACCACCGGTTGGAAGACTTTTAAAAAAGTGCCGTGAGTGAAACGAGGAAAGGCACGCCCCGTTTGGGCGGGAGGCACCTCGAAAAAATGGGCAGCACAACGCCAGAAGAGTCAGCCAGTGGGTTGCCGGTTAAAGAAGAAACTTGCTTTGTTTCGCAAACGTGGAAGGACAAAAGGAACTTCTGAGTTGGTTTTCGCGTCGGGGAAAAAAACTTAAAATTGGTTGGGCACAAAGGGCCCGCCAAAAAGGGGTTGGAAAAAACCAACCGTGACAAACGGGGGGTGGGGTGAAAAAAGAAAACAAAAAAAAAGTAAATCGGATGTGCAAATGACTTAAACCTCTTTAAAGATGGCATGGGGACAGGAACGCCACCAAACGGGGTTCCCGGGAAAGGAAGTGTTGGGCAATATAAAGTGCTGGAAGGAATAACACGTTGGGGGTCCAAAGGCGTACTCCAGGGGGGGAAGTCGGGGGAAAAAAAGAAAAAAAAGAGGGGGTTTTCAGAAAAGTGGTGAAGGGGCATGGCCTTGTGCTGCGAGAATCTGGGGGGCTACGAGGCGGTCAGGGGTTTTCCCAAGGAAACGGGGGTTCGCTTATGCGGAACGGGAAAGGAAAATAAAGGGGGAAGGGATGGGTGGTTGGTCTGAAGCACTAAAGAAGACACACGGACGAAAAATGGGAAAATCAAAAATCTCTCAAAAAAACAACAAAAGGGAGGAAAGAGAAATAGGGGGAGATGTCGACGGGGCCTCCGTTAAGTGATCAACACGAAAAATAAAGGGGGACCTCATTTAAGGGTCAAGGCTACGAAGCGGAAGACCACCTACGCGACAGGAAGAAGGAGGCCCATGAAAAGAAACTCCCCGAAGGAAAAAAACCGTCCAGGCGCAAAAATTTCAAATCGAAATATCGAAAAAAAGGGGGGCGAAATGTCCAAAAACTACTTATCATCTACTGCAGGGGGAAAAAAAGAGACAAAAATCCCTTGGAGAAAAAAAAACTGTGGCAGCAGAAGAGGGCCAGTTGGTCAGAGAAGTGACAAAAAAAAAGGATTCCAGTGGGTGGAAGTTGGGGAAAAAAGTTTAAAACCAGGGAAAAGGGGTGTAGCGAACACGGGGGGGACAAACGCAAAAGGGTGAAACGTCCAAACATGGGGGAACGAAAAATAAGGGTCCGCCGAAGAGACTTGGACCAATCAAAAGGGGGACAACAGGCCTGGGGGGTTCTCAAGTGGGGCCACCACACATGAGGACCGATCAGGTCCTACGGGACCTTTCCTGAGAGCAAATGAAAAAAAAGAAAAAACAACAATCTACGGGGGACGTGGGGCGCACTGTGCAAATAAAGGTTCTGACCAAATTTGACCACAGTAAACCTAACAACGGAAAAAGCCTAAAACTTGGGGGGAAAAATGTCAAAGCTTGGGAAAAAGGAGGGGCAAGGGGCGTATCCTAAAAGAGGGGGGAAGGCAGGGACTTGACTACTTAACCCACTAAAAAAAAAGATTGGAAAAAAATCAGGAAGGAAGGGCACCTAATGAAAAGTAAAAAACTGCAGGGTTTCCCGGTTGATAATGCCTGAAAAGGAAGGTGCACGGTTTCCTGGACCGCGTTAAGAACAACATCCGGGTGATGGGTTCAGGGGCAGAGGATTGGGGGGGTCCAATCAGACAAAGGGAGGTTTAAAGGGGGGTCTGAACACCTCAAGGATAAGTCAGGGGAAAACAGCAGCAGGGGGGGAAAGAGGGGGTTTCAAGGTACTCCCATTGGGGGGGAGGGAAGTTATCGAAGAGTCCCCCACAAAATCGGTGGGGAAAAATGTTCAATCAGGTGGGGGGGGGGGAAAACGGACACATGGGGTTGTGTTGACCAAGACAGGCGCCCCCCGTGTTGGGGTGTTTTTTTGAAAATAAAAACCTCTCCCTCGGGGGGAGAGGAGAAAAAAAAAACTTAAAATCCAAACAAAAAAAAAAAACCATCAGGGGAAATACAGCCAGTCTGCTAAAATTGTTCATGAGGATCGGGCCACAAGGGGAGGATTGAAAAGGGAATGGGGGGACATGGGGGTGGATTAACGGTGGAAAAGGTAAAAATGAAGTGACCACAGGGCCGAACGCGAAAGTTTCATAAGGGCAGAAAACTCCACATCCCCACAGGGGTCACACGCACGGGGGGAAGAAGACCGACAAGGGGGGAATATTAATCACGGGCAGGAAAATCGGCGAAATCCGGGGACGGGAGGAAAACGCGCGGAAACTATCCGCATATAGCACACCGAAAGTGGGGTTATTCGATGGTATCCTAGAACGGGAAACAAAAGGGGACTTTAATATATCAAAAACAAAGCAAGGAGAGGGCAGGAGCAGGTCAAAAAATCATGATGGGGGTTTGGGGGGTATGGGTGGCAAAAACAAACCAAGCCTTCATTGGGGGACGAAAAAAGAGAGAGCCAAATGTATCTCCAAAGACCTTCCTGGTGTTGACAAAAGGAAAAAAACTTACGAGAATTGTTATGACCATGCAAAAAAAAACTCAGCCCTGGAAAGGGGGGGGGAAAAAAAAAAGAATGGGGCGCCAACGTTACCACCGTGGGGGGGGAACGGTTTTAGCTGAAGGGGGAAGAGGGAAAAAAAAAAAAAAAAAAAAACGGGACGTGCTGGCGGGGGGAAAAAGGTGAAAAGAAAGGTAACTTAAAAAACGCCATTATTACAAGCGCCGGTGGGGGAAAAATTCAAAACAGAACCGTTGGGGGCGGGGTATTGCGTTGGGGGGGGGGGAAAAATGCAACGCGGCGTAAAAAAAAAAAAGCTGCCCCTCGAAACCGTCAGTAGAAACAAAAGAAAGTTCATAGACTCTGAAGGGGAAGGAAAAAACTGAAAAAAAAGGGCAATAGGGCCATCATGCCGTAAAACAGGTGACAAGTGGCCCCCTGGTGAGACAGAGTACAAAGGAAAAATAAATAAAATTAATAGCAAAGCGAAAAAAGCACACCAGGAACAAAACGGGGCAATGCCTCAAGAAAATGCTGGCATAGAAACGCCCGGTGAAAAAACAGTGTCTGGTTCACTGACAAAAGGGGGCCAGGTAATAGAGGAGGGGGTGGGTTCGAAAAGGGGGAGGGAAAGTTGGGAAGGACAGGTGATTGAACGGGGAAGAGAAAGAATTAAAGCTCCTGAAGACAAATCGGGGAGTGCTTTGTCAAAAAAAGACCGGAAGTTCCGTAAATTCGGCAACATAAAAACGCAATAACATAGGATGGAAAAAATTATTCTCCGCAGTTGCAAAATGCGCGATGCCTCGGGCTAAGTGGGGGAAAAAACGCACCCAGGTCGAAAGATTACAAGAGGAAATTTGATGGGGGGGTAAAAACGACTTCAAAAAAGAGAGATGTTTCGGGTAAACGACTGTTGAGCAGTTTGCTTTTCAAGTGGGAAAATACAAAATATCGAACCGTGTTGAAAAAAGAGAAAAGATTGAACTGTTTAACATTCCGTAATAGAGAGAGACAAAAACCAAAAGCGGGGGTGGGGGAGACTTCTTCAAGTTCGTAAAAGGACACGTAAAAGGATGCGAGAATGGGGGGGATACAAATGAAAGCACGCCAGCGTGAAAAATTCTTGCCCCCGGCTGAAATGGAAGAAAAATAGAGCAGCCAAACATGGACAAGGAAAGTCCAGAAGAGGTTCTGGAATATCAGGGGGGGAAAGGGCTGGACAGAAGAACAACCAAAAAGGGTATGAAAGATAGATATATAGACACTGGAGTCAAGACATATGCCGACTCGGCACCGGAAAAAGAGGACTCGAATGGGTGAAACCAACCGGGGAGAACAAAGCAGAATCATTAAAGGAGTGCTTGGGTCAAAGGGATCCTTGTTTCGATGGGTCTCCGGTTTCCTAACAAGGGAACGAGCAGTGTCCAAAGAAACAGGGGCTGAAACGGTTTTATTCTTATAGTAATATTAAGGGTTTTGGTGTGGGGGAAAAAAAAAAGCGAGGGGGACCTCCATGGGGTCAACACCGGGGTCCGCAATTTCAGAGGTGGTAAAAACTTTCAGAAAAGGTAAAAAAGAAAAAAACAAGTTGGTATGGGGGGTGAGAGAGGAGGGGGACCGGAGGGAATGGGACTGTAACGGTTACGAAAGAAGGGCAGGGAAAAGGGGTGTGAAAATAAGGTAAAAAGAAAAAGAACTGCAGCATATTGGCTGGTAAAGAAGGGGGTCCATGCAATGATGCCCGGCCATTTTGAAAAAGGGGGTCTTTTTCGGCCACGCCTTGTGCAAGACGAAGGAGCCCTTGGTGAAAAACACCGGCGGGGCACCTGCAACTGGAGGGGGAGGGGGCGAAAAAGGCAGGGACAAAAAAAAAAATTCTGCAGACAGGATGGAAAAAAAACAGGGGGCCACATCACAACAGAAAAAGAAAAAGAAAAAGGAAAACCGAAACTAAAGCAAATAATGAGAAACGAAGAATAACTAGACCCGGTTGTGAGAAACGGGGAGTTGGATAACATTTTTGTAAATTGAAAGACCCAGTGGATTGGGAGCTGTGGCGCATTTGCAATAGTTTTTACAGCAGAGGACTTGGGCTGTCAGGCCGGGGGGGGGGTTAGCGCTCACGGGTCAGGACTTTTTCAACTGGGTTTGGTCCGGCAGGAGATTTGACGATTGTTGGTTGGGCAACCTTTTTGGGGAAAGGAACGAAACAAAAAAAAGGGTTCTATGCTTGTTGAGGGGGACCGGGACGTTGGTTTTAGAATCGCGAAGGGGGAAAAGCGGGGCGTTTGTCAAAAAATGGAAAGGGGTCCCACAAAAAGGAATCAAAAAAACAAGGGAAAAGGAAACAAAGGGGGAGGGTTGGGGGGGCAAATCCAAAAAAAAAAAAGGGGAAGGGGTACGGAGAAGGGTTGTTGGTGGGAAAAAAGGTTTTTGTTTTTTTTTTGGGGGGGTGGGGGGGGGGGGTTTGGGGGTTTGGGTGGGTGGTTTTTGGGGTTTTTTTTGTTGGGGTTTGGGTTTGTTGGTTTTGTGTTGTTTGTTGGTGGGTGTTTGGGGGTTTGTTGGTTTTTTGTGTTGGGTTTTTTTGGGGTTTGGTGGTTTTGTTGTTTTGTTGTGTGGGGGGGTGGGTTTTTGTTTTGGGGGTGGTGGGGTTGTTTTTTGGTTAAAACAAACCGGAAATAACCACTTTCATACTGGTGGAGAGCGGGCGGGGGAGGGATACCAGCGCTGAAAAAAACGTCCAGTAAGTTGGTGCGCCAGGGGGGACTCTTTTTGGTAAAAGGGTTTTTGTTTAAAATCGCGACGAAATGAACCCCCAGTTGGAGTCTGGGTGGAGGTCTCACCCCGGGGGCATTTCTTTCCAGGGGGGACGCGCCAAAAAACCGGCCTCCTCAGTCAGCCCGGTTCACAAGGGTTTTTGGGAAAGGGGGGGAAGGATTGGGCACACAAGGATTCAAATTCTAGTCAAGGCGATCCACAAGAAAAGGACAAGGGCACCGGTTTCCCAAAGGAAGAAACAAAGGACCCGGAGAAGGGTGGTGAACGGGGAAACCGCGCCTTCCGCCTCGGGGGCAAAACGTGGAAGAAAAACCGGAAAAAAACGGGGTGATAGCCAGGCGCGTGGAAGTGGGATGTACAGCAAAAAAAAAGCAACCGGGTGGGGAGAAAGAAGTAGGATAGTCAGCAACCTGAACTTAAAGCAAAAATGGGACCGACACGACAAGGATAAAGAAGGGGGGGAAAATGAAGCATATGTGTTCAAAAAGCCGGTGGGAGAAAAGTGGTCTTCAAATAAAAAAAAAATGGCCCTGGCCCTTTGAGGGGGAGGAAAACAGTGAAGGGAAAAAGAGGTGGACAAAAATTTCGTTTCCGGGGGGGGGGGAAAGAATTGTGGTACAATCCCCGACACTAAAAACGCACAACGGTCAGTTGGTAAAGAAGAAATGTTGATCCCGACAAGCAAGATAAGATGAAAATTGGGATCACCAGGGGACTGTGGGAGGAAAAAAAAAAAGGTTGTTGGGAACAAAAAAACCGTTAGGGTTTCAGGTCGGTGGGTTTTGGGGTATGCCTCTGACAAAAAATGAGGTGCCTTTGATGGGCCAAAAGAGAACTGGGGGGCGATGTTGAGACTGGTAAGCAAATACACAAGTGAAAACTCAGTGTGCAAAGAAAAAGGAATACCAGGCATAAGGGGGGGTCTCGTACGAAAAAAACTCACTGCACAAGGGGAATTCAACGTGGAGTATTGGTGAAACAAGTTTCAACGCCGGAAGGAAAAGTTGTTGACTTGGTCACCAAAAAATTGGGCAGAAAAGTCAAAGGCACGGGAAAAAAAAGTCAAAAAGCCTAGATCCCTGCAAAACCCGCCGAGGAGTGATAACGCTTTGTAAAGCGTCAATTGCTAAAAAAGGCAATTGGGGGGAACGGCAGGGAACAAATTGAAACAAACGTCGACTAGAACTTCCCCTACTTGCCCCGAATAGTTACAACACTTTGAAAGGAAACTTGTCCAGGGCGTAACCAAAAACGTAAGGGCCTCACGAAAAAAAGAGGGGGGGGGTCAATCACGGATGCACATACCTTGGTCCGTCCATTGTGTAAAAAAGTACCGGGGAAGGCCAAATTGTCATTTGAAAAAAAGGTGGAAAAAACTTGGAACTAGTCTAGGGAGGGGGACACGGCCGCAGAAGTAGTTTTAGGGACATGGGGTTCACAGAAATGGGGTTAGGCGTCATAAGTCTGAAAAATGTTCTGTCAGCCCAGAACGTTAAGCCAATGCGTTTCGGCAATGGGGTGGGGAGAGAGAAAAATGTCTGGGGGGGGGGGGGGTTCGCCATTTCGGGGAGGGGGGAAAAAATGGGGGGGAAAGGAAGAGAAAAAAAATTTTAAAATACAGGGCAAAAGAATCACAGAAAAAGGTAATGAGAAGGGGGGGGAAGTAAAACCACTACGCAAAATTGCAAGCTTTCAAGGAGGTCATGCTAGGACCAAAAACAGGTGGGGAAAAGAAAGGAAAGTGGGTAGTTGTTTCATTAAGGGGGCCTTTAAAAAACGTGGTGACTGTAAGGCCAACAGGGGGAAGTGTCAAAAGGAGTTTGGTTGACAGGAAAAATTGACAGGACATGGGGAAAAGGGGTTGGACGAAAAATCGAGAAGCAGGGGACCGGAAAAGGCGGGGTTTGGGTTCAACCGGGGAGGCCACTGGGGATGTCCGATAGGACTGAGGGGGGAAACAATTCAGAAAGGACGTGGGGGAGGTGGCAAAAGTGGATAAAACTACCTAAAAAAGGGCGAGAATGAAGGGAAAATCTCTAAAACAACACAACTGGAGGAGATATGGGCAACGGGGAGCTGTGAATTATCAAAGGCAAGATCATGGGAAGAGGGTTGTATGAAGGTGTTGTGTCGGGGGGGGAACTCATCTAAAGTGCCCGGCAAGCTAATCTAGACGCCGAGGGGGGGGGGAGGGAACAGATTGGAACCGCCGGAAACGCAAGGGCAGCAATTACAGCGAACGACTTCCAAGAAATGGGTTCGAAGAGGGAAACGACGCGGGTTTGCCAACGCCAGCTGCTCTTACGACCCACAGGACGGTAGAAAAAAACCCGGTGGAGGGAGGCAAGGGGACCAAGTTTTTCAAAAGAAGGGGACCATTTCAGTGGGGGGTGTTGAAACCACGTTGGAAACGGGGGGTAAAGGTGTGTTCAGTCAAGCACTCAAACTTTCCCGAACCAGGGGAAGAAAAAAAAAATAAGAAAGTCCAAGGGTCTCAACGAAAAACTGAATGTATAGCAGAGTGAGTACCTGGAGGACAAACCGGGGAGTAGGAAGGGGGGAAACTGTGGGTCAATGACCGAAAACCTCGCAGGGGGGGGAAACCAAAAGGCGCTTGAAAACGTCTTGTCCAAAAAAAAAAAAACAAAAAACACGCCAAACATTTGGCACCATTCCCCATGCACAGGAAGCCCCGGAAGGGGGGGGGGGCTGACACCTTCAAGGCTCCAAAGGGAAGATTGACCAAAGAATAATGGCACGGGCAAAGGATAAAGGCACTAACGCAACTTGAAATCACAGAGGGAAAAAGGAACGACTGGGCAAAGTGGGCGAAGGTTTAAGGTGAATATAAACAGGCGTGAGCAGACGGAAAAAAAGTGATCCACGTGCTGCAAAGGGCAAGGGAGAAAGGGTTTGGGGGGTTGAAAGGACTTACACTGGGTTAAGAAAGATGGCCCAAGCAAAGCAAGTTCACCAGGGAAAAAAGCCACGAAGTCATGGGGTTCATCGATACGTGCAAATTTGAGGGGTCTTCTACGAAGCAACATGGGGGGCCTCCTTAGGACTGTTGGGGGGGGGGGAAGACCATTCGTAAATTTTTTTTACCGAGCAGAAAAACATTGGGAATTTTGGGGTTACATTAAAAGGGGCACTCTCCCCAAAGACAGGGAAGAAAAAAAAGTTTGCAAATTGAAATAAAAAACAACAAAAAGAGGGGACAAAGCACTCTATTTTCAACTTTCATGTCCATATAAAAAAATCGGCGTGAGGTCACAAAAAGGTTGTAAAAAGAAGTTTGCGGGGGGTGAAATCTGGAAGTGCTAAAATCCTGGCAAAACGTCACAGAGGGGGCGCGGCATTAATCCAAGGCCGAAACTCACGTCAGGGCAAGGGGTGTCAAAATCTTGTGAAACGAAAAAAGTCCTTGGGAAAATTATGAAGATCCGCCATCGGGCAGAAGAGGGGAACCGGGGGCCAAAACGGAAATTCGAGGGAGGAGACGCATATCGAGGACCCTTCTGGTTATGGGCGTATGCTGAGACCAGGATGAAAAAAAAAAAAAAAAATTAAAAACTTATATACCCACAAAACTAAAAGATGCAGGGCGGGATTGGTACGTGGACAAGCAAAAATGGTTTGTTTGTGGGGGGGGGGAATTTTTCCCGACTTGCTACAAGGAAAGGAAAATGGTTTACTGCAGGTACTATCCATGGAGATAACAATCTTCCTTAAAAAAATTAACGGCGTAGTGAAGGGAAGGAATTGAGTTCTCACTTATAACTGGGAAAAGAAAGTTAGGAAAAGGACGGGGGAAGGGGGGAGGGTAGGGGGACGCCGCGAGAGAACTTGGGGGGGGCAGGTGGGCCGTGCAACGGGAAAGGGGGGCCCGCCCCTGGACCTTTTAGCCCAACGAAAAGGGTTGTAGGGGGATTTCTTTGTGGGATGGAAAGCCCGGATGAAATCCCGAAAAACAACGGGCTCCAGAAAAAAAAAAAAAAGCAAAACTCGGAAAGAAAGAAAAGGAGAACTTGAGTTCCTGAAAAAAAAGCAAAAGAAGTAAAGCTGGCATGAAGGAAACAACATTAAAAAGGTTACAATGGCTTCCGCCGGAGAAAAACCGAAAGCAAAGTTCATCGCCGTAAAAAACAGGGAACCCTTGAAAAAAGATAAAAACTCACAGCGGGGCAAAAAAAAATTAAAACGACCTAAAAGGGGGCACGGCCGAACGTCACCGTTTCGGGGGCACCAGGGGGGAGGGGAGGTCGAGGGACCACGAGGGGGATTTCAAAAAAAAAAAAAAGGCTGGCAAACGGGGGGGTTGAACTCAAAACAGAAAAAAAAACAAAAAAGGAGGAAATACCTCCGACAGCACATTTGATTTACGACGGGGGGGGAAAGAACCGCAGTGAGGTGATGCTGCAAAAAAAAAAAAAGGAAAAGGCAAGGAAACCTTAAAGTGAACACTTCGGAAAAAAAAAGCCATTAGCAGCGAGGAAATGCTGGGCGATTTAAAAAGATGGCCAAGGCTGGAAACCGGGGAAATTGAAAGTTAAGGGTAGGCTGGACTAACGACTGCAAAAAAAAACAGCGAGCCCAGGGGGGGGGGGCAGGTCCCACCCTAAAATTTCACAAGCAAAATGGGGGGGTCAAAGTTTGAAAATCAACCTAAAAAGGGGGTTGGAAAGAGGAAACGGAAAGTTTGAAACAAAGGGACCGAGTATCTGGAGAGAAGGGGGGGAATCAGACAAATTCATGTGTTGTACTCCGTTCCGGAGAAAAAAACAGGGGGAGAAAGAACTCGGACCGGCTAGACAAAGCAAAGACCACTACGAAGGGGAGTAAACGTCTGTGAACACATGAGCCAC
>Ga0179591_1167637_pt1 | contig 16021 bp, 24 predicted proteins | sample CZOMad2_1_08_16f_FD_182891 | JGI IMG/M metagenome (GOLD analysis project Ga0179591, IMG submission 182891) | Vadose zone soil fungal communities from Angelo Coast Range Reserve, California, USA - CZOMad2_1_08_16fungal (PacBio error correction) | ecosystem: Environmental > Terrestrial > Soil >...
GGCGAAGAGAGGACGTGAGGGTCAAGGCTGGCGGGTACAAAATTGGGTTTATAAAGAAAAGTGAAAAACCACGTGGGGGTTGGTTGTAAGATCGTTGGGAGTAGTTTAAAAAAAAAAAGAGCCCAAAAAGAAGAGAAAACGTTCGTCCATTTATGCAGGCGAAAAAGCCGGAAGATTAAAATTAGACAGAAAATCTCAAAGCGGGAATTGGTTTGTCGACTTGAACAAAGCGCAATGAGAGGGGGGGGGTCGGAAGGACATAAAAAAAGATTAATAGTATGAAAGAGGAACAAGTTGAGGAAGTCACCCCCAATCAGTGGGACAACCAATTGCTTGAAAAGGAGAGAAAAGAAAGAACTACAAAAAAAATAGGGATCATACTTTTCACCCGCCCCTAGAAGGGGTAAATAAATTAAAGGGAGGCCTCTAATTTAGAAGGTCGCGGGAAAACCCAGAGTTATCACACGAGACGCAAAACCTTCCCGGATCGCCCTTCTCAAAAAATTAGTTAAGCAAATCCCAAGACACCGCTGGTCCTATAGACCATAGAAACTCATCCCACCATATCGGTCTTACTCTCAAAGACACAGAGGGGGTTTTGCGAGAAAACAAGAATGGGGGGAAAAGACGCAAAAATAAGGTCTAAATTAACCAGAGATTAAGGTCACTAAAGAAGGAAAAAAAAAAATATTCAGGGGAGGTGGCTTACCACAAAAAACGGAAGTCCGAAGAATTAATGGAAAAAGGCAAGAATTCACCCTTGACCCAAGTCACATATTTTCATGAGGGGGACTTGTCAAGCCGAATGGTAAACTCAATAATGACTAGGTTTCAGGGGTCAACAGGTATCCCGGAGGGGGTCAATAAACGGGGGATCATTAAAAAAAACCACAGGTTGGGGAAAAAAACCATGGTTGCCTGGACAAACCATATAATTTGGGGGAAAAAAATTCACAAGTGGGTTAACGACAAGAGTAGGAAGTAACAAAAAAAACAAACAAAATACTAGAAGGCTAACAAGGGATGAGTGGGGGGGAGAATCTCCCCGAGAGGCACAACGGGGATCATACCCAGAAGAATAACAGACAAGAATGGTGGGAGTAAGTTCCCGTTCTCCTTAAATCTCCAACGACACTCAATCCTCAAGAAACAATACGCTTCTGGTCAGTCATAAGAGGCTTTCCCCGGGGGCCCAAAACACACAACAAGATGCGACCAAGACTGTTTTTTGACTTCCTTGGGGGCCTGTCAAACAGGATAAAAATTTTTTAAGTCATCCTAGAACAGGAGTGTCTTCGGCCCTCTTACACGAGGGAAAAACACGTAGAGGAAAAGCCAGAAAAAAACCAAAAGTTTTGGGGGGAGCAACTCAAATAGTTTAAAAAAGCGAAGGTGGGGGGGGTCAAATCAGAAACCCCCCGCTATTGGGTCCCATTGAGGTGTGGTATGGGGGGCGAACAACAATCCTAAACTACTTTGGTGGGTTTAAGAAGGCTCGTGGACGGAAGGTATCTTCTGATGGGTTGGGAGCGAGGAGAATTTTTCAGGGGTTGGACCTGAGTTCCTGTGTCACCTAGAAGCAAGCCCAAAGCCCCCTAACCTGCTTGCAAAAGGACCCTGCATGTTCCAACAAACACGCAGCTTTTAGGCTCAACCCAGGGGGGGTTTTTCATGTTGAGATCTTTATACTCAAATAATATCCCCTGGCACACCAAACAAAAAAAACGGGCCAGTAAGACCCACACAGAGTTGCTCACACAGAACCCCGTTGCATAAAAATGAGGGTCTGGGTAGCTCAATCAAAAAAACCCTGGTCGCAGCACCCGCAAAAGAAAAAAAGAAGATATGTGAGGGTTCATGGATTGGTAAGGAACCGTCTTGAGAGGGCCGATCTGATAAGGGAGTGATTGAAGAGACTGGGTACATTTTGTTTACGAAGAGGGTTGTCATGAAAAAACCACGGGGTGGTTGTAAATGAACTTTGCTGTTGTCTGGGTCTTTAATAGGTAAAAACAGACAAGTGGTGAGAAAGACAATTTTTCGTCATATCTTGAGACTTAGTGGGTAGAGGGACGCCCTTCATGGCGAACCAAGGGAAAGGGGCCACACCTTCCGAGGGATCACGTGGAGCCGCTTAATACTTAAAATTCCCAGGGAAATCTCTACCGAAAAAACCCACCAGGGGTTTTGAACGGCCCGAGATCAACTGACCTTTACGGCCTTCCAGCTGTCCCTCTCCTTCATGTCCTTCTGCCTTTCATACTGGTCAGGGGGGTAAGAGGGCTTCAGTCCCATTCTCCTGGGAATGAGGGGTGTTAAGGCTGGGCGGGGGGCGCATACAGATTCGACTGGGCCCGCGTCCGCCGTGTTTCTTCTCAAGAGTCATGGGAGGGGGTGAGGGTGGGGAACTCTTCCGAAGCATAGAGCTTGTGTATGGTTGCCCTTGGAGCTAATTACGCCCGGGGGGGAGGCGAGATGGCTATCGGGACGAGTGTTGTTAGTAACCTGGCTTGGTCTGCCCCCCGCGAGACAAAATTGAATGGGCATCATAAGGTCTAAGATCATGGAGTACCAGGGAAGAAAGTATTGAAAACCCATAAAACTACTCAAGGACGACGCAAATCAGCCCGATGGAAACAACCCCTAGGACCTGGTTGAGGTTAAGCCGGGAGGTATACCGACCGACGGACGCCTAAAAAGATAAGATCTCTTGTCAGTCTCTCCAGACGGACCTTCATCTTGCTTGCCTCAACCCTTTCCTGTTTCTCTTCCTCCTTTGGGGTGAGGGGAGTACAAGCGTGCCGGGGGACAGAATCCCCGGGGTAAGTAGCGGCTAGGGGAAGAAACTTCCTTTGCCATGTACTCCAGGGGTCAGCGGTGGTGGGCCCAGAAGTCGGTGTTGTCACGTGTTGTCGCGCGTTTTCGGCGTAGGGAGTGTACGCCCGAGGGTGGTGTTACCCGACGTAGGCGTCTGCATCGGCACCGGGGGACATCTCGGCTGGGTGTCCCCCCAGTACAGCCAAGTCGCTGGGCGGTCCCGGCGCGCCCGTGGCCGCGCGCAAGTCCCAAACCACTCGAGGAGGGGTGGCTCCACCAAGAAAAAAATACACGACACAACCTAGCCTACCCTTGAATGGCTGATGGCGTTCTTCCTGTGGGTAGTTGCAGCTGGGTTAGTTATTAGCTAGATCTGCTCAAATTCAAGGCAATCAACAGATCGCGGGTAAGCTCTAACCCTCTGTCTTTCTTGTTCACTCCCGAACCAGGGTGGGCATTCATTGGGTCCAGTTGTGGAGATAGGGTCGCCTCTATCAGACGTATTACGGAAATCGGATACGAATTTTCATTTTAGATATGCGAAGGGACTTTAATCTAAGGAAACGTCTGGAAATCTAGCGAGCTCCGAATGCTTGAAGGGGGACGATCCTTCCCTGGTTGGTATAGTCATGGGGAGGGGTTGTCCGACTTTCTTTGAAAAGAATGCAATAATGGGGAAGGGTGGGATCATCCCCAACCCGGAAGGCAAAAATTCAGCAAAAAACGGGAACAAAAAAATCAGACCGCGTTGGGTCATAGGGATGTTAAAAAGTGAAAAAGCCAGGGAGAATTATATAAACCTTAAATCTGTTCGGGGGCTGGCGCTACGCCTACCGAAACTTAAGCCCGCTCTCTTAGATGCGTCATCCCGGCCTGCAAAACCCGGTTGGTTCGATAGCGGAGAATCGTGCCCTAAGATAAAGAACACTGGAGGGGAGTCTTAGTAAAACGCTCTTATTGAAAGGGAGATCGAAAAGGTAGTGGAGGGCCGGTTGGTGAGTAGAATGGATTATATGACGCGACCAGAGTCCGCCGAGCAGACAAAGGGCGGAATCTCGTTTTTAGGATAGGGTCTGACAAGGATCGTTTCTATGAGGGTTCAGGGGATTTACACGGATGGTCCACCCCGACGAAACCCAGGTTTGTGGGGAGATCAGCGGGTCTTATTAAAGAAAGACTGGGAGGACACCGCAAAAAAACAATGTCCCAGAAAACGCTGGGAAAAAAAAAAACGGAGGTGCTTTCCACAAGGTACAGAATGCTAACTGGTTCCATTCATCGTAATAGAACCGATAAGAGAAATAGTACGACTCTGCAGATCAAATGAACCTTGGAGGAGTCGAAGTCTCATGGCTTATTCCAAGGTGACCAGGTTTCCGTGGCAGGGGCTGATTGAGACAACAAAAAAGCAACAGAGGGGATTGGGAAAAATTTCAAGTCCTTCGGTGCGGGGTGTTTAGATGGCAAGGGTTGTTCACCAAAAGGGATATTAACGTGTAAAAAGAGGGCAAAAAAGCAAACAATTTTGTGATTGACCGCTAAAGAGGAAACAAATTCGATGTGCACAGGAATCTCGCTAAACACCACAAACACATGCCGGGTGGTCCCTTCGTACTTCCAAGAAAAAAAGTCGTTAACTTGCACAGGAATTTGGTGTACTTCTTTCACGGTTGCTGATCGGGGCCGGGGGGAGGAAAGTGTAATCTCGGGAAAAAAGGAAAAAAGTGTTCAACGCAAATAATGTTACCCTGTAAAGGGTCATAATAACCCGGGGAGAAGGGAATCGTGGTAGAAAAAGAGGAGGAATTAAGTTGCGAAGATCTACAGGAAGGAGGAGGACAGGTCACACACAAGTTTCGAGGAACTATTTTTGCCGGGGAACTGAAAAAAAAAGGGTTGCACCAGTAAAGGGGTATTTTGAGCATCATCAGGAGTTCTTTAACCGTGCACTCACCTGCTGGTGGAGGGCTCCAGCGCAAAAAGTTGGGTAGCTCAAGGGGTCCAACCTAATGAAGAAAAGAAAGGCATACAATCCTCTATATCAAATTGGAGAAAAAAAACGAAGTAAAAAATGCACGTAAGAGACACAACAAAAAAAGGAAAAAAAAAAAAAAAATTAAAGGGGGGGATGTTAGGCACTGTGCGGGGGATGTGGTGGGGAGGTAAGTAGGGGGGATAGACTTAAGGTAGGTAAAAGTAGGGAGGGGGTAAGGGTGGACTAGAGAAGCAGGAGGGGAGGGTATGGAAGGATGACGGTGGGGGGGGCAGCGGTGTGTTGTGGCTGTGGTTGTTATGTTTATTTTTTTGGGATTTTTGGGGTTGTTTGTGAGTTGTTTTTTTGGGTTTTTGTTTTTTTTTGGGTAGTTAGTTTTATTTTGGGGTGTTGTTGTATATGGGGTGTTGATTATTTTGTTTTGGTTGGGGGGTTGTTTTGTGTTTTGGTTTTGTTTTTTTTTTTGGTTTTGGGTGTGGGGGGGGGGTTGGGATCTTTTTTTTTTGGTGTTTTTTGTGTTGTGGGTTTTTTTTTTTGTGGGGGTGGGTTATTTTTGGGCTAAGCAAGCCCCCCCCCCCTCCCCCCGGAGAGGGTCCGGCGCTCCCGGTTCTCGGTAGCCGGCATTGCGTGCCGCCTAGTCCTTCCCGAGGCTCTCTCAGGGATCCCCCCCGGCTTGGGGCCGAGTCTGGCCCACCCTTTGGGGCCCGCGCGCGGGAGGGCCGATCTCGGTTAGCCCCAGCTTTCACCCTCCGTCGCCCCTCATATCCTGTATTCTCCGCTCCTGGTGGGTCACATCAGGGGTATTAGTGTAACAATTATTGTGGGGAACCGGAAAGGGCATGTCCGGAAGAGCATATCAGGCGGAACGTGGGTCAGGGTCATTATTCATTTCGTGACAGGAAGTTATCAGACTTCTGTTTAATTCTATTAGCGAAAGTGTACGTGGTCAAATGGGGGGTAGTCAAATCTCATAGAAAGAATGGGGAGGGAAAAAAGACGGGTGATCACCCTTGGGTAGCCGAAGTTTGAAGCTTCACCTATTGGAGAGATTACAGATTATCTCCTTTCGGAAGCACAATTGCCAGCGCGGGGTGAATGCGAACAGATGATAGTCGAGGGCATACCGGTTTAACTTGGTGGGAGGACAGCCTGTTTTTTCTTCTCCTATATAGCGCTTGCTCTTTGAAGTTAGGTTTTGGTGAGCTCCATTGTTGTCTTCTGGGGTTCTAGCCTGACGTTTTGGGGTATTGGCGGTCGTCCAGGTCTCTTCGGTGGTCACGTTTTTGGTACTCGTTGGTGAATTCACAAATGTGTTGTATGGGGGATAGGGTCGGGGGTGGGCTAAATGAATCTGCGCCCGAGGCTTCGAGCCTTAAATTTTGGAGGTCAAAAGCCTACCAGGAGAGTTAAAAGGTCATTCGGGTGGGGGGGACCATTGTGGGGTGTTTGCTGAGGTAAAAAATAGTGGTGGCTTCAGGGTGTCTTATTGAGACACATGAAAGTCCGGGGCATGAGATCAAGCCATGAAGAGCTGCAACATTATATCAATGAAGGTAAGTCGCTGTATGAAACAGTGGTTGTATGAGGAGGAGTACGGGGTATTCCCGATAGAAAAAAAAGAAAAAACGACACGTGATCAACGGGGAAAGTGGGGGGGGTGCATGGGGTGGAAAGAAGGTAGAAAGAGAAAAAAAAAAAAAGAAGAAAAAGAAATTTCGAAATTTGCATTATAAGGGGAATTCCTAAACAAGACAAATGTAAAAAATCTCAAAAGGCAGGAGCAGAAGAAGGGACCTAAGAGAGTCCATCCGGGGGAAAGAAAGATTGGGAGGGTGAGTAAAACCGGTTTGGGGGATTGGCAAAAGAATTGTGGTGAAAAATTGTGGTTTGGCCACTTTTTGGGGTTCTTTTTGGGAAGTGTTATAGGATAGTAGAAAGAAATGTCACTGCGGCACTGGGGGAGAAAAAGCCCGGAGACATTTGGGGCACTGTCTTGGCTTTGTCCGGGGAGTTTCAAAAGTCCAAAAAAGAATAGAAGAGACGGAACCTGACACTATTAGAAGGGAAAATAAGTCGGTAAATGTCATTCGGGGGGGTAGAGTTGGGAGCCACAATACACTAAATCAAGTCAACCCTAAAGGGGCTGAGATGACCAGGGCGCAGAAGTTTCGGTCCACTACTAGTGGGAAGGGACCAACACTGTTGGGGGGATAAATAGCCAGAGGGGTAGGGGAGGGAAAGAAGCTGCGGATCCGTCTGTAACGCGTAATTGGACTTAAAAACTAAAGGGTGGCGAAGGTGTGGGGTAAGAATTTAGAGAAGGAGAAGGGGAGGGGTGAATGTGTAAGGCAAAAACTGAACTCAAGGAAGGGGAGGGGGCTTTCTTTTTAGTATAAAAGGGGAGGGGGGATTCCGGAAGAAAGGAAAAGACAGAAAGAATGTGGGGCGGACAATGGGGGGAAGGGGGAATAAATACGTGAAGAAAAAAGGGGAAAATGGGAAAAGAAGAAAGTAGACGTGGCAGTCAATTAAACAGTTCACTGATTAGCAGGGGGACCTAAAAAAAGAGTGTCCAGGGATCAGGGGGGGAAAGGGGATTATTCTTAAAGGCAAAAAAGGAAAAATGGTTTGTGACGGGGGTTGAGAGAGAAGGGAGAATATTAGGGGTGCAGATTGACACGAGGTCGTCAAACGTCTATTCAAAAAATGGTGGAGAGGGGATCACCGCAGGGTGTAAAATGGGGTTGATTTAAGTCCTTACTATACGTGGAGGGGAAGTTCGGATTGGTAAGAAAATTAGAACTAGACGGGGGAGGGAGGGGGAGGTTCAAAGACTGAGCTTCTTCTTGTAGGCGGGAAGGACTGGAGTGGCATCCCTTGGGGGGGGGACTGAGGGGGGGGAAAGGGGGTTTTTAAAAGAAGAGGCCGGCGTGTGACGGGGCAGAAGCAGACCTCCTTTCTGGAAGAGGGAAGCCAAACCGGGCGATCAGCAGAAGAAGAAAAAAAGAGCGTCGTCGAGGCCGAAAGGGGAATAGAGACTGGTGGGAAACATTATGGACAAAGATAGGAAAAAATGTTGGGTAGTAGGGTAAAAAAGAGGAGCCCAACTTTTAATTAAAAAGGGTAACGTATGTTGACCTGGAAAGGGATCCTCGGAAGCACAGCGCTGCAACCTGGGAACCGGAACGGTCCCTGTTATTTCTAATAAGAAAATACTGTCTGTGGGGGGGGGGGAGGAAGTTTGCATGAGAGGGGGGGGAAAAAAAGGGGTTAACCTGCAAAGGGGGGGGGAAATGGAATTGGGAGTGGAATGATGGAAGCTGTGAAGCCTTGCATGAATGGGGGGGAAGGGACAAGGGGTGGAGTAATTGGGAAAAAAGGAAGCGGTGTGTCTGGGTTGGGAAAAGGATAAATTCGTCTTGGGGGGGGTTGGAAATAGGGTTCGGAGCTAGAATATTCTTTGGTGTTATCCCGTAACGAGAACAGGAAAACAAAGCAATAACATACCACCGAGAGAAGAGACACAATGAAATGGGGGAATTGTGGGTTGAAGCATTACATGATGGAAGAGGGGGAAGGAGTAACATTACAAAAGAGTACATTATCACATAAGAAAAAAGAAAGGATTCTAAAGGATAAAAAACAAAGATACCTTTAAAAAAAAAAAAGAAAAAAAAAAAAAAAAAAAAAAAAAACGGAACTTGAAAGAGAAAGCGAGGAGTTGGTAGTGGGATTGAAAAGCCTGAAAGGAGTAGGAAGGAAAGGGTGAGAAGAAATGAGGATATCAACTTTGCTGGCTCTACAAACACTTCGCTCAGTAAAGACTAACAGTGGAGGGGAGGGGTATAGGCTTATGTCACCTTGGCAGGGGAAAAAAGAAAAAATGAAGAGATTCACTTGGTCAGCCTCAGGGAAGAGATTTGCGAGAGCGAAAGCTTAGCGGGCGGAAAGGGGGGAAAGAGAGTTATCAGAGTTTCTATCTGGAAGGGGAGGGGAGGAAAAGGATAAGGGAGTCGTATATAGGGGAGTTGTCTGGCAGGAGCAATCTGGAGGTAACGCCCAATTAGGAGGAATTGGAAGTAGTCTTTTCTGGTACTGGAGGGGACAGGGAAGCATGGCATCCTGCGGAGAAACAGATCGAAATGAGCCATCCAAAGATCAGGAAGGGGGACCTGGCTGTCTGTAACTTTCAGTTTCTCAGCTTGAGGAGGAATGGCGTAGGATATGAAAAAAGGTCTATGAGGAAGAGGAAGGGTAATTAAAGTCTTATCATGGGAGAGAGAGAATCCCAAAGTCCGAAGTGATCGGGGAGAAAGAGAGAGATGTTATAAGTGATGGAGTCTGTCGCGGCCAGAAGTAGGGTGGACTAGATGGAGGCGATAGGGGCCAGGGGGCAGTAAAGCTGCCCAGCGGGGGGAGGACAAACGTTTTGGGGTTACAGGAGGCATCGCAAAGAGGAAAAAGAAGTACTGACATCAAAAAGATTTCCTCTATATGGCCTGTATTCCAGGCATGAGAGCCAATGGGGGGCAGGAGGTACAAAAAAACTTTAACCCTAAGAAAAGAAAAATTTCATTCCTAGGATATCGGCCATGGTTTTAGTGGAAGATGAAAGCTGGGGGTTCGGTCCTGAAAACATTCATTAGGGGACAATTTGGGACTTTGCCGCTTAATAGTTCCAGAGGGGGAGTGGCCAAGGATAAGGTTGGGGAATTCCTAATACGTGAGAAGAAGGATGGGGAGGGAGAAAAACTATGTGAGAAAAAGGGGGAAAAAAGGAGGTTGGTATGCTACCTGGCAACTTTCTTTTTTGGGAAAAGGGGTGCAGTAAATCTCCTAGACAAACACCAGAGTTGAGGAAATAGAGGGCAGGTCAGCAAACTCAAAAATACCACAGGGAAAAAGAAAAGAAGGGGTGGGGCAAAAAAAAACCCCCATATCCGTAATATCCGGAGAAAAGGAGCCAAAAAAGAGGAAGAGACTTCTTAATGTAAACCACAACGGAGAAAAAAGGGCCTCCAACTCTAACGATTAAATTATCCGAAGAAAAAGGGGGGAAATAAAGGATTCTGAGTTAACTAAAAAAGATGTCTCCGGACCCTCACCCCTGGGCAAAAAGGGTACATCTTATGAAGAGGGGGTATGAAGGGAATAAGGAAATCATGCTGACAGCCTGCCCAGTGATATGAATTGTCGGTAAGTACCTTCACGGATAGGAAAAAAACTTTGCAGGGGCTTACGGAGAAGAGTGGGGGACGATTCCGTCCTGTAGTAAGGGGGAAAGGACAGATGGGGGTCCAGCGGTTGAGGAAAAAGGATATCTCCTATATCAAAATAAAGAGGACAGAGGATCAGCACCCTTCTAACCACGATCCGAAAGGAGTGACAAGAAGAAGTTAGTAAGAAAAAGAGGATATACGAAATCGTCAAGATGCAGAAAAATAAGAGTTGTCAAAGGCGCTTCGAGGAAGAAAAGCATATTTATAGGCAGAGAAAAAAAAATACCCAACTACCGGGCTCTAAACGGGAAGTGAGAATAAACGTGAGCCCTGAGGCAGCAGAAAAAGGGTGGAAAAAAAAAAAAGTCATACTGTTGTCTCTTCACGCAGAGGGGGGGAGGAGAGTCGAGAGGCCAAGGATAGAATGAAGTGAGGTCTTCAACGGAAAATCAGTCAACCCAGAAAAGATAGGTGTACAAAGGTAAGGCTCTTGGTCTTTCCAGTCTCGAGGGAGAGATTCAACCATCAAGGAATGAGAGACTCCAGGACTTCATCAAAACAAGAGGGGAAAATTAGAAAAACAATCTCGAGATCTCAGAACATAGAAAGGCATAACGCGCTCGAACAGAAAGAGGAAAAGATGCCACGAGTCTTTGATACAGGGGAAAGAAGAAAGCAATATGGTGGTCAATATTAAGGGGGAAAAAAAATATCCGGAATATCCATCACCTTCTACAATCGGATTCGAGGAATCTTTGGTAATCTAAGAGGTGCAAAAAAAATAATAAGGAGGAGGGAGGATGGGCTAAGGACACCATTAATCATAATAATAATTATAATGCGATTAAACAAAAAAATAAAAAAACGCCCCACGAGAGGGAAAATTGAGAAAAGGAACGCATTGGTCAAAGTAGTGTGTCGAGGGCAGAGAGAGGCTTCTTCTTAGAAAAGGGAAAGGGGAGAAGGACAAGGTCACAAGCCTAAGGGGGGGGAGAATGGAAAACAATTCCTTCAGGTAGTAAATCGGCAGGGGGGGTAGTTAAAGTGTTAAAACGGGGGGGAAGGGGAAGTTACGAACAAAGATCAGAAAAAATATTTACAACCAAAAAAAAAAGAGGAGAACGTGAGCGAACAAAAAAAAGGGGTCCGTAAATGACCTACCACCGTGGAGGTACAGAACCCCAAACCAACCGTAAAGGAAGTACTTCAACAGCCGTCAACAAGGACCAAGTCATAAATAAAAACTATCCCGGCCAAAAAGCAAGGGGGGAAAAGTGGCCTCTAAAAGATAGAAAGGACCCTTAAACCAACGGTTTGGAAAACCTTATATTTTAAAAAGCACAGGCAAGAACCGTGAAAGGGGGTGGGAATGACGAACAGGGGCTACGCTATAGGGAAATGGGTTACACAACAGGGGGGAAAGAGGTAAGTTTGAATTTTGGAGAAGTTAAAAAAAATGCCCAGTGGGGGTGGACCTTGATTGGGAATTAATAGGGCCAAAAAAACACTCTACTATCAAAATGGGTGAGGAAAAAGGGGAAAGGAGGCATAATCTGGATCGTCCTTATGATTATGAGAGACTGGGTGGGCTTACGTCAGGGAAGAAAAGATGGGATAGCTAAAAAGAACAAGGACGGAAGGAGGTCCTCGGAAACAAATTTAAAACCAAAGCAGAAAAAACAACCTGCGGTTACCCTGTCAAACAGAAAGACTCCAAAGGGAAGTGGGCGGGAAGAAGAAGAAGGGGAGAAAGGAAAAAAATTCCGTACAATACGCTTGAGCAAAAAGCAGAAAAAGCAATCAATTAAGAGCAAGGCAGGATAAAATAAAAAGGACAAAAATCGGGAGCCCGACCAAAGATCTGTTTCTCCGTTGACGAGAAACTACATCAAGGTCAAAGGAAAAAATAACTAAGGAGGAAATTCTATCATGGAAGAAAAGGAGAGAACACCACAAGGGGGCAGGGCTGTGCTTGCAGACGGAAGAAGGAATTTGAGAGGGAATCCGGGAGGGGGGAACGGGTTCACCTTCAGACGGAAAGGTGGGAAAAGTTTCTGGGACACCGTACTTTGGGGGGGGGGGATAGGGAAAACTGACCAAAAACTGTGGTTCCTAGACGGATGCACAAATCAAATAAAGAACGGAGGAAGCTGGGAGAGGGGTAGACTTGACGGGGCTCCGGAATAATGTGTATAATAAAAGAAAAAGGGAACATAGAAACCTTAATGATAGGAAGCGCCAGGACACAGGAAAAAAAAAGAAGACGCCAAGATCACTCAAGATAGGAGAAGAAAACGAGCGTACATCATGGGGCTGGGAAAGTACCATGCCCTTGTTAGAAGGGAAAGAAGAGATGAAATAACGGGGACTCCTATCAGGAGAACGGAAAAAAAACGGGGGGGGTCAGGAAACAAACAAATTAGGTGGGAGAGAAAAAAATCGGGGGGCGAGAAAGGAAGGCTCTGTTTCCCTTGTAGTCTGGTTTATTGAGGGGAGACCACCGATAACATCAATGGACAGAAGTTAAGAAGATATATTTCCTTGACGCGAGGAGAGAGGTGGCAGGGGGTGTCAATGTTGCATGGAGCAAAAGCCGCCCAAGAAACAATCCAGAGGGAACACCGACGCTGGGAACGTCACGGGGATGTGTTAAATTGGAATTCTTTTGAGAGGGAATAATCATCTCAAAGGAAAAGAAAAAAAAAGAGGGGATAACCACTGTTAAACGGGGATGCCTCAAATAAAAAACACATGACGTCAGATAAAAAAGAGAGGGATGAGGCTTGGACTAACTCGGAGCAGGAGGGAACTGGGTCGTGGGGGCCTGAAGGTGTTGAAGCTATCTTGGAAGAAGGTGGCCGCCACTATGTCTTGGTGGAAGGGGAGGTGCAGACTGGAATCCTCATGGTAGAAAGGAACTCAAATGGCTGGGGGAAAATAGAGAAGAGAAAGGAGGTATGAAAAAAGTGTCAATGTAAAGATGGTCTAACTGGTTCAGAAGAAAATTACAGAGAAAGCAAACGCGTTTAAGAAAAGTAACAGCACACTACAGGGAAGTATGAAGGAATAATAAGTCGTGTCATGGAAGTGATTTCTCAGGGGGTAACAGATGTCATAATCCTCAAAGAAAGGGGACTCGAAAAAAATCTTGGGCAGGGGACAGAAGAAAACTACCAAAGCACTAAAGATCCCATCGACTCCCGGGGATATAAATTCAATGGGAGGGATAGAATAAATAGTTTGCTCAAAATCGAGTCTCCCAAAGAAAAAGATTCACCCCTTCCACATCAGGAGCTGGAAATGCCCACAAAGCTATCACCAACCGAAAAGAAATTAGTCTACTGTCGGGTCCCCCCCTGGAGTAGAAGTCAGTTGATTCCAGAAGGAATGGACAAAGATCCCTGAATCTCATCTTCAAGAATCCATCCAAGATGGGAGGATGGTCCCCAACCGAAAAGGGTGAGGAAAGCCTCTATCTCAGGGACTCAATCTGGAATTTTAGAAGGGGGGGAGGAGAGAGCTTGCGATAGAAAATGAATTGGGAAAAAGGATGGAATTATCAACAGGATAGAAAAAGAAAAAAGAGTGTTGATATGGGAGGTGAAAAAGGTACACAAGGGCGAATGATGAAAAAGGGGAAACAAGATATTAACTAACAGGAAGAACTGAAAACCAATGCCCAGAGAGAGAGAGTGCGTACTCCCGGAAGGCCTGAGGGGCTTCATGAAGAGAAAAGAAAGTTGTGCTTACAGAAGAGGGAGAAAGGAGCTGGCAGGGGGGAAATTGGCTTCTGCAGGAGAGGAAGAAACAGTTATTCTGGAAGGGGAAGGGACTGAGTCATGAAAGGGCAGGGAAAAGGGGAAGTGAACCCTAGCGAAAAAAAAGTTGTTTGGTTCTAGAAGAGAGGATGTTAAAGAGCCTGGGGGGCCGAAAAAGCACAAAAATGAAAAGGAAAAAGTTAAAAACAAACGTCAGGGGTGCAAGGTAAAAGGTACGGTATCGAAAGGGGATCCCAGTAGGTAAAAAAAAATAATTACGGGAGATATCACTTCAGGCTGGAAGAACTACAGGGATGAGGCCATTACAGGGTAGGGTATTCTTCGTGAAAAAAGAGGGGGCCTGTTCACGTCAGGAGGAAAAATTCCGCAAGGGTAAGTCAGTTGCAGCAAGGAAAAAGGAGGGGAAAGGTGAAATCCAGAGACGCCAACAACAAAAATTAGTGATAGGGGAAAATCCACGATAAATATGAAAGTTGAAATAGGTGTACAACACTGGGCTCAAAGGATGAATTCTGAGGATGAAGGGTGGAATATCGGAACCCTGAAAAAACTAGGTCAAAGAGGGGAAAGGGGACGTCCGCATACCTGTAGGAAAAGGAGGAGGAAATGTGAAATCATGATTCATATTTCTATTGGGGATTAAAAGGAAGGGAGTACCCAGGGGGGGCGATTATGTTCCCGGGGGGAAAGGAAAATACGTTGGGGGAAAAAAAGGACAGTGGAATGGGGGGGATTGGAGGCAAGCAAGGTAGTGAATACGACCGGGGAGAGAAAAAACAACGTTTGGAGAGTGAACGGTTCCCACAATGGAAGAAAGGGAAGACCTCGTCGACCTACCCCGCCCTTGTTATTTTTCGGGATGCGGCTAAAAAGGGAGAAACATATTCTAATCTTCCTTTCCAGAGGGATTTGGATAAACACTTAGGGGTTATATCACTCGGAAGAGGGAAGGCTAAGGGGGATGACGCCTCAATCGTCTTCATGGTGGGGAATGGGATTCGTTAGGAAATCGGGGAAAAGGGTGTTAATCATTCGGCCAGGGGTAAAAAGGTGGGTGAAAAATCGGGGGAATAGAACCAGGTTGGGGGGGCTTCCGGGGTGGGGATTGACCTTGGGATAAAGGTTGAGAATGCACCGCGGGGAGTACGCTATCTAAAAGAGGAGAGAAAATGAACCTCGCGGCTCCAGGGAGATCTAGGAGATGAATCACCGTTCGTGGTTGACAAAGAACCAAACACGAACACTTTGGGAAATGGGACGGACTCCTGAAAATGTTACGGATGCGGTTTTTCCTTTTTTGAGGAGGTATACCGGCCGGGGGGGCAGGCCAGGAGAAGTGGCTTTTTCGTGGAAGGCAGGGGGGTGGTCAAATCGCGGGTGTGGGTAGTGTGAAGCGTGTTGTCTGGGTTCTGATGCTAGGGTCTCAATATTTGCGAGGCCGTAAACCTTGGGGTACTATACCGGGGAAGAGGGGGGGAATCCGGGGACGTCTGGGGACCTTGTTTGGGTAGGGAAGGAACAGGGGGTTCTCTCCCGGGAGGGTGTGGCATTACTAAGTGAACAGAGCAACCTTCAAAGAGTTATTCCTATATAATAAGGGGGAAAGGGAGGTTTCTGGTCTTCACCGGTTGGCTAGCTTCAGGGCTGACCGGTATAAGGGGGGGTCGAAAAAGTCACGCTTGAAGGGAATGGGAGAAAGAATTATAGATGAGATCAAAAAGAAGAAGGGTGAAAAGGGACATGGAGAGGGATCGACTCCTAAGAAAAGGACAAGGTTTAGGGGGAAGAAAAGATCAACAAATCAAGGGGGAAAAAGAAAGGAGGAAAAATCAGTATGCACAAATCCTAGGGTGGGCTTGGGTTGGGAGTCTTCCTCTGGGTGGTGGGGGATGTGAATAATAATAGTGGGGAAACGGGGGGGTAATGGTTTTCAAGTTTGGTGGGGTAGGTTTAAGACGGGGTATTTATTATGCGCAAAAAGAATTCAACGGAATCCACTTTATAAGAAAATGATTACTGGTTTCATATGTCTGGTTGGCAAAGTGGGTAGCTTAGGGCAAAAGAAAAAGAGGATAATCGTATCAAAGGAAATCATAGGGTTCGCGTAAGGATCTTTAATGGTGGTGGGTCTTATTGTATAGTGGGCGCCCCAGGCATACAATCAATGGAGCTCCACGGGCTCGCGGGCGGGCGGCACCCCGGCCGAGTTTACA
>Ga0179591_1278289_pt1 | contig 16021 bp, 16 predicted proteins | sample CZOMad2_1_08_16f_FD_182891 | JGI IMG/M metagenome (GOLD analysis project Ga0179591, IMG submission 182891) | Vadose zone soil fungal communities from Angelo Coast Range Reserve, California, USA - CZOMad2_1_08_16fungal (PacBio error correction) | ecosystem: Environmental > Terrestrial > Soil >...
GAAGAAAACAGATCGCACTTGCCGAGCTGATGGGAACTCGAAGCACGCGAGAATAATCTCTGGAGGGGGGGGATTGGCATGAGGAAAAAAGATGGCCCTGCTGTTCGGACACCCGTCTTATCTTGCACAAAAGGCGCTGGGTCAAATTTGTCGTGGATAACTTCACAACCGGGGGGGAATTAGAAGACAGACGAGCTAGGAACGGGAATGCTTTGAAGAAGTAACTTGAATCTCCTCTCAGGTGCTGCGGAGCAAACAGGGACGCCAATCTCGCGCACGGAGGGGATTTACCAGATAGGGTTGCGCTGATTGGTTTTGGCAAGGAAGACCGACCGAGGAGAACTTTAAAGGTCGACAAGTGGCAAATAACGCATGGGCCATAAAGGGGGTATGTTGTCTGGGGGAAAAGTGAAAAGAGACAAAAGGAAATTCGGCCAGCGCAGCACGCGGGTTCAACGGGAAAGAGCAAAACCTGCAGAGCTGCGGCCATCAACTGCCAGACAACAAAGGGCTTTGGAATGACCCAGTGAGATAGCCATCACATAGTCAAGAAAGTTCTCGTTGGGAGGAGAAGTTAGCATAGAACGGGACAAAAGGTAGACCTACTCGGACTCGGGACCAGAGGAAGAAGCAAACTGAAAGGGGGGGGGGGAAAGAGGTATACAGAATGAAAAGATTCCATATTGCTTCCTTAAACAGGGAAGAATCTCTATAAAAACACGCTTGTTGACCACACGCTGAAAAAGGAAAGAAGGAGGGAAGAGCTTTAGGAGACAAAACCTTACCTCACACATCAAGGAAAGAGCGACTAAGAAAATCGAACTTGGCTCACCACGGCCGCGGTCGAGCCAGGAGACGGACGGGGAGAAATGAATTCTCTGTGTGCTTGGTTCAGCGCCGTCGTCTGAAACCGGCTCGCGCGGAGGGGGAAAGGGGGAACTGGTAAGAGGAGCGACTGAGCTGGAATTCATAACTGCAAGGGTCCGAGGTCTCCGGTTAGGCCCAACGCCGTTGGACAAAAAGAAACGGGGAGAGGAAGAGTGAGCAACGGAAGGATAAAGGAAGGGGGGCATTAAAAGAGAGGGACTTTTTGACCAATCTACCAAAGACTCGAAAAAGCACTAGACCGAGAGCCGTGGATTAAAAAGGGGAAGACGCAAGACGCCGATGGCGCCGGCGAGGCAAGGGGGGCAAAGCCATGGGAAAAACGAAAAGGGCGAAGGGGGGAATCATTCATTAAAACGCCCCTGGGACGGGAGAACTAGTGAGAAGAGGGGAGGAGACGACCATGGCAGGAAGGGCATTTGGCACGGGCTTGCATGCCGCACTGCGGAGAGGGTGTTCGTACCTGATTGGGTGCGCGAAGGTAGGGGGCGGAAAGGGGGGGGGGGTAGTTTCCAGGTTAAGGCATTAGGGGGGGGCTTAAAAGAACGACAATGAAAACAGGAAGACGCAGAAGAACCCGAGAATGGACGTTGAAAGGAGAGACTGAGGGTTCTTGCTGCTGCAAATCGATGCCAAGGGGTAGGGACACACATGTGCGGGCAACTACTACTTCGGAATACGAAAATGACTCATAGGGGAAAAGGTTTTTCACCGGCGGGGTCGTCAAAAGGGGATGGGACCAAAGGCCTTGACCCCGCGTCCTGAGAAGGGTTTTTGGTAGGCAACCGGGTAAAGTCTCTGTTGTACAAGCGACGGCACTTGCAGGACGGGGGGGGGGAACGGGGAGAAACCAAAGAGGAGAACGTGTCTTTTACCAAGAATTGCGCCTCTTCAACACCGCGATAGTCAACTACGGCGGTAAAATTAAAGGACTAAAAAAGAAAATGAACATACGGTCAATCGCACCGGCGCTATTCAAAGACGGACGCGTCAATGTACAAGGGGGAGAAAAGTTTGAGAAGTGCCTGGTCAGTATGGAAATCACGTCAAGCTTAGCAACGAAGATTCTCGTAAAGTAAAAAAAAGAAGGACCCGGGGGCGCTGCGCTGTTTACCGGAAAGGGAGAACTTGGGAGGATTTGAAAAAAAAAAAGGGGGGGGGGAAAAAAACTTCCTACCCTACAACCAGTGAGATAATCTGCTCGGGTGGGCGCTCCGGAGAAGGACCGCCGAAACAAATAGGGGAAAAAGCAAAAGGGTAACAGCCCGATCCGCGAGACGAGTAAGGGTCAAGGGATAGGCAAAAAACAAAAGGGAGGGGGGGAAATAACTGCCCGAATAAGTGAAGGAGGAACTTCTGGCGAGCACGGCTGAGGGGAGGGGGAGTATTTGAGAAAAAGAAAAGAGGGGAAAGGAAAATGGACACTCGACCCTCTTTGTGGTTTCGAAAGGCTCCATTCACTCGACAGAAGGACTTAGGGGGGAAGGGGAAAACATCGAGCAAAGTTTTCAATCGTTCACAAAGGAGGGATCGAAGAGGGGAGCATCCAGGGGGGAGAAGGGAGAGAGCTAAGGGACATTCATACAATGTTCATGACTAGCAGAAGCGTCCTCGAAGTGCGCCGGGTGGAATGAGAAGGCGGGCATGCTGAGCGTCGAAAAGCGTAAACTTTTACTTTTTAAAAAGACCTTGAGAAGGCGTCACTACCAGGGGACTGGTGAGAAAAAGTAAAAAGTAAAAGTGGGTCGCTGGTTCCAAAAAGGGAAGGGGGGGGACCTGGAGTCCAGAAGTCCCTAAAGAGTCATTTGACCACCTTTAAGCTTGCCCTAAGAAGGGGACCGGAACGACGCTCCAGCCGTACTTGATGGTGGCCAAAACAATCCGAAACTTTGTCGAACTCTAAAAGCCGTTTACGGAGCCTCCGCACTAGATAAAATCAAGGGGAGGCACAAAAAGAAACAACAAGGGGGAAAAGAAAGAGGGGGGGCGATTCGGGAATGAGGGAGGGCTGGCAGGGAACGCTTCAATGCAACGGAGACGAAAAAACCAAAATCGACCTGAAAACTACCAGAGATCAGCGAGAGACAACCAACTTATCCTCCCCCAGCGTCCATTCTTAAAGGAGTCCCCAGGGAGCCTTGCAATTGGGCGGAAAAAGCCGGGTCGTTCCACGACAGGGAGGCGATTCGAAGAGGGGTGAACTTTCTCGGCAAAACCCGTATTTGGCGAATCGAAAGAAAAAAACGAGGAGGCGATAGAGCTGCGTGTTATCGTAAGAGGGCCGGGCTACGAAGCAAGGTCCATCGGAAGGAAAAAAGGGAACGAAGCGCGAGTGGAAAAAAGGACCAGGAGGAGGGCGGTCAGAGGGGGAAACCGCACTGCGCCAGTCAGAGCTGTACTGTCTATGAAAGAGGCCGCCCTAGGGATTTTGGGAAAAATTGAGAGAGGCGGGCCTACCGTCGCGCCAAGATGAAGCGTTCCGGGGGAGGGAAAGGAAGGGAGCCAGAAAAGGAACCCAGGCTACGCTCAGCAGGAAAGGAGTACCTGTCATGTCCCGCATAATCGAAGTCGCGCTGCCACGAATCGCACACAACCGCCACTGAAGAGGAGGGGATGATCGTGCCTCTTTCCTTAGTGTCTCAAGCGATTAAAGGGTGGAATGTTGGGGGGGGGGGGGGGGGTCAACGGGTCGAAAGGAGTGGGAGAAGGAATAACACATTCAAATCAACCTTTAAAGCAGCCTTGGTTAAAAAAAAACGTTTGGGGGGGGGGAGTTACACAGACGAGCCTGAGGACTGGGAAAGCGGTTAAAAAAGGAGGATCTCGGAATCTCAGTTGGGGGGCCTGGCACCTAATAAACAAAGGGTCGAGAAACCGAGTCCCGGAGGTAGAAGAGAACAGAGGGGGGGGGGCCGCTCCCTAGGATATCACTCAAACTTTGAAAAAAAGGAACTTAAGCAAAGGAAAGAGACAGGTTAGGAAGAAACTGCGGCAGGAAAATAAAATGGGGGAGTGGGAAGGGAAAGAGGGCGCACTCACCGTGGGAGTATTAGTTTTTCACACAAAAATCCTTCGGCTAGTTAAAAGAAGGCCATGGCTTGGAATGGGCCAGCCCCCATAAAAACTTGGGGACCAATCAAGGGGGGCAAGCAGGAAAAGCAAGGGACAAGAGTCCCCTCTTTTTCGTCTTTAGCAAAAAACAGGTCGGGGGGGGAACAAGAGGATTGAAAGGGGAAGCCGGAACGGGCAGGGGAGAAAACTTTGACCCAAAAGAAGGGGTCTCTGGTTCTGCTGCAACGCGAAGGGAAGGTCGCGATGGAGCACAAGGGAAGAAAGGGGGAAAAGAAGGAAGCTGGGACGACAAAAAACCACTTTGTTCCCAAAGAGGAACAAATTACTCGTTCTCCCGCTGACCAAAGAAAGGCAAGAGGGGGAAAGGGGGGGGGAAACTCATCTAGCTGACTAAGATAAAGCAAAGCAGTGGTCTTCAATCGGGAGGGGAAAAGAGCATCTCAAAGAACAAGGGAGGGGAGGAAGGGAGAGAACAACTTCGAGAACCTACCCGACTGCTTGGGGAAGAAGCACGACTCTAAGAGCCGGGAGACCTTCGCACGCTGGAAACTTTGTGCAGGTATAGCGGAAAGTAAACTTGACTTCTCGGGCCTGGCAACCCGCCATGCTCGGCTAAGCTATAAGGAGCAAAGGATACAGAGGATCCTCGGCATAGAAAAGATTTAATGGGGGTCAAGCAAGGAAAAAAAAGGGAGAAGACAAGCCTATCGATGCCCTATTACAATCTGGGAAAAACATCTCGCTACACGGTCGGCGGTACCGAAGAGAAGGGAAGAGAAGGGGGGGGGTGGGGAAGCTGCAAGCCCCACTAAGAAGCTGGCCCCGGATTCAATGGCGGGGGGAAGGCTTCATTAAACTTCCATAAGGTTTTGTAATTTTGTTACTTAAATCTCCTCAATCGAAGGACATATAAGACTGAAAAAAAGCTCTTTGTGAAAACCGCGACGAGGGTTCGGCAGAAAAAGGAACTCAAAAGGTCGGAGCCAATCTTGAGCCTGATGGCCTTGAAACCAGTATGACATGGCAATCACATTCTAGGTCCAGGGAGAAACAGTTTCAGTTGACAAATTTCTTAAGGCAGGAGAAAGGAGACCAGGACGCACTTTGGGATATAAGAAAAACGAGGCCTTTGCTTACATCACGGCCAATGGGGTTTAAATCAAGGGGGAGGTAGAAACTCAATTCGTAATTCTAGGATCCTTCCCTGAAAAATCAGGAAAAGAAAGACGCGTGACTGGGGTACAACGCAAGGGAAACCACGCTCTCTTGGAAAGACGAATGGGGAGTAACTAAAAAGAGGAAGCAAAACGCTCGCCCGTGTGACCGAAGAACAAAACATGATCGCATGAGAGGGGAGGCGAAACTGCATCACCACGAAAGAAGAAAGATAAGAAACAAAAAGGAAAAAAGGGTGATGCGTGCAGCGAAGATAGTAGATTCGGGGGGGGCAGGACAGGGGTAAACCCGAAATTCGGCGGCAGGAAGGGGAAGGGAAAAACGGATCATGCAAGTTAATCTAACTTCTAACAAAGAAGGTGGGCGCGTCGTGTGGGGAGAAGATAATGTCATCAATCGCCGGAAACAGAGCGTAAAAAGGGGAACTCGGGAAAGAGGGGCGAGCCATAAGTTTCCGCCGATGCAATGGGGCGGAAAGAAAAATTTCGGGGGGGGTCACAAGAAAGACCGGCCCTAAGGTCGCCGAGGCCCGCCCGTGCGGTGCCAAAGGAACGACGGATCGGGTCAGAAAAGAGAATTCACCGATAAAAGGGGCAGGAAAGCGAGACGGGCGATGGAATCAAAATGGCATTTCGCCAGCAAAAGAAAAAAAAGGAAAAACTGTCAGCCGACATGGAAACCCTCGGAAAATTGCACGATCGGACGAGCCTTGGGACCGGCGGAGGAAAAGAGTAAGACTGAACATGGGGGGGAAAAAAAGTTTTTTCAAAACCCGGTGGGAAAAAACCCAACCCACAAATAAAATTTCAGGGGAAGGGGGATTAGGCGAAGCAGCAGAAGATGACAGTTGGAAAGAGGAACATCGGAACGCAGAAAGTCGAACCCGATTAAAGGGACGGGCGGTTGCATAAAAGGCGATTCGGGGGGCTTTGTCCGATGCCAATGGTCGGACGGCTGTCTGGGCATAAGAGAGGGGAAAAAGGGCGGCGGTCGCTGGTACCAAAAAACCGGCTGGGAAAGAAGGAAAACTGGTCAACAGGCGAAGGAATGTACAACCGGACAACGTGCCGCGCCGAAGGGGGAAGACTTTTGGGGGGGGTGGTATGACAAACGACGGACCAACGTCTTAACATCGAAAAAGGGAAAGGCGCCCAAAAAGGGGGAATCTCCACAAAGAGGGGGAAGTTCGAAAGGAAAAAAAAGTGCGTCCCCGCGTAAACAGGGGAAATAAAAAAAGAACCTCACCGTCTGGAAAGAAAAAAAATGACGAATGCTCAATTAGGAGGAGAACCCAGAAATTTAGATGTGCTGGAGGTGGGGGGGAATTGCCGGAAGTACGTGGAGCATGGGAGAAGAAAAGAGAGGGGGGTGAAGAACGAAGAAGAAGGAGCAAGAATCAGGCGGAGGGGAGTTCCGAGCGGATAACAATAACCCGGTCAAACCGAGAAAAATGCAGCTTGTCCAATTCTAGGATTTGAACAGAACAAGTTCAAAAAGGAGTCCTCAAGATGAGATGCTCAGACTTCAGAAGAAAAAGAAGCCCAGGGAAGGGGAACGGGCGCGAAAAAGAGCTGGACTGATCTATAAGAAGAAGTTTAAGATCCTCCACCAAGTAGAGAAAAAAAATCAAAAGGACCAGGGGTGCATGGTCTAGAAGTGATCCGGCTGACGGGAGAGCAGAGGGGAAGAAGGCGACGGAAGGAAGGGAGGGGAGAACGGAGCCCCATTGGCTCGCACCATAGTGTTGAGGAAAGTCAACGTGACAGGTTTTCCTTTTTTCAAAGAAAGAAAAATGGAAAATTTAAGGGAAAAGCGGAGAGGTCGTGACACAGGGAGGAGAGGACAGGAGGAATAGAAGCGAGATGAGAATGATCATTGACGAAAGATTAGGACACTGGCCCGAAGGAAAAAAAAGACTAGACAGAGAAAAAGTGTAACGTTAGAAGTAGCCGGTTGACCGAAGAACGGGTGAGGGCGTACTCAAAAATCAGGGAAGGGAGGAGGGGGTGCTCTCTCAGGGGCTGCCCGAAGGCGTCACTTTTGAATTAAAAAAAAACCGACCTGGTGCCTTGAAAAAGAAAGTCCTCGTGGACATACCATCTTGGGGCACCCTTCAGCAACAAAAAGGGGAAGACGGGGGAAGGGAAAAACGGTCAGGCCGAATCAGAAAAAAAGCGAAAGACTTAATTCCGGAACACCCCGAGCCACCGAAAAAAGGAGGGTCCAACGCCGTCGGTTAGACAGACGAGAGGGCAAGGAAAAAAGCGTCACGACCCTTGGGCGCAAAACACATACACTGAAAAGAAAGGGGAAAACATACTAACGGGTTTCAAATATCAGGGGTTAGCTTCATTGCCGGGCACGAGGGGCAACCAGGGGGAAGAGAGGAGGAAATGACCTAGAAAAATGAGTGCTAACACGAAACCAGCCTATCAAGGGAAGGGGTAAGGGACTGACCCCCAGGGAAGTAACGCAAACAGAAACCCAGTAAGCTCCCATTAAACCATAAGGCAAATTTGCCTTCACCGTCATGGTGAGGGAACTGTAGTAATATTCAAAAAAAAGATTCTCCGTTCGCCCAGCCCGAGGCATGGAAACAATAGAAAAAAGGAAAGAGGAAGGGAAAAGTCAGGGGAGGTGAGAGGGCAGCGAGAAGCGACTATCCGGTCGGCGAAACCAAGGGCACCTTGAGAGTATTTATCTGCCCAAAAAAAGTAAAAATTGGACCACACAAAACGAAACGCGCGGAAGAAAAGAGGGGGGGATGAAGGGATGAAAAATCTTCAAGGAGGAGAGCAACATAAAGGATTTGGTTTTGATGCCGCGGGAGGAAAAAGAAGCATCTAGCAATCAAAAGGGAACCAGGGGGAAAGAAAGGAAAAGACTAGGTCGATTACGCAAGGCCCAAAAAAAAAACTCAGAGGGGAAAGGGTAAATCGAATCGACTATCGCTCAAATCAACCAAAATTTCCCGGTCCGAGCGTCGGGGTAGGCGGGGTGAAAGCGGAAAGAGGGGTGGGGAGGAAAGGGCGAGCTGCCCAGGGAGGAGGAGATGATGTTGTTCGGGGAAACGGTCGAGGCGTGGAGACTCACGAGCTGAGAAAAAGAGGCCTGTGAAGTAGCGCGTCCGGTGGGCCAAAAACTTTTGGTGGGAGGGGGAACAAACGATCTGTGCGCAGGCTTTCCGAAAGAGAGGGGGGGAATGCGCCAAGTTTGAGGCGCGAACCCGCAAGCGAGAAAACAAGGGGCCGGGGGGGGGGGGCTGAAGGAAAAGGAGGCAGAGTGAAGCAGAGCAGTGCGATCTCTTGCGGGAAAAAAAAAAAAAGCAGTCTTAAAAACGCAGGGGGGTCCCAACCCAGGGGGCCTCAAAAAGGAAAGTACGCAGAAGCGCCGGGCGAAGAAGGAACAGGCGTCAGGAAAAAAGGGGGAGGGAGACAGGTCAGAGGGCCTCACAGAGTGGATTGAAAAGAACCTATCTTGGAGGGTTTTCCACAGGAGAAGAGATGGCTCAAAAAATGATGGGAGATTTCAGTCCAGACAAAATTATGGCCATGGGCGGGCGGAAGGAAAGGCCAGCAAGTGAAAGAAAGCGCGATGGAGGGCTTTGCGTGACCTAAAACCGAAAGGGAAAAGCCCATCAGTGAAAAAAATGTCGGTCCCGCTGTAAGGGGGGAGAATAAAATAAAGAGTTTCGTCGGCTGGGTGCAGGACAAGGAGGCCATGAGGGGGCAGAGGACACGAAAGGGAATCATAGGACAACTTTGAGTGGGGGACGACCAAGTAAGGAAAAAGGCACGTGTTCCTATCCGAGAAAGGCCCGTGCCAACTCGCGCTCCACCAACTGGCGCGTGGCGAAAGGGTAGACCTAGAGAGGAGGACGATCGGGGGGGCTTCGAGCAGAGCAAGTTTGGTCGGGGCGAGAGGTAGGAAGACTCACAAAACCATGGGTAAAAAAAGAAAGAATCAATCGCGACAAACGACTTGCAGAACTGCGGGGGGGAAGAAAACGCTAGAAGCAGCCCTCCGCGAGGCTCGCACTCTTACCAAACCGTTGGGAGTAACGCGACAAATCCTGTAAACTTGCGCTTCGGAGCGGGGGGGTAAACCAATTCGCCTTAAGTCGTCCGACCATGCAAGGAAAAGAAAAAAAAACTGTTCCTCTCTCCTGAAAGAGGGAGAGGTCAATGCAAAACGCGACGAACCACAGGACGGAGGAGAGAGGAAAATATGGGGAAAGCAAGAGACGCCGACGCGGCGGTCTACCGATCGCACGAGTCCCCCTGTGTTCTGAATAGCCAAAAAAAAGGGGTTATGGTAAAGATGAACTGGGGGGGGGAGGCCGGAAGAAGGGGAAGAGTGGTGATGGGGGGTCTGGGAGTCTCCCAAGAATCATAGAACAGGGGAAAAATCTCTGTGAAGAAAAGCAAAAAAATAACAAAAGCAACTGCTGAAGCTGGCGGCGCAAAGAATGAACAGGAAGACCTTGCTGGGGCCTTCAAAAGGTTCTGAGGCAAAGCAGGGCGCTTCATCAAAAGGGTTTTTCAATCAAAGGGTTGGGACAAAGGGGGGAGAGCAGGTACTGAAAGCATCAAACGCACGTCGACAAAGAGAAGAGGGAAGATTCACAACCCCTGGGGGGGGCAGGTTGGAGGAGGGCCTGAAAAAAGCAAACTGTTTCAATATTCCATAGTACCTTGAGGGAAGAAGGGACAAACTCAGCGGCTGAGGGCAAAAACAGAGGGGGAAAACCAAGAGGAGCTGTGCCCAAGGAAGGATTGTGAGAAGAATCAGGGAAGGAGAAGAAAAGGAGCTAAACTGACAAAAGTCCCGAAGAAAAGAAAAGGACGCCGGGCTCTTAAACAGATTCGACGGGGGAGAAGGACACAAAGTCCACGCTGCAGAACTCGGGGGGAGCCTGTAAGGGAAGGTTTGCAGTTAAACGGGGAGCCGATCTCGTTAAGATAAAGGGTAATATGCATCACTGAGCCCGTCCCGCCGCAACCACTGACGAGAAAACTTAAAAAGGGAAAAGAGGTCTAAGCAAAGATCGCAATAAGATTCGGAAAGTTAGTCAAGAAAGCTCGCCGTGTATGCACCCGTGCGCTTAGAAAAAGGGAGAGAAAGCAAGCGATTCAGGGGCATAACACGGAGAGTTCCGTGGGGGTCCAGAAAGGAACGTCGAGAAGTTTCACGGAAATTGAGTCGCCGAAACAAGACGGACCGGATAGTCGCCCGTAAATGCACCGATCACCACGGGGCCAGGGGAAGAGAGAGAGGGAGATGTAAAAGAGAGTGGCGCATATCCTAAAATCAGAAACTCAAAACGACACGTCTAAAACGGGAATCGCAAAACATAGGCTTTGACCACTTCTTTGACAAAATTGGGAAAAGAAGAAGGGGCTCCTGGACCGCGATGAATTATAGGGTGGAGGAAGTGCCAGGGGGGGGGCAGAACAAATCGGTGGGGGGGGGCAAAAACGTTTAATGGCCTCCGAGGAAGGGGAAAAAGCGAAGCGCTTGAAGCGATGAACTGGGAAAAAAACGGGAAAAAGACGACTCATTCGAACCCGATTCCCGAAGTTCGTTTGACAGGGCACTTCGAAGGGTTCTGCTTCTGCTAGGACCGTTAGCAGGTAAGGGCATCAGCTCGAGGGCGGAGGTGGAAAGGGGGAAAAAACAAATTACATATGGAGCGCGGGTGCGGGAAAAGGTCGGGAGGGGCAGAACGTAGTACACGGGCGTGAAAGTGGATCTACCTGAGACTCGAAGTTGGGGCTGGAAATCAACCGGCAACAAGGAAGGGAGGACAAAAAGCTGAAACGCACTTTAGTCCCTTGAGGAAAACAGCGAGCACGGGGAGCTATGGACCCCCGAGGAAGAATGAAACGAAAAATGTACCTTGTGAGTACTCGATCATGTAACATCGAAAGAAAAGAGATAGGAAATGCGAGAAGCGGCATTGAGAAAGAGGGAAGACCGTCACCGGGAGAATATAATTGACTCGGACCATTATCAATAAGGGAGAGGGAATCGACTAGGAAAAAATACGGGTGTAAAAAAGACCGGATGGGAAGTTGTCCCTTAAAGTGGAAGAAGCCTTATGATGTGATAGTTAAAAAAAGGGAAACAGGCACCTGACATGGGGTCCTCCACGATGGACGGACCAGGTTTGGGGGGGTGTCAAAAAAAGAGAAAAATGATGGAAGGCGTCAAGAGACATCCTACCGGCCGAAAGGGGAGCAGATAAAGGAAGGAAGGGAAGAAACATCGAAGGCCAGAGTCCCTTGTCCGCTCTCAAAGCAAGAAACAACAACGATGAGGGAAAGATCGGACAAAAAGCATGAAGAAAGAGGGATCAAAAAACGCTCCCTTTAAATTCTGAGCAAAGGGGGGGGAGATGCCCGGATGAATGGAAAGGAGGAATCAACCATGGGGGAAAGACGGGGAAAGTGTTCCCATTTCACCTCTCACATCATACGTAGATGGGGAGGGAAAGGGGGAAAGGGGAAAGGGAAACCGGTTCACCGTAGGCCGGCGAGAACTAGGGCTAGAGTTCAATAGATATAAATGATCACGGACCGGGAAAAAGGAAAAAAGAAGGGGAAAGGACTCAGGGACAGAGCCAAGGGGAAGGCAAGTGGAGCCCGAAGGCGTTCAAGAACTAAAGCTTCCCTAATCAAAAATTAAAGTAATCGTTACTACACGAGGGGAAGAAGGCCCGATAAATTGAGAAGAGGAAAGAAAAAGGGAGCATGGGGGTGAAAAGACTTCAAAAGGGGAAAGGGAAAAAAGATCTGTCGGTGCTTCCCAAAGAACAAGCCTGGAACGTGCAGGCGGACCAACGTCCGACCTGACGGCGCAAGGGAAAAGCAAGAACGATAAGAGGTAATGGGAGTGGGTGGGTCAAAAAAAGCAAAGGGAAGCGATGAAACCGACAAACGTCCAATTGTAAGCAGACTAAAGACAAATAAACAAGAAACAAGTTTGGCCCAACGAATCGTGGGCGGCAAGGGGGAACAGATTGGGGTCCAAAAGCAAACATACCACACTTAAAATCCAACAAAAAAAGCAGACCCTGAAACTACCAAATAAAAGACAGCGCAGACACAACTGGACATTCCAAAAGACTTAGAAGGGAAAAATCCCCAAATCGCGCCCGGTGATGAAAGTCGGTCCAAAGAAGAAATTCGGCGTCCACGAGGAGTCGCCGCCCATACCGGGGAGGGGGGGGGGAGGACGCCCTGTGGGAGAAAAGTGGAAAGGAAACAAATCACCAATCATTTCTTTGATCGGGCATCAAAAAAAAGAAAAACTGGTTCCTCTGGTCCAATGCCACGGGGAAAAGCGGAACATAAGAAGGAAGCTTGGACCAAACTCTACAGGGAATTCCAAGGCATCTCGGAACTGGGCTCGCCAATATCCGCGCCCGGCTTAGGTTTTCTCACAAAGGGAGCACTAACGGCGTCTTTTCCGGGAAAAAGGTACCGTTCAGGAGCATCGATACGCAGGCCCCTCAGCGCGCCGCGTAAACTGGAAAGAGAGAGACTATCGGAAGGGAGGCCCAAAAAAAACGCACAAAACAACCACACAAACAAAACAAAGGTGGGAAGTCAAGGAGTTCTATCCCGTTTAGCCTAGGGAGGGCCTGGAGAAGAGAAACATAAAGCTGGCGATAAGGTGCGGTGGAAGGGGAGGAAGCGTGAAAAGTGAGCAGCCACAAAGACCCCTCAGGCGTCCTTGGGGGAGCGCGGCACGTGTGAACAGGGGTTTGGTTAGTAACTCCTACGGGAGGAAGGGCTTGAAGTAGGTTACTATGGTCATAAAATCTTGGACCTCAAGCGAGCAACAATTGCAAAAAAAGCAACACTTCGGCCAGGAGACAGATTCAAACGGTAAGAGTCACCTGGGGGAGGGGAGAGGAGCCAAGTCCTCAGCGTTCCACGGCAAATTTTGCCCACTCGGTGCCGAAAAGGCGAAAGAAAAAAGGAGGGAAGGTGATGGAGAAGCTGCGGCAACCAAGCCAGGGCAAAAAAAAAAAACAATGACCGGGGGAGTTTACCGACAAGAAGTGGAGGTTCCAAGAGCCTGGCGAGGGAGGAACTGAAGACAATGGAACCTGCAGTGCCAGACACCCTAAAACTTATGGCAGGCGGCATCAGAAACACTTGACCCTTGCAGAAGCCATAAACTAGGGATGAGTCACCCATCCAAAAAAAGCACCAGATAGTCCGGAACCGGGGAGCCGTAGCGAGAGGGCGTCAAATGCATAGAACAGGCGATCAGTTGCGGGAAAAAAAAAAAGCGCCATGGTTTAGGGGGCTCATCATCTGGACGCGGCGGAGTGTGGAAGAAAACAAAGCTCAAGGTCATCAAGAAAAGGAGAAAAAAGGGGGGAATGGAGGGTGGCCAAATCCAACCAACTTGCAAAGAACTCGCTGCCATAAAAAGGGGCAGGAAAAGGCGAAGGTCTCAGCCGGCTGAGAGTGGCTTCGAGGCAACGAAGGCGGGAAAGATGGCAGGAGAAAAAAGGGTAGCGACACAAAGAACAACAACAACGGCGTAGGAGGAAGAGGAAAACAGTCGCAGTCGACTGGAAGGGAAGTGGGGCCATGGAAGAAAAAACTCGAAATAAAGCTCGCCTAGACCTTCGCAAGGAGAAAGGGGAGAACAGCTACGAAGGAAGGGGCGGCATAGGGAGGCACCTCCAATACGCAAGACCTTTCTTCAGAAAAATCCATCAAGGCCTGACCGAGCATAGGCACGATTCTAGGGAAAGGGACAGAACAAGCACGGGGAAACGACATGCTCACGGAACCGTAAGCGTAATGAAAATCTGGGAAAAACTACAAAACTATTGGGAGGGAAGGACTTCTTTAGGAACTGTGTGCTCAGGCAAAAAAGGGAAAAAAGAGGCGCAGTGATGGGAAAGTCTAACTGGCTCAAAAATGAAAAAAAAATGGTTCCACTAAGTTGAAGTGGGGTGGACGGACATAGAACCAATTCATCACTCACAAAGGAAGGGGGAACAACTCAAAGATGCTTTGCGCAAAGCTGAACGGCGCCATCTGGAAAGGGGAAAGAAGAAAAGGGATGGGTAAGGAGGAATTTTGAGGATTACCATAAAAAGGCGCTGTTGAAACAAAAAAAAAAAAGATTGAAGGGAGCTAAGAAGGTTACTTTAGAAGAAGCACATAAAAATTACACCTCGGAAGAGTTCAGCGTGGTTACCGACCACCAACCACAAAAAAAAAAACAAGCAACAAAACCACAAAAAAAAAAGTCAAAAGTGGAATCGCCTGATGCCTCAGAACCTCAAACTGATGCGTAAAAGGAAGAGTAAAGAACTGCAGGAGAAGAAGGACGAAATCATCTCGCTGTGTAACTCAAAAGAAGGGTTTGGGACCCACGCTTTGAAAAATTAAGCAGAGGATGAGAGCACGCGAACCCTTTGAGAAAGAAAAGCAAATGGGAGCAGGGGAGACTGCAAAACTGGTCATCAACCCGGAAAGAGAAGGGGACAAGAAAACTTGATGGGGGGGGAGTGCGTTGGGAAGAGCCGATCTCTTCGTCGTCCCGAACCTCTCATCTGAGACGTAAAGCCGCAAAGAGAGGGAGAAAGGAAGGGGGCAAGCACTTTCTGCCAGGAAAGGCATCAAAAAAAACGGGAGGAAAGCAGCTCGATTGAAAAAAAATAAAGGAAGGGAGAGGTGAAAATATGCCGATCCGCAGCGGGACCTGGAACAAACGTTTCCGGGTGGTCAAAACCACCCCCAACCCCAACCCCCACACCCCCAACCAAAAAGAGGAATACCTGAAAAAGACGAAGGACCGATAACACTATAGCCTCAGGCAATGAGGAGGAAAGGAAAAAGGGGAAAAATCTGAGCAAATAGATGTCACAAGATCACAAAGAGGCGTCCTCGTGGGCTGCAAGAAAAAAGACCGTGGGGATGGGTTCTCTACGAAAAAGACGCCTAAGGTCGCCGTGTGCCGAAACTTCGGTGAAGGCACGGGGAAAAGATCAAAAGGGTTTGATAAGGGGAAAATACGAACTAAGCAAGGCGCTCCAGGGGAGCTCCAGTTTTGTCTTTGAAGCTCTTTTAAATTTAGGGCCGGCAAATGGTCAGGATTGGGCCAAAAAAGACAAGAAAAAAAAGAAGTCTCACTATTGACTGACGGTAAAAAAGGGGTCGCGCGTCGATCTGCGGCGAAATAGATGCCCAAGGTTGAGATAGGGGTCCGTGCATAGCGGATAAAAAAGGCGGCGGTCAAACAAAGTAAAAAGTAATTGCGTGGCTCCTGAAGGGAGAAAGGCTTCAGAAAAAAACCAGAAACCGTCGCCGAGGCTGTGGGGGTAGGAAGTCAAAAAGGCCCCCGCGCTGAGGTAACCGAAAAACTGGCAGTACCTGGGAATCAAAACATCCTCTTTCAAGAAGAAGAGAAAAAAATGCGTCCTCTACCAAACTTGGCGAGAGTCAAACGACGGTACCAGGGGGGAAAAGAAAAAGGCACAGAAGGCGCATCCAACGGCGCAAAAAAAGGAAACTTCATTTCAGCGGGGAACTGATGTTTTGATCAAATTCAAAAAAGATGAATCGGCAGGGAAATTTATCGCGGAAAGATTAGCTAATAAGGGTGGGAAAAAAAAGGGAAAAAAAAGGAGACTGGGTGGGGTCCAATTAAAGTACACATAAGTGAGGAGTGAAAAAACAGGGTAAACCTTGCAACAAAAGGTACTAACAAGATGTAGAAAACTGATCAAGGTCTAGGAGAAAACTCACGCAAGGGACTCTCCGACAGCTATAAGCCACGATCCGCAAAAGAAGAAGGAAGATCAGCAGACTCCAACAAAAAAAAAGGAGGAGGGGGAGAAAAAGGAAAGGGATCA
>Ga0179591_1341532_pt1 | contig 16021 bp, 18 predicted proteins | sample CZOMad2_1_08_16f_FD_182891 | JGI IMG/M metagenome (GOLD analysis project Ga0179591, IMG submission 182891) | Vadose zone soil fungal communities from Angelo Coast Range Reserve, California, USA - CZOMad2_1_08_16fungal (PacBio error correction) | ecosystem: Environmental > Terrestrial > Soil >...
AGCGCCCCGATTTCATCAACTAGAGAAAACAACCCATGAGGCCGAAGGGGGTCAAATCCAAAAGTACTGTTGCGTCCTCAATAAGGAAAGTGCTTGGGCGACAGAAGGTCGAGGGGCAAACCACTTCGGTGAACCTAAATTCGGCCGCGCCGGGGGGGGGGGAGGGGGGGAAAGGGGCCTGGGGGGACGGAACGCTGAAAAAATTTGAAGGGGACATCCTTTCTTTATTCAGACAATCTTTTGAACCGGAAAATTTCTTTTGGGGGAAAAAATTGGAAATGGTAACGACTGTCCCAGAATAAAAAAACGCGGAAAAATATCGGATTCCCCAGAAACACAGAAGCTGACAGAATAACCAATCACAAAGGCCAAAGTTTTCGGGCAAGGGAGAAAAAGGGTGTTCTGAGGTTTGCAAAAAAAGAAAGATAGAAATTCATTTGCCAACTTGTCTTAAGGATTAGAAACCGGGGGCTGGTAAAACCCCCCGACAGCAGTAATTGATCAATAAAAGAGGCAAATGAAAAAACTTCAAATCATGAAAAAAAGAAAAGGTGGGAAAAATCTTTCTCGCAACCTGGGAAACCGCCACAAAGAGATCAAGGGGGAAACAAAGGAAGAAAGAACTGACTTCAATAAGAAAAATTGGGTCAAAAGAGAATAAATGGTCTCTATAAACTGCCGCCCGGAGGGAAGGAGATCTCAATTCCGTGGGCCTATTAATCGTAACATGGGGGAGCGAGGTTGGCAGGTTTGTTTGGACAGTTGGTTCGTTTACACGCAAAAAAGAAGAAAAACACTATGTGTCACTTTTCGCTGGAAAAAAAAAAATTGACGGGATCACGAAGATGGTTGGTTCTCGGAATGCTTTGTTTCAACCGCCATGAACTATCTCAGTCCTTACCACTTGATTTGGCCAACTGTGGGGGGGGGGGGGGAAAAATTAAAAAGGCAAAACCAGAAGCCTCGGAGAAACTAAATTCCTAGGCGGATGATTGTTCCTGCGAGCAGGGTTCTGGGGGCGGGGAAGGAGTAAAAGGGGGAATGAAAAAAAAAAAAAAGTGAAGCTCAAACTTTGCGCCCTTGAGGGGAAATACCAGGCGGAGGGGGAACTGCTTTGGGGGGGTCCTTCAAAGGGGAAAAGAGTTTTCCCCCAATCAAGGGAGGAGGGACTCCCCATAGACCGGCGATATTTAAACATCCGGTTCTTCCACAGGGGACCTGAGGAAAAATGCATCCGCGCACTTCAAAAAATAAAGAATTTAGGGAGATTGAAAAAAAAGATCGGAGAAGGGGTTACTGAAGGGAGGGGAGCCTCCTTTGCCTGGCCAACCTCAAAAACAATCGTACCTGTAATAGAAGAAGAAGGAAAAGAGGTTTCCAAGAAAATTCGATAATGTATCCGGGGGAAATGGAAAAGTTATGCGCCTGGAACGGCGGGAGAAAAAAACGTCTCCATGCTTCTGGGGTGGAATATTAATCCTTTCGGCGGATTCGGCCACCGACTTGAACCACCCTACCCGGAAGGGTGGGAGAAAGAAGGGGTGCCTATTTGAATCAGGGAGTCTGAAAATGGGAGACGGGGGTTTCAAGAAAAAAAGACGGCCTGATAAGAGACCTCCTTATGGCGGTTCGGTGAAGCAAAATTCTGAAAAAAGAAGAAAAGGTGATGGCGTCACCAGTTAAAAGATCTTTATTATGGGGGCGGCGCCCACCCTGAAAAAGTCTGGGGGGGAAAGTTCCTTCTATTGCCGCCGAAGCTTCTATGTACTATAAGGGTGAAGGTGAAGGTCGAAGAGGCCAAAAAAGAAAACTGGGGAAAAAGTTAGATCACATGGGCCCTTGAAGCAATCCATTGTTCAAAAAAGGGGGTGTGGGGGGAGGAAGGGGTCAGGTGAATAGGGGCCTTGAACGCTCCAAATCACGTACGCTATCTGAGAAAAAGCAAAAACTGCGGAAGGGGGCAGGAATGTAGGAGCACCATCACGGGAAGGGGCGTTTACCGCGCTAAAAACTTGTCGACAGGGTGTTGGGTCGGCTTGGGAAACAACAAGCTCGTTGGATATTCACGCGGGGAATGGCGAAAAAGAGGGTACAAAGGTAAATATCTTTTCCTTTTTGAGATTTCCGAAAAGAGTTCGCTGATTAAAATGGTTCTCATAGCCGTCAAAAGTCAAAAAAGGTGGACTGACACAGAAGGCGCCAAGAATGATGCAAAAAAAAAATCGGGGGGGGGAAAAGAAAAGGGCCGATACGGGGGGGAGACACCTGACCCAATTGCTCAGGGGGGGACTTCTAAAAAAAATAGAAACGGAAAGGGGGGTGCATGAAACTTAACCGTAAAAATCCTCAGTTAAGCCTACGAAAAGCGTCAGAATATGGCTCGAGCAAACATTTTGTGGATTGGTGGTGGGCGGGCGGTGCGAGGAGATTGGAAAAAAAATATATCTGGCTGAGCTCGGAACAGGGGTTTGGAAAAAAAAAACCAGCTCCTAACTAGGGAAAAACAAAAGAGGAAGCAGGGCAACGCCGGGTTTGTGTTTCTGGGAAAACTAATCTCCCCTCCCCGGCGGGGAAATCCATGCAATCCGCCGGCTCACACTCGAAGGACCAGAAGCAATCTCCTTGGTACTATGGGAGGGAAGTGGCCTCACAAAAGAAAAATTGGGCCAGACAAGAGCTGGGGTGTGTAACGTGAGAAAAAAAACACCCACTAGGGGGAATCTTAGGAAGCGTCCAAAGCCGAGTTTTCCCCCCCACCCGCGCACTGAAAAAGTGGGCCTAAAAAACAAAGGTTCGAGGGTATGATCTGAACTTTGAAACTTGAAGGATCGAAACCGGTATCCCGGGAGAGAAAAAACCGGAATCGCCTGAGAAACAATTATTCCAACTGGGGGTCTGTCCATCTCTGGCGAACTTCTTTTGGGGCCTCAGAAAAGCGGTAAAAAAACACAGCACTGAAAAAAAATTGTAAGTCCGAAGGAATGGGGATATCCTGGAGCAGGACCAAAAAAAAGACTTCGTCGGGGCACTTTCCTCGGCCCGGCGTCGGTTTTTGAAGGCGGTGTCTTCTGGTTGTCTCACGGTTGGCGCACCATTAGGATCGAGGGGTCCAATTCAGAAAATCTACAACAGCACCAGTATCAAGTAAGAGGAACCGACTCCAGAGCATTAATCCGAGAAAAACTTCAAGACGTTGTGAGATTTGACGAAATGGGGTAAGAAAAATTTTACATGTAAACTAACACGGATACCTGGTTGGGGTGTGTGTGGGGGAATTGGGGGTTGAGAAACCCAAGAAAGCAAGAAGGGAAAATGTATACAACAAACAAGAGAAAAAGATGTTGGCCAGGAAAAAAAGTTCCTCAAGTGGGAGGGCGGGGGGGAGGGCCGGAGGCCGGGGGTTGAAATAGAAAAAATAAAAAAACCTCACCAAAAACAGCGCAAACTCTTCCACCCTCAAGCCCAGTGAGGAAATACAAAAGCCGAAAGACTGTCGCGGCTGGACGTAAAGGTCAGATTCAAAAAGGAAGTATCGTCATCCACCTCATTGATAACGTCCCTCGTAGAAAGCGGAGAAAAAATTCCTTGGCAACTGCAGAAGGTCCGTTAACTGGGGAAACAGGTGTCATGGGAGGTGGGCTCGGCTGCAGGGGGGAGCCTTGAAACCTCAAAAAAGGAGGGAATCTTACGAAAGTTTCTCAAGACTGAGGTGTGGTAGTGGGGAACGTGTGTCAATCCCAGGCCACCACAGGGACCTTATGTGCAAACGGGGGCGCGCGGGCAAAATGTGGAAAGAGAAAAAAAAACCATCACGAAAGACATCTGCAAACGCCGGCCGAGAAGTGAAACAGAACCAGGGGGGTGGAACTCCAATTTTAACGCCCGGCCGAAACAGTGGGGGTTACAGCAGGGCGGAGGAAGAACGGGGCGGACAGCAGAGGAAGGGGCATGCGGCAGGTAAAGGGAGAAGCCGCGGTCAACTAGAAGTGTTTCAAAAAGGGGAACGCAGCCCGGTCCATCAAATGGGTCTCCCTATCAAGAAGAACCAAAAAGACCACCCTCAACAAAAGGGGAAAAATTTGGGGGGAAAACTTCAACGTGGGGTTTTGGTTCTTTTTTACAAGACAAAAAACAAAACAACCACAGAACCGGGAGAAAAAGTATTTCGAGGAAAAGACGGATTCGTTTTTTGGGGGGGAGGGGAATCACGGCCAGGGGGAAAGAAAAAGGGAAAAGTCCCCAAGGAGGAGGGGTGCATTATTCATCACATCAGAAAAAAAACTTCTGGGTGGTTTGGTAACTCTCTAATCGGGAGGTTTCGGCCTGCGGCGTGGAGCCTGGGCGATAGGACAAAACGAACAGGCAAGTTATGGCTGCTACCAAAATTCCATAAGGACAAACAAGGAGCAAAAAGAACCCAAACGCCGCCAATCTCGATCCCATATCCCGGGGACGAGTGGGGCTGCCAGGAAATCTCCCCAGCGAAGTTTGGACTTGTACCGAAGGAACAGATGTGTTCCCCGTCACGAAAAAAGTAACTATATAAACGTCGAGAAAAACTATTCCCATACTAGATTTGCAACCAAACATTCAAGTTCAAATCAAACCAAAACAAATCACGAAAAAAACCAAACCAATGTCAGAAAAACCAAAATCAAACAAAATCATTGAAACAACCCTTCAGATAACCGGAGAAAAAAAACGACTGGTTCAAAAGGGGGGAAACCATCAAAAAAACGGTGCCCGAATACGAAAGCAAATTACATCCTTGACCAATGAAAAAAATCCTGAGGGAAAGGGAACCTAAATCACCCTTCTCCACAACCCAATCTATGTCGGGAAAAGTTCCCCAAAAACGACCTTGTAAGCAAAAGAAAGTAGGGACCATACTAACGGAAAGGGGGGAAATGAACTACTCGGCCGGGTCGGTCAAAACGGCGGCACTTTGGTTGGAAATAGGGGGGTAGGGGGGAACGCCGTGAACAAGGGGGAGAGACCCCGAAAAGAACATCAAAAAGCTAAGTTCCTCGGGGAAAAAAACCTAAATTCAAAAACTAACATACCCCTGCCAGACATAAAACAAAAAGCCTGCGGAGACCACAGAAACCAAAAAAAATACATATCGGGACAAGGAACATCTATGAAACATTCATCCCAGAGAAAAAGGATAGACTCCTGTGCCTAAAGTAAGGTTCAAAATTTCCCACGAAGGAAGGAAACTCGCGCAAAATCAAAGAGGCTGGGGGATGCAATTTGCCGCCCGAAAATTCTGGTGGGATATAGGCGCGACGCGGGGAGGGAAAAACGGGACTAAGAAGGTTAAAAAAAAGGACTAATCAAGGCAGGGCCTCGAAAGGACGATGAGGGGCAAGCGTTTTCGCGGAAAAAAAATTCCAAAAGATGAACACCAAAAAAAAAAAAAAAAAGAAAATCGGGCACATCCTTGTGCACATACCACATCAAGAGCTCGGCGCCAATCCAGTCAGGGAAAAAAAAGGGGGGTCATTCACAAACAATCCGGGAAAAGTGTCTGCAAATACACCGCAAGGGAAGATGGGGCGAATAAAGGACTAGGAACCTGATCGAGTCAAAAAAAACTGGGAGGAAATGGTCGGTCATGCAACAAACCCAAAATGGTTAAGGACCAATCGACGACAATGCTGAGGAGCGAGGGGTTTGGGGTTTTCGATAACGAGGATTACACGGGCGCTGAATCGAAACTGCCAAAGAAGAAAGACTGGTGCCAAAAATTCAAGAAAAAACATTGCCGGCCAGACTTGATGGTCCGGATGGGGCGGTACGCACTCGCATTCCTGCCCCCGCCACGACTCCGGCGACGTGAAACCAAAACTATTCATTAGAGGTAGTGTAGTCAAAGATGTCTGCTCTGGTCAACGGAAGGCCAGATGGCGTGATCGACTGGGGGCCCGCGCACAATCGCGGTCGGCATCGAGGTCAATAAGTCCCAAACCGGGGGACTGACCAGAAAACCGGGTGAGGAACGAAAGCCGCTGGGCCTTCAAGGACATTAAGGATGGCCGTGCTTTAAAAAGAACTGTATGCTCAAACAAGATTGGGACTTGGTATCTCGGGCGCACACAATGCGGCTTTTGTGGGTGGAGATGACCCCCTCATGCACCCCACCACCAACAATGGTCCCTCTTCGCGGACCCGGGTGGTCACGAACTGAGGGACCGGCGGCACAACAAGGAGGGTCCAGCCTGTCAAAACCGCCGACTCCCCGGCCACCTACACGGTAAACAACAGGAGGGACATGTACGTCTGGGGCCCAAAACAACACTGAATGAAATTCGCATGCCGGGATGAAGGGGGAACTGCGGGAGGTCCGGAGATCCGTCGTACTAGATCGTCGAAATAACAAAACAACGGCGGATAGTCAAAATCTCCTATCGAGGTCGACTCTTCTCACGTCAGCACGCCCCGGACACTTAAACGCCTGAGAAGTTCAATTGAGGGGGGGGCTTGTTGGAAGAAAAAAATCCTTGGGCTCTGGTTGGGTTTTACAAGAAAGTAGCGTTGGGGCTGGGGGGACGCTCTGAATCTCGGGGGCCACTACATATCAGTGAGGGGGGACACACGGATGCCTCCGATTTAGGACAGATGGGTGGACGCCGACTAAGGTGGGGGTGGGACTCAGAAAGGATTCCACTTCCTAGTGCCGATTCCCCTCCAAAGGTTTTCTTTTAGTATATTCCCCACATGAACTACAGACTTGATCCGGAGTCTTTAAACACTAACTCTGGGGGGGTTGGCTCCTCTACCCGTACTAGAAAAAAAAAAAAGAGCTGCCTGCCCTCGATCACTGCCATAGGGGGAAAAGGGAAACGGGTCAATCAAAGACAGAAATATGGCAACGTGAAAAAGCCTCCTCGCGGTTGACCGAATCCCGCCCTTATAGGGGGGCACCTCGGCCCCCAAGGAGAGAAGAAAAAAGAAAAGAGGCTGGGGAACAAAAGAATCCTGACGGGAACCCAAGGTATGCTGTTTACGTTTTGGAGGGGTAAGAAAACGCCTTTTCATCGTTCCTCTTAAAAAAAACCTCTTCTCCGATCATTCGAGAGTTGAAGTAAAAAAGGGGGGGGGTTTCACAATTCACTCATGCTTAAACAGCCGCAGTCTTCATCTAAAGGGAAGACGCCATCCTCAGCCGGTAAAATGAGGGGGGAAAAACAAAATTGCCTATTGACCGTGCCCTGGGGTGAGAGAAAAGCGACCAGAGGGTGATTGGTGTTGGGACATAAGTTTTGCAGAAAGACGGGCGGTCTTCGGTTAATGCCCACCGCGCCGAGTACGGAGGGAAAGAGGCCAAAAAGTATATTTCCGGGAACCGCGTAGGGGGTTGGGGGAAAAGGACGTCGCGGCCTCGATAAAACCAGCAAAGTTTACACCCCGCGCAAACCTTGCAGGAAAACAGGGGATGTTGGGGAGAACCTCCCTACTTCGGACATCTGAAGGTACTGTGGAAAAATTCACATCATTATAGACGAGTGATTCGATCGCAGCTCCTGACAGAGGCTGTCGATGGTCCACTTCAAAAAGTCGCGGAGAAGGGGGGGGGGTAGGGTGTATGTCAGGGAGGCAGGTGAATGTAACTTAAAAAAATTGGTTCAAAAAAAATCAGGGGACCAATTCTTTCTGAGATTGCGGGGAAGCTCCGCGGAACGGATGGAAAAACCAAAGTCAAAGGGGAGTGAAAACCGTGTCCGCCGGAGCTGCAAGACCAAACGGAGAAGTCCGAAGGGCCCTGCGGGGGAAAAAACGTTCTAAACGAATTCAACGTGGAGGGGGGGGGGAGTTGTGTGGAAGGTGCACGGCACTAAATATTGGGGTGGAGCACTAGATAGTGCGCGGCGAGAAGTTTTCCCATTATTCTGAGGGGATTGGGGGCGGAAAGTTGGGTTAGGGTTTTTTCAGGCCACCGCCGTCGCTTGAAAAGGCCAAGGTTAAACGCCGGGTGAAGAGATGGTCGGTGCTCGGGGGGAGACTGACGGTGGTCTTGGTTCCACAAACAATTTTCGCAAATGGTGAATTATGACGCGATCGTCCGGTGAGGAAGAGGTAGAAGAGGTAAAAGCTTGGAAGGAAAAGGGGACTGGACCAGGGGTTTGCCACGGGCCTGCAACAAAAAAAATAAGAGAAAAAAAAAAAAACAAACGACCAGAAAGCCAGACCACCCTTGCCGATCATGAAAAAAACCAGCTCCTGTTGAGATATTTACGCGCAATTTTGGCGGACACAGGAAAAGGGGAAAAACAAGGTTCCCAAGAAAAAGGTAACGCAAACGAATCACGTAAAAGGTGCCTGAACTTTCAACGGCGGGGCTGGGTGAAGTTGGAACGGAAAAAGGGTGGGGAAGAAAAAGTGGCCTTGATGGACTTAAAGAAAGAAATCAACAAGGGACAAGTTCAATCAGTCACCACTGCTTTAGGGGGTTACCGGGAGCTGCGACTTCCCGCCTGAGTGGTCTGGCTCGGTCAGAAGGACTCAAAGGGAAGAAAAAAGGGGTCAAATTGGTCGGAGCGCCACCTGTAAGGGGGGGAATTGACCCACGGATGGGATGCACCCGGGATGGGTTGTCCTGATTGCGAGGTTTGCGAGGGCATGACCGCCGAAAGCCAAGAAAAAGAAATAAACTGTTGAAATAACCCACAACGAGAAACGCCCGTCTTCCGCGGTGATGCAGGGGGGGGACGGGGGGGTGGCAAAAATTAAAAAAACATAGACGCCAAACTCCAACCTCCAATGAAAAGGGGAAAAGAAAAAAAGGCCTGAGAAGAAAAAGTACATAACGTAGGACGATAAAGGATTGGCTAGAGACAGTCTGCGCAGAAATTGGAAAGTCAAAATCAAGGACATGAAGGGGTGAGTGAGGGGAGGGACACGTTGCGGGTGAATTGATTAACGCGGGTGTTACAGCCTATGATCGTCTATTGGAAACACCCTTACCGCACAGCAAAAAATAAGGGTGAAGGGGGGGAACAGGAACACGAGGGGGCCCGGCGTACTCAATTTACGCTTTTTAAAACTTGGAGGTTAGAACCATATCTACTATAATTAAATGTCCAAGAGGTAAACAGAGCAGACAGGCACCCTTGCGAAAGCAGTAGGGGGAAGGGGGTATCGACTGAGCCGCGTCAATTTGGAGCGGCTGACCTTGGGGGACGAGCCGGTAAGGGACAGCCAAGGCGACCATCAGAAAAAAAAGAAATAGGCTCGCCTGAGGCCAGAAACTAAACCCGTTGGGCGTATCCAGCCCCGTACTGAGAAAAAGGAACCTTGGCATGCCAAGGGGACAGAAACGTAGGAAAAAAGAAAGGACAAGGGCCCAGGCGCGCCCCCGAATCAATGGGGTGGCAATCCGTGAAGAGGAGGAGGAAAGGGAGGGTGGGTTTTACACGATCATCCCTCCGGGATAGGTGGTCGTGTTAGAAGGGACGGCCCCGGGCAACAGCGTGGGGAAGAGGAACGCCGAGTCCTACCGAGATCCGTTAAGAGGGGACCAAAGGGGGGGTGCAGGGGGGGGGGGGGGATCCCGTATCGGTCAAGTTCAATATCCCTTCAGAAGCGGCTATCTGCCTCGAAAGAGAAGGGCCTGGGATTACTGCCCGGCGAAGGTGCCTGGTCTAAAAGAAAAGGGCTTTCAGAAAGGACTCTAGTGTGTCGCCCCTCAACTCTCAAAAGGATCTTAAAAAGGGAAGGAGCTCCGATAATCAAGTATCGATAAACTTGCACAACCGAAAGCAAAAACACACAATGGGGGAAGGACAAGAGAGATACTGAATGACGAGGTCGTCAGAACGGAAAGGGCGTCTCTGTCAGGTTCATGCAACTCTGTGCGATTGGGGGGGGGCAGCCGCCGCATTCGGGGGGGAATCGAGGGGGGGGAAGATTCAATCGGCGAGCGTCATGAAGGAAAAAAAAAAAACGGAGGGCGCCTTCGACGGCAACGGACACTGGGGGGGAAAAACCGTGGGACAGCGGGCCCTGCCGCAAATCAAGCTCAGAGGGGGGAGGGGAGGGGGGGAAAAAAAAAAGAAAAGATGGGATCCACGCCTCCAGAAAACCGTCAAACCTAGCTCGCCACCAACTGGTTCGGGGGAAGCCGGAACAAGAAGAGCACGAAGGAGCGGAACTCAGCCTGAGGGGGGGGGGACAGAGTATACTTCAAGAGAAATGACTCTCTCAGCGGAGACGAAAAGGGGAGCCGGCTTTGCGCGCAAATCATTGGCAACGAACTAACCGCTTCAAGCCCCATGGTCGGGAGCAAAACTGGTTCAACAAGGATCTAGTGGAAGCGGCCTGCAAAGCACAAAAAATGGAACTAACATAATCGATCTACAAGCACTCGCGGCAATAGGAAAAAGGAAAATACCACATCACAGTAAGGGCAGGGGAAAGCCCAATCAGCTAGAAGGGGAAAAAGTGGGGGGGGGAGTAACCCCATCCAAGTTCGGCAAGGTGGACGAGGGGGACCACACCATAGAGGACTGAGGCAGGGGACACAACTCGCTCAGGGACCTGGTTTAGCGGCCTCAAGGAGGGAAAAGGGAAAAAAAGGGAAATCATCTTCCGTGGTCAAAAAAAAGGTGGGGGTAAGTACCCGTTGGAGATCGCCCAGACCGGCATCATACCCCAACGAGATGGGGGGGGGGAGGAGTCGCAGGACAGCCGATGAATTCAGGTGGAAAAGAAACAGAAAAGATACAGTTTCTCCCAAAACCCTCCCATCGCGAGGGGGGCCAGTGGGAGAGCCGAGGGAAGACCGAGGGCCTTGAGGCCGGGAAGGCAAATGTTCTGCCACCGAACCCCCCCGACTTCAAGCAACAAGCGCCTTAATCCAGACGCCATGAAACCAACGAACGGCGGGGGGACTTTAGCCGACGATGGATGGGGAGTTTTGACTCGGGGGGACTTCCGCGAAGCCAAATGTAAGGGAGGAAAAATCGCCGGGTAGTTGCGCCCTAAAACATGGGGGGGGTCAGAAGGGGGGGAGAACCCTACGACAGCCTGTCCCCCCTCATCCGGGTGGGGCAGAAGTCCTGGCACGTTAGAGTCACTGGGGTTCATCAAATATGTCGGAAAGGACAACCTCCAAAGACATTCGTCGCGTCAAATCAGATCTCAGAATATGGACAGAAGGTTCCTGGAATTCAGTTGTTTCATTTGGGCCATGTTTTCCTTCAAGAAAAAGGGGCCGTATGACATCGGTCATGGGGCGGTGTTAAAAGAGGTTCCGAGAAACAAAGCTGCACTTGGGCAAAAAAATATCTGGGGGGGGACCCGAAGGTTGGAAAAAAAAAAAACTTGGTAAGATAAGAAAAAGGACGTTCAAAAACAACCGAGGGAACTCAGCCCGCAATCGGAACTGCAGGGAGAGGGAATATGAAGGGAGGGGAAATTCACTAAGGAAATGGGGTTTTCTTTCTGAAACCATGCAGAAAAGTCGCGCAAGGGGGATTGAACCTCTGGGCCCGCGTTTGGGGGCCGCCGTCAACCGAGGTGGGACGGTAGAAAAGCTTTCCGGCCACTTTTATGGGGCAGTTTTTGGGGGGGGGCAACAGCGGTGACGCTCTGGGAGAAAAAAAAAGACGCTGGCGAGCCCCGCCGTTCCCCGAACCTCCTTGAAAGGACCAGGGGGAAAAAGGAGGACGCGCGCAAAGAAGAAAGCAAACTGGGGCTCGTAACACCATTATGGCCACGTGGTTGATGGGAGTCCTAAGGGTCAGAATAGGCTTCTGGGGCGGGAGGAAGATAGGTTTCCGACGCCTTCGGCAGTAAAAAGGGGGAAAAAAAGGGGGGGTCCAACTAGCGTTTCAAACGAGTTCAGGCCAGATAGACCGAACGCTGCAGCCAGTCCGGCCGCCAGGTTTGGAGGGGACGTACCCGGGAAAAAACACAGCGGCGCGCAAAATGTGAGGGAGGAGGGGAAATCCCAAGGGGGAAGCATGAATGAAAGCAGCAAAGAGGATTCGTACGCAAGGCTGTTGGGGGATGGGGACAATCGACGCCGACCTAAGGGGCAGGAGGGGGGATCGGGGGACTGCCCCCTTCAGGGGGGGCATTCTTCAACAAAAAAACAACAGGTTGAGGGGAAATTCTTGAAAATAAAAGAGAGAGACGCCCCCAAATAAAAAGGGGTCAGCAAGACGCGCGAATGTCCACGGATCAAGAAATTGGCCAATAGCAACCAAAAAGTGGGGGGGAGCCTCATCGGAAGAGTGGGGGGGGGGGGGGGGCGTGGGGTGGGATAAAAAAAACCAGGAAAATGCAAAACACTTGGGTGTCGAGCCAGGGGCGCGCAACGACCTGGTCGTGTCAAAAAAAGGGAAACGGGCCTAACTTGTAAGGGACCTGATGCAAGAAACCTTCAGGTAAGTTTTGCCAGAACTCCGTTGACCGAAAGAGAGGTGGGGGCAACCTGGCCAGGGGGTCGACAAGAAAGAAAGGAAAGCCTGGGCATCGTAAAAATCAGGGAGGCCCCATAAGCCAGCTGCCATCAGGGAAAAACGCCCACAATTCCCACTCTTCATAGGGCACTTGCACCTAGCCGGTTGGGGGAAAAGGAGGGGGGAGAAAAGTCAAGTTACAGGTGGGAAAGTGGGGGAGGAAAGGGAGGAAAGTTACAAAATGGCAAGAAACGGGAGACGACAGCGTAATTCACATCTTCAAACGGAGGGGGAAAAAAAAAGGCAATCAAAAAAGAAGGTGCAAAGCGGGCGATCAAAAACTGGGAAAATGGTCACTAGGCACAAAAACTAAAAAAAATCCAAGAAGGGAGAAGGCACATTCTGCAGGCTATCCTGGGGGGGCAAAAAAGGGTATAACCTGTCTCATAGAACCGGGCCGACAATGAGCTTCCCGAGAAGCTTTTCCGTTTCCCACTAAAAATTGAAAAAAATCTGAAAAAAAGGGGGGGGGAGCTATTCTGGGGTTGGTGTACGCGTTTTTTTTACCGATACGGGGAAACAGATCCCCATGTACTAGGGGGGAAGCAGCGTGGGGGGGTGACCGGCAGGATGGGGGGATAGGAAATCTGTAAAACCCGCAACATGGACCCGATGTCTCAGGCCCCGTGGGGGGAAGGGGCACGGAAACGTTAAAAATGCCACGTCCTCAGCCCTCTTGATTCCCTACGAGAAAAAACTCTGGAAGGTTTGGCGCTGCATGATGTTTGAGGGGAAAAGGACCAGTACCTATGGGCTGCCACCCCCAGGCTCTCCCTCTGTCTTTCGAGACCAAGGCTGAGGCGGGGGCTGTGGGGGGGGGGAAAAGTGGAGGGGCGCAGGTTGTGAAAACCACCCAAGGGAGTCGTGCGGGAAAAAATGAAAATGACGGGCATTTCAACCGGCAATCTCTGCCGTTGCGGGGGGTGCGACGGGATCTAAGCTGTGTCTACTCTTACCCTCCGGCCAAATTCGATAAAAAAATCAGGGACTTGGCCCTTGTTGACTACGGCCGACGGAATAATGGTAGGGGTAGGGCATACAGCATGGGTGCGGCAAATGATGGAAGCCAAAACACCCCATGGCGCGCCATTCAACGGGGGAAGACGTTCGGTTAGGGGCGAGACCCAGGAAAATCGCTAAAAGCACTGGGGAAAGCTGAAGAAATCTGTAGCGGGCACAATGGGGGGAAGGATGATGGCCGTGGCTAGAAAAAAAACCGACCCAATCTCTTGGGGGGGGGAAAAATAGGATACAGGGGAGTGGGTCTTCCACCTAACCTTACGGGGAAAAAAAAAGACCCCCACGGCTGCGACAAGGTTTAGCTGGGTTCATAAGGAGGCGCTCACAGGGGGAGGGTTTCAAAAAAAAAAAAAGTCGATGGTGGGGGGGAAATTCCGCAAATCCCTCAGGATTGGCAGGTTTCCAGGAAAAAGCCGTCGATTTGACGAAACTGTGGGCGTTGGAGAACAAAGTGGGCCAGGCAGTGGCGCCTGATTTGCGGCAGAAAGCCTGCTGTGTTCCCTGGGGCTATTGCCAGACTGCACTAAAAAAAGGAGTCAATTTGTTCCAGGTCTGCAGGTGGCCTCCAAAATTCCCAAGTAAGAGGCAATGTTCCACAACCGCCCCAGGGGACTTGAAGCGGGTAGGGGGGGGGAAATGATTTTTGGAAAAAAACGGCCATAGGGAAAGCCTCGGACATCGGAGGTGAGAAAAAAAGGGGCGCCGGAAGACAAAAAGTGCCGGAAGCTCCTAAAAAAAAAAAACAGAAAAAAAAAGGCTGCGCGCGCTCAGGGCGCCATCGGGTCGAAAACGTCAACAGAAGGGGGGGGGGTTGAAAAGAAGGAATCCGGTGACGGTGGCTGAAATCGGTTGGAAAAAGAAGACATTTTCACGATCCGCGCTAGGGGCACTGCTGTGGAATTTCAACCAGATAAAGTCAGGAAAGTGTCCCCAAACAAGTGGTCTTCGCAGTCGAATCGCAATATTAGACGGGAACAACCCTCAACGAGAGAATGGCCAAAGTTCAGACCTGACCAAAACCATAATGCTTCAAACTGCTGCCGCCAAATCTAGCCAAGCGGGGGGAACATTAAAAAAGGAAGGAGGCCGATTAAAGTTTGGCTCTAATACACACTCGATCAGGATACGAGGAGAGGGAAATTTTTTGGGGGGTGGGTTCTAGTCTTCATGGCTGAGAATACGGGAATTTAGAACTTTTGGAAAGAAATCTGGTCAAGGAAAAAAACCCATTGGGTTGCAAACAACTACCGTGGTTCAAACGGACAAATATACTATGGGACGTCCGCTTGTGTTCGTTTGGAAGGTAAGTCTCAACTACCGAAAAGACCTGTCTGGCCTGGGGTACCTGGGGAAAAAAAAAGCAATTCCTCGTCAGGGGATATCTCGAAAGAAAGAGGAAGTCAATGAGGAGAAAAACTTGAGACTCGCCCTTGACCAAAAACCAGAAACTGAGGGGTAATAAATAATTCTCGTATGAAGCGGCTTGCATTGCAAACTCTTTGGTTGCCGCCTCTTCTTTGCTACACGGGTTCGAAGGGGAAAAGTCTGAATAACAAAAAAACCACCTTGACACACTGCGCAAATAAAAGACCGTGTCATCACCTAGATCGCAAATTCACTTGTATGAAAGGGGAATCGGCGAGGGGAGTCAGAGAAAACCGTGGCCTTGAGGGATTTGAAAGTCCGGCAGCGGGAAAACAAACAAGCAGGAAAAAAAAATCCAGGTTCCCATGGGGGACTAATGGGGAAATGCTTAGCCGGGAGAGGGAACGCACTACTTCGGCTGCGGCAAAGCGTTCAAGTCCCCGCAGATCAGGTTTAGGATGTGCCCGTGGCAACAAAACTGACCGATAACGGAGTCAGCAAGCGAAAAACCACCGACGGTCACTCCCAAAAGCCGATAGAAAAGCCGTGGAATGGATGAGTCACTCCTCGACGTGGGGGAAACTTTGGCCAAGCCGGAAACCAACTCCACTCTTTAACTCAACAACTCCCACCTTAGATGAAAAAAACAGAGGTGTTTGGTCGCAACCGCTGGGGCACCCGCGGCAAGGAGGTACGGCACACAATCTTGGGGGGGGAAGGTTACCACAAGGAACAAACCAAAATCCATTATCGGAAAACTGCGGGGCAGGAAGGGCCCCCGGGGGTGACAATAACACCGCAAGGAATCAGGGGTACCCTCGACCTACAGTGTATTGAAAAGGAAAAAAAAACCCCCAGCGCTGACTCAGCGAAGGGAACGAGTAACTTCGGCTTTGGCCATACTTTGAGTGAAAGACTGTAACCATTAAATAATCCACTAATGAAGAGGAACTCGTGATGATCGGCAAAAACAGGTCTTGGATGGCAGCATACGGAGGGGAAGGGTCACGGTTAAGGGGGGGGGACATTGGAAAAAATGTGGCGCCTAAAAAAACTGACATTGTCGAGCATTGAAAATCCAACCGCCAACAGGAAGCCCGGACGCGAAGCCGGGTTCGTAAAGAATGGAATCGGGTTTCCTTTGGGTCAACTCCTGCATGTGTCCGGGG
>Ga0179591_1275773_pt1 | contig 16019 bp, 15 predicted proteins | sample CZOMad2_1_08_16f_FD_182891 | JGI IMG/M metagenome (GOLD analysis project Ga0179591, IMG submission 182891) | Vadose zone soil fungal communities from Angelo Coast Range Reserve, California, USA - CZOMad2_1_08_16fungal (PacBio error correction) | ecosystem: Environmental > Terrestrial > Soil >...
GAGGCACCGGCACAAACGCCGAAAGGAGATTATTTCTACGTCAAAAGGAGGGGCCCCGATGCTCTGTCCACCTAAAAAATCTCTAGTGGCTCTGGGAGCCCGCGCACGGGCAACGCGCGGACACCGGGCCAGGAAGGATCGCGAATTAAAAAATCGATATAGTCTGAAGAACCAGTAACAGCCTAGCTCGTCAACAATTACCGGCCAAGAGCTGAATTGTAAAGAGCGAAAACACCTCGAACCAAAGCTACAAAACAGCATCAAACACTTCAAAACCCGATCCGAAACTCAACAAGCTTCACTTCCCTGTTTCTACCTCTGAAAGAAAACAGCTTAGCAAGGGGGGGCCTTTCGAAGCGACTTCTACCAACATAAAACGCATAAGAAAAGGGGGAAACGCTCGTGGAGAAAAAAAAGGAAGGCACCCTCGAAAGAAGGCCGGAATACCCAAGGATCCTAAGCATCGGGGTGTGGTGGAGAAGAGGCCCGCGCCAAGACTCAACGTTTCTACAGCACGCGATCACCAATGGCACAGAACCCGCGCAGGAACGCAAGCTTACACACCGGCCTGCACGGGGGAAAGCTGCCGAGAAGACTACTAAGAACGGGCAAATTTTGCCACCTCGGGTCGGGGAGGCGTGTTGCTGGTTCGGCGGAATCTTTAGCAGATCTCAAGCAGGCTGAAAGCTCGGTTCAGGCCCGCGCAAGCCTTCCAGGTCTCTCCCAACAACAAATGGGGGTTCTTTAGACGGGGTCACGGCAATGGCTAGTCTCAGCAAGCACCGGCCTATAAAAGATCAAAAAAGATAGATCGAGCAAAAGAAAGCCGGGCTCGCCCAAAGACTAAAAAACTGAGACTCGGCGACCGATTCAGTGGGCCGGCGAGCATACCGAAAGAGAAGATTTAGGAGAGACGGACGGCACGCATAACAAACTCACATCAAAACTAGAGCGAACCGGGTGGAGCGGGTCGCACCAAGACACGAAAACCCTAAAACCAAAGAAGCATCGACTGAGATCTAGAAACAACGCAGCTAACTGCCGAAGTAAAAGGTCGCGGGGAACATAGCCAAAGAAGAACTTAATGGCGAAACCGGAAGGGACCACATCCCAGGACGATACAGGGACGAGGGAATGTCGAACTGGGGAAGGATAAGGGGTAGCACAATCACTGACGAGACTGAATCCAGCGTTGGGGGGGGGTGGAAAGTCCTACCAAAACAACACGTCGGAGGTCTTATGAAAAAGAGTTCGGGGGGGAGGGGTGGAAAAAAGGACTAACGACAGAGAGGAGATGAAAGGGAATCATAATATCTTAACCACGATCAGACTTTCTTGCGGTCCTTCCAGGTGTTGGTCAAGTGCTAGACGAGAGGGAAACTTCGAAGATTGGGGGAGAGTTAAAAGTCCAGTGATGGGATGGAATGAAGATTATCCCGACCCCAAGATTCCAAACCAGAAGGAGGTGAGGCCGGCCAGTCCCGAACGAAAGTACTGGCCCCTGGTCGAAAACAAAAAGAAAAAACCCAAAGATGAACACAATACTGAATGGGTTGGAATACTTCCCTCTAAGGGGAAGGAGCGGCGTGAAAAGCCCTCCTTCTTCACCCCGTGCAGATGACAGAGGATCAGGTGTGCCGTGGGGGGGAGAAAAAAGGGGGGAAGGCCAAGGCAAGGTCTTTGGGCGGGACAGGCCTCTGCCACGAATCAATTCGATAGCCCCTCCTCAAGCTCTATGGCCCGGATGTTCAGGGGGGGGGGTGACCTCAAAGGACTACATTAGGTGCGGAGAGAGAAAGCGGGCAGGGGACAGGAGCCCTAGTTTGTGAAGGGGTTTTTCTTGCTTCAAGAGCGAGGGGAAGGGCTAGGAATGTTGGAACGGAGCCTGCGCAGCAACAAGTGGGGTCTATGGCGGACCGTCGTACGGAGTAAAGGAGGCCGTGCGTTGCATCATGCTCAACCCCGACTAAGCAACTATGAGGGGGTCCTGCGGCGATGGGGTTGACCGGGGGAGGTCAAGCAGGCACAAGGGAAAAACCTTTGGAAGGGGGGGGGAGGACTGGAAAGGGGACTAACATGGAGCCTGGAGCAAGGTCAAGTTGTCATCTGCCCAAACCGGGCATTGTTGGGGCAATGAGCTGTGGGAAGGAAAGCAAAAGGGGAGGGGACCGATTGGTGGAAAAGGGGAAGCTTCAAACAGGAAAAAGTAAAAGATACCCTCCGGGGGTAGCTGAGCGCTGCTACCTTCTGCAAAACCCACCGGCTAGGCGTAGCAAGAAAGGGTCAGGGAGAAGAAATCAAGAAAACGTTGGGGTGACGGGCGTCCCTGAAAAGTACGTCCTGACCGTGAAGAGGAAGGGACCACTAAGAGAAAGTAGGTTGGGTGGCGCCGAGACCATACCACTTGTAGGGGGGGGGGGGGAGAAGCGGTGCTGAAGGGCGGTGGTAGATTTATTGTCGACCAGAACCATTTTTGATCGACAGCCAACAGAAAGATATGTATGGGAGATGTGAAGTCAACTATTTCCTTTAAAGGGAGCCCATCAATCTCTTCCGACAGCATGTCCTCGGGGGAAGTATCTCTGAGGTTACAAAGGTAGAGAAAAGACAGAAGAACCCTGACAAGAAAAGATCAACAAAACTGGAGGATAATAGAAAATGGGGGAGGTGCTAACTTCTGTCTATACTGTAACAGGAGCGCTCATGAACATAGAACGGCGGTCTGATTTACATAAATGGGCTTGGGGGGGCTACATTTCCGGCATCTCTGGAGCGCTGAAAAAAAACCGCTCCGAGGGGAGGGGTCTGGCGAAACAAAGGGGAGGAGTTTTAGGGGATGAGGCTACATCTAAAACCCCCCGGAGTGATCAATAGAGCGGAGGATCTTCTAGACCAAAAAGGGAATTACGCTGAAACTCTGAAATCTTAAGGGTATTCATCCTCGCCAGGTACAGGGAAAGGGAGGGGACAAAGGGCCGAAGTAAGAAAAAGATGAGGTCAAAAGACAGAAAGAAAAGAGCCAGAGGCTGTGGCCCCTTTCGCCGGTGCTCGTCTCATCCGCGAATACGTTTACCTATCGCTCCACTCAAGGGGAAAGGCGGCAAGGAGGGCCACCGAAAAGAAGAAAGGACCCGTGGCGACACGAACGATAAGGAAAAACCCAGTAGTTAGTGAGGCCTACGGAAAAGCTTTTCTGAAAAAAAAATCTACACCCTTGTAGGGCCCGTTCAGCCAGCACCCATGAACTGAGAATGCTGAACTCAGGCACATCGGAAAAAGGAAAAACAGACCACATCATTTTGGAACCACGACCAGTAACCTGAACAAGTCCTCCGGGGGACTCTTCTACTTCAAGCGGTAAAGGGGGGGGGAGGAGCAGGCTAACAAAAAAAAAAACGAAAGAGCCATGTGAAACCTCACCAAATACGGGTAGCCCTGACAGGAACCAAAACTCGCGGACCCGACCAGGAAAGGGAGGAGGCAACACCACAAACGGGGAACAGAAGGAGCAACTAGGATTCGCCGGGGTTGGCTGCCTGAAAGAGCAGACGGCCCTGCTCAGGAAAAGAAAAAACCACCCGCGCAGGCCCAGAAAGGGAAGACCAGTTGCCGGAAAAAAGGCACCCTAGGGAAAGAAAACGGCACGGGGAGACTCGGACCGCGCCGAGCATTCAAAGTAAGGAAAGTCGGTGAAACGGGTGGGACCAAAAGATCATGAACGGGAACTTGAGAAAGGGCAGGAAGGTGCGGAAAACGGGCCCGGAACTTTGAGAAGGGAGAAGGGCTGGGTTTCGGCCTGCACATAAAACTGAAAAAAGGGGACTTTCCAGACCAGGTCGCCAAGGGCGAGGAGGCATCACTTGGCCCCAGGGTGCCAAAGGGAAGAAAAGGGGGATCGCGTCCACGAAGGAAGAGAACCGAGAGCGAGATTTCAAGGCCGGTACCACTCCCCCCCGCTGCAAAAAGGACCGATGAACGGGGGACTTTTGATGGTTCAAAAGCCACACCCGGCAGGGCGTCAGAGGCCAGAGGATGTGCTAGACATTCGTCGAATATTTGCATGTGATCTTCCACTGGAGGGGGGGACTGCGAAGGACGGCTCTCCAGGGAAGAGGCTGCACAGGATACGTGAGGCCACCTCAGAAAGAAGGGCCGACTCGGGACACCCCTGCGACTTGAGGCGGCGTGGGTCGTGTCGTTTCTGTGTTGACTGCAGGTAGGAGAAATTTCACAAAAGGTTCTTTTGTGGTGGAGGGGGTCGAAGTGACGTCGGCGAGCAACGCAAAAAAAAAGAGGAAGGCAGTGCCCGCTTGCACTGGCGTTGGCTTTGAGGGGGCTTGCGAGAAGGTCGGCGAGAGGGGGGGAGGGGGACCAAAAAGGGAGCTTTGCGGTTCTTCTGATCGGTGTTCTATGTCTTCTCCCTCTGTCCTGACGGGGAAGGAGGCATCTTTAACGAAGCCAGGTGGGGAGAGTACGAGCCGGAGGGGTCGCTTGGAGGACTATCTACCGGGCCCCCTTCAAGAACGGAGACTGAAAACCCGGGAGGATCAGATAAAAGGAAGTGGGTCCGGGAAAAGTGTCCAAAAGGTTCTTTCTTCGGGTAGGACGGTCTGCCTTTCATTCGGGGGTACCAGAGGGAGGTGGGGCCTCGTAAGTTTTCTTTCAGGCCCGAGGTATATACGGGTAAAAAGAAAAGCAAAGGGGGGGGGTATCTATTGCGCCGAAGGATCGCACAAACATGGGTCCCATTACAAAACAGGGGGGGATCCCCACTTTGCACGCGGGTGAGTCGGTTATCAAAAAGAAAAAAAAGGTTAAGGCACGAGCGCGTTTGACGCTGGGCAAAAGATGGCGGGTACTAATGATAAATTTCAGTGCTCAAGCGTACTCTTCTACGCTTAGATTTGCAAGGGCCAAGGACCGGACGCGCTGTGCACCAAAAGTTCGACTACGAGGAGGGCGGCTGAAGGGGAGGAATGTTCGATGGTCGGTAGACGAGGGAGGAAGAGGAGCCGTGAAGGTAAAAGGCGCGCGAACCAGACCGTCGATGGATTTTTCTGACGAGATAAGGAAGTCAATCTGGTGAAAGAGAAGAAGAGAGGAACCGGGTCCGCGGACGCGAGGGCAGAGGTCGAAGAAAAGAAAGCTAGGTGTTGCCGCTTAAACGGACGCGTCGACTTGATAAAACTGACCAAGTAATACGCCTCCTGCTGGGCCTGAAAAAACTGGTTTGCGAATCTATAGCAAAAACGGGGAGAGGAAAGGAGATTAGTCACCTACATGGGGCAAAGGCAGAAAAAGGTAGACCTTGTAAGCCATACGATCTCCCAGCGCCAAACCCATCGGGGTACAGCCTCATTTCCCACCTTAGGGAGGACGTGCGAAAAAAAAAAGCTCCTCTGCCTGATACAAAGCAGCAGGAAAAAACGGGAAGACAAGAGAGTCGAGGAGAACGAGGCGATATTGACGGAATCCTCCAAAAGGGACAACCGAAAATTCTAAGCTTCCTTCCTGATAAGACACCCAACTTAATTCCCCTCAGACTGTCGACCTCGATTATCCAAGAAGAGCCCAGGACGAAAGAAAAAACGTCCGAAAAAAGTACGGGTACTCTGTGCCACACAAAAATGACGGTGCCGCCACGGAAGCGGAAAAAAAGCAATAAGAAAACGCGCTAAAGTTGCAATTGAGCTCGTCTTCGGACCACCCGACCCACAAAGCGACCATCGGAAAGAAGAGAGTGGCGGAACTGTTAGTCACCTGTGGCACACATATTGGGAATGGGGGGGGGAATCATCTATCTGATAAAAAGGCTTTTTTTTAGACCGTCCGCGCCACGAGCTCCCGGGGGAAAGAGGGACACAAGAAAGAATCAGAAGAAGCAACCGACAGGAACCATTGGACGGTGCACGGTCCGCCGTGAAATATCAGACCCCGACGAAACGAAACAGGGCAAGAAGCCACCGGACCGTTGAATTGAACGAACAGGCTGTTCTGTGATATTCAGGAAGAAGCCTCGTCCAAGCTAAGCAGCCCTCTCTAAATCCGGTCGTAAGAAAAGCAAAGGGGGTGGTGCAGTTCATCGGGGAGGGTGGAAGAGCCAGGAAGGGAAAAAGATGACTCCTCACACACCTCGATATGAAAACTCACCGTCCACTATCGAGAATCTTGGGCCGTACCAGAACCTTCCACACTAAGCCATCACTAATCTGCACAACCGTCCCTCCCAGGAGTATGGCAGTGCACGGGTGAGAGCATACCGAAAAGGCGACGGTAGGGGGGGAGGAAGTCCGCTTCCAGATTCAAGAACGTCACAGCACTACGGGCCTTTAGGGGGTAAGAGACCGCACAACTCCCAACGAAGCAAAAAAAGGAACCGCACCATCTTGATCATCGAAAGGACGCTTAGACATAACCACCCCAAGAGCGAAAGGAGAAAGGGAAATGTAGGACTCAAGAGCAAACTAGTCAGATCGACGTCCCGCCAGAAGGACTATCAAGGTTACCTGTATTCAATCTTTTACTGGAAGGGAAAGTAACGTGACTGTAAAAGAAGCGGGGCAACCTCTAATTCCATAGTTGGCGGACGTCCCACTTCGAAAGGGGGTCGTCGGGCCAGCTGTCAGTGGGTGGAGGTGGAAAGAGACGAAGAAGGAGACCGAGCTGAGCAGGGAGACGGCTTGGAATGGTTTCTTTCCGGTGGGGCCAACCCCAGGTTTTTATCAAGGGGCGACTCACGGGGAGAAGCTGTCCTCGGAACGTCAAGGGGGGATGAGGAAAGGGAGGACCGTCAGCACGTCCACTACAAGGGTTGCTTCCTTTCCACCCAGAAAAGGGAAAGGACCGAGCCCGTTCAGCGCCCGGGGCCCCCCCCACCGGGGGGGGGGGTCAGCTGGGGTGTACCGGAAGAAACTCGGAGGGGGAATGCCTTCGGAGGCTCGACCAACGGCTTCTCACGTGAGACCATTATCATTTAAGTCTCGACCCTTCCGGTCTGGTAAGGCGAGGGGGACTGGTTGTTGAGGGAAGGGGGGGGAAAGAAGACTCGCACCAAAACATGCGGATGTTCCTCATTTGGGGGGGTGGGGACTCAGGGGTCTCCTACTATGGGCGGGGACGCGCGGTCCGGGTGGAGGCCGGGCTCCCGAGTGAGGTGAGATGGGGGGGGGAGAGGCTGAAGTCGATTTAGATCCGTAGGGGGGGGATTACCTAAAAAAACGACTCTTGCTTCGGTCCCAGGACGCTTGGTGTTCTTCTCGCCGAGCCTGCCGAGTCCCATTCTCGAGAGATATAAAAAGTAGGACCGCGGAAGGGAATGGGTCCGGGTGGAGAAGAGAAAAGGTCCTGGGGGGGGGGCAGGACTTGGCTCCCAGGGTGAATCAGGCCTTTCGCGTCCTCCCCAAGGGGGTGGGCACGGAAAGGGTAGGAGGCTCCCGAAAACAATGGACAGGGGTGGGGAAGGATCGGCTTTCACGAAAGGACTTAAAGGCGCGTGTCCCCAGTTGCCTTAAAGGGGTACCACCTTTTCCTGAGGGAATGACGACGAGCGCGACGAAACGAAAAAGAAAGGGCCAGAAAATCAAAAGGAGGGAGATCGGGTTTAAAACTCATCGTGGATTACTTGGCCCTGGAACGAATGGAAAATGACCTTTGCAGGGAAAAAAAGTAAAAAAAAGAATCTGCATGTCATGGGCGAACGGGGAGGAAAGAAGGACTGGGTGTTTGAGTCCACCGATCGAGGAGGAGGGTCGGGATTTAGGAAAGTCCGAACGACATCAAGGGGGGGTTGAGAAGAAGGGCCCGCGAGCGGGGGAGGGGGGGGAGGCTTCTGGATACTAGGGGACCTTTTACCATAGACCAAATCTCCTAATTCCAGCGCCTTTCAGCGTCCTATATAAGGTGACCATGATCGCCAAGAAAGAAAAATCCGCCATCTCGACCAACGGATAAGAGGTATCTAAGTCATTTCTAAGTTTGGCGATCCTGGTAAACCAGAGAAACTCGAAACTACACTGCGGAGGGTCAAGTCTACTGGGCTACCTGTACGCATCACGGACTTCCTCCATAGCCCGCACAGAGAGATAGGGCGGTGGACTCAAAAACACTGTGTGAGTCATCAGAAACACCCGCAGAGGAGCCTCTATCTGGGTAAGGCCAAAAAAATGCCAACGGCTGTTAAGAGGCCAAAATGACAAGCCTAGAGCGTGGTAGTGCAATAACTGCACGGGGGAAAGGGACAGGGGGGGGACCAGGGAACTACTTCATCCCCACGAGGGGGACTCTGAGTCCCGACGGATGTTAATTTCTGAGTCTCGCCTCAGAACGGGGTGGTACGCGGGGAAAATCAACGAAGGAGCGAAACTGAGGAAAAAGGGGAAAAAGCACATTAAGGGTGAAAGCGCCAAAACACCTTGGAGTTCCGTCGCTACTCCAGGGAACCCTTTGCTGCCAAACGGATCTCAAAAGGGGAAAAGGAAAGTTTCAGAAAAAGAAAAGGGGGCGGATGGACAAAAAAAGGCCCGCGAACCGCATGTGGAAGAATATCGAATGAACGAGGCGCTTGCTAATCTAGGAAAAAAAACCTGGACCGACTTAAAGAAGGGGGAAAGAGACGAAAAGGAGGCCGAGACAGATAAAAAGACCGGAGAAGACTAGAATCTAAATGCTCCCTCTTGTGACACGAAACCCTACCTCGTCCGAACTCTAATTATACAAAACGAGAAGCACACCGAACATAAAGAGGAAAAGACGGGCTAAGGGCAGGGGGGGGAGAAGAGGGAAGGTCTCTTAGAGGTCATAGAAAAAAAACTTAACAACAACCATCCCCCCGGAAAAAAAGAAACATTTTCCCATCCCTGCTCAGGTACATCGCGTCAAGGGGAGATAAAGGGGGGGAGCGAAAAACCGACGAAGGGAAGAGGAGCCGAGGGTCTGGACACCCTGGGCACTTGGGGAAAGGGAACTGGGTAACATTCTTTTATTAAATTGACTTTTCTTCTGGTGATTTCAAGTCATCGACAATCTACGCGCGTGAAGAGGGGGGGGTTGGTCGGGGGGGGGGGGGGGGGGGGGGTGGGGTCTGGTAGTTTTAAAACAAGGATAGGTCCATAACGCTCACCTTTACTTTCAACAAGACGAATTTCTATTAGTCATCAGAACTGATTCACCACGTTGGCCGTTCCATACCCTCCAAATCGCCTCACTATTACTGCCTATCTCGGGAGGAGGTCGGTATTGAACAAACCCCCGCGAATAGCTGTCCCTACTACAGAGACGGGTCTGGAGTTGAAACGAAAAGAAAAAAAGCGCTGACGAGGTGAAAGTGATAAAGTTTTTCTGCAAAAAATTGAACATGATCAGGAAGGTGGATGGTACGGGACAAGTCGCATCTTACGAGAGCGTGGAGCTGAGGAGAAGTAAGATCGGGAGCTAGTCGAAGCGCGGTGTTTATCGACCGTCCAGGAGGGCTATCGAGTGGGAGGGGGGGAGGGGTGATCGGTTGGGGGGAGGGGCGCGCAGGTATCATTTCTTGTGTGTGGTGACCCGTGTGCGAAAAGGCGGGGGAGGCATGCGACGATCAAACGCGGGTCTGGGAACTTCCCATACGGTTTCAGTATGGCTACGGGGGGGCTGGTCTACAGAGGGAACAACCCGTTATATCTTCGTAGGGGGGAATAGTTCTCGGGCGATGACGACCTCTTTGCCTACTGAGGGACCTGTGACTGCAACCGGTGGGTTGGGCGAGTAAATCCTGAGTACGATGGGGAGGGGAACGATACGGGACACGGCGAGGGAAAGAAGGGCCGCACCTCCCATCAAAACACACCCTGAGCTAGACGAACAGGTATTTTAGGGAACTTTCCAGCTAAGGACGGTCATTCTCTGAAGGACCCCGTGCATGCCGGGGGGGCCATCTTCTGGACAAGGGTAGGGTTGAGTCTTAGAAAGAGGCTTCACTTACAGTTCTCTAGCCTTAAGCCAACAAAGGCAAAAAGGATAGTGGAATGGGAGCCCACGTGCCAAATTGTGTCGTTCTAGGAGAAAAAACGACGGGGGTTTAAGGCTTTCCCTATTCAGGTGTGGTCGAAGACGACGGAGAGGGGCATCGTTTCTCAAGAGAAGGACTAGGGGGGGGGGGGGGGGGGCGGACGCGTGTCTCGGCACCGTAAAAAGGGAAAGACAAGTTCGATACTACGTGGTTCTGTCTTGTATGAAAAAACTATGTTTATCGAGGGCTGGACAGCTGCGTGAACGTAACAGGGTGGGAAGTAAGAAGCTGACGGGGGGGAAATCGACAAGACCCGTCTGAAGAAGATCGTGCCTCTCCTTCGACTAGACGAGGGGGTCCTCTCTGGAGCTGTCAACTGCCCCAGCGAGCTAAGGTTGGCCGCATGAGGAGGGGAAACGAGGACGAATGCGGCGGTGGGGAGAGGGGAATCGAACTGTCGAAAACACCTGCGAAAGGGGGAAAAAAAGGTTCATCCTCCACGAAAACACCAACCACGTAGGCGAGGCAATAAGCACTGACCTTTTACACAGATCAGGTCGTATTAAGGTGGACTAGAGCTTACACGTCGAAAGACCGGAGACGCAGAAAGTCAAAGCAGTGAGGCCCAAAATCATCTAGGGCTCGAGAAAAGGGGATCGACACGGCATAAGTATAAGTTGACGATCATATACGTCCCGAAAAAGCGGACCCGGGTCCGGGGGGGTCGCGTCGGGCGCGCAAGAAGAAAGAAAAACCAAGAGAGTACAGTTCACAGAGGCTCCAGAATCATACCGCATGCAATGAAAAAAGAAAGGAGTCGAACATAAGTCACAAGCGCGTCCGTCCCTGGGGAAGGAAGACTCGGGGCACTCGAAAACTCATCAGTAAGAAAGAGAAAGCTCTGGTGGGTGCACAAAAGGACTGCTCTAGAAACCCAAAGAGGATTAATCCGTCGTAGAACCTTATAGAACCTCCAGGGAACTTGAAAAGTAGTGGAAATAAAACAAGTGGGGGAGGGTCCCACAGCCGTTTTGGGGGAGACTAGCCAGTGATATAAAAGTCTATCACCGGGACGCCAAAACCCAAAGGACACAGCAGCACAAACCACCCCGGCCTGCAGGGTCGGAACGATGAAACATTACAACCTACCGTCCCGGTGTAGAACCTGCCCACTCCAGTCAGGGGGGTGCAAGATCCGAGGGTTGAAGGAAGGGGCTCCTGAGAAGACATAACTCTTCCCTAGAATCCCAACTGCCAGCAGGCAGTCCCTCGCACAGGGGTGTTGTTCAAAAAAGAGGGCGAGACCCTGTCAAGGCGCACGAGGTTTCCATCGCCCCATCACTATTCACCTCACGGACGAAAATCGATAGACCCTTGGCCGGGAACCACCGCCTCTCATCACGATCGGTCCACACCGGCAACGCCTCCGGAGAGGACAGGTTCAAGATCAACCGTCAAGGGTAAAGGGGATTCTTCAATCACGCGCCAACACTAACATAAACAGAAAGGGGAAAAAGCGACTGATTTAAAGGGGAGTCAACCTATCACCACCCATTCCTGACAGAAAGATGGGGGTAGATCGATGAAAGGTACTAAAGCCGCGTAAAGAGGATGTGACCGGACATGGGGGGTACCGGGAGACAGATCCACAGGATCCCACAGAACGCACCAGCAATCTTTGACTGCAGAACGGCGGGGCTGTCCCGTGGGGAGAAAAGATAGGAACCTTGCTGGAAAAACTTGTTTCTGTTGAGAAAAAAAGTCATCGAGGCTTTCCAGCTGAGGGTGGCCGGGGGTGTAAAAGAGCCGAACACGACGCGGAGAAGGGGGAGATTCGGGCCAACTAGAGGGGTGGACTGGCCCATGGGGAAGTTCCTCCCCCTTGCGAATCTGGTTGTAAGATGAAAGGGGAGCGTAAAGTGGCGCTTGACCATCTCTACGGGGAGGTTGCCCTCCCCAAGGACCCCCCGAATTGCGCCCAGGACCAGTACCCGCCCACAGTGCAAATGCCGGTCGAAAAGCCCGGCAGAGCGAAAGGGACCCACAACAGGCAGGGGGGACTTAACCGATGCCTTCTGCGTCTGTGGGACGCCCGAAGGGCGGATCCAGGGAAGGGGAGAATGATCGGGAGGGGGTACCACAAGTGCCTCTAACGTCGCTGGTTGGTTAGGCAAGGGGAGGGGCAGGGACCGCGACGAACGTCAGCGCAGGCGATCAGGCCCAAAAAACCGGATCGAGAGGGGGAGAGGATGTTCTGTTTGTCTCAAATGTTTACTCCTGGTCGGATCTTAACGAGGACGGGTGAAGGAAGTCTCACCCGAGTGAGGGGAGCAGGGGGGGGGAGGAGGGCATGCTTTTGGTGGGGGGGCAGCACCGAGCTTGCACAAAACATGCTGGTGCTTGCGGCTTCAAGCCGCGGGAAGAGGGGTCAGTCAAGTAAGGAGGGAGGAAAAGAAGTCGAGACGGGTGGGTGTTCAGCATTATCAGATGGGGTGTTCTTTGGGGACTTGGAATGTCTCCCGGTGAGAGCAAGGGCGCGGCTTGTGAAACAACGGGGGAACAATGCGAGAGAAGGGGTGGGGGCGGTTTCTGCCACTGACTGTGGGCCGCGCGGGGGGGAAGGGGTACAGCTTGACGAATGCCGTAGAAGGAAACAGATCTGCGATTACTACTAAACGAGGAATCTCACACCCACTCCCACCGAGTATGTCGGAATCGAGTCGGCGAAAACGAAGAAGGGTTTGAGAATTCTGTTGAGTACTTAGTAGATTCCTACCAAGTCAGGGCTTTGGGTCATGGGGCGCAGAGGCAAAAAGAAGTGGGGGGTTTTGAGAGAAGGAAGAGGGAGGGATCCTAGGGCGGATATTATGATCCAGTAACTACACAGGGGGGAGCAACGGAACCACAGCCAGGAGCGCGGTGAGGGAGTGGTCGGCGATACGGTCACCCATGAAAGACTCTGCAATTAAGGTAGAGGGACTGTTCTAGATGTGAACATAAGCACTAAACACACTCTCCACAACAACATTAGCGTACCACCTATAGATGTTATTCTGTAACTGGCGTTCGAAAAAGTTTACTTAGGAGCTCTGAAAAGGGGCCGCGGGGGGGGGAGAGATGGAACAGCTCTCTTTCGTGGCACCTCCACAGAGGCATCATTCGGTAGCGGCGAAATAGCCACCGATATCCGGAGGGTGAGGGCTACAACGCTGTCTTTTGATCCGCCTACCCGCACTCGGAACCTCGGGGGAGGAAACTCAAAACCATAACCACGGAGGGGGGGAACCCCAAATAGACTGATCTTCGGAATCCTCTCACTTGCCTTTCTTGACCATGACCAAGTCATCCCCAAGGGGGGTGTCGAAGAAAGAGATCGACGCTAAGGGGGGGGGGGGCAGATGTCGCCGTCGTCCTCGAAAATCTTCTCAGTCCTAACGGGGAATCGGTACGCAGGAAAATTAGAGGACAGAGGAACCGAAACAAGGGCGTGCTGAAGAGATGCCACCCCCTGGAAAAAGGAACACAAAAACAAAACACACAACCAACCAAAACAAAACAAACACATCCACTAGAAACAAGGCCAAATGCCCGCCCTATGTTACCCCTAAGAGGGAAGAAGAGAAAAATGACTCTAACAATAACTTTAACATTACTCCTAAACGACACAATTAAGAAGACAAAAAACCCAAAACTCCCCCACAACCCTCATGCAAAAAAACATCTCAAATATTCTATTCTGAAATGTTAAAGTTCCTTCCCTACTATAAAGAAGGAATTATACACTCATCATCCAAATTTAAAAGACTTAGCTAAGATCGTCATACAGGACGGAAGAGGAAGAAAGTTCATGGATTGTAATCTCTATATCTAGGGGAAGAGCTCGTCTTGGTCTGGAAAGACAATCAACTGTCAAGCCTTGGATCGAACACTTGGGTCAGGCAGAAGGCTCCTCTCACCAGCCCAGGAACCTAATCATCAGAGAAGTCACCTCACCCTTGTACACAAGAAGAGAGGTTGTCTAGTGTCAGCACGGACGCGCGTCCTATCCGCGAATTCAAAGGGGAACACCACTATCCGTGCCCAGCTATTTTGTGGTTGGAGGGTGGGAAACTTGGGGCGTACGCCAGGTGCACTTGGACTCTGGCAAGGGAAGGAAGGAAGATCGAAAACCAGCAACAAGCGCCCAATCCGGTCGGGCATTTTGTGTGGTGACAAAGCGCCTCCGGAAGATGCCTGATTCGAGAAGCAGGGGGAGAGGGAGGGCCGGCCGCGAAAAAAGGGACTGACGAAAGGGCAGTCCGGAGCACATTCCTTAGAGGCGGGAGGTAATGGAAAGGCGCTGACCTGGGAAGTTTCGAAGCCGGCAGGGAAAAAAGGTGATGTGAGGGCTCTCGAAGTCAGGTGGGCAGGGTTAGTGCACCCAGAACCGCGATGAGCGGACAGTCCCGGAAGAGAAAAGACGACGTTAAAAGAAAAAGATCAATAGTCGTCTCAGGGGTCAGAGAGTGCAGAAAAAGGGGGCGGCACAAGACTTCCAGCACCTCTCATTGGGGATTCACTTATTGATAATCCATTGAAAAGGAGCGGGAGGTCGGAAAACTGTGAAAAAACAAAGTCCCACTCAGCTTATACGCGGAGGAGGATTGTTCTGGCGACCACATAGCCGGCTTGTATCAGAGGAGCATGGTGGGGTTTCCTAGAGGGTATAAGGAACAAGGGATAAAAGGGGAAACGAGTACATATTGCAGCGTCCATCATTGTTCGGCCGTCGTCGAAATGCTCTCGGGGCCTGGATGGCGACCGCCAGGGCCTCGTCATCGTGAGCGCGTTTTTATACGCTGGAGGGAATGGTACAGGGTTGAGGAGGGGGTCCGTGGGGGGGGGCAGGGGTTTGTCACAACAAAGGTGCTTCGCTCACGGGAAGCGGAGTGAAGTTGAAAAAGGGGGAGGGGGGTTCTAGCAAATTTAACTTATCGCCGAAGAGAGTCGGAGCCATCTCACTTGTCCCAGACTTTGCAGTGGTGTGCAAGGGGTTTTGCGAGGATAGTCAGAACAAAGCGGTAAGGACCAACGGAGAGGGGGAGAGAGGGGACTTGGGGGAGGCATCCCGTAGCTTATTGCTATTCACGCTGGGGGGGGGGCTCGGAGCGGGGGGGCGACTGAACTACAGGGGGTTCCTCCTGGAGAGGAAGAAAAAAGGACTGTGTCTTCTGTTGTTCGGAAGCTTTAATGCATAAGCTAAGGGGGTAGGCCGCACAGGAATAACAAAAGACGCGGCGAATAAACCTGAGGCACCGTTGCTCGGGGGCACGTCGGGAACCTTTCTTGCCAGGCGACCCTTTCCTTGCCGGAGGGTGTCCCATCTTGTACAAACGCAGGAGGGGTGAGGGACGGGGGAAAAAAAACTTGGGGAGACCGTAAAGGGTGCGCCCAGGGGATCGTCCAAAAAACGGCAACTCGATAGCGAGATCCATTCAAAAAAAAAATCTGTGATGCAAAGAGTTAAGCAGGTTGAGCGGTTCGCACCAGAAGAAGACGGACGCTTGTCAGATCGGGGGTTTGCTAAGGGAATTGGTCATCTAGAAAGTCGTCGGTGCTTACTGAGGACTAAGAGTCGACGTGGCGGCAACAAGGGTGGGGGGGTAGCGCTGGGGGGGAAGGAAAAAAGAGGGGGAGGAAAAAAGGGTTCTGCTGAAGATTCTTCCTGAGGTGTTATTCGATTGGACTCAGGGGAAAATGGAAAGTAAAGCGCTGGGGCCGGTAAGAGTAACGGGCGCGCGCGAAAAAGAGAGAAGGGGGTCGAAGGTGCGGGTCGAAGATCGGCAATTTCTCCTTCTAAAAAAAAAAGCTTGTGTGGGGGACGCAACCTGGTCGTCGCGAGGGGAATCACAGCGGCGCGGTACAACGCAAACCTCAAGAGTCTAGAGGTGGCACAAAAGGAGGGAGGGAAGCAAGCGGCCTGCGAGGGCGTGGCGTACTTTGAAACTGTTATACGCTGAGGCCTCCGGCTTTTCACCCGTGCGAGTGCTAG
>Ga0179591_1257856_pt1 | contig 16018 bp, 9 predicted proteins | sample CZOMad2_1_08_16f_FD_182891 | JGI IMG/M metagenome (GOLD analysis project Ga0179591, IMG submission 182891) | Vadose zone soil fungal communities from Angelo Coast Range Reserve, California, USA - CZOMad2_1_08_16fungal (PacBio error correction) | ecosystem: Environmental > Terrestrial > Soil >...
TCAGGGGGGAGAGGGGCGAACAGGAAAGCATTTTTGGAAAGCTGAAACGCGACCGTGTGAGGAGGAACAGAGAAGAGCGCATGAAAAGGTAAAAACCGGCTCAGAAAGTCTGTAAAAACCAATTCGTAAGAAAGAAAAAAGGAACGCAAAACCGGGCTTAAGTGCACATCGAAGCCAGATCAACAATCAAAGGGACTACATACAAGAGGAAAAAAGCAGTGAGGGGGATAATGTAATGAAAAATTACCTATCAGGGCCAAAGGTAGGGGGGGAAGTAAGAAAGCGGCCTCAACGCCCTCAAAAAGAAGGGGAACAGGGAAGAGTCAAGCACAAATTTCCACGGGAGTGGAAATGGGTAACGCCTAACAAAAAAAAAAGGGGTAGACAAAAAGAGGGAAGAGGCCACCGGGTAAGCAACTTTCTTGACCATGGGACGGCAGGGTGGAGGGAGAAGGGGGGACTGAGCGGGGGATACGGAGGAACCTCATGTCATGTAGAAGAGAGCATACAAGTGAAATCTTCCCCAAATGCTCGGGAAGCCGGGGGCATTCGGAGGGATTTGTCCGGTGGGTGGCGCGGACAGGACTCGGAGGCGAGTGCAGAATGAAGAATGGGCTCCTCGTTTTGCTTGGGTGGATGTCTTATACGAAGGAGACGGGTCGCACGGATGGGAGACCTGTTAAAAGATAGCGCTGAAAATGTCGCTTGTTCCGAGACAAAGAACGATACCGGTTAGAGGTTCAAAGTCAAAAAAAAAGGGGTCCAAAAACCCCGTAAAACCGACAGGATGTAGAAGTGGCATGACGGATGAAATTTGAAAAAGACTGGAAAAGAATGCAAGAGGTGGTCGGAAGATGGGTAAAACTTACCGAGACTAACACGGACTGGAACCGGGACTGGGAGCATCAGTCCACTGGGAAACGAATCGACAGAAATCAAACAGTCAATGGTGGAAATTAACAAGAGACAGTAAAAGGATGATGGGTCTTCAATGTGCAAGACGGATCCTCGCGAAGGGAGAGCAGGCGTGCAATGCCCCGGGGCGAGATCATCTCTATAGAACTTTTGGGGTCGAAGAGGCAAATATGGAGTTGAAAACTACCGGTAAAATTGATGCTATACGGGGCACATCAGATACTACTTACGGCCGAAGAGGTGCACGTCAATGGGTGAAGATCGGTTGCCCAATTTTATCAGAGAAGTTGAAAGGGTTGTCAGCAATTGTAAGTGGTCTAATGGGGTGCAAGGGCACGTCGTGGGCGGCTTCTCCGACAGAGCCCACAGCAATTGGGGGAGAAGGGGGGTGTAGGAACCCGTCTCACTTGGGTTTGGAGGGTAACAACGGGCACCTGGTCCGAGCCTTTGAGGAGGGGCCAATGAAGGAAGGCATTATTGGAACGGGGCGGGAAAGGAAACCACTGCGCTGGTTTGTTGCGACAAGGTGGAACCGGAAAGGGCGGGATGAAAAAAGCGGACGGCGTTTGACTGGGTCGGTGGGTAATGGGGCGCATCCGGAATAGGTGGCTGGCGGGTCTCGACGAATTTTGGAAGTTGGAAAAATTACAACGTCTGTCCCGAGCGGACCCGGCCTCAAAAGGACCGTTAATGAAAAACACAGAAGAAGGAATAATTCTTCAGAGGGGCGGGCATCGACAAACACAGCCAACGAAAGAAAAAACAGAGGGGGTTAAAAGCGAAACTCAATATACATGTCCTATCCACTTAGAACATCCAAGGCTGATCAAAAGTTAGTACGAGAACCAAACTCAAATATGAGGGCTTGGAGGAGAATTAAAGCAGGGGCAGATTTTTCGTATGAGGAATGAGGTGATAACCGGCGGACAATTTCAGCAAGAACCAGGGATATGGGGTGCAGAGGTTTTTGGGACACTAGTTGAAACTAACTGAATGAAAGGCAAGAGGGGAAAACATTCCTAGCGAAATTACGATCAAGATCGCTTGTAAGGGAGAATAAGCCCGAAAAACTTTGTCGATCCACCGGTACAGCGAATCCGCCAACGCAAGTATGGTGGAGAAGATCAATGACTGTATTAAGAGGGAAGCCTGAGAAAGAGCAAGCAGCAGGTGCAAGACTCTAGGTGCCTCATCGGTAGGTAAGTTAAAACTCTCGTTGGGGCCGGAGCTGAAGTGCAAAGGAAAAAGAATTCGGATTCCGGGCCGGTCGCTTAAACCTTTGGAAAAAAAATAAGTGATCGTTGGGGGGGTGCATCTGGAGGGGGGTCGGTGAGAAGACGTAGCGAGACGACGGGTGATAACAGAAAAGGGAAGTTGAACCAGGACCGATTTAGGCGCTGAAGCGGGTTAAGGTACTGTTCAAATTGGACAGGAAAGAGTGGATCGACAGACCCGGCTTTCGAAGAATCTTCCGCGACAACTCCATGATCCAGAAGTCGATGTGGGGAGATGAAAATGAGCTTCGGCCGGAAGACGAGAGGGGTGAGTGGTCTTAGGGAATCTTTTCGATTATTGACAGGGAGGTCGAGATAACCAAAACCTGACCCACCCGGCGTTCATGTAGGGATTTCAAGACAAGTGAGGATGTGTCTTTGGAAGGGGAAGAAACCAGATTAGAGATAAAAAAAACTCAGGGAGAAGTCATCGGTGTATGCATCATGATAAAACCTCCGAACTTAAGAAACAGGAACGGAGAGGCAGCTTTACTTTACGTAGGAGGGCTGCCGCATCCGAGGTAAAGGACGGCCTCATGATCCCCCCTCACACGACGCAAGAAGCAGAAGAAAAGTCATCGCAAAAGTAGGATGACTTGGAGCGGGGGGGGATCTGAAATGCGACCATATCTGGGGATAGCCGGAAAACACAAATCCGCAGCATACCACAGTTGGGGGGTGGTGGCGTCACGATTGGAGCAACCTCGCAATCGTTAGCGGCAAGGGGGTGGAGGCTTCAATCGCGACGCCGGGGAGAAACAATGGAGCCTTCCTTGAACAACTATCCCGGGGTAGGTAACAGGGAATCATCTAGAGTAGAAAGATGAGAGGAAAACCAATCAACAAAGAACGAAATAGGGGCCACCCTGTCGAATGGGAAATGACCGCGACCAGCATCTTCCTCCAGGGTAGTTGGGGGGAAAGGGCGAAGGAGAATTGATGGCGCGTACCAATCACTGAAGGTGACAGAAGTCGATTAGCAGGTCCAAACAACTTCTGGGGGTTCGGGGCGGCTAAATTTTGAACAATCGCTTGGAATAATAAACAAGGGAGTAGGCTCTAGGAAAGGGGGAAAGGATAAAAACTTCATCCGTGAGTTTAAAGACAGCGAAAAAAAACGCAAAAGGAAAGTATCGGTATCTTTTAGGGAACGGAGCAACGAAGACCCTTAAAGTGGCTCAAAGGGAACAAAAACTGACCTGCAGGAAGGCGCTCGAACTGTGAACGCGCCATTTGGGGGTTTCTCGGACAGAGAACGAATCGGGTTGTGTGAACTTCACGAGATCGAAAGATGCATGTAACCAGGAGAGGTGGTGGCATCTTGTTTTGCGCGGGAACCCTCCAAGGGAAGCAAGGAAAGTCATGAAAAGAGGTAACGTAACCGTTGAGAGGTGAAGGGAGACAGTGAAACTGAGAAGGTGTGCAGGACAGCAAACCAAAGCAAAAAAATAACTCAGGAGGGGGCCAAAAAAAGAGCGCAAGCGGGGAACACCCGCCCGAAATCAAAAGCGAAAAGGAAAGGAAAGGGCGACAAAACAACATATTGGGATTAAAGGGGTACCTACCGCAGCAATGGATCTAATAAAACCAACCGAAAAGGGTAAAAGGGGCATGGGAGAAAAACATTTGAAGAATTTTGGCCCAACTCAAAGGAGCCAAGTGGGACGTGGAATTTTCAATGTCTAAGCATTCTCACTTTAAGGCACAGCAAATGTAGGTTCTATAACTTCAATCTCAGGGAAAAATTAACTATCGATAAACTTTTAATCTCAGTGCAAAGGCCAGAACTTTTTTGAGAAGGACCGGGGTCCGTGTCTCGGAGGGGGGTTCCGCGACGGAGTACAGTGTATTTCACGAGGGGAAAGAGAGGAGCGGCTACCCCAGAGAGGAGTAGGGAAGGAAAAGGCTGAAAGTGAACGACGGCGCCCTGGGCAAGAGAGTTGCACTCAGGGTAAACAGCCTCGAGGGTTGAGGGGGGGTGGTGGTGTGGTTGGGGTTTTTTGTTGGTCGAAGGGGGGTCTTCACAGACCATTTTTGGGCTCTGCTGGCTGAAAGGGTAAGGAAAAATGACGGAATTTTGGTCCCCTAGGGTGGTAGCTTCATGTTGACCTCTGCAATATCTAGGACAAAGTCACATCTGGAGGGGGGAAGAAGGGGCGAATAGACTCTTCATAGAATTCAGGATTAAAAGCGAGAGGCTGTAATAAAGGATTGAAACTCCCAGCGGGTTTTTCAAAAATAAGTAGGGAGGTCGAAACCAAACACATCAAGCGGGATTGTAAAAAACAGACTCATCCGGCATGGGCCAGTCGGGGGAAAAACCGCCAAATCGAAAACAAAGGGACTTCCGGCAGAAAGCAAATCTACCAAAATTCACGAACCGAAAAGGGGGTTGGAAATCCACCAAAAACAGGGGGAGAACATCGACCTCGCAGTCGGGATGAACTCTAACGATAATGAAGCTAGACTATCGAATGGGAAAGGTGCTTCCTGCTCATCTCCGACCCATTCAAGTTGCTGCCAACAAAAGGCAGAGGAAGGTGGGGACATCCAACATCATTTATCTCTACGAAAAACAAACATGAAAGAGAGAGGACAAGATGGGGGTGGGAATGCTAAAACCACACCAAAAGGGAAGAAGAGGACAGCTTCCATGGCAAAATGGGATGCGGACAGCTCATGAGAAGAATTGAGCAGAAAAAACCCAGAAGGGACGATAGGTAATCTTACAGAACGGAAGAAAACACCTAGCGGCGCCTGTCATTGACTAATTCTTGTGAGAAAAACTTTGATGAGAGGCTCTAGAAGAAAAACGAAGAAAACTGCTACTCTTTGCTGGGCTTTGTGGAGTTCAAGGAACTGGGTACAGGCCTTACGAAAGGTTTTGTTACAAGATCTTTCTCTGGGAAAAAGAAGACCACGGTTCGATGGGAAAAGCAAAAATGCGGGGAGGGGTTTCCCAGCCAGCGTAGTAGCCGTCGCCGGAGTCGAAGTGACGACGTTACCTTTGCCTGAGGAGAGAAGATTGCCCCGCGGGGACGACGAAGGTACCGGCTTCACCTGCATACCACGAGGACGAAGGGAACTGGGGGAGAGAAGGTGGGCCCCTTTCACCTAACAGAGAAGGAAAAACGCCGGGGGCTAAAGCCATCCAATAGACACTTCGAGAATGGTCTTCGAAACACGTGAATCAATACCGAAAAAAAGAAGGGGCGGCGCAGGGAGCACTTGTCAGCGCTCACTGAGAAATCGCAGAGAGTGCGACGAAAAATGCAGATGCTGGAGGGGAAAAAAGACCTGGGGCCCTGTAAGGCGGCAAAATCGGAGAATCCACCAACCAGGGTGAAAGGTAGGTGGGGAACTCTCGTTCAATTTAGCGGGATGGGGGTTAGGGAGCATTAAGGTGGGTGTCGAACTCCCGAAAAATTTTTATGCAATCTGAGGATCATAAGAGAAATAAAAAGTGGGCGAAAGTTCGGAACAGGGAGCACCTTGCTGGGTTCGGGTGCGTAAAATTGGCCCGGGGAAATGAGGCTGGGTAGGTTGGAAGCGGTGAATACAGGGGGTCGGGAATCAGGCGGGAAGGGTTCGACCAGCCTCGGCTCCGAGTTGGGGGGGGTCGCCTGGAAACCTGGCAAGTGGCTTAGAAAAAAAAAACGGGACGTGGGTACGTTGCCTTGTGGCTAGGGTGGAACGTTGGGGCTCTAACTCGTTATTTGAGGGCTGGGGATCGTCCGCCAGTTGCGTGAAAAGGAAACGTCATCCATTCACAGCTGGGGGGGAACGAAGACCAAACCGTCGCTTTAAAAGACGGCAGGACCTCCGAGTTAGCGGGGGGGCAGGCAACACAATTTACTCCGGGTAAAGGACTTCAAGAAGAAGTCTCGATCTGATGACAAAAAACGGATAGAGTGTCAACGTTTCGAGAAAAAGAAAATAGCGGGCTTCCCAAGGAGCAAAAAAAAAAAAACGCTGCAGTGGGGGCGTCTCCAAAAATGAGGGGGTTAGAAAGGGAGTCCGGCACCAAGCCCGAAAGCCGGAGCAGTGGCAAGAGTCTTGTGTTCAGGAGGGTAAAATCAAAGGCGGACCACCGACTAAAAAAAGACGAGTCGCGAAGGGGGAGTAGTGGAAGGATGGGCCATCTTCCATAGCACCACCAGCGGGGGGGGGGAGAGTGATCAGAGACGTCTACTACCCGGGTCCAAGCCACCCGGGGGGTGCACGTCAAGTCGCAACTAAACACAGGCGGTCTCATATGTCACAGTGCGCACCAAAAACGCCTGCGCGGAGGTCGGTGTGTCGGGAAAAAAAAAAAATAAACAACAAACAATAAAGCACCCGTGAGGATGCACAAAGAACACCACGTGTCATGGCGAAGTCAAGACAGGGGGGATGGGACTCTCAAATCATTAGGTGCAGTGCCAGAAAGGAAACAGAGAGGTTCCCGGCGCGGAGGGTGAACCCGGAGAGAGCCAGCGGGGAGAACGGTGGGGGGAGGACCCAGTTCAGACGACAAGGGATAGCAATGGCCTTCGGGGCTGCTCTCCCGATCTGGGGAAGACATAGAGCACGCCAAGAAAAGAAGACTGTTCAGGAAATACTGGAGATGGCGGCGGACCAGGCGGAGGGAGTCGGCGGGCGCAAGAGCTTACGAGGATCTTCGCTGAGGGGAGGAAGCGACGAAACCGTCAAGCGGGAAAGGGAAAGGGGACGCAAGGGGGGATGTGGGGCCTCAGGCGGGGAAACCCCAGGAGCTCGCTCTCGCAACAACCAAAAAAATGAGGGGATCTCGGATTCCGAAGCGAAACCCCACATCCTGCCGTACAAAGGGGAAAAAGAGAAAGAAAAAAATGACGGGAGGGAAGGTGAGGCAGAGGGAAGAGGTACAGCGAAAAAAATAACCCACGGGGGGAACACAGGCCGAGCGCGAAGGCACGAATGTCCCAGTCAAGTCCAGAAAAACACCCAGGAAGGAAGAAATGGGGGAGGGAGGATCTTCTGATAGATCTTTTATATAAGTAAGAGGACCAAAGTGAAACGGGGGGGGGGCAGCACGAACTCATCCTTTTGTCTCTACACAGAGCCGCGAGGGGCAAAGTCAAGGAAGAGTCACTCGTAATCGGGATACAAAAAAGAAAACATAGCGAAGGACGGGGGGAATATCGCTCCGTCGTGGAACTTTCTAAAGAACTGAGAAAAAAACAGATGAATAGAACAGCCATGAATAGTTGCATGAAGCCGGGCAGACCTACCGCATCAGCAGAGTAGTTTTTCAATGGCAGATGTAGGGCGCGGGGCTCCGCCCCGAGTGGGGACATACAGAGGGGAGAAAAAAACGACAAATGGCGGTGGGGTGAAACGGAGAGGAGAAAAACAGGGTGCCAGAACAAGGAGGGACGGGTCGTCTACTAACAAAATCACTTGCTAATAGTACCCTGTTCTATTATCACTCGGTGAATACTTGAATGAGTCACATCGTAAAAAACTGGGAAGATGCCAAGGGAGGGAAAGGTACTGGTCGTCTTTGGCCGGAAAATGGAACTAAAAGACCCGAGAGACAAGAGCCCAAAAGACATGCACATTAAAAAGCTCAGAATCGCAAGGGGGGAAGGAACTAAAAATCAAGCCCAGAGGAGGGGGGGATGGTGGAGAGGAGGAGATCGGAAGAGTGTATTAAGTAGCTGGTTAACGAGGTAAATTGGGGTTGTGCGAGGAAAACGCCTAACGCGAAGCAGAAGGTAATTCATTCCGTCTGTCAGGAAAGGGTGGCTAGGAAAGAAGCCAAGGAAGAGGACAGTAAGGCCTCCCTCAAAAAGGGGTCAATACAAAGCCAAAGAACGACATGAGGAGCACCAAATACAAACCTCTAGTAGAGAAAAAAGCCAGACGGTATCCATGGGAAAAGGGATTAAAACAAACATAGAGGGCGGAAAGTTGTAAGCCCAGGGTCAATCTAAAATTAAAGGGTCACCGCTAAACCAAGCCTTATAAGACAGGGGGAAAAGGGGCCAAACCATACACCAGATGAAAAGAAGGGTTAACGCTGAAAAAAAAAGGTCTCCAAAAAAAGGCTTTCGGTTCGGAAAAATCAAAACAAGGACTTGCAACAGCATTTATTTAGGAAACAGGGGCGCCACCTTGAAAAGATCAAGGGGGTCTCGGGGCAACGGGGCCTGACCTGGGAAGTCTTCCGGAGTCCGTGATCAAAGAGTGGAAGTACAGGAGACCTTGCTTGAAAAATAACAATAGATTGAATCTTAGACAAACATCGAAGAAAGGTGAAAAGGAAACCGCCTTCTCCGACCATGACCCGGCGTCGAGTAGTGATAACTGAGGGGAAGGAGCCTCAGGGAAGCAAAGTTTCGATTTTGCGGAAGCAAAAGGTTTTAAGGTCGGGGAAGAAGATGCCAGTTACTTGCATTGGGGAAGCAACGTGAACAATGGGTCAGGTCCGTGTTCAGGGTACCATTGTACTTCTGCGGAATCACCCCGTCGTTTCCATAGGGTAGATCGAATGGGGGGGGTGTTGTTTGGGTTTTGCAATTGGGGGTTTTTTTTTTTGTTGTTTGGGTTTGGGTGTGGTTGGGGGGGACCGTGTGCGGAAAGAAGGGAGAACAGCGGGGGGGAAAGCAATAGGAGATTCGCTGCAAACTCACGGTCGGGAAAATCAAATTTTTTTTGGCGAAATTAAATAAAAAAGTGAGGCGTCGGAATTGGACAGATCCATATCACGCCATATAGGGGGAAAGTCTAAAAAAAGGCAGAACGGAGAAGTCGTATCCATCAACAGCCCCAAGGGAATTTAACCTATTCGAGGCAACGAAACAAAAGCCAAAGATTCCGGAAGGAGCATCAACGGGGGAATGCTCAATAACCAATGAAAGGAGCAGACTCTATTTATGATGCGATTCAATATTCCTTGGAACTGGATTCCTGATAGAGGCTAGGGAAGGGAACTCCACCAGAAGCCAAGAAATCAGAAGGTCTCGTGGAAAAGATGATGTGGCAGAAAAATTAACTGTATCTCTCAGAAAAATGGAGAAAGATAGAGATCCAGGGTGGTGGGGAAAGTTCTGACAAATCAGAAGGAAGTTAAAGGCCTTCCATGGAGGGTTAGGGGGGGAAAGGGCTGAAACAAAAAGGAAACTAGAAAAAAAAAGATATGGAAAGCCGCTAATCCTTACAAGTAAAGGGACGTCAAAAACACTTGAGGAAAGGTCTTCTTTGTCTTGGGATAATCCCTGGTAAATCGGTGAGAGAGGGGAGGGGTCTATCAGGTGGGGCACACGAGGAAAGGAAACCCGGGCTTGGCTTTTGATGGGACGAGTTGCGACGGGGTACACCGAATCGCTCCGTTTTACAAAGGCAGCTGCAAAAAAGTTCTCTGGTCCTCGCTTCAAAAGGACCGGGGGAGGCAAGGGGGGACAAGGAAAACACGGGCATGTTTCCGGCCAGAGGGTTAAAATAACTAACGACGGCCTGCGAGCGTTCGACCTTGCTAACCTTAAGCAGACGATGGCCACGCTGTGGGAGAGGGGAAACGTACTGGTAAGACAGTACCGTTGAGAAAAAAAAGGAAAAAACGCTGTCCGGGAACGGGGAGGCATGCGAACTAGGGGGCACCGCAGAGCTTAAAACAAGGCGAAATCCCATGGGAAGCCTGCCATTTCGGACTCATGGATTGGTAGACTACCGATATGGAAGAAAGCAAAGGCAAACCGAAGGGAAAAGCGAAAAACGGAACGGTGCAGGCTATCTAGCGATCTCATAGATGGTAACTAGGAAGTCTTTAAAGAATAATTACTCCCAATGGAGTCTTGACTCATCGGCGATCACGGGGACACGGCAAAGAAAACCAATGAACGGAGTGCACGCGAGTGAAATTTATCGATAAAAAAGGTGCACGAGGGGTGGAACTTTCGACTCCCTCAAAATTGTCAGTGTTCACCTCAGTAGATCAGCTGGACAACCAGGAAAAAAGGTTTTGCGAGAAAAGGGGTGGAAACCCGTCGCAACCCTTGCGTGTAGTTTCGGTACCAGTGTCCCGTCCCTCGGGGCGAGGGTGAAAAATTGAAGTCCGGTTCCGGTCGCGACTGGGGAGTAAAAAGGGCCGGACTCTCAAGTAGGGGGTTTTGTTGAGCGCCCATGGCCAAGATCCTTTGGAGGGGAGGAGGGAAAGGGGCGGAGATTGGGGCCTTAAAGAAAAGTTTGGTGAAAAGGTGGGGCTAAGGTCTTGGACTTATTTCCGAGTTTGGAGGGAACCCGTCTAAAGGTGGGGAGAAAGGACAGACCGACCCGGTCTCAGAAACCTCGGACATAGCAGGAATGGACTGCGCGTGGGGTGCAGAAAAAAAGCACACGTGGGGGGACAAGCACTAGGTTTAACAGAGGGAAAGGAAGATAAACCACGCGAAATCACTGAAAGTTCCACACATCCCGGTGTGGTTGATCCGGTAGTCAGACCACGAAGAGATGCTGAGAAGGGAGAGCATTCAGACGAGTGTGGGCGGCTTAAGCCCACTTCGGGATTGGAGGGATCGTCAAAAAAACCCACAGAAACGACAAAGGACTGATGGAGGGGGGGGTGGGCAGAGGCCGTGTTCCTGTATAAAAAGAAATATGAAAAAGAAAAAGGAAGAAAACCCCGCCAATGAAAGACCAAGAGCCACTATTCCGTGAACGCGCGGTAACGCGCCAAAAACTGGGATCTCTCAACCGGCCGGGGGGGCGGGGTGGACTCGAAGTCGAATGTCCCGCATAAAAAGGAGGCAAGGACTCAAAGATATCGACATTGAAAAGGAAAGTCAGGGGGAATTCCGCAGGCCGGTACAGGGACAATAATCACAGAAAAAACCTAAAAAAGGGGTTGTAAAAATGTGGGATTTAGAGAAAGAACGACTCCTCCGGGGGAGGGGAAGAAAAAAGGGGTAAAAGGAGGGCTGTTCCATTCCAGGATACGGACCTAAAGGACGATACTATCTTTGGTTAATTGTCAACATAAAGGAAGGGTAGAAAAAAGGGTTATGAAGGAGGCATGGATAATTTCCTAGACTCAAAAACCAATGGAAAGATCAGAGGCTAACTCCAGTACTAATAAGGCAATTTGGGGGGGGCGCTGACTGGGTCTGGGAGGCGGGGGCCTCGAGAGAGTGGAACTCTTTACGGGGACGGGAACTAAAGGACGCGGATGAGTCGAGGCGCGGAAGAGAAGAGGAAGCCGTCACCACTCTCTTCAGAGGGGGGAAAGTAGATGGGGGTAGGGGGAAAATGCGAGACCCCGGAAAAAAGTAGATCACAGGAGGAGGAGGAAAAAAAGAAAAAGTCATGAATCCAGGGTCATAAACGCCAAACTTGTCCCTTGCGTGCCAAACGAAAAGGTGCGACGGTCTTGAGAGGGCTTCGACGGAAAGCCAAAAGAAGATCAAGGAGAGAGCCGACACGAAAAAAAACTAGAAGGAGCACAAAAAGAGACGTGGCAGTCGCACAAAAAACGATCCGGGGAAGATTACATGCGGGGGAAATAAGAGAAACCAATAGGTTATAAGTCATGAAATCAGATTGACTGACTAAAACTCGTTGCGGAAGCATAAAGGGACGCTTGGCGGGAAACGAAAACTGGTGTACAACAAAAACGACGGCTCAGCGGGTCTACAAAAATGACCGCGCCAACCCGAAGGGGGAGAAGGGGATGAAAGGTCGGGTAAAGGCGAAAGGAGCGAGAAAAAAAAAGCAAAAACCAGATAGGGTGCTAAGCGGCAAGAAACCGACTCGGCATCGGGAGGAGCGCGGGGAGGAAGGAGAATGGGAAATGCGCGGACGAAACCGGCCCAAGGATTTACATTAGAGGTGAAGCAAAACCCAACGCGGGTGGGGGCGGACGGGGACCGCTAAGGGGGGAGCGCCACCGGGAGAGAAAACGACTACAGAGGCGGCTAGTTATAACGCTAGACCGGGGTGAGAAAGGGAATCAGGAGTTTTTTCCAATCGTAAAAACCCTGAATGGCAGAAGAATCTCGAGGCGGGGAGAAACCTTTGATAAAAAAAAACGAATCAAAAGAACAAAACAGCTTCCATGCGAATAGCTCACGAAAGTCTTGACAGGGAGGGGTTATCAGGACTAACGGTCAAAAACAAAAGATAAGTAGTGGGGGGGGAACTCAAGATTATGTGAAAGTCTAATTAAAAAGAGGGGCGTGGGCAAGGGGGTGGTGTGTCGCTAACCTAAATAAGCAAAGGGACTGAGTTGAACGCAAGGGGCAGGGCAGGAAAAGACAGACTTCGAAAAGGGCTAAACCAAAAGGCCCGGATAAAAAAGCCGCCAAGAAAAAGAAGGGATCATTGACAGAGGCCACAGAAAATCTAGCAAAGAAACGAATCAAATGTAAAGGGAAGAAAAGATCACAAAAAAGGGAGAGGAGGCACGGGGTACAATTCACCAGCAGAAAGAACCGGAAAAGGGAATTCAATCTAAAAGACGACACGCAGGGAAAAGGGGCATTTTACCAACCGAGAAGCAAATTTGAAGAAATCAGTAACCACAATGAACTTTCGGGGGAAGGGGAGAAGATGCATAGAACTTCGGAACAGAAAACAAAGGTGGTAGTCAAAAAAAAAATAAGGTGAGCGCACTTTAACATCAGACGGGAAAAAAAGTTTTTCCAGAGTTGGGGAAAAAGGGGTTTCTCTTCAAAAAAGGGGCTCTATTGGGGAAGAAGAAAGGGGGGGGAGTAGGTAATTTCGTTTCAACAGAACAGAGATGAAAACTATGCGATCGTCAAGATCAACAGGGGCATGTCGTCGGAATGGGCTATATGAAATCAAGAAAGAAAGACCAGTCAATGCGCGGGAGATGGACGGGCAAAGCACATGAAGGGGCTTTCTTAATGCGAGGGAGGACTGGGCAATGAACCCGTTTCCCGGAGCGGGGTGCATTGCCGAGGACAAAGGGGGGGGACCATTACGTCGTAATAAAAAAGGGAAGCGGAAGCGCCGACAGGGAAAGGAAAGGGAACTAGGAAGAGGGGAAGGCAGGGAAGTTCTCCGGCTAGCGTGCTACGCAGAAGGCCGCCCTCCTTGGGCTTAAAAGGGAAACCGGGGACGGCTGAATTACGGAACAAAGAGACAAATCAGCGAAGGATCTTGGAAAAAACCGACGCAATCCGGAATTACCGTCTCCACGGCGGAAAAAGCCAAAAAAAAAGAGTAAAAAGGGGTCGAAGGCCTCGAAAAAACGAGGCCCTCTCCTAACGACACCTGTTGAAGACGACCCGAAAGAAATGAACAACGGAAAGGGCAGTGGGAAGAGGGAGGTAAAGATCGACTGCCTTTCTGTATGTGGCAGCCGGTAGACAATCAGCACAAACCCTGAGCCGATCTCAAAGTTCAACGGACAGAGAGGGGGGGCAGCATTCTCATATAAAAAGGGAGGAAAGAGGGGAGGTGCCTGGGGCAAAAGAGGACTCGACTTTAGTAGGAAGAACTGACATGGGAGATGGGAAAAAAGTTGACCGGCGGAAGAAGAGGGGGAACAGGACGGCCCATCAAGAAGGGGAGAAACCGTTATCGAAAAGAAAAAACGGAGCACGAGGCGAGGGCGCAATGTTATCGTAGGGGGGGAAAAATAAAAGTGGGAGCGCTCTCGTGCGGGCAAGATCGGAAAGCGACTGAGACTCTTTGGATGGGGATTGGGGCTGGCTAACTGGGGGGGGCAAAGCGGTGGGGGGAAGAAGATTGCGAGCTTTGTAAATAAGCGCTTCACTTGTCGAGGGGGTAAACGACAAAAAAACCAGGTAAGGAGTTGGAGAAGGCATCGCAAAAGTATTTGACCGAGAAAGGTAAAGCCTATCGCCGGAAAGGTCTAACTACTGCCGGGGGAAAGAATGAGACCGGGGGCGGAAAAAGGGCTGCGGATCCATGGACTTCTGTGGGCTAAACGGGTTCCCTGAAAAATCCGAACTTAAGGGAAAGGCTCACCGCCAGAAGAAGAGACCAAGACCTGGGTGCTGGAAAGCCCTCCAGCGAAAGTCGCAGGGTCATTCTGACTAAATCAAAGCAAAATGAAAAAAGATGGGCAGGGCGCCGTACCGGTCACATTCTAGAAAGGAACGATAGAATATATGTTTTTTAAAGTCATGGGGAACACGAAAATAAAACCTTGATAGAGGGGCACTTGAAACTCAATTATAACAGGGAACTTGAGTGGTCCGAGCTGAACTTTGGAGGAGGGAAAGTGTAATTTGGTCCGCCTAACGGTCATAACGAAAAATGGTGGAATTGGGCACGTGGGCTCTGCTGTCCAGAACAGGAGCCCCGAAATTGTGTTGCGCCTGGGGGAGGGTGTCAACCCTTTAGCAGGGGTCTGGTGGTTTGGGGCAGTCAAAAGGGGGGCCCAGGGGGGAATACAGTTGTTGGGAAAGGGCCTTTGACGTCAGTTCAATGAATTCCTGGGAATGGTCGTTCAAAGTCCGCCCTGCTCACGTAGGGTGGTTTTGACCTGGGCAACCTATCTTTTTCTGAGGTAGAGGTTTTGTCAAGGGAGGGGGGGGGAATGTGGGGCTAGGGGGGACACGTTGGCCTCACTAGATTCTTGGGCAGGAGGGGAAACTCAGAAGACGTTGGGGGTGAGGGGAAAAATTAAAGTCGGCAGACCGCCAAGACACCACGGACGCGTTTAAGCCCGCAATGGCCTGAATGGCTTCTGTAGAAAGGGGGAAAACAAAGTGCCACTAAGCTAAGGGGAAAAAAAAGACGTCAGACCACACTCTTGAAGTTAAATCCAAATCAAAAATAAAAAAAGTATCCAAATTAGGCAGAAAACGCAAATAGCTGAGATTCCCGAGAGGGCTTCAAGCATTGGAGTGGGGAGGCTTGACCCGGGGGGGATTAAAGACGTCAGAGGCCTCTACCGATGACTTCGCATTTGTCTCTCCGGGGGGACAGTAAAACAAAGGAAGAACGTAGGAAGCGTCTCATGCCAGGGGAAGAAATGAGATCCAAAAAGTAGGAGAATTTGACCTCCTGTGTGATACTGCCACCTTTATCCAGAAAAAAGAAAAGCAAAACCCCGCCAGTTGGTAGGGGTACAAAGAGGGAATGTCCTCCCTAATCTGGGGATCAGTGAGCACACAGTCGAAAATGGGGAACCAAACTGCGCTATAAATGGGAAGCGGTCATTGACAATGCCACTAGGAGGATTTGTGATGATCTCAATGCCGACCGGTTCGAAATCCTGGAAGGTCGAATCCTTGTGTTGAGAGAAGGACTTACATGGGGGGAGGTAACCCTGAATTCAGGGGAGCGTTGAATGTAGGGGATTGGATCCATTAGTAAGGATGGTATTCTGTCGAACCAAAAGGGTGGAAAAATTCGCAATCTATATTGGGGCGGCTATAAAAAAGGGGGGGGGGGCGACAGAAGGTAAACGAGAGCACGACAGTCTGCTCTCATGTGGGAAAGGTTTCTCTTACTGTAAGACGTTCGTTCATACGAGCTCGTGGGAGTGGAAAGACGGAAGGAGGTCAGGGCATTATTAGGTCAGCAGAAGAAGAAGCGAAAAAAAAAAACTGCAAGATTGGGAACGTGATGGGAAGCAGTGCATGATTGTAGTTAGCATACAACCCGGAGTCAGTCTCAAAAAAAAAGGAAGGAGGGGAGGAAAAAGATACTTTTGGGACTGGAACACAGAACGCCATTCTGCACCGGGGGAAATACGAAATCTTAGAAGGTACTCTTCACCCTCGCCACCGAAGATCATCGGAACGGCCGCAAGGGGACCCGAAAACCACTATCTAGGGTAAGAAGGCCAATCACAGGGCCCATAAACGCGTCCG